>WNGG01026404.1_pt1 | contig 10027 bp, 7 predicted proteins | sample 5400661 | NCBI WGS metagenome assembly WNGG01 (sample SAMN13153372, study PRJNA577476) | soil metagenome | isolation source: 100 cm soil or saprolite under Garry oak tree replicate 1 | place: USA:California | collected 2016-06-15
AATAGTTCTTAAAGGGCGTCGTACAATGGTTAGTATAAGGATCTTCAAAATCTAAGATAGGTGTTCGATTCACCTCGCCCTTGATTTAACATTTTTAATTTTTGGTTGTTTATAGTTCCGATATAGTTATACTTAATTCGTTATTTCAAGCACCTGTCACTCTGCACTCACCTTTATCACCTTTTGGGTGGGTGAATGTCACCAATCACTGCCTCCACCAATCACTCCCTTCACCTTATCACCTTTGGGTGATAAAGGGATAGGTGAGTGATAAAGGCAGTGGGTGAGTAGGTGAGGGTGTGTGAATAAAATAATTTAAATTATCAGTTACTATTATATATTTGTAATATAATATATTTACTTAAAAGGGCGTCGTACAATGGTTAGTATAAGGATCTCCAAAATCTAAGATAGGTGTTCGATTCACCTCGCCCTTGTTCTATAATTGTATAGCTTCCTTACAATAAATAAGTTATATTATAATTAATAGCTATTTTAAATATTTTACGATTACTAACTTATACCTAATTTATTATCTTATAAACATCGATTAAAAGAGGTTCGATAAAATAAATTAAGTATTAAAATATCTAATAAAGATATAGCCAAATTAGTTTAATTGGTTAAAACTTACCACTCATGACGGTATAACGAAGGTTCGATTCCTTCATTCGGCTACAATATTTTAATTTATAACTATAAATTTTACAATTAGGTAGGTATATATTATTATGTTTAATTAAGTGATATAAAAGGGCTCTTAGCTTAAAAGGTAAAGTACATGAGCGTCACTCATGCTGATACCAGTTCGATTCTGGTAGGGCTCGTATAATTAAACTATATATCTTCTATTTATATAAAAATAGTTATTAATCTTCTAACATTATAACTATTATCAAATAGTTTTTCTAATAAGGAAAATAAAGTTTAGTTATAATCATATTACTTATTGTTCTGTTACCTAATTTATATATTAACTTTATTAGTTCACTAATTACTTATATAATTGAATAACTATATAATCAAATAATTATATGATAATTTGAGTTATATAGATATTCTGGTAACCATTCTATTCAATTTTTAATTTGAGGAATGTCGGATAACTCTAATGCCTCCCTCACCTGCACTCACATTTATCACCTTTATCACCTAAAGGTGATAAAGGTGGCTGATAGAGTGAGTGGGTGAATGGGGAGGGCTAGAATTACTTAAACCACAGAATTTTTAATAGAAATGCCACAATTAATTCCATTTTATTTCTTAAATCAATTATCATTTTCATTCTTAACGTTATTAGCTTTAATTTTCGTATTTTCTAAGTATATTTTACCTTTATTTACTTTACAACAAGTAACTAGAATGTATATTGTAAAATTAGGAAATAAATCTTAATTATCTGTTATAATCACTTTTATCCCCAATTTACCGCTAATTTTTAATGTTATACTGTTATTAAATATATTAATAATTAAATATTACACAATTATGTAAATATGTGATCATTTATTTAAATGATCTTTAAGCCATTTATTGCTTATACTTTATATAGTTTCAAAAAAGATTTAGCTTTTTCTATTTATAAAACATGTTTTATTCTTCAATGAATTTAGTATTAAGTTCTCCTTTAGAACAATTTGAAGTTGTTAATTTTATTAGCATCAGTGCTCCTATCTTAGGATATTTAAATATATCATTAACTAATTTAGGTCTATATTCTATTTTTGTATTATTCTTAGTACTTAGCCTACACATATTAGGAAATAATGAAAATAAATTAGTTCCATCATATTGATCATTACCATTAGAAAGTTCATATGCCAGTGTACATTCAATGGTAAAATCACAAATAGGAATAGCAAATGAACAATATTTACCTTTTATTTACTCTCTATTCTTCTTTATTTTAATTTCTAACTTAGTAAGTAATGTACCATATAACTATGCTTTAACCACATCTCTTATAGTTTCATTAGGTTTAAGTATTACAATTTGAATAGGAGTAACTATATTAGGTCTATATAAACACCGGGTACATTTCTTCTCATTCTTTATTCCTTCTGGAACACCTGGTATACTTGTACCTTTATTAGTTTTAATTGAATTTATCTCTTATGTAGCTAGAGCTTTCTCTTTAGGAGTTCGATTATTCGCTAATTTAGTTGCTGGTCACACCTTACTAAAAATATTATCAGGTCTTTTAACTAAATTATTTACAAGTGGTGTAATTTTCTTCATCTTGACATTAATACCATTTAGTATATTCGTGGCATTATGTGGTTTAGAAATCGCGGTAAGTATTATTCAAAGTTATGTTTGATGTATTTTAACTTGCTCTTATCTTAAAGATGCAATTGATCTACATTAATTAAATATAGTATTTTTATATAAATTAATATTAATGAACCCCTTGATTAAAAAACCCAAAATCATTAAAAGAGTCACATTTACTAATATTTTATTTAAATAATATTTTTATATCCTAATTAGGGGGGTGTATTGATAATGGTAATCAGTTGTGTTTGCATCACAAAAATCTGGATTCGATTTCCAGCTCCTCCAAGATCAATATAATTTATATTACATTATTAAATATAATATAGTAAACCGATATTTATCGTAACTAAGTTAATATTAATTATTAGGTATAGGTTAAAGCCTAGATAGCTTAGTTGGTTAAAGCTCTATAGTGAAGTTATAGCGACATCGGTTCGATTCCGGCTCTGGGCAAATATTAGTAACTGTAGGATTTTATATTTAGTAATAATTTACCCTTTTATTATACTTTATTCCTTTAATATGTCTTTAATAAGGTATTATCAGTAATATTTTAGATTATTAATTTAAGATTAATTAATTAATTGTAGTTACTATTAATAAAAGTTCATAAGAAAGAGAATTAAGATTTGATATTTTTATTGTTTTGATAAAATGTTACTCAAATTAACATTAACTATTTTTAAATCTGTTATAGAAATGAAATATGATAATGATTAATCAATATAAAGTATACTAACAATCATTAAATGCTTTGCATATATTAATCATAGATATAACTAAACCTATGTTATTAAGTAAGCAATATTAATATATTTAATATCAGATATTAAAAATTATATTAATATTATTGTTATCTAGATGTTTTATCTAGTTATAATAGATCTTATACTACATAAGTTTTATATGATTTATTATAGACTTTAATATATTAATTGATTAATTAAAAGTAATTTATATTATTAAAGTATTAAAATATATCCTTTCCTAAATAACATTATAGCTATTATGATAAAATATTATATAATAGGTACTAGAAAGGAATAAATTTGTTACAATTAAATTATTTTTATGAGATTATTAAAAACGCATCCTATTTTGAGTTTATTAAACTCATATATTGTGGATTCTCCACAACCAGCTAATATTAGCTATCTATGAAACTTTGGATCTTTATTAGGATTATGTTTAATTATACAGATATTAACTGGTATATTCTTAGCTATGCATTATACACCTAATGTAGATTTAGCTTTTGCATCTGTTGAACATATCATGAGAGATGTTAATATGGGATGAGCTATAAGATATGCTCACGCAAATACTGCTTCTTTCTTCTTTATATTTGTATATTTACACATTGCTAGAGGATTATATTATGGAAGCTACAGATCACCTAGAACTTTACCTTGATCAATAGGTGTAATAATCTTAGTTCTTATGATGGCTACAGCTTTCTTGGGTTATCAACATAGCCCCAAATGGTTTATTATAAATATGTTTTAAATATTATCTGTATAATTTTACTTTATACAGTAAAATCGATATACGTTAAATATATAAGTATAAAATGACATAAAAAAGAATTAAATTATAAAAACCTAAACAAAAATGTATAACAAACACTCACTTTAGGTGAGACCTGTTACTTTATATAATTTAAATGGTACTATTTATGGTGAATATTCTACTATTTTAAGCAAAAGCTATAAACTGTAATGAAAAAACAATTAGAAGAGCATTACAGACAGAAAAAAAATTAGTACAGAGACAATGAATAGTAAAAATAGGCCATTCCATAATGGTAATCAGTCTTAATTGATACCAGTTTATATTATAGTAAATAGATCATTAGGTTATATTTATACTTATAATTTATATTAAATCATAGTCCCATGAGTAACAATCTTTTTTGCAATTTTTATAGAAAAAAAAAGGATTAAAGTGGTATAGCCCTCCTCCCTTTCACCCACTCACTGCCTCCCACCCACCTTTATCACCTTATCACCTAAAGGTGAGTGAGTGAGTCACTCCCTTCACCTTATCACCTTTGGGTGATAAAGGGATAGGTGCAAAAAGTGCCGGGAGGGCTATAAAATAGTCTTAAAGATTATTTGGCGATATTAGTGAAAACGATCAAAGAGGCTTAAAAGCTTTAAGATCGTCGGTTATATAAATAATCGCGACAGACTGGGTCACTAATGGGTGGCTGAAATGCTGCTTAATGCACAGTCGAAACTTCGGTTTAAGACCGCAGAATATACGAATAATAAGTTATTCTGGCTTATTATGTATACTTATATTAATAAGTAAGTTTGTACGTGTTACCCTATGGTCAAATGAGCCTATGAGGTAAACTTTATTGCCTCAAATGTAATTTATTTATAATTAAGTACTCTCTCTTCTCAAATTTAATGAATGAAAATATTTTATTATCAGTATCTTTTGTAAAAATTCAGGCATTAAAAAGATTAGAAGTACATAACTATGAAATTTTATCTATTCTCTATGGAGGTTTATTAGGGAATGTTCAGGCAAGAAGAAATACTGGTGCTGGTACTAGATTCTCTTTTCAACAGGAAAGTACACACTTAACTTATTTACTTTGATTACATCAAAAAATATCTAGCTTAGGATATTGTAATCCTAAATTACCTGAAGTCCAAACTCGTTTAGGTAAAGGTGGTAAAGTAAGAAAATACGCCAGATTTCATACTTGAACTTATTCAAATCTGAATTGAATTCATGAAGAATGATATCCAGACAATATCAGAAAAGTTCCTTTATCTTTAAAGGAATATTTTAATCCTTTATCACTATCCATATGAATTCTGGATGATGGAGGTAAAGTCTCTAAAGGTTTAAAATTAGCTACAAATAACTTTAAATATGAAGACTGTTTATTTCTCTCTACCTTACTATGAAATCAATTTAAGTTAAAATCTTCTGTTCAATCTGCAGGTACTCCTAATCAATACTGTATTTATATATGAAAAGAATCTATGCCTTTATTAAGAGACATAGTTAAAGATCATATTATACCTTCTATGAAATATAAAATCGCAGATTAATTATAAATAATACATAGTTTCAATAGTATAATGTAATCTAGGTGTCTTTACTATATTACCTATAAAAGGTAAATTTTTCTTTTACTATTGTTGCGATACTGATGAAAACAGGTCAAAGATATTATTTTGTATTAAGACCGTCGGTTCTTTTGTCATTTGCACCTATCACCCACCTTTATCACCTAAAGGTGAGTGACTCTGTCACCCACTCACTCTATCACCCACCCACTCACCTTTAGGTGATAAAGGTGCAAGGTGATAAATGTGAGTGAGGGAGTGTGTGAGTGAAGGTGAGTATTATATTAAAGGATCGCTACAGACTGGACCATCGGTGGGTGTTTCTATAAATATAGAAATGCTTAATGTACAGTCGAAACTCTAGTTATTATTAAATAACCATATGGCTTTATTAAAGAAAGTGCTAATAATTTATTTAATTTAGTACTATAAAGTACGTGGTCATATATTGAAAATTAATAGATTGACTAATTTTCTTTCACGCATAGAGCTAGGCTAATCTTAAAGATTAAAATATCTACAATATATTGATTTAGAGTTTGGCAACAGTTATTACTAACTTATTAAGTGCTATTCCTTGAATAGGACAAGATTTCGTTCAATTTGTATGAGGTGGTTTCTCTGTAAATAATGCTACTTTAAATAGATTCTTCTCATTACACTACTTACTTCCGTTTATTTTAGCTGCTTTAGTTGTTGGACACTTATTGACTCTTCATCAGCATGGTTCAAGCAATCCTTTAGGAATATCTGGTAACTTAGATAGATTACCTTTTCATCCTTATTTCACATTTAAGGATTTAGTAACTATAATATTCTTTATATTTACTTTATCAGTATTTATATTCTATTATCCTAATCTTTTAGGTCATTCAGATAATTATATACCAGCAAATCCAATGCAAACACCTCCATCAATTGTTCCTGAATGATACCTATTACCTTACTATGCTATTTTAAGATCCATACCTGATAAATTATTAGGAGTAGTTGCTATGTTTTCTTCATTATTAATTTTATTAGCTATGCCTCTATTAGATACATCAAGAATAAGAGGAAGCCAATTTAGACCTATAATGAAATTCATTTTCTGGGTATTTGTAGCTAACTTCTTTATTTTAATGTGAATTGGTAGTCAACACCCTGAAACACCTTACTCTGAAATCGGACAAGTATCTACTTTATTATACTTTGCTTGATTCTTAATTATAGTACCAGTTACAGGAATATTAGAAAATACCTTAATGGATTTAGCAGTACCTGTTAAAAAAAGTTCATAATTAAGATATTATTAAATTAATTATGAACTTTTATTAGTTAACCCCTTATCCTTATAGTATTCTAATAAAATTTATGTTTGTTAGTTTATTTGACTATTTATATAATTATATTACTTAATTACATATTATTATATAATCTAAAAGATAGTAAAATTATTACTAACACAATATTATCATTAAATTATTCAGATATATATCTGAAATATAATAAATTGTCTATATATTTTTGTTTTGATAAATATTAATTTTATAATAATGTTATAATTACTATATAAATTTTGATTGTAATCTATAATAGTTTTAATTAATTATAATGTTATATTTATATTAAAGTAATAGATTTAAAGCTTTGCTTTTTATATGTATATTAATACTATATATCACATAATATTTGTACATTAAATTAATAATATTAATTATATCTGATGTAAATATTAGTATATAAGTTTATATTTTATATTTTTTTAATGTTACTAATTTTACTCTAAGTATAGTAATATTTTATTATATTAGTAGATTAATAATCCTTAATTGGGATAAGTATTATTATATTATATATTATAAATTTCTAAATGTTTTATTTAGATAAGTCAGTATTTCCCACTTCTTATTTTGATTTAGTTAATCGGTATAGGTAAATAATAGACTTAGTTTATTAAGAGTAACTCTATAATAAATAAAATATTTTCTATTCAAATTTAAAGGTTACGATATTAATAATAACATTTAACTTAAAACTTATAATACAAAAATATAATACTAAGTTAAATAATAGTTTAATACTAACCTTTATATATGCTTAAGAAATTAAAAACTTCTTTTATTTATAACTTAATTTTCTCACCTATGTGAATGTTTTTAATACAAGATCTTTTTGCTTTCACTGCTGTATTATCTAGTTTATTTGTTATTACATCTAAAAATCCAGTAATATCTGTAATATTCTTAATATCTGTATTTGTAAATTCAGCTATATATTTAATATTAAGTGGAATAAGCTTCATAGGTATATCCTATATAATTGTATATGTAGGAGCTATCGCTATACTATTTTTATTTATACTAATGATGATTAATATTAGATTAACAGATATATTAGAAGTAGGGAAAGAATATACTAAAAATCTTCCATTAGCATTAATGGTTGGATCCTTATTTATATTGGCTATGGTTTCTATTTTACCATTTAGTTTTCAAGATGTTTCTTTATTATCAGGTGCCAATATAATATTAAATATATTTAATTCTTTACTCTCTGATTATAGTTTATCAATTCAATCAGTGGCTATACATGTAAGTAATTACCCATTTAATGCTGATGCTCAATTATTAGATTTCAATCAAATTGAATCTCTAGGTCACAATTTATATACAAATGGATCTATTTTATTTATATTTACTAGCCTAATATTATTATTATCTATGTTAGCTCCTATTGTATTATCTAATTTGTATAAAAATAACAATATAAATAATTAATCATTAATTATTTATTATAATTTATTTATATGTTTAATATACTATTTAATACTTTAATTATTTTTAGGTTTGGTTATTATAGTAGTTTGGTCTAATAAGATATAATTTTTATAAATTACTATTATTTAAAAGTAGGTATAAATGAGTAAAAAAAATTGATAAATTTTACTAATGGCAATGGAATATTTAAATAGTATTCCTATAGTTATAGGTGAGAATAATTTAACAAAATATACATATTGACTATGTTAGCAGCAGCAAAATATATCGGTGCTGGTATGGCTACAATCGGTTTAGCCTTAGGATTTGCGTTATCAGAAGCAACAGGGTTATTCGCTCTAATGATTGCTTTCTTATTATTATATTCATAATAAAGATTTTGATTTACATTAATAATTTATATATTAACCCCTTGTTATTTTAATTTAATATTAAACCACTTTTTACTTTTAAATTGAATGAATTTGGTTTATTATATCAATGTTTGAATTAGTTATAATTCTCACTCACTCTATCACTCACTCACCCACTCACTCCCTTCACCCAAAGGTGATAAAGGTGGGTGAATGAGTGATAGGTGATTAAAATTTTAGGTTGTATTACATAATATCTAAATATAGATGACTAATTAGAATCATGATTATATTTAAATATTTAACTAATTATACAGTGATATCTATTGAATATATTTACTTGTATGATAATTTATATTTACTTTATATAAATTAAAAGTATCGGTGATTATATGGAAAACACCAGAAAAAAATTAAAGTAATTTAAAGGGGCTATTACGGATGACACAGCAAATTTATAAAAAAAGGAGATATATATCAAAGCTATCAATATTACGTTAAAACAAATTAATCTATTTTTATTCTGATATAATATTAATTTATTATATCAGTTTAAAGTTCTTATCAATTTTTGATCTACAGACTGTAACCAGTGTGAGTACTAACCTATTCGGTTTAGGTGAAGTTGATATGAAGGCTTAATTAGGTTTTATTTTAAGATGGCGATCCTAAGGGAAACCTTATTATTATTACTTCCTGAAACAAAACATTGTAGTAAGGAAAGGAAAGGAAATCAACTGAGACTCTGAAAGTAACGGCGAGTGAAATCAGACTAGCCAAATCATCAAATATCTAAGCTATTATTAATTATACGTAGGCCGTATATTCATCTCTAGCCCTTTAAGGGCTAGATCATAAGTAATATTACATTAATAATATTATTTAACCATAGAAGGTGATAGTCCTGTTATAGCTTAAAATTAATAATTATTAAAAAATAATAATACTGAATTGTAATATTCAGATGATATTTTGTGATATATAAGTACAACGGAAGATACTCTGTTGGAATATAAGGGGAACCATCCTCTAAGGCTAAGTATTATAAATTTAGCGATAGTGAATAAGTACTGTAAAGGAAAGTCATGTTTTGAATAAGAGTTAGTTTTAACTCTTGACTAGTTATTCTTAATTTTTGTAAAATTATTAAGATATAAATGTTATAGTGAACTTAAAAAATAAGTATGAAATAGTAGCTCTATAAGCAATTAGAATTTAACTTAATATGTTTAACGTTAAATGATAATGTACCTTTTGCATAATGGGTGAATTGCTTGCCCAGAAGAATTGTGAAATTCTTTGTAACACTGACTCATGACCAATTAGTGGTCGGTATTTAGATATTACTCTAAATGCTAACGGTGAATCCTAAGGATATTATTAGGGTATCTATGGAAATACCGTGGGAAGCTTATAAATCGTAGGAATGGAATAGATATTTAGTATATCCTTTTTATATAGCCCTGTAACGACTTGATGGCAAACCATCAGACCGATTTTATCGGTAACACGTCAGCACTCAAACATTCCAAAAAATTAAGGTAAATAT
>WNGG01010513.1_pt1 | contig 10026 bp, 9 predicted proteins | sample 5400661 | NCBI WGS metagenome assembly WNGG01 (sample SAMN13153372, study PRJNA577476) | soil metagenome | isolation source: 100 cm soil or saprolite under Garry oak tree replicate 1 | place: USA:California | collected 2016-06-15
AGCTGCTGGAAGCGGAGGCCAAGAAAAAGGGCATCCCCACCGAAAAGGTTCTCGCGCAAGAAGTGGATGCCAAGGTCCCCGAGCCCACGGAAGCCGAACTGCAAGCTCTTTACATAGTGCAAAAAGAACAGCTAAGAAAATCTTTTGATGAGCTCAGGGCGCAGCTCCAGCAGTTGCTGAAAAGGGCAAAACTCCAGCAGGCGCGCCAGGACTACTACGCGCGTCTTCGGGAGCAGGCCGCGGTGTCCATCTTCCTGCAGAAGCCTAAAGTCGAGGTCACCCATGATCCGGCCCGGCTGCGGGGAAATCCCAAGGCTGCGGTGGTCATCGTGGAGTTTTCCGATTTCCAGTGTCCCTACTGCCAAGCGGTCGCGCCAACCTTGAGGAAGTTGCTTGCCAAGTACGAAGGCCGGGTGAGCTTGGCGTATCGGGACCTTCCGCTGCGAGACATCCACCCGCAGGCTCAGTTGGCAGCGGAGGCTTCCCGCTGTGCCTTGGAGCAGGGAAAATTCTGGGAATATCACGACCTTCTCTTCGAGAACCCCAACAAGCTGAACCGAGAGGGTCTAGCGGAGCAGGCCCGCCGTCTGAAGCTCGATGAGAAACAGTTTGATTCTTGCCTCTCCAGCGGCAAGTACAAGGCGCAAATTGAACAGGACCTGCAACTGGGGCTGAGGGCCGGACTCACCGGCACTCCGGGATTCTTCATCAACGGCAGCATGCTCAGCGGCAACCTGCCGCAGGACGCCTTTGAAAAGACGATCGAGGCCGAGCTGGCTGCTTCCAAGGGTCAACGAACGGCTCCCTGACCTAGCCGGCTGGTGTAGTGTGAGGCGATGCAATGGCGTGTCGCCGTCGACGACGAGGAGACCACCGCGATTTTCGAGCCTGGCGTGGGCGACGCGCAGGCGGTTTTCGTCTGCGCTCACGGCGCCGGCGGTCATCGCGAAGACCGCGGCATGGTTCGCCTGGCGGCAGTGCTGCGCCCGCGGGGCTTCGACCTCGTCCGCTTCAACTTCCTCTACCGGGAAAAAGGCTCCGGCAGGCCTGACACGATGCCGCGCCTGAAGCGGTGTCTGGCTGCCGTCGTCACGCGGACCCGCAAAGAGCTCGGCCCTCGCCGCCTCATCATCGGCGGGCGCTCGATGGGAGGGCGCGCTGCTTCCATGCTGGCCGCCGATGGCATGGCGTGCGATGCGCTGCTGCTGCTCGCCTATCCGCTCCATCCGGCGGGCAAGCCGGAGCAGTTGCGCGATGCACATCTGCCGCAGATCAAGGTCCCGGTGCTCTGCTTCAACGGCACGCGCGACGCCCTGTGCCGGCGCGACCTGATGGAGAGCGCTCTCGCCAGCGTGCGCGCGCCGTGGGAGATGCACTGGCTGGAAGGCGCCGACCATTCGTTCCACGTGCTGAAGTCATCGGGCAGAACCGACGCCGACGTTCTCGACGAAGTCGGCGACGCGAGCCAGCGCTGGCTTGCCCGCCGATGAAGCGGCTGGTGCTGTGCTGCGACGGAACGTGGAACAGCGCCGACCAGGAGCGCAACGGCGTTCCCGCTCCCACCAACGTCGTCAAGCTCGCCTACCGCGTCGCGAAGCGCGATGCCGCGACGCTGCAGGTGATCTACTACGATCAGGGTGTCGGCACCGGGAATTTCTTCGACCGCCTGACCGGCGGCGCCTTCGGCGACGGGGTGGAAGCCAACATCTGCGACGCCTACCGCTTTCTCATCGGCAATTACGACCCTGGCGACGAGATCTACCTGTTCGGCTTCAGCCGCGGCGCGTACACGGTGCGCAGCATCGGCGGCATGATCCGCAAGTGCGGGATCCTCGCGCGCCCCTGCGTCAAGCACTACCACGCCGCCATCGAGCTGTACCGCGACGGCCGGCACCCGGACCAGCCCGGGCCGGCGAAGTTCAGGCGGGACTATTCCATCTCCGGCGCCGAGCCCATCCCCGTCAGGATGATCGGCGCCTGGGACACCGTCGGCGCGCTCGGCATCCCGCTGCGCGGCTTTCGCAGCCTCACGCACGCCAGGTACCAGTTCCACGATACCGAGCTGAGCGACATCGTGCAGTACGCCTGCCATGCGCTCGCCATCGACGAGCACCGCGCGCCGTTCGCGCCGACGCTGTGGACTCGCAAGGCGAAAACCGGCCAGCAGGTCGAGCAGGTCTGGTTCTGCGGCGCGCACGGCGACATCGGCGGCGGCCACGCTGAGACCGGGCTCTCGGACATCGCCCTCGACTGGATGCTCGGGAAAGCGCGCAGCGCAGGGCTCGCGTTCGACGGCCAGGCCCTGGCAGCCTACCCGCTGCACGGCAATCCGCTCGGCAAGCTGCACGACTCGAAGACCGGGCTTTACCGGCTGACGGTCGGAATCGACCGGGCGATCGGCGGCGATCCCACGCAGTCGCTGCATCCCTCGGTTCGGCAGCGCTGGGAAGGCGACGCCTCGTATCGCCCCGCATCGCTGCGCGACTACTTCAAGCGGACGTAGCCTCGCTTCAGCCCAGCGCGCGCCAGATCAGCGAGCCGCCCGAGGCAAGCAGCATCAGCGACACCGCGCGCAGCAGGGTCTCGCGCGAGATTTTCAGGAACAGCCGCCGCGCGACGCTGATGCCGAAGAGCGCTGCCGGCACCACGGCGAGCGCGGCCCACCACACACGCGGATCGAGCAGCAACCCGGTGAGGAGAAACGCGCTCGCGCGCAGCGAGATGCTGGTGAGCGTGGCGAAGCCCATGGTGGCGCGGAACTGCTCCTTGGTGAGCCCGCGATGCGAGAGGTAGATCGCATACGGCGGGCCGCCGGCGCCGAAGAGGGTGCTGGTGATGCCGCCCGCCAATCCGGCAAGCCAAGCCCAGCGCACCGAAATGGCGGCCATCTGCCTATGGGGCAGCAGGCTGTACACGCCGAACGCCAGGATGAACACGCCGAGCAGCAGCATCGCCGTGGCGCGCGGCAGGTTGACGAGGAGCGTCACCCCGAGCGCCGTGCCGACGACGATCATCGGCGCGAGGCGCACCCATTCATCGCGCAGCGCCCTCCTGGGGTTCTCGAAGCCGATGCGAAGCGCACAGGCCAGGTCGGCCAGGACGAAGAGCGCGAGCGCGACCTTGAGCGGCACCAGGTGCGTGGCGAGCGGAATGGTCACCAGCGCCGCGCCGAAGCCGGTGACGCCGAAGATCAGCGCACCCATGAACGCGATCCCGGCGAGCAGCGCTACCTCTGGAATTCCCGGTGAGAACAATGCCCTACCCCCTGCTTTGGCGCCTCGATAAGCTGCAGCATGGCGCTTTACATGGTCAAGTACGACCTGAAGAGGCCGCTGCAGGACTATCCCAGGCTCTATGCATCGATCAAGGCGTGCGGGATGGCCTGGCACGCGATGAACAACATGTGGTTCGTGATCTCCTCGGAAATGAGCGCCTACAAAATTGCCGACCGCGTCCGGCTGTCGGTCGACGCGGACGACAAGGTCTTCGTCAGCCGCCTTTCCAGCGATTCGGCGTGGTGCGGGCTGGAAGAAAAGGGCAGCGACTGGCTCAAGAAGCACATGTAGAGACATCTCAAAGCGAGGCTCCCCTGGCCGTAATGGGCCAAAGCGCCTCCACGACGCCCTGCCTCACGCAGACGTACCAGTCGTAGAGATTCACCGTGGGGTCGCAGTGGCCGGGCACCAGCAGGAGCTTCTCGCCGAGCGCGGGCGCGGCAACGCCCGGCGCGACGTCCACCCGTCCGTGCTCGTCCGACGCGGCTGCGTACACGAGCCCGGCCTTGTGCCAGACGCCCGGCATGCCCGAGTCGACGCTCGACGCCTTGAGGCCGGCGTCGACGATGGCGCGATCCGGCGCCGGCCGGCTCATCACCGTGGCGAGCACGAACAGCGAGTGCTCGAAGCGCGGCAGCGGCGCGGCCCATTCGTTGCGCGCGTAATCGGCGTCCATGAAGACGTAGGAGCCGGGCTGGATCTCGTTCCACGCGCCCGACTCCACCTCGAACATGAAGCTGCCGCTGCCGGCGCCGGTGACGATGGGACAGGGAATTTTCGCTTTCTCAAGCAAGGCTTTTGTGAGAACAACCTGATCGCACGCGGCCTGGATCGCCGCACGGCGCTCAGCCATGGACCGCACGTGCTGGGCGCGGCCGTGATAGGCCTGCAATCCCGCGAAGCGCAGCGTCCTGCATCGCGCGACCTCGCGTGCCAGCGCCAGCGCCGGCTCGCCCGGCGCGACGCCGCAGCGGCGCATGCCGATATCGAGCTCTACGTACACGTCGAGCTTGGCCCCCGAAGCCTCGAGCTGACGAAGATTGTCTCGATTGTCGACGCACACCCCGAGCCGCGCGCGCGTCGAGAGCGCGGCGAGGCGCGCGAGCTTCGGCGCGCCGACGACTTCGTTGGAGACCAGCACGTCCTCGATGCCGCCCTCGACCATCGCCTCGGCCTCGGACACTTTCTGGCAGCAGACCCCGATTGCGCCGGCGGCGACCTGGCGCTTCGCGATTTCGGGGCACTTGTGGGTCTTGGCGTGGGCGCGGACACGAACGTCATGGCCCCGCAGGGAATTCCCCAGGGTTTTGAGATTCTTCTCAAAACTCTCCAAATCGACGAGCAGTGCCGGAGTGTCGACCTCCTCCAGCCGCTGGCCGACCGAGGCCGGTGCCCGCATGGCTAGGCCGCCGCTGCCTTTCTCGAGCGCTCCTGCAGCGCGAACCAGGCGATGGCGGCCGCCATCAGCGCCACCAGCGGCAGCGCGAACAGGTTGACGCGCTCCCAGCCGACGGTCGTCACCGTCATGCCCGAAGCGAGCGAGGAAACAGCCATCATGGCGAAGATCGCCTGGTCGTTGGCTCCCTGGGCCTTCGCGCGCTCCTCCGGGCGATAGGTCTGCGTGAGCAGCGTCGTGCCGCTGATATAGAGGAAGTTCCAGCCCACCCCGAGCAGCACCAGCGCCCACCAGAACTGCGCCACCGAGACGCCGGACAGCGCGATGCCGATCGACGCGAAGTTGAGCAGCACGCCGGCCAGCATCACCGGCGCGAGGCCGAGGCGCCGGATCAGGGAACCGGTGACGAAGGAAGGCGCGAACATGCCGACGACGTGGGCGGAGATGACGAACGCCGCGTCGGCATAGGGGTGGCCGCAGACGCCCATGGCGATCGGCGTCGAGGTCATGAGGAAGTTCATCACGCCGTAGCTGGTCGCCCCGCACAGCACCGCGACGACGAACCTGGGCTGCGCCGCGATCTGCAGCAGCGGCCGGCCGGAGGACGACTGCTCGCCTGCCGCGGGCGGCGGGATGCGGATGAACCGCAGCAGCGCCACGGTGACCAGCGCGAAAGCGGTCAGCGACAGGTAGCTGCCCATGAACCTGACATCGAACAGGTCGATCGTCCAGCGGCTGACGCCCGGCCCGAGGATGCCGCCGACCAGCCCGCCGGCGAGCACGAGCGAGATCGCCGTCGGCCGGAAATCGGCGCTCGCGGCGTCGGCCGCGGCAAAGCGGTAATACTGGCCGTAGGCGTTGAAGACGCCCCATATCAGCGTGCCGAAGCACAGCAGCCAGAAGCTCTGCAGCCACATCGCCGCGGCGCAGGCGAGCGCCCCGGCGACGCCCCAGTAAACGCCCTGGGTCAGGCCGCGCTGCCGGCCGACGCGCTTCATGTGGAGCGAAGCCGGCATGGTGGCGATCGCGCCGCCCAGGATCCAGCAGGTGACCGGCAGCGTGGCGAGCGCCTTGACTGGCGTGAGCGCGAGCCCGGCGAGGCCGTTGATCGCGACCAGCGTGGTGTTGTTCGTGAACAGCATCGCCTGGCAGGCGGCGAGCAGCCCGACGTTGCGGCCAGTACTGGTCATTTATACAGTAGTGGATTAGAATGCGACGGACCCTAGTCTAAATGAAACACGAGACGACCTACCTGCGGGGCGCCCGCTCGTTCGTCGCCGGCCGCTTCGAGACGCTCGCGCGCGAGCCTTTCGACGACGGCTGGACGCCCGAGGAAAGGGACGCCGCCGAGCTGCAGACCAGCGTGACCGAGGAGCGCGCGCGCTCGATCATCTCGCGCAACGACTCGCCCGACATCGGCTTTTCGCAGTCGATCAACCCTTATAGGGGCTGCGAGCACGGTTGCATCTACTGTGTCCACGGCGATACGGCTGTCCTGATGGCGGACTGCAGCGTGCGGCGGATTGCGGACATCCATCCAGGCGACCTGATCTACGGCACCGCACGCGAAGGCTGGTATCGGCGCTACGTGAAGTCGCGCGTGCTCGCTCACTGGAGCGTGATCAAGCCAGCGTACCGAATAGCGCTCGAAGACGGCACGGAGCTCATTGCCGGCCCGGATCACCGATTTCTTACCGAGCGCGGCTGGAAGTTCGTGACCGGCACGGAACAAGGCCAGGCGCGCCGGCCGCATCTCACGACCGGCAACAAGATGATGGGGGTGGGCGCCTTTGCCCACGCGCCGGTAAAGAACGAGTATTACCGGCTCGGCTACCTTTGTGGCGTCATTCGGGGCGATGGTCATCTCGCATCGCATCGGTTCAGGCGCGGCAACGGCGCTATCGGCACGCTGCATCAATTCCGGCTGGCACTTTGCGACGTGGAAGCACTTCTGCGAGTGCAGGATTACCTGCGCGAATGGCAGATCGATACCCAGCATTTCGTATTTCAGCGAGCCGCCGCAGGTAGACGGTTGCTCCACGCGATCCGCACGCAAAGAAAGCCGAGCGTCGACGAGATCCACGCGCTCATCGCCTGGCCCATGGTGGCCTCGCGCGAGTGGTCAGCCGGCTTCCTCGCCGGCATCTACGACGCCGAAGGCAGCTACAACGACGGCTGCCTGCGAATCTGCAATACCGATAGCACCATCATCGAGTGGACCGGGCGCTCGCTGGGCGAGCTCGGCTTTCGCTGCGCTGTTGAACCGGTCGCGCGAGCCGCCTCGAAACCCATCGTGTACCTGCGCGTTCTCGGCGGCTTGCGCGAGCACCTGCGTTTTTTTCATAGCGTCGATCCCGCCATCGTGCGCAAGCGCGAAATCGCCGGCCAGGCCGTGAAAAGCGAGGCGCGGCTGGGCGTCGTGGAGATCGAGCCCCTCGGTAAGGCCATGCGGCTCTATGACATTACGACCGAAACGGAAGATTTCATCGCCAACGGCGTAGTCAGCCACAATTGCTACGCACGCCCGAGCCATGCGTACCTCGAGCTCTCGCCCGGCCTGGACTTCGAAACGAAGCTATTCGCCAAGACCAACGCGGCCGAGCTGCTGCGCGCCGAGCTCTCGAAGCCGGGCTACGTGCCGAGCCCGATCGCCATCGGCGCCAACACCGACTGCTACCAGCCGATCGAGAGAAAATTCAGGATCACCCGGCAGATCGTCGAGATCCTGGCCGAATGCGAGCATCCGTTCACGATGGTGACCAAGTCCGCCCTGGTCGAGCGCGACCTGGACCTCCTTGCGCCGATGGCGAAGAAGAACCTGGTGAAGGTCTTCGTCTCCATCGCCAGCCTCGACCGCGCGCTCGCGCGCAAGCTGGAGCCGCGCGCCGCCAGCCCGCAGCGGCGAATGGACGTTCTCAGGAACCTCGCCCAGGCAGGCGTGCCGTGCGGCGTAATGGTCGCCGCTTTGATACCTGGGTTGAACGACAAGACCCTGGAGGAAGTGTTGGAGGCGGCTTCGGCGGCCGGGGCCGCCGAAGCCGCTTATGTCATCATGCGGCTGCCCAACGAGCTGAAAGAGCTGTTCAAGGAATGGCTGGCGGCGCATTACCCCGAGCGCGCCGGCCACGTCATCAGCATCGTGCGCCAGATGCGCGGCGGCCGCGACAACGACCCGCGCTTCGGCAGCCGCATGACCGGCACCGGAGCGTTCGCCGAGCTGATCGAGAAGCGCTTCGATATCGCCTGCCGCCGCTTCGGCCTCAACGGGCACGGCGCCGGGCGCAAGCCGCCGAGCCTCGACTGCAGCCGCTTCCGCCCGCCCTGCGCGGCAGGACAGATGCCGCTCTTTCGATGAGGGCCGCGCTGCTGGCGATCGGCTGGGGAGGGGCGGCGGCGATCGTCTGGCTTTCCCTCACCCCGGCACCGCCGAAGCTCGACTTCGAGCACGGCGACAAGCTGGGTCATTTTCTTGCCTACGGCGCGCTGATGTTCTGGTTTTGTCTGCTTTACTTGAAGACACGGGTCAGAATCCTTTACGCCGCAGGATTCATTGCCATGGGCATTGGACTGGAGTTCATCCAGGGATGGCTCGGCTACCGCACGTACGATCCGTTCGACATGCTTGCCAACACGATTGGCGTCGCGCTCGGCTGGATGGCGTCCCTCGTCATTAGAATCGGCCGGTGATGTCGACCCTTTCGGAACAGCTCTCCGACGCGGTGCAGAACGCGCGCAACGTTCCCCGGGAGACGGCCGAGAAACTCCTGACCGACGTTGCCGGGCTATGCGTCGCGGCACGCAGGACCGACTACGTGCGCGCCTCGCTTGCGGGATGGGAGGCTTCCGGCGGTTGCACCGCAATCGGACACTCACGCACGCTCGATGCGGCGGGCGCTGCCTTCGTCAACGGCACTGCGGCGCACGGCGAGGACTTCGACGACAGCTTCGAGGGCGGGCCGGTGCATGCCGGCGCAGTGGTGGTTCCCGCGGTGCTTGCCGTCGCCGAGCGCGAGCGCCTGAGCGGGCGCGACGCGCTGCTCGGCATCGCGGTCGGGGTCGAAGTGATGTGCCGCGCGAGCCTCGTCGCGCCGAAGCTCATCCACAAGGCGGGGTTCCACCCCACCGCCGTGCTCGGCGCGATGGGCGCAGCCGCATCCGTGGCGACGGCATTACGACTTTCGAAAAATCAATTCGTCAACGCGCTCGGCATCGCCGGGTCCATGGCCGCGGGCATCATCGAGTATCTTGCCGAGGGCGCATGGACCAAGCGCATGCATCCGGGCTGGGCCGCCCAATCGGGCATCCGCGCGGCCGATCTGGCGCGCGCCGGCTTCGTCGGACCGCGCGCCGTGTTCGAGGGCACGCACGGCCTGTTTCACGGCTTCGCGCGCACCACTGACGGCGACTGGGACAAACTCGTCGGCGGCTTCGGCGAGCGCTGGGTGGCGAATTCGCTCGCCTTCAAGCTCTACGCCTGCGGCACGATGACGCAGCCCTATGTCGACTGCGCGCGCAGGCTGGCGGAGAAAGGCGTGCGTGCCGAGGAGGTCGTCGAAATGGTTTGCGAGGCCGCCGAAGGCACGGTGCACCGGCTATGGGAGCCGCTCGCCGACAAGCAGCGCCCGCCCAACGCCTACTTCGCCAAGTTCAGCCAGCCCTATTGCATCGCCGCCGGATTCGTCCTCGGCCACGCCGGCCTCGAGGCCTTCACCGAGGAGCGGGTGCGCGACGAGCGGCTGCGCTCGCTGGCGGCGAAAGTGCGCTACGAGATCGACCCCGACAATCCGTATCCGGACGAATTCACCGGTCACGTGCGCGCGCGGCTGAAGGACGGGCGCACGCTGGAGGAGCGCCAGGAGCACCTGCGCGGTGGTCGGAACGAGCCGCTGTCGCGCGCCGAGATCGAGGAGAAGTTCAGGCTGAACTGCGCCTACGGCGGCTGGAGCGCGGCGCAGGCGGAACGTTTCCTCGCTTTTGCGCGGCAGGCCTTCGACTCGCCAATCGATCTGTCGCCGTTCCGCTCGTGAGCGGGTCCGGCTAGTCGTCGAGCGAAATCCCGCGCTCGCGCGCGAGCGCGCTCCAGCGCGCGATGTCGGCACGGATGAAGCTTGCGAACTGCTCGGGCGTCATCGGCATCGAATCGATCGCCTCCCCCGAAAGGCGTTGCCGCAGCGCCGGCGAGGCGAGCGCCTTGTTGATCTCGGCGTTGAGCCGCTTCGTGATCTCCTCCGGCAGCTTCGCCGGCCCGACGATGCCGTACCACTGCACGCCGTCGAAGCCCTTGAACCCCGATTCCTCGAAGGTGGGCACGCCGGGAATCAGCGGGTGGCGCTCGAAGCCGGTGACGGCGAGCGG
>WNGG01012052.1_pt1 | contig 10026 bp, 6 predicted proteins | sample 5400661 | NCBI WGS metagenome assembly WNGG01 (sample SAMN13153372, study PRJNA577476) | soil metagenome | isolation source: 100 cm soil or saprolite under Garry oak tree replicate 1 | place: USA:California | collected 2016-06-15
GCCACCAGCGGGTCTACACGGCTAGCTCGCAGCGCCGGAATACACGCGCCTGCCAGCGCGACCGCGAGCAAAACGACTGGCACGACGGCAAAGGTCAGCGGGTCCGACGGTTTCACACCGAATAACTCCGCCCGCAGCAGCCGAGTCAGCCCGAACGACGCCGCGCCTCCGACGGCAATCCCTGCCACCGTCATGCGCAAGGCTTGCAGAAGCACGAGATTCAGCGTGTCGTAGCGGTCCGCGCCCAGGGCCACACGGATGCCGATCTCATGCGTCCGTTGCTCTACGCTATAGGACATCACGCCGTAGATACCCACTGCCGCCAGCAAGAGCGCAATGGCTGCGAATAAACCGAGCAGCAGAAGATTGAAGTTTTGTCTCGCCGTCGAGTCCAGGCCCACCTGATCTATGGTGCGCATATTCCTCGTCGGCAGTTGATCGGTGGCCAACAGCGCATCCTGAACCGTCTGGCTGACGCTCATGGGCGCGACACCCGGCCGCGTGCGAACCAGGATGGCGGGTGTATCGTACCGGTTCACCAGCGCCATTGCGCCATCTGGAACTTGGGATGGCGCTTGGTACATGATGGGTGTTGGACCGATATCCAGCCGCTCGCGCACATCGCCGACCACTCCGACGATCTCGGTCGCTCCCGCCTCGTACTCCGGCCCCAGCCCGGGACCGATGACGATGGTCTGTCCGACGGGGTTAGAATTCGGCCAGTATTCGTTCGCCATGGCTTGGCTGATGACCACGGTTCGTCCCGGCTCCCGCTCCTGCAAAAGCCTGCCGGAAATCAGCGGAATCCGCAAAACATCAAAATAGTGCGGCGAGACGATCCGCCACTGCACATCGTTAAATTTGTGGCCCTCGAGCGGCGTCCTTCCGGGGATGTCGAAGAGCATGTCCTGACGGCCCGAAAGCGGAAGCGCACTCGCCAGCGCGGCCGACTCCACGCCGGGAATCGTCTCTGCCCGGGTTAAGCAGCGTGGCCCCACATAAGAGGACCACTGCAATCGCCACCTCTGCGCCCACCAGCGTGTTGCGGGTGCGGTTATGCTTCCGTCCCGTGCCCGCGCGTTCGCTCGCTTCTTTGAGCGCGGACGCAAGCTCCGTCCGCGAAACCTGTAGCGCGGGAAACAGGCCGAAGACCACTGCAGTGATCACCGCCAGCAGCAGTGTAAATCCGGCTACACTCGGATCGAGCGCCGGAATGGATGCGATCTCCTGCACGCGCGGCAGGTCGCCCGGCGTCAGTGCCAACAATGCTCGCACGCCCCATGAGCCAAGCATCAGGCCCAAGGCTCCGCCAGCGAGAGCCAGCAGCAAACTCTCTGTGAGCAGTTGCCGCACGATGCGCCCGCGGCTGGCTCCCATGACAGTGCGGATGGCGATTTCCCTCTGGCGCCCGGTGGCGCGCGCCAACAACAGGTTCGCAACATTCGCGCAAGCAATCAGCAACACCAGCCCCACCGCGCCCAGCAGGATCGTCAACGCAGGCCGAATCTTGCCGGTCAACTGTTCTTGCAAAAGAGTAACCTGAATCTGGTCGTCATGCCCTACGATTCGTCGGGCAAAGGTCTGCGCGTACAGCTTCCCGATCACCATCATTTGCGCATTGGCCTGCGCGACGCTTTCGCTGCGTGCGAGTCGGCCACAAACCGTCAGCACATGGGCCTGATCGGTGCTGTTCGTGTCGGCCTGTAGCGGTAGCCACACGTCTGTCGCAGGGTATGGAGTGAAGCCTGGCGAAAGCACTCCAACTACAGCATAGGCCGCTCCTCCGAGCCGAATCGTCCGGTACAAGACCGATGGATCGCCGCCAAATCGCCGCTGCCACAGACCGTAACTCAACACCAATACTCGCGGACCTCCGGGCCGGTCCTCCGCCGCCGTGAAGGTTCTCCCCAGGACCGGATTCGCCCCAAATAGCCGGAAGTAGTTTTGCGATGACGGCATCGCCGCCACCAGTTCCGGCTTGTCGCCGCCGTTCATATTCATGCTTGCCCCGGGGGAGTAGGCTGCCAGATCCTCGAAGCCGGGATTGTGCTGTTCCCAGAAATTGAACATCGGAATGGAAGCGGTGCCGTTGCCTCCTTGACGACCGATGTTCACAATGCGGCCTGAATCCGCATACGGCAAAGGACGAAGGACCACCGCATTGACCATTGTAAAAATCGCGGTGTTCGCTGCGATGCCAATGGCAAGCGCGGCCACGGCGGTCATGGTGAAGCTCGGACTCTGCCGGAGCACGCGAATCGAATGCTTGACATCCTTCAGGAAGGATTCCATCGTGCGACCTCCTCGTTTCGAGTGTAACGAGCGGAGTCAGAGATCAACACTCAACTCGATAGATGCTGGATGGTCTAGTTTTTGTTGGCCGTTCGCAACCGCGCCTCGGCAAGCCTTCCGGGCGGTTGACGGGCTACTCTTACCTAACCCGGTAAGGTAAGGTTAGCCGATTCGGAAGTAATCGCTACTTGCTTGAATCGAAAGGCCGAGTGCCGCCACTTCCGTCGATCGACTGGTAACAGGGCGCGCCAGTTGCTTTGGCGCTCAGTGGAAAGAACGGGCGAGATTCTGCACCCACGTGGCGAAACTCTGCCAGGGGACGGTTCGCCCGATGGGACTGCGCACCTGTTGCAGGACGATCAGGAACGCGCTGGCCCAGAGCGTGGCGCGCTGAATCTTTCCCGTGGACCACAAGTCGTAGCCGATCAGCAACAACAGCAACGGGTAGCAGCACATCTGCGCCATGCGGAGATCCCACCACGCCGCGGGAATAGGCCAGCGGACAAAGGCCGCATCCAGAAGCGTAATGGTAGCGATCAGGATGAGCCGCTTGTGCGCGGCAGGATTAAATCGCTCGCGGAAGGCGAAATAAATCAACGTCGAGAAGACCAGCATGTCGGCGATGGGGATCGCGTAAAACGCTTTGGCTCCCACTCCCGGTTCGCCAGCGGCAAAGTGCCTGCCCAGCGAATCGGTGGCCGCCAGCAGGCCCAGGATGACCACCACGCACGCCAAAGCGAAGCCCAGCAGACCAAGGCGGCGATGCAGATCTGTGCGGCCGGCGGCGACCAGCGAGGTTTGCGCGATCAGCAAAAGGATCCACGAGGAAAACACCGCGCCGTGGATGTGTACGATTAAGTTGGGCAGCGGAGCTTTGAACACCCCTGCCAGATAGTAGCTGCGCGCGAACCCCAGAAACACCGTGCCGAGAATCAGCACAGCCATGCCTGAAAAAAAGAGATTTTCCAAGCGGTGATTGCCTTGGCGGATTACGCCGCTTGCCATAGGAAACGAAGCGGATTGAGCGTGGACCCTCTTTGGCCCGGACAATGCCGAGCATTGTATACCCCTTCCGCCAGCCCTCTCTCGTCTTGCGAGGAGTCAGCGCGATCGTGTTCGGCGGGTCATGATAAGTCGGCCACACGCAGAAGTGACCTCCTTCGCAGCTGATTTACCGGCGCCCCTCGCGATTGTGCCTGGATCACGGGCAACTCTGACGTAACGCGATTAGGTAAGGGTTGCCGACAACTCGCACGGAATCCGTGGAACGTGAAGCCCAACGCCAGGAGCGAGGTTCAGTTTATGCTGGAGCTTCCAATGGTCCATTCTTTGCGGGCCCATGATCAAAAGCCACAAGATAATCGCTGGTTCCCCGAAAACGGTAGTTTTCGGAGGTTTTGCGAAGATGTGCCGTCATTCCTTCACTTCCACACTCGCAATCACCTTCAGCTTTCTTTTTACCTCTAAGTACGACAACCCAGGCATTGGCACCATGCAACCCTACTGGGCATCCGCGAAACACACCTGCCCGAAGTAACGCAAGGCTGTGCCAGCCTGGAGGTCGGCTTCGCCGATGTTGGTAAGATCTCCCGTTGCTCCAGCAAACCGCCCTGTTCCTCCGACAATGTGCGTGGGGTAGCTGACGATGGCGAAGCGCGTTTGCGAAACGGGGATCGTCGTCGCCACGGCGTGATCGAAGTAGATGTTGTCGCCGGACTCCGTGACCCAATGATGCTGCACGTTGAACAACACCGTTCCATTCGGTCCGGGCTGCGGCGCAGTTAACAGGGTCGCCGCCACGGCGCCGCGCAAGTCGCCCGTGGCTGGACCTAAAGTCGTGTTGGGGTCTACCGCTCCGAAATTCGTAATGATGCTGCCGCCAACGTGAATGCAATTGTTGCCGCCACCGCTAAACTGCGGTCGCGCCTCTGCCGGAGGGCGGCTGCCGCTGCTGGCGAGAAACACGGAGAGGAAGATCACAAGTGAAGCTAAGACGGCGATGGGCTCCTTTTCACTGAGCGAACCTGCGAAGGCTGGCTCACGGAATTCATAGGCTGATGGCGCGCAGAATGAACGATGCTGCGGGAGCATTCAAGAACCCTCTCGGTGGTTTGTAGGTTCCGTGGGAAGTCGCTGATTCGGCGGGCCTAATGAGCACAGGTTCCTCGGGACGCTTTTATCCCTGCCTGTGTAACTTGTGCTAAACTTCGCTCAATAGCTCGGAGTTGGCCATTGGCACTAGCCCCAGCCCGCCTCACGCAGTGCGGTTCGGCGTCTTCGAAGTAGACCTGGACACGGGCGAAGTGCGCAAAGCCGGAATCCGCCAAAAACTCGCTGGCCAACCCTTCCAACTCTTGCAAGCCCTGCTCGAACGTCCGGGCGAAATCGTAACGCGCGATGAACTGCGTCAGCGCATCTGGCCGGAAAACAAGTTTGTGGATTATGACTTGGCGCTGAAGAAAGCGGTCAATCGCGTGCGCGAAGTTCTGGGCGATTCGGTGGAGAGCCCCCGCTTCATCGAGACGATTCCCCGACGCGGCTATCGTTTCATCCTGCCGGTCACCCTCCACGAGAGAAATGGTTACACACTCGCCGTTCCGGGCCCGCCGCCCGCGAAACGCACGAGACGGGCAGCATCGCTCTTAGCGGTTGCTGGTGTGGCGCTGGGATCGAGTGCATTTGCATTGCTATGGATAAGCCAGCAAATCCCGACCCTAGAAGTCGGACAATACGCGCGGCTCACGAACGACGGCCGCGATAAGAGCGGTAATATTTCTCCCGGAATCCCTTCGCCGATTATTACCGATGGTGTGCGCCTTTATTTTGTGGAACCCACCGGGGGAGCCGGTATCTCTGGGTTGGTTCAGGTATCCGCGGCGGGAGGAGACATTAGACCCGTTCCCAACCCTTTGCTGAATGTGCGACTTGCAGGCATTTCTCCAGACAGAACGCACCTCCTGGTGGGAGATATGGCGCGACCGACAGCGGTGGAAGCTCCCTTTTACAGCCTGCCAACGCTCGGCAGCTCGATGCAACGTTTGGGGGATTTCCAGGCTCACGACGCTTCCTGGTCTCCGAATGGATTGCGTCTGTCGTATGCGGCGGGCGACAGCTTGTTTCTTGCCAGACAAGATGGAAGCTCTGCGAAACTCTTGCTGAGTGGACGCGGAGCTATATCCTGGCCCCGCTGGTCTCCTGACGGATCCTACCTGCGCTTCACCGTCACTCAACCAAAAACTCAAGACAACTCCATCTGGGAAATCTCCTTGGACGGAAAGCATCTTCGCGAGGTTTCAGGGAATTGGAGTCTACCCGGAGACAAGTGTTGCGGCTCCTGGATGCCCGATGGAAAGTACTTCGTGTTTCAGAATTCTTACCTGGACAGAAGCAAAATCTACGCTGTCCCCGAGCGCACTCTGCCTTTCAGCAAGACCGGTCTGCTGGGGTTGACTCCTGGTCCAATTTGGGGCTCAGCGCCTTCTCCAAGCACGGATGGGAAGAAACTTTTTTTTATCGGTTGGCAACCTCGAACAGAGCCCATCCGCTACGACCTTGGACTCAAACGCTTCGTTCCCTTTCTATCGGGGATTTCGACCGACGCTCTATACTTCACAAGAGATGGTCAGTGGGTTGCCTACACGCAGTATCCGGAAGGGAGTCTCTGGCGTTCGCGAGTTGACGGAAGTCAGCGCATGCAACTTACCTCGGGAGGGGTGTATGCCTTCCGGCCACGTTGGTCTCCCGATGGCACGAACATCGTTTTCTTTGGGACTTCTCCCCATCACCCGTGGAAGCTTTACTTGTTGCCCGCAAAGGGCGGCACCCCAAAGCAACTGATTTTCGACGATGCCAATGCAGGGGATCCAACATGGTCTCCCGACGGCAAGAAGATAGCCTTTGGCCGGCTACCCTGGCTTCTCGGCGCCAGTGAGCAGCCGTTCTTGTACATTGTGGACTTGAGGTCCATGCAAGTAACTCCCGTTCCCGGCTCTCAAGGACTGTTTTCACCTCGCTGGTCCCCGTCTGGCCGTTACCTCGTGGCCCTGAATGCGGATTCCACCAAGCTGATGCTATACGACTTTGAAACCAGCCAGTGGCGCCAGCTTGCCCAAGGGATGCTCGGAAACCCGGAGTGGCCCGGCATGGATGCCTGCGTCTATGCGGTTGATGTTCAAACCATGACGATCGAGCGCATCCGTGTCAGCGATGGAAAAAGGGATCCCGTCGTCAATCTCAACTCAGAGCGCCTCGCTTTCACAGGCCTGGGCCCCTGGACCGGCCTGGCACCGGACGATTCCGTACTTGCTCTACGCGACCTGAGCGTTCAGGAAATTTACTCCGTCGAATTGAAAACCCATTGAACAAAACAAGAAAGATCGTGGAAATCCTCACGCAGTCTGTCAGCAAGCCGCCGACCTGGTCGCGGTTCAAAGCTATGATGGACGGGTGACGGGCAACTCTGACGTAACGCGATTAGGTAAGGGTTGCCGACTAATCGCCCACGAACGGGGACTTAGCTTCTCAGAACGCCGTTTTGTGGCGGTCAAGCGAGATCGTCGCTCACCTCCTATTGACATTCTATAGCAAAGCGCCTATCTTCCTGCAGGGCGTCTATAGGAGAGGCATTTGGCACCCGATCAAACCAATCTGCTGCAAGGCACACTGCATATGATGATCCTGAAGGCACTAGCGCTTGGCGAACTGCACGGCCTGGGTGTTTCCCGTCGCATCGAGCAAATCACTAAGGGCACATTCCAGGTAAAGCCGGGTTCGCTCTTTCCCGCACTGCATCGCATGGAAGAAGAAGGCTGGCTTGAGTCCCACTGGGGAGAGTCGGAAAACAATCGGCGCGCCAAGTATTACAAGCTGACCGGCGCGGGACGGCGGCAACTGGAAGCGGAAACCAAGCGCTGGGGCCGCGTTGCGCTGGCGATTACGCGGACGCTCGAAGCGTCGTGAAGAGAAACCTTATGGCTTTTGCTCGCATGAAAAGCTTGCTGCGCAACTTGCTGCACACACAACGCGAGGAGCGCGAGTTGGATAAGGAAGTGCGCGCGCACGAGCTGCTGCTTGCGGACGAAAACATCCGCGCGGGCATGAACCCAGAAGAAGCGGGGCGACAAGCTCGACTGGAGCTCGGCGGGGTTGAACAAGTGAAAGAGCAAGTCCGCGAGATTCGCGCAGGCCATCTGCTCGAAATGCTTGGCTGCGATGTTCACTACGCGGCGCGGATGATGCGGCGCAGCCCCGGATTCACGACAACAGCCGTGCTGACCCTGGCCCTGGGGATTGGAGCAAACACGGCGGTGTTCAGTGTGGTAAATGCTGTGCTGCTGCGGCCCCTCCCATATCCCGATTCGGATCGGCTGGTACAGATGTGGTCGACGAATCCGAAAGCTAACCGCTGGGGCATGTGGACGGCATACCCGAGATTTGAAGACTGGCGGCGCGAAAACACTGTGTTCGAAGAGATGGCCACCGCGCGAACCTGGGTGATCAGCATCAAGGGCGGTGATCATCCTGAGTCGCTGTTTGGGGTAATAACCTCGTCGCAGATCTTCCAACTGCTGCGGGTGCAGCCGATGCTCGGGCGGGGATTTCTGCCGGAAGAAGATCAGCCCGGCCACGATCATGTGATCATTTTGAGTTACGGACTCTGGCAAAGACGGTTCGGGTCCGACCGCGACGTGATCGGGCGCACAGTGGATGTCGATCAACAGAATTACACCGTAATCGGTGTGATGCCCTCTGATTTTCGATTTCCTCCCGAACTTCCCGCGTCGTACCGAGTAGACGCCTGGCTCCCGCCAGCACCCGATCCAAGCCGCAATGAGCGTGGCAGCAATAACTATTACACATTCGCGCGCCTAAAGCCCGGCGTCACACTGGCGCAGGCTCAAGCCGAGATGGATGCCATCAATGATGGACTGGCCGAGAAGCACTCCGAGGATCGCGAGCTGGGTGTGAAGGTTGTCGGTTGGCGACGACAAGTGGGGAGCGAGGTTCGTCCGGCGCTGCTGATCCTTGTGGGTGCGATCAGCCTGGTGCTGTTGATCGCCTGCGCCAACGTGGCGAATCTTCTGCTCGCCCGTGGCGCCATGCGGCAGCGGGAAGCGGCATTGCGGCAGGCGCTGGGGGCAGGACGCGCGCGCTTGATCCGGCAATTCCTGACGGAGAGCTTATTGCTGGCCGTCTTCGGCGGAGCCGTCGGGCTGCTCCTGGCCTACCAGGGCGTGGACCTTTTCATCCGGCTGGCCCCCGATATTCCAAGACTCAACGAGACAACGATTGATCCGCACGTGCTTATCTTCAGCGTTGTACTGACGCTAGGAACGGCACTGATCTTCGGCATCGCACCGGCGCTACAAGGGTCCAGCACGGATTTGCAAGATTCGCTCAAGAAATCCGGCAGCCGGTTGACTATTGGCTCTACGCGCGCCAAAGCGCGTAGCGTACTGGTGGTAGCGGAGATGGCACTGGCACTGATGCTGCTGGCTGGAGCCGGTCTGTTGGTCCGGAGTTTCGTGCGGGTACAGCAGGTTGACCTTGGGTTCAATCCGAAGAACCTTCTGACAGCCTTTGTGATGCTGCCGCCTTCCAAATATCCGGAGCCCCGGCGCCAAGCCCTATTCTTCCACGAAGTGATGGACCGCATAGCGTCGCTTCCCGGAGTGGAGTGTGCAGGAGGAGCAGACTCGGCGCCGATGCTGACCAATGACACTGGCCCAGTTTCCATCGAGGGCCACCCTGTGGAACCGGAGATTCAAGCAGAGCGACCGAAGATCACCCCTGACTACTTCTGTGCGATGGGAATCCGTTTGTTGCGCGGGCGGACTTTCACGTGGGCGGACAGCGAAGGCTCGCTACCGGTGGCCATTATCAGCGAGTCAGCGGTGAGGCAGTACTGGCCGAACGAAGACGCCATGGGGAAGCGGGTGAAGCTCGAAGACGGTAGTGCGCCGGTCTGGAGGCAGGTAATCGGCATAGTAGGGGATGTGCGGCAGGACAGCGTCGTTGAAGCAGCGCGCCCCGAAGTCTACGCTCCGCTGCTGCAGGTGCCCGTGCCCTACTTGGCCCTGACCGCGCGGACACTTGCAGAACCGGCGGTGCTCACTGCGGCGGTGCGGCAGGCGGTGATGGCGGTCGACAAAGATCAGCCTTTGTCTGGGATTAAAACCATGGAACAGGTGGTGGAGGATTCGGTAGCGGGTCGGCGATTCCAGATGTCACTGCTGGCTGTTTTTGCCACGATTGCCTTGGGGTTGGCGGCGATTGGCATTTACGGGCTTATGTCCTATACGGTCAACCAGCGCACACACGAGATTGGCATCCGTATGGCACTGGGCGCAAAACGTGGGGAAATCCTGCATCTCGTGGTGCGACACGGAATGATCCTAGCGATCGTCGGAGTGGTGCTAGGAACAGTCGGAGCGTTGCTGTTAACACGCTTCCTTTCTAGCATGCTGTATGGAGTTGGCGCCAACGACCCCACGACCCTTCTCAGTGTCGCGACGCTGCTGATCGGCGTGGCGGCCCTGGCCAGCTACATCCCTGCGCGACGGGCTATGCGCGTGGACCCGATGGTGGCGTTGAGGTACGAATAGGTTAGCGCCGGGATAAACCGGCGTGGAGGAGCAGATGAAAGAGCTGTACGGTGAAGGCCCAGCGAGCCACACCGACCCCGAGTCATGTGTGGTCAGTCGAAAGGCTGGCCATGAAGCGTTGACAGGGGCA
>WNGG01011626.1_pt1 | contig 10025 bp, 8 predicted proteins | sample 5400661 | NCBI WGS metagenome assembly WNGG01 (sample SAMN13153372, study PRJNA577476) | soil metagenome | isolation source: 100 cm soil or saprolite under Garry oak tree replicate 1 | place: USA:California | collected 2016-06-15
ACCTCCTCGGAGACGCTCACCGTGCAGCTGCCGGCGCAGCTGCGCGCCGACATGGCGCCGGTCGCCGACCACACCACCGCGGTCCAGGTCTGGAGCTACACCCCGCTCAGCGAGCAAGTGTCCAGGGTCGCGCTCGACACGTGCGGCGCGAGCGCGAGCGCGGTGTGGCCGGCGCCCGTTCCGATATCGAGCACCCGTTCGTTTCCGATGGGCGCCACGAAGTCGACGACCAGTTGCAGCTCGCGCCCTGACTTGTGCTCGCCGGTGGCGTACGCCTCGGCGGCTTTCTCCCAGCGGTTGCCGCTCACACGCTCAGCTTAGGGCGACGCTGTCGAGGACCTGCTTGACCACCGGCGAATTGGGGTCGGCCGTAAAAAACGAGAACTGATAGTTGCGCCCCTTGGTGTGGATGTAGACGGATGACATGTACGGCCAGCCCTGATCGGGACGGGCCCAAGCTGAGGTGACCTTGCAGGTGTCGAGCGCGACCCTGGACACTTGCTCGCTGAGCGGGGTGTAGCTCCAGACCTGGACCGCGGTGGTGTGGTCGGCGACCGGCGCCATGTCGGCGCGCAGCTGCGCCGGCAGCTGCACGGTGAGCGTGTCTGAGGAGGTCGTCTGCAAGATCAAGAACGGAATCGTCTGCAAGATCAAGAACGGAAGCTCGTCGCCGCTCTTTGTGATCGTTGTCAATGATGGATCGGACGATGGGCCGACCTGGTAGCCCTGCGGCAGCATCAGGCTCCAACCGAAGCCGCTGGCCGCGTGGAGCGCTGTCGACACGACCAGGTCCGAGCGCACCCACCCGGCGAGGCTCGCCTGCTTGACGTGGTACCAGACGTTGCCTGAGGCATCAGGCGCGCGCTGATCGGCGGTCGCCTGGGTGCCCTGTGAAAGGATGCCCAATTGTGCCGTCGATGAGCTCGCTCCGGCGCGCACCTTTGCGCCCAGTGGCTCGTTGACCCACACCGTGAAGGGCAGCGCGGGCACCGTGGGTGGCGTGACGGTGGTCGCCGTCTTTGGCATCGGGAGTGAGGCCGGGCACGATGTCGGCGAGGCGTGCGGATCGATGGTCGCCGAGGCGGAGGGTTGAGGCCGGCCCGCCACGGCGTGGGTCTTGTAGAGAGACGTCAGCGGCCCAGCCAGCAGGAAGGCCGCCGCGGCGCCGATTGCCATCAGGGGAATTAGGCGGAGAGCCGACCTCATGTTCATGCAACGCCACCTCCAATCGGTGCGTTACGCGAGCGGCTTGCGGCCCGGCAACCCGCTTCGGCGCGGAAAGCGCGCCGGCGTGGGGACCAGCTTCGGCACCACCATGAGGGCATGGCCGCCGGCGGGGTGCTCGAGGCGCGGAATCCCCCCGCCCAGGAGGCGGGCGGTTGGTTCGAGCGCGAGTGGGTCGAGGGGGCTGACCTGGGCAACGAGATCTCCACCGGTTCTAACGAAGGGAAGGGCAAGCTCCAGCAGCACCTCCGGTCGTGCCGCCGCTCTCGAGATCGCCCGATCGAATTGCTCGCGAAGCGCGGGCTGGTGGCCGAGCTCCTCCGCACGCCCGGCGGCGACCGCGACGTTCGCCAGGCCGAGCGTCCCGGCCACGTGCTCGAGAAAGGCGCACTTGCGCGTGTTGGCCTCCAACAGGGTGAACTGGATATGCGGCATCTCGACCGCCAGGGGGATCGCCGGCAGGCCACCGCCGCTACCGATATCGATCACCCGGGTGATGCCGCCCCAGGGCGCCTCGACCAGGACGCCGGCATCGTCGATCAGCCCCTCAACCTCCTCGAGCGTCCGCGCCCCGGTGAGATTGATGCTTCGGTTCCACTCGAGAAGAAGAAGCGCATACTGCTGAACTTTTGGGCGCACAACATACAATATTGACGTGCCGATCTACGAGTTCTCCTGCCTGGGGTGCCGCCAAACGTTTGACGTCTTCGGCGGTTATGCGAGCCGGGACGAGCGCCAGGTCTGCCCCATCTGTGAGAGCACCAACACCAAGGCGATGTTCTCCACCTTCGCGGTGGTGGGCTCCGCCGAGGCCTCGAGCGCATCGAGCTCCGGCGGCTGCGCGTGCGGCGGCAGTTGCGCCTGCTCGAATTGAGCGTAAACAACTAGACACCGGCGCCGCCTTCCGCCATGATGGGGGCCGTGGCATCCACCCCTGCGCCGATTCGCTTCCGGCCGATGCCCCTTCCTGAGCTCCTCGATGAACTGTTTCGCCTCTATCGCCGGCACTTCTCGCTCATCGTGGCTGTGTCCTTGCTCGTGGCGCTGCCCGCCCTGGTGTGGAGCCTCGTTACCGGCACCTACCGGCTGAACTCCGCCTCATACGCGAACCTTTTCACGACCACCGGGAGCGCGACGCCGGCGTTCAACAGCCAGCAGTTCTCGAATCTTCTCGGGGCGATTGCCATCGGCGTGCTCGGCGGTCTCATCCTGCTGCCCATCAGCGTGGGAGCCGTCTACCGGGCGGTTACCGACGTGGCAGTGGGACGGCCGGCGACGATCGGCTCGGTTCTCCGCGAAACCCTGGGCCGTTACTGGCGGCTTCTTGGTCTCATCGGGCTCTTCATCCTGATTGGTATCGGCTGGTTCATCGCCGAGATCATCGGGTTTGTCCTGCTGGTCCTTCCCGGGCTCGCGGTGTTTTGCGCCGCCGTCTATCTGCTGGTGCGCTGGTCGCTGGTCGTGGCGGCCATGATGGCCGAGGATATCGGGCCGATTCGCGGCCTCGGACGCAGCTGGAACCTCGTCAGCGGCTCGTGGTGGCGTACCTTCGGCATCCTGCTGATCGTCACGATCCTGCAGCTGATCATCACCTACGGGCTCTTCATCCTGTTCGGCGTGGTCGCCGCCCTGTTCAGCACCGGCGACTTCCAGGCGGCACTCGTCCAGGTGGGCGGAACGTTGCTGAGCGCGGTGGTCTCCCCGATCACGACGATCGCCGTGACCCTTCTCTACTTCGACCTGCGGGTTCGTAAAGAAGGGCTCGATTTGGACCAACTCGCCCAGCAGACCTCCCCGGGCCCTGCTCCGGCGTAAGAACTCTTCGCTCGCGCGCGGGGGGCCGCTGCTGGCCGCCCTCGTCCTCACGCTGACGGCCGTTGTGCCCGCGTCGGCGAGCCAGGCCGACGATTACACCAACGCCGTCCATCGGGCGCTGACGTTGGTCCAGTTCGCGGAACGCGGCGACACTCCCTCGATCGGGCAGGCCCTGCAGGTGCTCGCCACCGCGCCGGGTCCGAGCCAGCCGGAAATTCTCCGTGACCTGGGCTTGGACCCGCCCAATCTCAGCGACGCCGACCAGCGGCTGCAAGCGCTGTACACCGCGCTGCAGGCGCGCGTCGATACGCCGGACCAGGAACGCGCGCGCCAGCAGCTGAACGATGTCCTGTCGATGCCACGCTACGTCGGGCTCGCCTCGGGGCCGTCGATCGTGGAGCGGATCGTGGATACGGCCACAACCGCGCTGGGACGTTTCTTCCGATGGCTCGGCCTCGGCAGCCTCCATCTGGGCATCCCGCTGTGGGTGTGGCTGGCACTGGCGGCGCTCTTCATCCTGGGCATCATCATCTGGCCGATTCGGGGAACCCTCGGTCGCGGCGGGCGCGAGGCTGTCCCGCGACCGGCGCCTTCGGCCGTCCGCCCATCGGTCGATTTCTTTGCCGAGGCGGACCGGATGGCGGCGGCCGGCGACTTCCTGGGCGCGATTCAAGCGCTGACCGGCGGCGTGACAGTCAAGATCAGCGGCGAACGAGCCTGGGACCGTAGCCCCTTCACCGTGCGCGAGCTGTTTGCGCGGACCGAGCATCCGGAGCAGCTGCGGCCGCTCCTTCGCTCCTTCGAAGAGGCGAGCTACGGCCAGCGTGCCCCCGACCGGCCGATGTACGCACAGGCGGTCGAGGCGGCACAACGCTACCGGCAGAGCGCCGCGTGAGCCGCCGCCGCTGGATCCTGCTTGGCGGGGTGGTCGTCCTGATCGCGATCGTCGTGGTACTGCGCGGCACCGCGACCGGTGATTCACCGGAGCACAGCTCGGCGAGCGACGCCGGCAACGGCACCTCCGCACTCCGACTCTATGCCGAGTCTCTCGGCCACGCCACCAGAGCGGTCGAGGGCGACTACACCCTTCCTTCTTCGCCCGCCCTGCTGTTCGTCTTCCGGCCGACGGAGGGCTTCAGCAACGCCGAGAGTCAACAGCTCGACACCTGGCTGCGAGCCGGCAACGTGGCAGTGTACGCCACCGAGGAACGCGATCCGCAGCTGGACAGCCAGTTTGGACTGCACCTGACGAGCCGCACCGTTGACGCTTCGGCGCACGCCGCGGCGCCCGTCTTCGGTGGCGTCGGTTCCCTGTCTGGTTCCTCAACCGCCCTCGCCTTCAAGCCGTCGCCGTCACAGGTGCCCCTGTTTCGAAACGCGGCCGGCGACGTGACGGCGGTTCGCATGGCGGTCGGCTCTGGCCAGTTGATTGCCATGACCGATCCGTTGGTGCTTTGCAATGGCTACTTGCGATTGGCCGACAACGGCCGCTTCGCCGCCGATCTGATCGCGCTTGCGCCCAATGGCGGGGCCGTGCTCTTCGACGAGTTTCATCACGGGCAGATCGCCGGCAACGCGCCGACCGCGACCGCCTGGGTGCTGACGCCGTGGGGCGCGGCGCTCGCGCTGGCAGTGATCATCATCGTGGCGGGCCTCGCCCTGCGCGGCCGCGCCTTCGGTCCGGCGATTCCGCTGCTCCAGGCCGGGGACCGTTCCAGCGCGGAGTACGCGGCCGCGGTGGGCAGCTTGCTTCATCGCACGGGGGCTCGCCGGGTCACGCTGGAGACGTTGCTCGCGGCGACGCGTCGCACCGTGGCGGAACGCGTCGGGCTTGGCAGCGAGACGCCATCCGGCCAGCTCCTGGAAACGATCGCCCAGCGCTCGCCCGCCGCGGCCGCCGAATTAACCCGGGCTGAGGCCGAGCTTCCTGCGGCGCTGGCCTCGGAGGCCGCGGTGCTGGACATGGCCCGGCGGCTGCACGACCTAGCCTATCCACTATCGACCGTCGAGAACCAGAAGGAGTCCGCATGAAGGCTGCCGACTTTTACGCGCGGTTTCGTTCCGAAGCGGCGAAGGCGATCGTGGGCCAGGAGGAGGCGGTCCGCCTCTGCGCTCTGGCGCTGATCGCGCAAAGCCACGTCCTGCTCGAGGGCGTACCGGGTGTCGGCAAAACCTTGCTCGCCAAGACCATCGCCCGGCTCCTCTCAGTGCAATACGGCCGGGTGCAGTTCACGCCCGACCTCATGCCCGCCGACATCGTCGGCACGTCGGTTTACGATCTGCAGTCACGCTCCTTCCGCGTCCGCCAGGGACCGGTGTTCACCAACATCCTGCTGGCGGACGAGATCAATCGCGCGCCCGCCAAGGTCCAGGCGGCCTTGCTGGAATCGATGGAAGAGCGCGGCGTCAGCCTCGAAGGTCAGCAGCTGCCATTGCCCGACCCGTTCATGGTGCTGGCCACCCAGAACCCGATCGAGTACGAGGGAACCTACCCACTACCCGAAGCACAACAGGATCGTTTCCTCTTCAAGGCCGTGATGGCCTACCCCAGCCCGACGCAGGAGCTGGAGATGTTGAGGCGCTGGGACGCCGGCATCGAGCTGAGGGATCCGGTTCGCGCCGGTGTCGAGCCAGTGCTGGATGCGGCGGCCATCAGCGAATGCCGCGAGGAAGCGCGCAAGGTCACGGTCGAGGAGAAGGTCCGACGGTACATCATCGAGCTGGCCGTCTCCACCCGCCAGGCGGCCGAGCTGGTGCTGGGCGCGAGTCCTCGGGCCGAGGTGCTCCTCATGCTGGCCGCCAAGGCCGCCGCGGCATTCGACGGGCGTGATTACGTCACCCCGGATGATGTGAAAGGGTTGCTGCGTCCTACCTTCCGCCATCGCCTCCTGCTTCGGCCGGAGGCCGAGGTCGGCGGGCAGACCGCCGACAGCCTGCTCGACTCCGTCATCGCCCGAGTTACGCCACCGCGCTAGGGTTCACAGGTGACGCTCGTCCCGCAGCCGCGCCTGCTGATCGCCCTGTTGCTGGGGACGGTCTTGATCCTGCTCGTCCTGGTGCATCCGGTTTTTCTCATCCTCTTTCTCGCCTACTACGCCGCGCTGCTGGGATTTGCCCTGGCCGACGGCGCGCGGCTGCCGAAAAAGTCCGGCTTCATGGCGAGCCGCGTACTACCCCAGCCGTTTTCGCTGGGCGAAGTCCAGTCGGTCCAGGTGCTGGTCGCCCACTCGGAGGCGGGGGGTCTTTCTGCCGAAGTCGCCGACCACGTGCCCGCGGACCTTCAGCCGGACCGCCGCGTCCTGACTGGTGCGTTCGATCGGGAAGGCCTGCTGGGCGTCGAGTACACGGTACGGCCGCCGCATCGCGGTCGCTACCCGTTCGGGCCGGTTGACCTGCGTTGCTGGAGACGCGGAGGCTGGCTCATCCGGCAGGTGCGCATCAAGGCCGACGAGCCGGCCGCGGTGTATCCCGACGTGCTCGCCATCAAGCGATACGAGCTGATGCTGCGCCGCGGCATGCGGATCATGATGGGGCTCCGCCGCGCCCGTCCGCCGGGAGCGACGACCGCGTTCGCGGGACTGCGTGACTACCTGGCGGGGGACGACGTCCGCCGGATCAACTGGAAAGCGACGGCACGGCGCGACAACCCGGTCGTGATGGAGGTCGAAGCCGAGCGCGGTCAGCAGGCGATCATCGCGCTCGACTGCGGTCGCTTGATGACCGCCCCCGCCGGGTACCTCACCAAGCTGGATCACGCGGTCAATGCCGCCCTGCTCCTGGCCTGGGTGGCGCAGAGCCAGGGCGACAAGGTCGGCATGCTCACCTTCAGCGACGGCGTGCGCCGGTTCGTGGCGCCGCAACGTGGGCCGGCGCAGGTGACCCAGCTCAACAAGGTGCTCTACGACGTGAGGGCCGAGTACACGGAACCCGATTTTTCCGAGGCCTTCGCGCAGCTCGCCCTGCGCGTCAGCCGCCGCTCACTGGTGGTCGTCCTCACCGACGTGCTCGATCCGGAGGCATCGCGCGATCTGGTGGCCCACGCGATCCGCTTGAGTCGGCGGCACCTGGTGATGGTCGTCGCCATGTCCGACCCCGAGGTGCTGGCGGCCCGCGACGCGCCCATCGTGCGGGTCTCGCGCGCCTACGAGTGGGCGGCGGCGGAAGAGTTGCTCGCTGCGCGCCGGGCGAGCTTCGAGCAGCTGCGGCAGGGGGGCGTGCTCGGCCTCGATGTGGAGGCTGGCCGGCTCAGCCCCTCGCTCGTCGAACGCTACCTGGAGCTGAAGGAGCGCGCGCTGCTCTAGCGCGTTCGAGTAACTTCCTCGGAGGTCTTGCGTTCACCGGAACCGGCGTGAAACCGCTCGAACGGCATCGAATTGACGCAATCGCGCGGGAGCTCGAGACCGGCGCGTACGGCCTGTCACTTGGCCTTGGCCTGGAGCCAGCATCGGCTGAACAGATCCTTTTGGAGGCGTTCGCCAGCATGGCGCCGTCCGTGCCCAGGACGACCCGAATTGACCAGCTGCGCAAGGAGCTCTACGCACGTATTCGGAAACGTGCGCCGCAGGAATGGGTGCCCGCGAAGACCGATCCAGCCGAGGCCCCAGCAGCCACGGTTGGCGAGAACCTCCACCTCCGCCTGGTCGACATCCTCGAAGAGCACCAGGCGGATGAGCCGGTCGGAAGGCGCCGGGCGATGCTGGTCCGTTTCATCGGAGTCGCGCTGGTTGCCGGCGTCATCGCGTTCCTCAAGGTTCATGGCGATGCCCTGGCCGCGGCACAGCCGACCATCAACGAGCTGAGCCCGGCGGCTGCCGCGACCGGAGTGCCGCTCGACGGCGACGTCAGGGTGAAGTTCGACCGCCGGCCCGAGGGGATCCCGACGCTCCGGCTGGAGCCGCCCCATGCGGTGCTCGAGTCGGCGCACTGGGACGGCAACACGCTGGTGGCGGTCTACTCAGGGCTGCACCTTTCCACCCGCTACCAGATCGTTCTCAAGGCGGATTACCGCAGCCGTCTTAAAGATGTTGGACACCTGGAAAGGCGCTGGCAGGTGACCACCCGCGGTTATCCGGTGCTGTCCGCGCTCACTCCGGCGCAGGGCCAGACGTTGGCGCCACGGGCCGGCAAGATCTCAGTCGGCTTCAGTTATCAGCCACCGGTCACAGCGCGCCTCACCATCACGCCGGCCGATGGAGTCCTGGCGATCGGCCAATGGAAGGGGACGACATACTCGGCCAGCTACAGCGGCCTGAAGCCGCTTGCGCAATACCAGGCCACGCTGAGCCTCGACTACGGCATGGCCGCCGCCGGCACGCAGCGGCAGTGGTCCTTTTCGACGGAGCCCGGCTGGCCGGCAAGCAGCACACCCGTCATCTGGTATGGGACGAGCAACCTCTTTGCGTTGCCAGCCGATCAGCGTTTGGTCGCGCTCGATTGGCAGGGCAACTTCGCCGGCACCAGCTACCCAACATCCGTGGTCCGTCAGCAGGCACCCGACGGCTCTGTGCTGGTGACCCAGGAGGGCGGGTACGTCGACGCCAACGGGACGGGCCCTGGAGTCACCTCCGGCTATCCGTCGGCGACGATCGCCGCTGATGATAGCAAGCACCTCTGCCGCATCGCCGGCACCGGCCAACTCTGGCTCGAGACAGGTCCCTTGCGTGGGCCCATGCGCCGCGTCGCTCTGGTGGGTTCTCAGCAACCGCGATCGGGGGTGGACCTCATTGCGTGCAGCGCGGCCAGTGACCGAGCAGTGATTGCCGACGATGGGATGGCCGGTATCACTGCGGTCCGCGTCATCGCCCTTTCGACCGGACGAGTCCTCTATCAGAGGTCCTATGCCCCGTCCGGCGTCGGCGTGATCGGGTCCCACGACGGGCGACTCCTGGCGGAATCGACCGCGAGCTACGACGCACAGCATGATCAGGCGACGGGCGTGACGATGATTCGGCGGACGCTTGATGGCCGGGTCGTTGCCCGGCTCGAGAACCGGCGCGTTCTGCAATTCTCCTGGGACGGCGCTCGGGTTGTCACGATCCCCTTTTTCGGGGGAGCCGACGTGACGTTGCTCGATTGGCAGACCGGGAAGATCCTCTGGCGACAGGCTCGCGATCAGGCGGCTGACGGGCAGCCGGTGTATGCCATGGCGCAGCCAAACGGGCCGGCGATGGCGATCGCCTTCGGTGATCAGCCTCGAAATGGCGACGTCAACCAGCTCTGGATCGTCGCCGCCGATGGACGGGCGGCGCAGGTCGTCAATAGCATCTTCTACCCGGCGTTCGGCGCCTTCTGAGCCTGCCGGCCGGTGAGCAGCAGGTAGCCATAGAGGAGAAGACCGGTCGTCAGGCCGACGGCGACCTTGACCGGGGTGGGCGCGTCCGAGGGGCTGAGGTTCCCCTCGATGAGGCCGGCGATGATCAGCAGAGGCGCCAGGCCGGCGAGGATGATGACCGCCTTGCGCGCGGCAAGGACCAACGCGTCGCGACGGCGGTAGGCACCCGGTAGCAGGATCGCCCAGCCCATCATCAAGCCGCTAGCGCCCGCCGCCACCACGACGGACAGCTCGAGGACACCGTGACCGATGATGAAATCGAGCAGCCCGGGCGCGATGCCGTAGGCGTTGGTCAGGCCGAGGAGGCCGCCCAGCTGGATCCCATTGGTCATCAGCACGTAAACCGTGGGCAGGCCGAGCAGCACGCCAAACGCGAAGGCCAGGATCGACACTTGGATGTTGTTCGTCATGATCACCCCCGACATCAGCGCGCGGGTGTCGGGCGAGATCTGGGTCCAGAGTTGATGGTTGTGAACCCCCTGCACGATTTGCGCGGGGACCAGGGCGTAAGCCAGCTTCGGGTCGAGGCTGACGGCGATGAAGGCGATCACGGCCGGTCCGAACAGCAAGAGTGCGGCGGCGATCAAGTAGGGCGCCGCTTCGCGGTAGGTCTGCGGCAGTGTGCGTTTGTAGAAGACCGCGATCCGCTCCCCCA
>WNGG01011892.1_pt1 | contig 10024 bp, 9 predicted proteins | sample 5400661 | NCBI WGS metagenome assembly WNGG01 (sample SAMN13153372, study PRJNA577476) | soil metagenome | isolation source: 100 cm soil or saprolite under Garry oak tree replicate 1 | place: USA:California | collected 2016-06-15
AGTATTTCCTTCTAAATTTTTTCATGCCTGAGCGCATCCAAAAGCCAGTCGATCCGGTTGCGGCGTAATCGGCCACTTCAAACTGCGCGCCCATCGCATCGTAAAAATACAATCGCGCCTCCGGCTTAGAATTGGAATCGTAAGTCGCGAAAATCGGAACGACCATTCCGACGCCTTGCATGACAAATCCAAAATTGTCGCGCAACAGCTTGGAAAGGGCGCGCACTTTCCCATCGACACTCATTTCCTGCAATTGTGTGCGCCGAAAGTATTGGAAGGAATGTTCAAGCACTCGCGCCATTTCCCAGGCCGTTGCTGGCACGCCGGCGATTGCCATAATTGAATGTCGATCTATTTCGAGCACTTTGTCGGCGCGATCGTAGACCACAGTATTACCGGAAGTCGCGCGCCGATCACCCGCCACGAGTACGCCACCGGAAAACTTGAATGCAAGAATCGTGGTCGCCTTCGTCGGCTCCCAGGCGGTTTGGTTCGGCCTCGCTGCGTGTCCGATTGGATCGACAATCGCCGCCGGACTAAGCATTCCTTTGCGTCGTAGCAGCGCGGGGAAATCGTCGGCCGCGCCAGAAAAATTCTGGTCAAGGGCCACCGGGGACAGCTCCATTATTGGCCAGTGCGCTGGCGATAGCGCTTCGATTGATTGGGATCGACCTTGCGCATTTTCTTTAAAAGGTCCTTCGTATCCGGCCTCGAGATATCGACTGGCTTTTGGATGCGCTCAGGCATGAAAAAATTTAGAAGGAAATACTGGAAAGGCAAGCTGCGCACCCATTCTCTTGCCTCGCTTCCGCAAAGCTTGCCAGACAAAGCGGCCGATGCCAACATTTGGGACGATGAGGCTGGTTGCTATTTTCATTGCCACGCTTTTCCTCAGGTTCTCACTCGTCCCGACGGCGTCGGCTCAGACGCCTCCGCCCGAGCCGAGCAGATCCCCTGACGCCGTTCAACTCGAAGCGTTAGCAAAAAAAATCGACGAACAGAACGCAAAGATCGAAGCGCTCTCTCAACAAATCCTTAAACTCGAGGAGCAGATTTCCCACATCCGACCGGGCGTCATGATTGGAGAAAGTACGCCTTCACCGGTCAATCCTGCGACTCCGGCGGAATCCACGTCCCGCGCGATGGGTGGGAATACACATACAGTCGCGCGCGGAGAAACGCTCACTTCCATCGCCAAGATGTACAAGGTTGGCGTTGAGGAATTGCAGAATTTCAATCATATCGAAGATGGCCGCAAATTACAGGCCGGCCAAACGATCATGATTCCGGGCTCGCCGTCGCCAGCGCCTTCTGCTTCGCCATCAGCGAGTGAGTGAAGGAGGAGAAATGAACCAAAGTTGGTATCTGCGTAAACACGAAGATGGCAGCATTTTTGGCCCGGTGGGCTTTGACCAGCTTGCCCGCTGGGCATCCACCGCGCAGATCGCGCCTCATGATGCGCTCTCCACGGATCAACGAACGTGGACGAAAGCGCCGATGTTGCCACAACTCGGCATGGACTGGCTGGTTGAAGTCACAAGCGAACACTACTATGGGCCGACAACACTCGGCGCGATTCAGGAATTTATTCGGCTTGGCGAGATCAGTGACGACACTTTCGTCATTAATGCCTGCGACGGAACTCGCCGGCAAATTCAAGAAATACGGGAATTGTTGGAATCGGCGGCGCAAGGAAATAAGGCAGCCAACGAATGAAAGCGAATCGAGCCATCCCAGCGAGCCTGCAGGTCTGGCCGCTCGTGCGGTACACGTCCGAGTAGGTGAATTAGACAGGCAATTGCTCGTCGAGGGTTGGAATTGGCGAACTTGTTATTTCCGAAGGTGTTTCCAGATCAGGTTGCGCCGAAGTTTCGAGCAAACTGTGCTCACAAAGCCGAGCATATTTTCCGCCGAAGGCGAGCAATTCATCATGCCTGCCGCGTTCAATGATTCGGCCGTGATCGAGCACCAGAATCTGATCCGCGTGGACAATGGTCGAAAGTCGATGCGCGATCACGATCGATGTGCGGTGAAACATCAGGCGTTCGAGCGCTTCCTGAATCAACCGCTCTGTCGCCGTGTCCACGCTCGCGGTCGCTTCATCCAAAATCAAGATCGGCGGATCCTTCAGCAGTGCACGCGCGATCGACAGCCGCTGTTTTTCGCCCACGCTCAACTTCACGCCGCGCTCACCGACCACACTCTCCAAGCCAGCCGGCAATCTTTCAATGAATTCTCGCGCATTGGCTGCGTCCGCCGCGCGCCATAATTCCACGTCGGTCGCATTTGGTTTTCCCATCAAAAGATTTTCCCGAATTGAGCCGTTGAACAAAAAACTTTCCTGCGTTACTACGCCAATCGCTTCGCGCAAGCTCCGCAGCGCGTATTCGCGAATCGGTCTTCCATCCACATAAATTTTGCCGCCGTTCAGCTCGTAAAATCGAACGAGCAGATTCACTAAGGTTGATTTTCCGGCGCCGGTCGCGCCCACTAACGCGATCGTCGCGCCCGGCGGCGCGTGAAAAGAAACGTGATCAAGGGCGGGAAGTCCCTCCGCGTAACTGAAACTTACGTTTTCGTAGTGAATATCCCCAGCAATTCGCGCTGGCGTCTTCCTGTCGATCAATCCGACCTCGACTGGTTCATCAAGAATCTCGAAAACGCGTTCGCCCGCCGCGCGTCCAGCTTGCATAAGTTGATTAAGCTGATGTAATCGGCTGATCGGATCGTACAGAAATGCCGTCAACATTAGGAATGCGACGAGGTCGCCAATCTGCATCGCGCCCGTTAAAACGGCGTGACTACCAAATCCGAGTACGAGCACTGCGCCACACGCCTCGAACATCGACATCGAAGGGCTGTAGATTGCCCACACCCGCATGACCACCAGGGTGGCATGCCGTAACTGATCGCTCACCCGATTGAACCGACCGTGTTCTTCTTTCTCGCGCACGAAGCTCTTGATCTGACGGATCCCGGAAAGATTGTCGTGCAGAAGCGCGTTCATGGCCGACGCTGCGCGGCGTTGCAAACGATAGCGGCGATGCGCAGTCAGCGTGTAAGTAAGCGCGCCGACGATGAGCAATGGAAAAGGCGTCAGGGCAAGCAGCGCGAGCGTCGCGTTCAAATAAAACATCACCGCCAACACGATGACGATCTGTAGCACCGCGACCACCCCTTGTTCGATGCCGTCAATCAGCACGCGCTCGACAGAGTTCACATCCTCGATCACGCGTGTCATCAGATCGCCGGTGGCGCGATTGTCGAACCAGCGGAGGGGCAGGAGTTGAATGTGCGAATAAAGATCGCTGCGCAGATCGAAAATCACTTTTTGCTCGAACGTATTGTTCAAGACAATCCGCAGCGCGTTGAAAGCGTGCTGGAGCAGAAATGCCACCGCCGCCAACAAAATCAACGGTAGCAATTTCTGGGGATGATTCGCGCGTACGACATCGTTGATGATCCATTTCGTCACAGTTGGAAAAATAATCACCATCAGTGTCCCGAGGACGGCGCACGTCAGCGTACCGGCTGCGAGCCAGGGGTAACGCTTCAGATAGGCAAAAACTCGCCAGACCGTTTTCATTGAGCGATCAACCTCAACGCCCGAGCCGTCGCGTCAAGGTAAGGACGATTGATCTTACTCGCCCGTTGTAGCTGCCGCTGTATCTGGCGGCAGTTTTCGCCGCGGCGATGCGCGATTGTCGATCCTCCGTTTGGTTTTGAGCAGGCGTGTAATTCCAAGAGCTCGACAACGTAAAACCGGCGGGGCTGTCCCAGTTGGCAGCGCGCGGCTCCTCCGTTAATCTCGCGGACGATGGAGAACATCGTGCCAATCTTAATCGCGGATGCGCCCGGGGCTTTGATGGAACTGTGCGGCGTCAACTTACTCGACCGTTTGCTCCGCATTTTGCAAGGACTCGGTTTTCGCCGCGCAATTGTTTTTTCGACAATGCCGGAAATCATCGGGGCTGAATTAGCGAAGCATTCGTGGGCGCGCGAAAAAGTAGTTGTCCATCTTGTCCCGCGCGCAATCGGACCATTCACTGCTCAACTGCTTTTCGAACAAGGCCCGTCGGAGCGCTTCTTAATAGTACCGGCAAATATTTATTGTGACGCACGTTTGCTCGCCGCGCTCTGCGCGGAAGATTCGCCCGCCGCGCTTGTCGATTCCAATCCGCCGGAATTCGCGCGATCTTTAATTCGAAGTCCGTGTGGGCCGGTATTGGTTACGAAAGATTCTCTTTCTGCGTTTTCGCCCGCAGCGCCGTTTTTTGAAGAACTCAAAGATAAGATCAATAACGGCGAGACCGACATCATAGACGTGGCGGAGGAGGATAATTACATTGTCGGCATGCGTCGGCGCGTGCGGCCGGTCTGTTTTTCGGCGCCGTCCGAGGAGAATCGCCGCGTGGCTGAGCGGATCATTCTCGATTCCGCCCAAAAGGGAACGCTCGACCTTCCCGCTTATTTCCACGCACCGATCGAAACGGCAATCATCTCACTTCTTTGCAAAACGCGAATCACGCCAAACCAAATTACGATTGCAGGTTTCATCATCGGTTGCAGCGCGACCGCGGCGTTCGCGCTTAGCCGCGTCGGGCTCGGAATCCTCGCTGCTCTCATATTTGGTATTGTCGATGGACTGGACGGAAAGCAGTCCCGCGTCAAAATCGAGATGACCGAGCGCGGGAAATGGGAACATCATCTCGATTATTTGATCGAAAATTCGTGGTGGGCGGCTATCGCTTTTCATTTGTGGCGAAGCGGCCAATTCCCGAACGTGTTCTATTTTTTCGCTTTGCTCATCGGGTCGCACTTATTGGATGAATTCGCGAAACGCCGGGCGAAGATGGTGAAAGGCCGGTTTCTGGACGACCTTACGCCGTTCGACCGTGCTTTTCGGCTAATTGCGGCTCGAAGAAACGTCTACGTTTGGATACTGGCGTGTGGTTTTTTGTTAGACGCTTTTCCGCAAAGTTACTCCATCATCTGCGGATGGGCTGCCGTTAGTGCCGCGGTTCATCTCGTGCGTTCCATCTGGATTTGTAATGCCCGCGGGCCTCGGATTGTCGATACGCCGACTTGAAGAAGGGTGGAATATCGAGGGCAAGCGCTTGGCGCGCGCTACGATTTCTTTTCCGAGCACAGCGATCGGCTTTTCCACGAGAAGCGAAGCACTTACTGCGCAATAAACACCGCAACCTTCCTGGCACGACTTTTTTCGATAGTTTGCGTAGAGATCATCCAAAGTGACGTCCATGATGTGCTTGTCCGTGTGCACCATGCTGCAGAGCCAGAATTTTCCTTGCGCGGAGACGAAGAATAATTTGTAGCCGGCCATACACGTCCATTCGACGCGCTCGCCGCGGAGGAGACTGCGTTGGTAATTAAGGATGGCCTCGCTGGTGTGAATCTTTTCCCCGCGGCGTTTTCGTTCGATCATCGAGTCGATGAAGCCTTCGAGTTCTTCACGCGGCCCGCGATCGACGCGAAACCGATGCAACGGGTCCGCATGCACGAGGCGAACTTCCGTCGGAATTCCGCGCGACAAACCGGTCTCGAGCACTGCCCGTGATTCGGGCAACGTATCGGCACAAATCACTCCAGTGATATGCAGGCTGATTTTTGAATCACGAAAATAATCAAGCTTCGGCAAGATCGTCTTGAACGATTTTTTCGTAATTGGACTCGGTGTCATCCGATCAACGCTGATCTGCATAACCTGCAAGCCGGCATCTTCCAGTTCCGCGAGAAGCTTACGAGTAAGGAGAAAACCGTTGGTGGTCAGGCTGGTAGCAAAGCCCAGTTCGCGGCAGTAGCGAACGAGTTCAACAATATTCGGATGCACAAGCGGCTCGCCGCCGACGAGGGCGATCCGCATGGTGCCAAGCTCACGAATTTTCCGTATCCATTTTTTCAAATCGTCGAGGCTCGGATGCGGCCGGCTGTTGTCGTACTCGGTGCAATAGGCACAATCGAGATTACAACGATCCGTCACGTAAAGACTGCATTGCAGCGGTTTACGGTCGACGAGGCGCTTGCCCGATTCCAAAATGTTATAGCCGGAAAATTCGCGGCCGATTTTGTCTAGAAGCTTCATGCGATGATGAAAGAACATGCAGCCTACGATAACTTGCCCACGAAGCAATCGCGCTGGGAGATATCTCTTCATAACGCCCGCGAGCTCCTGGAGAGTTTCAACGGCCGTTCGACAAACCGGCAGCCATAAGTCCAGCGTCGGCGATACCTGCCAGGCGCCAGTTAACTTTCTCGTCCAAACGGACGAAGCAATATTAGCGCCACACGTGCTCCAAGTGAATGCAGTATTGATAGACGACCGACTTCACTCCGTGCATCACCGCCGCCGTAACGGCTTCAGTGTCGATTCGCGAATTTGGCGAACCTGCCGATAATTCTCCAAAAATGCTCCAACTAGCTGGCCAAACCTAGCGCATCCGATAAATCACACCTTCCGCGGTGTGCGCCACCGGCTGGTACCGTTCCGCCAAAAGTTTGGCGAGAATTGGAAAGTTCTTCACTGGATACTCCGCGGTTTCCGGGTCGGACTGAACATCAATAATGTAGGTTGGTGGATGTTTGGCAAAATCTCTCTCGAGCGTGGCCCAGGCGCCGGGCAAGATCCGGGTACGAGTATCGAACCCGGGGATCGGTCCGCCGAAGATATAACCGGTGAGCGGAAACGTTGTGATATAACGAGAGGCGGGACGTCGGTGAGCGTCTAGATAGATTTCCGGAGTCTGACCCCAGACGAAAATTCTATCGTCAGGGGCCGAATGCGTGGACAAATATCGTCCCACCTCAGAAGGTCCGCGTTGCTGAGCCAGCCCCGTCCAGTGCTTGATTGAGAAGGCAATAACCGTGAGAGCCAGCCAGGCGCAGCTCACCCTGGGTCGCAGTAGCCAGCATGGCGGCTGCATCGTCCGGGACCAAAGTCGCGCATAGTACGGGGCCGCGAGCAGTACAAGCGGAGGGATCAATTGGACATAGTAATGGGGGTAAAAGCGTGCGCCTGCTGCAGCGCCGATTGTCGAGGCACCAAACAACCCGAAAAGCGCTATTCGCTCTGCCGCCCTCCCAGCCCAAATTTCACTCTTATTCCGGCACGCCATAATCGCCCCGATTACCAAAGGCAAACAGGCTCCGAGGAAGATCAGCGTATTCACCATTCCCTTCTGCCAAAACACATGCGGCACGTCATGATCGGCAATTGTCCAGTAGAACGCGTCACGGAGGATGCCTTGCTTCCAAAGCACGATCGTTACGAGACCGAGGGCTGCGAAAAATCCTCCCGTCAGCATCGTTGCCTGAATGATCGAATTCGTTCGCGTCAAACTGCGGCGAGCTCGATAGCTAGGGAGTAGTAGATAGATGCCGAGGGGGACTGCTGCTATCGCGGCTGGCTGTTTGAGCAGGAAGGCCGCGCCCAAGAGGGCGCCTGCCGCGAAGAGTTCGGGTCGCAGCCGCGACGAACTGCGGCAGAACGCGATTGCCCACGCCCAGATGATAGGGAGATTCATCAGCATCTCGCTTTCGAATGTGAGATTCTTCCATGTCCACCAGTGTTGGAAAACACCGTAGAAGAGCGCAGCAATCAAACCGGTATTGCGATCGAACAACTCGCTACCGATCACATAAAGGCCGGCCATCGCGCATAGCGTCCACACCAGCGCGACGAAATGAAGCGCTTTCCAATTGAACTCGCCTGCTACTTTGAAGATTGCGGCGTACGTCCAGAAGAGGAGCGGCGGCTTGCGCTCTACCGCGTCAGCGTAGGGTCGGCCTCCGTCGACGATCTCGTCCGCCACGACGGAATACATTGCTTCACTGTCAATCGCCTGGGGATGGACCAGGGATGGAAGCCGAACTCCGATCGTGAGGAAGATAATTCCAAGCGCGGCGACGCCAAATCGTCGCGACCTATGAGTTGCCACACCCGTCATTATGCAACTTACCGTCTGCGCGTGCTCGCTTAATGGAATCGTAAATGCGCGTAACTTTTTCAAAAACATCATCAACTGTGATTGCTTGCATGCAAAGGTTGTTGCGGCAGATCGATTGCCGGTTGTTGTAAGCGTTCACACAAGGGCTGCATGCGATGCCGGCCCAGAGGGCGGTCGCGTTTGGTGATCGCGCGGCAAATAGCGCCGGTATCTCCGGCTCGAACAAAGTGACGACGCGAATCGGCGTCATCGAGGCAAAATGAGCCGGGCCACTGTCATTCGTCACCAAAATCTCACTGCGCGTGTAAAGCACGAGCACCTGATGCAGAGTCGTTTTTCCAGCAAGCGGGATGACACGGTTTGAACCGACCTCATCTGCAAGCCGATTATTGGGAGCGGCCTCGGCCGGGGCACCGGTAAATCCGATGAACAAGTCTGGGTACCGTTCGAGCAGCCGCCGCGCAAGTTCGACATAACGCAGCGCCGGCCAACGCCTCAGCGGCAGCAAGTCGCTCGCGTTCGGGTTGAGCAGGATGAGTGGCGCAGAACCGATGCGAGGATTTTCGCGCTGCAGCAGGGCATCGATTTCAGCAACGTCGAACGGAGAGGGCCGAAATCTTGCGAGTAGCGGGTTTGCAGAGGGCGTAAAGTCGAACGTCGGGAGCATCGCCGGATCGCGGGTCAATGCTTCAACCATGACTTCGAACATCTCACTTGTGTGGAGATGAGGATTGTACAAAAGCCGGTGTGTCATTAAGTCGCCGCGGTACGGTCCGTCTCCAAAAAAAGTATGAAAACCCACACGCGATTTGGCGCCGGTCGTAAATGTCAGCATCGCGGAGAAGCGTGTCAGGAATTCCATGTCAACAACCGCGTCTACGCGGATTTTCCGGACCCGAAGCACTGCCCGCAGCGCACTGAGCGCGAGCCCGAAAGGACTCTGCGTTGCGATCGTTATCACATTTTCCTTGGGATGATTTCCATCACGTCGAGAATGAATCGATTGTCTTCGAATCCGACGAAGTAAACGTTTTCACGTCCGACCATTTCCGTTGCACGACGAATTGCGGGATAGGCGAGAACGGTTGAGCCCTGCTCTGCGAATTTGACGAAGAGAATGCGTCGAACTTGGCGCGGCCCTGGCGGCCCCGCGGATTCAAAGATTTTTCTGAGAAGGGTTAAAATGGCGCAAAGCGGCGCACCAATCCAGCGATCGGTGCGTTGCAAAGTTGAAATGCCTACAGGGAGATCCATTCGCCGGCCCTCCTAATGGTCAATTCTTGCGAAAATTTTTTAGCTCGGGCAAAGGATGGTCTTTTCGCGATTTTATGCTGGAAAATAGGAGAGTTGCTTTCGCCGTTTTCCGCTCACATGTGATCGCCGGAATGTTTATGGCGATGTTTGAAGGTCAGCTCGGCTATGCCTGATTTGTCGAGTTCGCCGAGACCTTCTGCAATCATCCGGTCGTACTGCCTTTTTGTCGCGCGCGCGAGCGGCAAATCGAGACTGAGGCTGCGCGCAAGTTCGAGCGCGATCCCGCTATCTTTGGCGGCATGAGCGGCTGAAAAAAAGCAGGTGTGCTCGCGATTTTGCATGTCTTCGCCATCGGTTTCGAGGACGCGCGAGGCCGCGCCAGTCTGCGAGAAAATTTTTCTTAACATTTCCAGATCGAGACCGAGCGCCGCACCGAGCGCGAGTCCTTCAGCCAGACCAGCTGTATTAATGTTCATGACCATATTGACCAGTGCTTTCACCTTTGCCGCTTCGCCCGTTTTTCCAATGAACCGCACGGCTGCTCCGAGCTCCTTCAAAATCGGCTCGGCTTTGCGGAACGCATCTTCGCTTCCACCGCACATAAGATAAAGCGAGCCATCGCGCGCTTGCGTGATGCTCGAAGCCATACACGCTTCGAGCGTTTGCGCGCCGGCCTTATGGGCCAACTTTTCAACATCGACATGGACTTGCGGGGAAATCGTCGCGCAATTGATGAACAATTTGCCGCGCGCATTGACCAGCAGATTGTCCCCAATTCCGCTGAAGATTCCGCGCATCGCAGCGTC
>WNGG01010516.1_pt1 | contig 10023 bp, 10 predicted proteins | sample 5400661 | NCBI WGS metagenome assembly WNGG01 (sample SAMN13153372, study PRJNA577476) | soil metagenome | isolation source: 100 cm soil or saprolite under Garry oak tree replicate 1 | place: USA:California | collected 2016-06-15
TGGCGGTGCTGACCACCGATGAGGCGCCGGCCCGGATACTGGACGGCATCGCGTCATGCAGGTAGCCGCTGAGAACCACCTGGAGGGCGATGATCCCGGTAATCGCGAGCACCTGCGCGCCGACCGCGACCACCGCGACCCGGAACAACAGGCCCGCGCTGACCGCCAGGACGAGCAGCCCGGCCGTCATGATGACTGCCGGCCCTCGAAGCCGGCCGGCGAACTTGCCGCCCATCCAGGATCCGCCGTAGACCAGGGCGAAGCTCGGGCCGAACAGCGCCGCCGGCAATGCCAGCCCGAGATACCAGAGCTGCATGAACTCAAACAGCAGCCGCATTGCCAGCAGGTTGCAGACTAGGCACGCCGCGATCCAGGCCACGCCGGGATTTGTCGTCATCGCCTTCCATAGCTGTCCCAGGTGGGCGCCCAGGCGGACGCGTTCTGCTGCCTTGTGCAGGGACGGTTCCCGGAACCGGTGCAAGGTGAGGAACGCGCAGCACGTAACGGGGATCGTCAGGAAGAACTCTGCCCGCAGGCTGGCGAAATGGGCAACGAGCGCGCTGGCCAGTGCCCCGGTAATGAACGCGGCAGAGTCATACATCTGCACCCGGCCGAACCAGTGCTCGTAGCTGTCAGCCGAGCCTGTTTCCTCCAGGACCACGTCGTAGATGACCGAATCGTAGGTCCCCGCGTAGCAGGCGTAGAACAAGCCCCAGACCGATAGCCCGGCGACATACATCCAGAACCCGTGGCTCAGCCCGCAGATCACCGTGCCCGTTATGAGTGCGCAGCTCGCCAGGTACAGCACGCCCTTGCGGCTCCACCTGTCAGCGAGCACGCCCAGCGGGATGTTGGCCGTCGTCATGACGACGATGTAAGTGATCGTCGCGATGGTGATCAGGAAATCGTTGAAGCCGATGGACTTCATGAACAGTTTCTCGACCGCGTACCACAGCGCGAAGCCATGAATGAACCCGGTCGCATACAGGGGCCGTAGTCGTGTTCCAACAGGCCGGGCTGCCAGCGTGCTCGTCACGGCGCGCTCCTACGCTGCCGCAGTTCCCGGCAGCCGGCCGGCCCTCATGGCCCCGGCACCGGTGTGCATCACCACCAGGACAGTCCGCTGACACCAGACCGCCGGTCCCTTCACCGCGCCGAGGCCGAACGGCCAGTGCACCCGCTTCCGCATGTAAACGCGCCCTTCCGTAGCCGGCAGCCAGCGACTTCCCGCGCCGGGAACTGCCGCCCAAGGCTGCGCTGCCAGCATGCACGTCCCGTGCTGCACTCGCCTTGACGCCTACCTTGCATCCCAGATCACACGCACAAGCCGGGCGCGCTCAGGGCGCAGCCGGCGTTCCAGCGCTCGCTTGGCCAGCCCCGCGGCGCTGATCAGTCATCACCAAGGGCTACGGGAGCTTCTCCGGGAGTGCGCCAAGGTCCGGCGCCTGGCCCGGACCGGGCCCGGAGGGCGGCGCCGCGGATCTGTTACTCATCCCCACGCTCGGCCGCCGTTGCCCGGCTGTCACATCTTGCCGGGCCGTTGTGTCAGTGAGGTGTAACCCGCAAGAACGGCAAGGAGGTCACCATGGACGCTCGTTTCAACTACCAGGGCAACACCGTTGCGGCGAAGTTCGCGAAGTACATCAACTCGGCCGGCGCGGTCGTGTCGAATTCGGCCCTGCCGGCCGCGACGCAGGAGCTGGTGAAGATCCGGGCCAGCCAGATCAACGGCTGCGCCGCCTGCACCGACATGCACACCAAAGACGCCGAACACGCTGGGGAAAGCTCGGCGCGGCTCAACCTGGTCGCGGTGTGGCGGGAGGCAAAGGTCTTCACCGAGGCCGAGCGGGCCGCCCTGGAACTCACCGAGCAGGGCACCCGCATTGCCGATGCCGCCGGTGGTGTCACCGACCAGGCCTGGGCGAATGCGGCCAAGCACTACGAGGATGACCAGCTCGCCGCACTGGTGTCACTCATCGCCCTCATCAACACCTACAACCGCCTCAACGTCATCACCCAGCAGCCCGCCGGTGACTACCAGCCCGGACAGTGGGGATAATCACCGACCTGTGTCAGGCTGGGTGGGACGAACTCAACAGTCCCGCCCACCCTGGCGCACTGCGGTTCAACGTCTCAGACCTGCGCCAAGCGATGCGGGATCGTGGAGAATGCGCTAATCAAGCTTCTGCCTGGCGTGCTCACAGGAAGTTGTTTGGCCAGATCATCGTCCGCCACATGTGCGCTACCGGGGAGCCGTCGAACCCGAGCCCTTCGGTGGGCTGGCGGAAGTTGCGGCCCACCACGTCCTCGAACTCTCCGTAATCCACGGCGGCATCGGGGTCGAAAGAATAGATGTCGTTGATGGTGATCAGGCGCGATGTCATATACCAGCGGTGCTTGCGCGCCGCCTCGTGTTCGCGGCGGAGATAGTCGGGCGGGCGGTAATCGGAGCCGAAATAGTCGATGTAGGCCTGCGGGTAGGTGTATCCCGCCGACTCGTCCGGGAAGTAGCGCAGCGCCTCATGCTTCTCGATGGCCCATGCGACTTCCTCATCGACGTAGGGGGCGACCATCTGCGCGCCCCAGTAGCCGTGATTGGCCGGGATCAGCCCGGCAATGGCGATGTCGTGCAGCAGGCACGCCATGATCACCTTCTCGCTGAGCCCGTTCTCCCTCGCCACCTTGGCGCTTTGCAGCAAGTGCGTGACTCCAATCGTGCTAAAGCGCCGCTGGAAGAAGTCTTTCAGTGTAGGGCTCTCGGGCATCTTGGGCAGCGCCGGATTGTCCCCCATCATGAACACAGTGTCGGGCCGCCGCGCCTGCGCCAGCAGGGCTGGCTGGCAGTCACTCAACGGCGTGCCCATGGTCGCCACGGCCGGGGGGAAGATAATCCGGCGCCTGCGGTCGACGGCGTTATCCAGCGGCTCGCGGATCCAGCTCGCCAGGCCCGCGTCCCGCAGGGACGTCGGCAGTTCGGCGGCAGGCACGGCGGTTGTGGGTGGCCGTATCGTCGCGGGCTCGGGCATGCAAACACGTCCTTCCGGTCCATCCCGCCGCCCTGGCCGCGCCGGGAATCGGCCGCCGGATCAGGGCTGGCCTCGCTGCCGACTCTAGGCGCACCCGGGGTATCCGCACCGCCGCGGGGGCGTGGAATACGGGGAATCGTGGGCGTAGTGTCAATGGCCAGAGCAGGCAGAGGAGGCCGCGATGGCGCTCAAGGTTATGCCCCATGGCCGGCTGCAGGAATGGGTCGCCGACGAGAAGGGCTACTTCACTGCCGAAGGCCTGGAGTACAGCTTCGTGGCCGAAGGCGACTATGGCATCCCTTCCCGGCCGCGCGACGAGGACGGACAGATCACCACCGGTGCGTTTGAGACCTTCGGGACCGGGCGCGACGGCGCGGACGTGAGCTGCGCGTGCCACTGGGCCACCAGCGCTGCCGCGCGCGCGGGGGCCGGCCAACTCGTGACGTCGGCGTACTCGGTAGCACCGTGCGCCATCGTCGTGCCACCTGAGTCGCCGGTCCGCCGCCCAGAAGATCTCGCCGGGGAGGCGGTGGGGGTCGGCTACCACTCCGGGAGTCACTTCGCCGCCGTGCAGGCCCTTGAGGCAGTGCTTCTCCCAGATCAGATCAGGCTGACCTTCCAGGGCCCTCCCAATGAACGGCTGGACGCGCTACTGGAGCGGCAGGTGTCAGCGGCGACGGTGTGGGGGGTGCCGCTCTATATCGCGGAGGCTTTCGGGTTCCGCAAGGTCCTCGACGCCACGTTCATGATCGGATTTCTGGTGACCGGAACCGGGGTCAGCAAGGCGGACATCGGCAAGTACCTGGCAGGCCTGCGGCGTGCCCAGATGGAGATCGACCTGCATCCCGAAGCGTACAAGCACTACCACCTGCGGGCTGTCCCGGAGAAGTACCGCGACCAGGTAGACGTGCGTGCCTTCGGCACCGGCGAGCGCATCGTCTTCCTCCCCTACACCCGGGAGGTATTCGCTGCGACCCAGGACTGGGTCCAGGCCCGCAAGCTCTCTCCCGACTCGTTCGCTGCCCCCGCCAGCTACGACGAATCCGCCCTGGCCTGAAACCCAGTGCCTGCCTTGGGTCTCAGGCCGATCCGATGAGTTCACCATGCCCGCGACCCAGCATGACGCGCTGCTGTGGCTAGTCGGCCGCGAATTCACGGCCACGCAACTTCCCTGCGCCACCTCCCACTGATACTGGCAGCCTGTCCGATGCCAGCGATCGAAAGGCTTGAACATGAGGCGCCCCCCAGTGGACATCGGCCCGCCGACCACCGTTACCGGCGGCAGCCAGTACTCGATGACGAGCTCGCGGGGATCGGGCCGGTAGGCAACCTGATACTCGCGCGGGAAGCCCTCGGGTACTGCGATATCGCGAGCAACTGGCCGAAGAAACTCCTCCACTGGCAGATCGTGGCATCGGGTTTAGCTGCCAGGAGCGGGTGCCGAGTCCGGGCGACCGGGCCCGAATGGCAGCCGGGCTAGCAGCGGCGGATCACGCTATAGGATCGGCGGCAGCCAGATTGCCGGCGGATCCGCAACTGGCCGCATGCAATGCCGGAAGGCCGGTCAGCACGATCGCGGGCATTACCGCGATGCGCCGGGCGGGCCGGGGAAGCCATGGAGCGAGCATGAAGGTCGCGGTGTTCGGGGCTGGCGGGGTTGGCGGCTTTTTCGGCGGGAAGCTGGCCCGGTCCGGCGTTGATGTCTGCTTCATCTCCCGCGGCGCTCACCTGGAGGCGCTGCAGGCCAACGGTCTTCGGGTGGCCAGCGTGCACGGCGACTTCGAGCTGGCCCCAGTAGTCGCGACGAGCAACCCGGCCGAAGCAGGGCCGGTCGACTACGTGCTGGTAGCCGTCAAGTGCTACCACACTGGGCAGGTCGCAGCGGGACTCGGCCCGTTGCTGCATGAGAACACGGCGGTGATCTCGCTTCAGAACGGGATCGACAACGAGGAGAAGCTCGCGGCGACTGCGGGCACGGAACGGGTCGCGGGCGGAGCAGCGTACATCTTTGCCCAGGTCACGCAGCCCGGCGTAATCGAGCACACCGGCGGTCCTGCCGCCATTGTCGTCGGCGAGTGGAGCGGCACGCGGTCCGGCCGGCTGGGCAGGCTTGTCGGGGCCTGCCAGTCGGCTGGCTTCAAGGCTGAGCAGAGCAGCGATATCCGCGCGACGCTGTGGACGAAGTTCGCCTTCATCTGCGCGCTCGCGGGGACCACGGCCGCCGTCCGGCTGCCCATCGGGGAGATCCGGACCGCACCGGCATCACGCGAACTCTTCCGCAAGGTGGCGGCAGAAGCCTGCGAGGTCGCCAGGGCGGAGGGGATCAGCCTGCCCGCAGACCTCCCAGACCGCCATCTGGCCCTCGCTGACGGTGTGGAGGCTGGCAGTTACTCATCGCTCTATCACGACCTGGGCCGCAGCGGGGCAACCGAGCTGGAAGCGCTGCTCGGAGAGGTCATCAGGCGGGGTGCCCGCGCCGACGTCAGCGTCCCCATGACCGAGGCTCTATACGCCGTCCTCCAGCCGTGGGATCTTCGCAACACCAGATCGAAAGACGCCACCTGACGCTGCCCAGGCACCGTCACCTCACCTTCGCAACAGGCCTTGCCGGCGATCCTCCTGCCAGGCTGCCGAGCCGCTAAGGACCCTGCTGACGCCACGTGCAGTCGACCTTACCTTTGTGGCCACGTTGACTACCCGCCACCCGCGGCGGCTGGCTCCCGGGTGGCGACGTGGTCACGGCCGGCGCTTGTTGCCGGCCGGGCGGTACAGTGTGACTGCGAGCCGCGCTATTCCGAGTAGGGTCTGCACGGCGAAGGTGATGCGTTCACGGCGTGCAGGCAGCACGGATAGTTCGCCGAGCCACTCCTCGCGCCGGTCCGCCAGCTTGATTACAAGGATCCTGGCATCGCCGGACGCCGCAGCGCTCAGGGCATCGTCAATATCGGCCGGAGCGGTGTCGCTGTCCGGCACGGCGCCGAGAGTCATGGCCCCGGCCACCAGGCCGGCGATTTCGGCGCCAAACTCGGTGTCCAGCGCGGCGAGGGTGCAGCAGGTGTCCTCGAGGGTGTCGTGGAGCAAGGCCGCGCACAGGGTCTGGTCGTCGGCGCCGGTCTCGGCGAGGATCGTGGCCACGGCGAGCGGATGGCTGATATAGGGGTCGCCGCTTTTGCGTTTCTGGCCTTGGTGCCAGTACGCGGCGACGTCATACGCGCGCTTGATCAACCCGGCATCGGCGCCCGGCCGTGTACCAGCAAGAACCTGCAACAGCCCGGCAACAGGATCCTCGCCGACTCCACGGGCTGCGGGGGGAGACGGCGGGCGGCTCACTTGGACACCCCCGAGATGCCTGGCCAGGTAACTCCCAGGCCGAAACGAGGCTGCCTCCGGGCACGGTCAACGCGCGCGAGGGCGTCGCGTGCTTGGCCGGCGCCATCATCGGTGAGCCGGTAGTAGCGCCGCCGCGGGCGGCCTTCGGCAACGTGGTCACGGGGATCTTCCCAGTTGCTTTCCACCCAGCCCAGCTGCTCCAGCCGTGCCACGATCGGGTAGATCGTCCCGCTCGGCAACCCGGTCTCTTCGCAGAGCTGCAGCCCGTAACGCTCGGCGGCCGGCTCGGCAAGCATGGCCCGCAACACCAGCTGGGTCTGCAGCGTCATCCGCGGAGCTTGTGTCATAACTCGTACTCTATATAGGTAGTTCTTAGCTGTCTACCCTGGCTTAGGCACCCCGCCATCGGCAACGGCCGTGGTTTCACTGGCTGTCGTACTCGTCGTGGCGGCGCCACCAGAAGCCGGTCTCGTTGCGGCCGAGTGGCGCTCGGTCGAGCCACTGGTACATGCCCCAGAGGCCGTCGAGCCCGCGCGCGTACGCCGAGTAGGTGTGGTAGACGACGCCATCCTCAATTACGAACGCGCTCATGCCGGGCCCTTCTCGCCGGTACGTCTCCCAGTCCGTTCCGACGACGCTCGATGCGAACTCGTCGAGCCCGGAACTGTCCTGGCCGGCTGGCAGCCGGAAGTCCACCGCGCGGAAGTTGTACTCGACGGCTCCAGACTGCCACTGCTCCTTGGTGACCGCCGCCTGGAATTCGTAGTTGAAGTCGCTGCCGGACGATGATGCCCAGGGGAAGCTCCAGCCCATCCGCCGCTTGTACGCCTGCAGTTTCGCGAGCGGAGCCCGCGACACCGCTCTTGTTGTCACACGGCCGCGCATGCCCGCCGCGCCCACCGCCCGCCAGGGCCGTGAACGCCGCATCGCCTGCGTCACCACGGTGACCGTGCCACCATCCAGATCCCGCCGCCGGAAACGGTCCTATAAGTAACTGTCCGGACGGCCCCACCGGCTTCGCGGCGGCCGCCCTTACCAGCGCGCGTGACCGCACGCAACACCACCGCACTGGTTTGCTAGCGGCCCGCCGGTGACGGCACCCGCCGGTTACGCTGCCGGCGCGGCGGAAAGCACGGTGCTTCGGGGGCTTGCCGGGCCGCAGTGGGAAGCTGGTGGGCGCGGCGGGACAGAACAGGAATGTGAGCTCATGTTTGCGCGCCGGGGTGCGCGCTGGTGGCCCGGACGCCTTCGGGGCGCTTTTCGACGAGTGTGGGCGGGCGGTGTACAACTATGCGTTCCGTGCCACCGGGGACTGGTCAGTGGCCGAGGATGTGGTTTCGCTCACCTTTCTTGAAGCCTGGCGGCGGCGGGAACGGGTGACCCCAGACGGCGGTTCGCTGCGGCCCTGGGTGCTTGGCATCGCGGTCAACGTGACCCGCAACCTGGCCCGGGCGTCCCGCCGCTACCGGGCGGCGATGAGCCGCCTGCCGCCCCCGCCCGACGTGCCCGACTTCGCCGACGAGCTGGCCGCCCGGATGGACGATGCGGCCAGGCTGGCCGCGGTGCGGGCCGCGCTGCGCGCTCTGCGCCCAGGCGACCGCGAGGTACTGCTGTGTGTCTGGTCTGGCCTGGGGGACGCCGAGGTCGCCGAAGCCCTGGGCGTGCCGGTGGGCACGGTGCACTCACGGCTGTCCCGGGCGCGCCGCCGCCTCCAGGCGCACCTGGACGGCACGCATCCGCTGCCCGGGCAACGGGAACGACGCCCGGCAGCGGACAGGGACAAAACAAACCAGGCGCCCACAAGCAGGCGCCGAGGAGGACCCAGTGAGAACCCGCCATGACCCTGAAGACGACCGGGCCGCGCTGGTGCGGCTGCTGCCCCACCTGGCTGAACGGGACCTGCCACCAGGCCGCCGCGAGCAGCTGAAAGACCAGCTGCTCAGCGAGATCCGCCTGGCCCGGCCAGCCCGCTCCCCGGCGCCGGGCACACTGCCCGCCGCCAGCCCGCGCCGGCGGCAGCGCCCCCGGGTGCGAGCCCTGCTGGCGGCCGCTGCCGCAGTAGCGGCGGGCGTCGCCGCGATCACCATCGCCATCGCATCCCCAGCCAGCCACCCGAGTCCACCCGCAACCAGCCGGGCGCACACCGGGGCCGTCCGGCTGCTCGCCCAGGTGGCCGACACCGCCGCCCGCCAGCCCGCTCCCCACGTCCGCAACAGCCAGTACGTGTACGTGAAGACGGCGGAGGCAAGCTGGACCAACAGCGAAAAGCCGCTCCCCCGCCGGTTCCGGCTTCCCCCCGGCGCCCACCTGCTCAAGCCTGTCATCGAAGAGATCTGGGTGCCGGTGTCCGACCTGTGCCGCCCAGGCCTCGTCCGCATGAATGGTGTCAGCACCCCCCTAGGCGGCAGTGTCGGCGTCAAATGCCCGGACCGCGGCAGCCTCAACAACCCGACCTACCGGCTGCTGCAGTCACTGCCCACCAACCCCCATGCCCTGCTCGCAATGATCAACCGGGTGGAGCGGGGGCACGGGAACGGCCCCGCCCAGCAGGCGTTCGAAACAATCAACGACCTGCTCCGCGCCACCATCGCGCCGCCCCCCATCAGCGCGGCCCTGTACCGGGCGGCGGCCCTGATCCCCGGCATCACGCTCGTGCCCAACGCCACCGACGCGATCGGGCGGCACGGCGTGGCGGTCGCCCTGACCGGCGACGAGCTGATCTTCAGTAAGGCGACCCTGCAGCTGATCGGCGAGCGCACGGTCGTGGCCCGCACCCGCCAATCAACCAGCGCATCTGCCATCATCACCCGCGGCTTCACCGACCGGCTCGGCCAGGTCCCGCACACCACAGACCAGGCACCGCAGTAATGCCGTGGCGCATCCCGGAACCCACGCGGGCGGCCGGGACCACCACAAGCACCCGGCAACCACACGGTGCTGGACCCGGCCAGCCGGCCCGGTGCATGCACCAACTCAACCCACGGCACCCCACCCCGCACAGCGTGGAACGGCACAGCCACCGTGGGCCAAAAACCGGCCCACGCCGAGCAAGGCCGCACACGTTCCCCGGAACGAGCCAATCTCGGTCCCCGGCGAAGACTGCATGCAAGACGGCGGCGTCCGCCCTGGCCTCGTCCCGGCACCGGCGGCTGTCACGAGGCCACAGCGCCGGCCCGCTGAGATCACGGCGACGGCGCCGGGTACCCCTCGTGGGCGTCCGGGTCAGCGCCAGGCCCAGATCCAGGCTGGCGTGGAATTCCCCGGTGTCCTCGCCGGATAGGCCCTTGTCGCTGACGATGGCGATGCCCGGCGCCGGGCCGTTGGCGGGCTGACGCTCCAGCATCGTGCGGGCCTGCTCGCGTTCCCCGGCCAGTTTGGGGTGCCAGGCAGGACCCGGGTCACCGTGCCGTCGCAGGCGACGATCAGCAGCAGCTTGGCGCCCAGTACCAGCGGGAATGGCTGGGGCAGTAGCCGTAGCCCGCCTGTTCGACCACTAGTCCCTGACCAGCATCGATTTCCCGGTCAACGATCTAGTAGTACTTTGTTAAGTCCCTGCGAGGGCGGCGGCGAGCCGGTCGGGGGTGACGGGCTGGCAGCACAGGGGGCAGGCGCCGAGGATGAGGGCGAGCACGATCTGCAGTTCGTGCAGGACCTGGTAGAGGGTCAT
>WNGG01010517.1_pt1 | contig 10023 bp, 8 predicted proteins | sample 5400661 | NCBI WGS metagenome assembly WNGG01 (sample SAMN13153372, study PRJNA577476) | soil metagenome | isolation source: 100 cm soil or saprolite under Garry oak tree replicate 1 | place: USA:California | collected 2016-06-15
GTGGTGCTGGTGAGCCGCAGCCGCGCGAAAGGCGAGGCGACCCAGGCCGAAATCAAGCAGGCGACGGGCAATCAACAGGTGGAGCTGCTGGTCGCCGATCTGAGTCTGCTGCAAGACGTGCGCCGCCTGGTGGCCGACTTTCAACACACCCATCGCCATTTGCACCTGCTGGTGAACAATGCTGGTGGTGCGTATCCCAGGCGCACGCTCACCTCCGAGGGCTTGGAAGCGACCCTGGCGGTCAATTACCTGGCCCCTTTTCTGCTCACCGAGCTGCTGCTCGATACCCTGAAGGCCAGCGCGCCAGCGCGCATTGTCAATGTCAGTTCCGCGCAGCACTCCACTGTCAGCATTGAATTTGACAACCTGCAAGGCGAGAAAAAGTATGCCAATCTGAGAAATTATAGTCAGGCGAAGCTGGCGCTTCTGCTCTGGACGTATGAACTGGCTCGTCGACTTGAGGGAACAGGGGTCACCGTGAACGCGCTGCATCCTGGGATCACTGCCAGTAATTTTCCGGCGGGGATGATCGGCCCGGCCGCCTGGGCTATGAAGCTGCTCAAGCCGTTCCTGCTCACGGTCGAGCAGGGCGCTCAGACCACGCTCTATCTAGCGACTTCTCCCCAGGTGGAAGGGGTGACTGGCAAATACTTTGCGAAGAGTCAAGAGAAAAAATCTTCCAGCCGCTCGTACGATCAAACAGTCGGATCGCGTCTCTGGGAAGTGACTGAGCAACTCGTGGCTCGTTCTGCGCAGCAGACCTGAGACTCTTTTGAGAGGAAAAGAGCGTCAGGCATTGCTCTGAGCATTCGAGCATGTGTTGTCAAATGGATGAGAGAAGACAGGTGTGGGTGTTCAGGTGTTTCCATTCACAGAGGGATTCGTTTTTGGGCTCATCCTTACATTTGAGACTGGTGGCGAAGTGTCCAAGGACGGCGAGCGAAGCGATGCCGAGTCCGTAGGGGCCCGATTTATCGCGCCCCTGGGTGGGACAGGGCACACTTCGCCACCAGTCTCAAATATGAGGATGAGCCATTTTTCAATTATCATCAACACCAATGTCCCAACCAAATCGCGAAAGCCACTCTTTCCTCCTTGTTAGACCGCATACATGTCACCATCATTACAAATGTCCCATGTCCCCAATGTCCCAATCGCAATCAGTCACAGGTCCCAGTTCTGAGTGGATATCAACAAGAATGGCAGCCACAACTCCTAACCAAATACTTCTATGCTTAATGGCCAGTGGGGTCCTGGCAGCACGCCGTCATGATCCCGCTGGCCATTAAGCACTCACAACCTAACTACACGCCCCAGCAGGTCCAACCAGCTGAGATTGTATCTGATTCGGGCTATGCACAATCACCCCACCAGGTTCCGGGTAGGTATGATCAGCAGGCAGATTCCCTGACCAGGTAAAAGTGTAGGTTTTTGTTGTCTCACCAGGACCGACGGTCACAGTTGCTGACGTGGAGCCACGTCCATTATTCACTGTATACTCAAAGCTAATCACCCCACCAGGGCTATTGGCCGCGATGTGGAAGGTAGCGGTGTAGGTTACGGTGAGAGGTGTACCACAGGTCTTCCCTGCAATCGTCGTTGGGCTGACGGCCATATCAACGCTCGTGACCTGGAATGCTGCTCCCATCCCACAACTGCCAGAGGGTTTTACCTGCGGAGAATTGACGACATTGGGGCTGCTTGTGAGCACTTCTGCAATCCCAGGATAGGTATGATCAGGATAGAGTGTCCCAGAACTGGTAAAGGTGTAGGTCTTCGTCGTCTCTCCAGCAGCGACATTGACACTGGCATTCGTCTGGGAACGCCCATTATTCAGTGTATATGAGAACTGAATTGTACCACCAGCAGTACCCGCCGGAACATGAAACGTGGCAGTGTAGGTAAAGCTGGCGGAGCTACCACACAGCTTTCCGGCAATAGTATTTGGGTTCACCGATAAATCAACGCTGGTAACCTTGAATGGGGTGGGCGTTGGTGAAGGTGTAGGAGGCGGTGTCGGCGTAGCGGTTGTAGCTGTAGTTGGTGTAGAGCCAGAGCCATTCGACCCGCTCCCACCACCATTACTACCACATGCCACTAAAACAAAGGCTAGCAGACAAATGAATACCATTCCCAGTAACGGGCGTTTTAAGGATTTCTTGTGCATTGGTGGCTTTAACATAGCTTTACTCCTGAGAAGAATTTTGAATGCAGTACAAGAGTCTTCTTTGGGGAAGGTTCAGATTATGGCCCGGGCCATAATCTGAACCTTCCCCTTCCATATTCCCTGACTTGCCTGCATCTGCAATACTGTCTATACTAACATACATACTCAACTATCGGGAGCGAGGGTTTTAAAATAAGGACAAAGTCCTAAAAACAGATCATTATGTAAGGAGCGTTCTATGAAATTCGCAACAAAGGCCATTCATGCTGGACAGGAGCCTGATCCATCGACAGGTGCCGTGATGACTCCGATCTACCAGACCGCCACCTATGCCCAGGCCGGGCTGGGTGAACATAAAGGGTATGAATATGCACGCACGCAAAATCCTACACGCACCGCACTGGAAGCGTGTATTGCAGCTATTGAAGAAGGACGACATGGACTGGCCTTCGCTTCTGGTATGGCCGCTGAAAGTGCGGTACTCAGCTTACTGAGTGTAGGTGATCACATCGTTTCTTGCGACGATCTCTATGGTGGGAGCTATCGTATTTTCGAGCGCGTCATGCGTCGCTACTCCGTCGAGACCAGCTATGTACCTGCAGGTAATGTAGCAGCCTATGAGCAGGCTATCCGCCGCAACACGAAAATGATCTGGTTGGAGTCTCCTACCAATCCACTCCTGCGGCTGGTAGATATTGCGGCAGTCGCAGAGATTGCCCATCGACACAACCTGCTGGTCGTCGTGGATAACACCTTTGCCAGCCCGTATTTCCAGCAGCCATTAAAGCTGGGCGCGGACATCGTCGTTCACAGCACCACCAAGTACATCAATGGACATAGTGATCTAATCGGTGGTGCACTGGTCATGAACAATGAAGAGGTCTACCAGGCCATCAAGTTTTACCAGAACGCTGCTGGTGGCGTGCCTGGGCCCTTCGACTGCTGGTTAACCTTGCGTGGCATCAAAACGCTGGCAGTACGCATGCGCCAGCACGAGGAGAATGCACAAGCCATTGCAAATTTCCTGGCAGAGCACCCACGAATGGAGAAGGTCTACTATCCTGGCCTGCCTTCCCATCCCGATTATGAACTGGCGAAACGCCAGATGAGCGGCTTCGGCGGCATGGTTTCCTTCCAATTTCAGGGCACGTCTGCTGATGTGGATACTGTGGTACGTCGCTTCAAAGTCTTCGCCCTGGCAGAAAGCCTTGGCGGCGTCGAGTCCCTTGTCTGTCACCCGGTCACCATGACCCACGGCTCCATTCCAAAGGAGATCCGCGAGTCTCGCGGCCTGACCGATACACTGCTACGCCTTTCAGTGGGCATTGAGGATATCGAAGATTTACTGGCCGATCTCCAGCAAGCATTGAAATAGCATCTATCCCAACAGGGGCGGGTGCCCCTGTTGGCTTTGGAGAGGTATTTGGGAACCTGTGTCAGAAGCAGTCGAGGATCGTAGGGGCCCTTGTGGCCGCCCGCCTGGGGGAGAGTCTGGCTCATCGCAAGCGCTGCGGGCGGCCACAAGGGCCCCTTCCCAGCCCCACACCACTCCCGCCCCTACGGCAACGACCTCCTTCTACAAATATCTCCCCTTAAGGGCCCATGTTTGCAATTCTGTTACTTTCTTCACAGAAATCCGATGTAATTTGTGAGAAGCTCTACGTCTATATAGGTAGGATCTATGTGTTCTTATTCACTCCTACAAACTTATACATTATAAAAAGCAGAAGGCAGGTTCTAATCAGTGGCATATCTTACTGTTCCCCGACCCCAGCGGCCTATGAGCAAACGGCTGCTTGTCATTATAATCGCGATGCTGCTCACTATGCTCCTACTCAGCGCATGTGGTGGAGACCCGCAAACCCAGCAGAAAGCGAGCCAGAGCAAAACTAGCCTCGATCGCTTGCTTTCGCAGGCACAGAGTATCGGCGTCCCTGATAACTTGCTGCAACCTATCATGCAACAAGAGATTCAACTGAGCAGCACTAATGTACCTATCACGGTCTTTTCTGATCAATCAGCAACTGACTACTATACAAACCTGGCGCAGCGCTATCAAATTCTGGCCGTCCAGGTTCGTGGCCTGGAAGACCAGGCGACCCAACAACTCGATTACCAGGCGACCCTTGATCTCCAGGCATTCGAGGTTGCCCTTGCTGAGCGGCAGGCCCAGGGTTTCGTTGAAGCAAAGATCTTCGCAGATCAGCTGACAGATGATCAAAACCTGCTCGCTAAGGCCCAATATCCCAAAGATTATATTCAAATCAGTGCGAATGCCAGACGTTCCACCCAGGCACTTCGCCTTATGGGACCTGCGTTTAATACCCTGACATCCCTGCAACAGACAATCAAACAATTACAGGCCTCACATCTAGATGTCACCGCCCTGAACCAGCAGGCCCAGGATGATCTCCAGATATTCCGCACCGCTTCGACACCAGAAGCATATACACAACTCATCGATCAGATGAACGCGCAGTTGCAGGAAACCAAGGTCATTTCTACCCAGGCCATCCCCTATGTCGGCGCAGCCAAGCTCAAACAGTTTAGTGCGGATATCGATCTGACGAAGCAATACGGGCAGGATGTCACCTCCTTCCGGCAGCGTCTCACTGCCGATCAGGCTGCGCTTAACCAGGCCAAAACTATTAGCGATTACCTGAAGGTCTCAGCACAAATTGACCAGGATATCGCGAGTATTCAATTTCCGATGACCCAGGGACAGGCCAACTACCTGCTCAAACAGTTTCACCAGGAAGTCACCAATTGGGGCAATGCACACCAGTACCAGGACAGATATGATGGGGGGTCATACAACCTGGATTATGAGTACGATCTGCAAGGCATTGGTACAGATGTAGACACGGCTGTACAGTACGCTCAGACGTTGGACGATTACCAGACGGCTATCGCCATCATCCAGAACGACATGGCCAATCTGAAGGCCATGGAAGCTGATTATGGCGATAAGACACCCTGGAACAAGCCGCATGCTACCGATCTGCAGTTGATGAATCATTACGACCTTACCTCCGGTCAAGTGTTTGTGGTCTCACTGATTGAACAGACCCTGCGGCTCTACCAGGATGGCAAACTGATCAACTCATTCTACGTTACCACCGGCCAATACGCGAGACCATCCCCTCCGGGTGTCTGGCACATTTTTTACCGCGCCTCACCTACAAAGTTCAAGTCAAGCGAGCCAAAGGGATCAGCATTCTGGTATCCCGATACCAAGATCAACTACGCCATGGAGTACCACGACGGTGGCTACTTCTTCCACGATAGCTGGTGGAGAGCCGATTACGGTCCTGGCACTAACTTCCCGCACTATGACTCCGGTGGTGACGAGTCGTTCGCCGGGAACGGCAGCCACGGCTGCATCAATATGCAGGAGGATCAAGCCGCCTGGCTCTATCAAAACACTGCGTATGGAGATGCAGTGCTGATCTACTAACTTTATTGTTCAGATTGAGCGGGAAGGCAATCCGGCCCCGCCCCTGGCACCCACGAGGGGTGCCACTACTATGGACGGCGGGCGCGATCAATCTGGCCCCTACCCAATCCGGGTGGCTTTGCCACTCAATCTGAACAATAAAAACCCTCCTACACAGTTTGACAGATTTACCGCACTTCTGCTATAATCCATGGGCGCTAGTCCGATGCATTATCGGCATTTTTTATAAATCAGCCCAACCAGGAGAAGGGTCAGAAGACGTTTCGGGGAGGATTCAAACTCATATGCCCAATAACCCCTCTGCGGAGAAGCGCATGCGACAGGAGCAAAAACGCCGCATGCACAACCGCATAGTCAAATCAATTGCTAAAACAGCAGTAAACAGAGCCCGCCAGGCTATCGAGGCGGGAGAGGATGCTGAAGCCGCTGTACGCGCAGCCGTGAGCGAGCTGGACCGCGCAGCTAAAAAAGGCGTTATTCATCGAAACAACGCTGCTCGCCGCAAATCACGCCTGATGAAGCGGCTCAACGCAAGCCTCACAGAAGAGTAAAGCACAAGAAACAGGCACGCAATGCTCCCCATGAACCAGTGCTTTCGAGCATTTCACGTCGAGCACGAAGTGCATAGTGCAAAAACCAGAGATTGCTTTGGGAATGGGGGCACCCTCACCCTGCCCGGGGGGCAGGTAATAGGGGGCTTTGCCCCCAGCAGGGGGCGCGGGATGTCCCCACTTCCTTCCCTTTTCCCAAAGATGTATTGTTTATGCAATAGGAGGTGAGAAGGATGGCAGATAAGGCAGACAAGCCAGACAAGCCAGATAAAGCAGATAAACAAAGCATAGCAAAGCCAGCCGGGCGGGCGTTGTTAACTGCCGTTGAAAATGCCCAGTTACGCAAAAATCTACCTGAGATCAAGTCAGGCGACACTGTGCGTTTGCAAGTAAGAGTCGTTGAAGGTGCCCGCGAACGCCTGCAACCTTTTGAAGGCGTGGTCATGCGCCTGCGCGGTGGTGGAGTCAATCGCAATTTTACCGTGCGCCGCATTACTCACGGTGTTGGCGTCGAACGCACATTTCTGCTCAACTCTCCGCGCCTTGAGAAGATCGAGGTGCTACGCCATGCTCGCGTACGGCGCAAGCAACTCTACTATCTGCGTGGTTTGACTGGCAAGGCAGCTCGCTTGAAGGAGCTACGCCCAATGACAAAAGCGGAAGCAGCAAAAAGTAAAGCTAAACAGACTACCACTACTACCACCAGCGAGTAGGAAGCAAGTGCCAACATTGGAAGAAGAAATGGCCCTGTTTGAGCAGGGCTATTACTTTATTGCCGGACTGGATGAAGCGGGTCGTGGCTGCCTTGCAGGACCTGTTGTGGCCGCCGCTGTCATATTACCACTTGATGACGCCGATGAGACCATGACCCGTCTCACTGGCGTTAATGACTCCAAGCAACTGACCGCATGCACACGGGAACGTCTATATGAGGTCATCATGCAGCATGCTCTGGCAGTAGGTGTTGGCTTTGGTTCCGTCGAACTCATCGATAGATGCAACATCCTGCAGGCCACCAAACAGGCCATGCGTGATGCTCTTTCCCAACTCTCGATCTCCCCCCAGGCACTCCTGCTGGATGCACTGCACCTCTCTGACATTTCCCTGCCACAACGCTCCATCATCAAAGGCGATACCCTCTGCCTCTCGATTGCAGCAGCCTCGATCATAGCCAAGGTCACACGTGACCGCCTCATGCTCCAACTGCACGAACAATATCCCGTCTATGGCTTCGCCCAACATAAGGGATACCCCACCGAGGTGCATCTGGCAGCCCTACAACAACATGGCGTCACACCCTTACACCGTAGAAGCTTTGCGCCTGTGCGAGAACGCCTCGGACTTTTCGCAGCCTCCAACCCTATCGACGAAGAAGGCGGGCACAAAATTCACATCGACCAGCCGGATCTGGTGGTGGATACTATTCGCCAGATGGTCGAGCAAGCACAAGAAAGTTGATTTCGGCTGTGACTTATCCTGGCACCCGGCTGCAACAGTGCATTTTTTGTAATCATTGTCCCTTGTGATCGCCCTTGGAGATGCACTATGTGCTATATTTCTTTGAGAAAACTATCTGATATCCAATCCGGCTGAAGAGTGATGAAAATCGGCAGGAGTGCAGAGGGCGGCCAGCCCTCTGCCGGGGTTTGGGGTGTCCCCAAATCATCTCTCTTTAAACGGATTTGATATGAACACCCAATCTAAAAGGAGAAAAAATCCATGGACGAGTTATTGCCAGCCAAATCAGCATCATCACAGGAATCACATGCCTGAGTACGTCTGGGGTCGCAACCCTGTCCTGGAAACACTGCGCTCGGCACGGTCGGTCAAGCGTATCCTGCTGGCCGAAGGTTCGCGTGAAACGCCAGCTGTGGCCGCCATTCTCGAGGAGGCAGAACGACAACATATCCCCGTCGAAACGGTGCCACGAGCACGTCTCGACCAGCTCAGCCGTGGAGCCGTCCACCAGGGATGCCTGGCGATTGTTGGGCCACGTAGATATGCTACTATCGAGCAGATACTCGCCTATGCCGCACGCAAAAACGAAGCTCCCTTCCTGCTCATCCTTGACGCTATCCAGGATGTGAACAACCTTGGTTCGCTGCTGCGTACTGCAGAAGCCGCGGGCGTTCATGGCGTAATCCTCCCAGAGCATCGCGCGGCAGAGATCAACGCCACCGTCGTCAAAACCTCGGCGGGAGCTACCGAATACCTCCTGATTGCCCAGGAGACGAACCTCACACGCACTATCGATTTCTTTAAAAAACAGGATATCTGGGTGATGGGACTGGTTGGCGAGGCTAAAACCGAGTACACCAAAGCCAATCTCACAGGGCCTCTAGCGCTCGTTGTTGGCAATGAAGGCAGAGGAATCAGCCGCCTGGTCAGTGAGCACTGTGACCTCCTGATCAAAATACCCATGTACGGGCACATCAACTCACTCAATGCAGCAGTTGCTGGCAGCATCGTGCTTTATGAAGCTTTGCGACAACGACAAAGTGAATAGGCCAAATAGAACAACCTCCCCTCGTAAGCCCTTGCGGTCGCCCTGCTGGAGCTGGCAGGTGGCCTACACGATGATTTCCGCCTGTGCCACACCATAGTTCTGGTCCCCATCGACAGCGTAGGCAAAGAGCACATGTTTCCCCGGTGAGAGCGAACTCAGCTTAAGTGTCAATGATGCACCTACCTGTGCATTATTCCCGACACTATCAACGAACCAGGTGATACGCACAACTTGTCTATCGTCTTGAGCAAATGCCCGGCAATTCGCAGTTCCCTGCTGTGTATTCTTACTCACCTGGATTGTGATGGTAGGAGGAGTAACATCCGGTGTCCCTCCCTTATAGGGATCCCAGGGCGCAGAACCAAGAAACTCTTGCGCTGAGAGGCTTCCGTACTGGCTGCCACTTACCACGCCAATCCCAACTGCCGTCAAATCCGCGTTCAGGATATTGTGACGATGCCCGCATGCCTCGCCTGCATCATTGTACATGTAGTTGTACATAGGCCCTATCCCCGCAACAGGATCACCTGCCAGGTTTTCAGCCGCAACTTTAAAGTGACCGTGAATGACGGGGTTATCGTTAAAACGCTCCTCAAAGCTTCCGCCGATAGGGCTGGTGTGTGAGAAGAAGTTCAGGTCGAGCATCTGCTTGCTATATGCCAGTGCCATTTGTGAGAGGGTCGGGTCCAACTGCAAGGCATGAAGACCTCGATCGGTGCGCTCTAGATTGATCAGACTGAATTGCTGTTGCACAGATGAGAGGTCATAGAAATGCGCAGGCAAGCGGAGCGCAGGAAGATGTTCCTGTTTCCGCGCATTATTGATTGCAGCCACGGCATCTTGTTCGCTCAGATTTATGAGATAATTTGGCGATGGTTTGATATCTACACATGCTCCTGAACCAGAGCCTCCTGATGAACCTGACGTCTGTGTTCCACCAGTGGGTATCGATACCGACGGTGGGGAGCATGCAGATAGAGCTAGCAAAAGAATTGGGACGATCAGCAGAATACGCCGCATATTGGGGATCTCCTCTCGATATGTTTCCCAGCACTGATTCTAACATCTCCCGCATAGTTCCGTCCAACAATCCGAAGATGCTTTTGTTACAACTCCTCACTTATCCACGTTACTTATTATGATATGCGGCTACCCAGGGAGATTCTATTGTGTTCAAAACAATTTTCAAGCACCTTACATTGACACTTTGCTGTATATGCCTTTTTGGAACATCCAGTCTTTATGCTGCCAGTTTTTCGGTTCAGAACGAGCCAGCCAGGCATACATCTCAGGACAATACTCGCTCTTTTGCACCAACGCTAACACTGACACTTTCAGCTTC
>WNGG01013247.1_pt1 | contig 10022 bp, 6 predicted proteins | sample 5400661 | NCBI WGS metagenome assembly WNGG01 (sample SAMN13153372, study PRJNA577476) | soil metagenome | isolation source: 100 cm soil or saprolite under Garry oak tree replicate 1 | place: USA:California | collected 2016-06-15
TTGGGCTCGCGCGCCTGCGAGGCCTCGTATTCCTTCAACGCATCTGCGGGGCGATTGAGCTCGAGCAGCATGTCGCCGAGCAGCTCGCGCGCGGGCACGAGGCGCCCCGGCGTGACGATGTTCTTCTCGCTCTTGTCCTCCATGTCGGCGGCCTGGCGCATGAGGCCGAGCGCCTCGTCGCTCTTCTTCTGCGCGAGCGCGACCCAGGCGAGCGACGCGAGGCGCATCACCTCGACCTCGTTGGCCCAGTACTCGCTCTTCGCCGCCTTCAGCTCGTCGCGCAGCACCGCGATCTGCTCGGCGTCCTTCTGCGCGGCTGCGGGATCGCCGCTTCTCGCCGCACCGAGGGCGCGCGCCATATGCGTCATCGCCTCCGTAAACGGGTACTTGCCCGGCGTCGGCTGCAGTTGCGCCGCCTCGCGCCACGCGCCGCGCTCGAGCGCATAGCGCGCCGGAATCGCCGCGAGCGCGTACGGAGCGGCGGCGCGCGCCGGGCTGCTGCCGGTCACCGTGCGCGCCTCGTCGAAGATCCTGCGCGCGTCGTCGTCGCGGGCGAGCTGCAGGTAGGCGTAGATCATGTAGTCCATCGCGTGCAGCGCCTCGTCGGGCTCCCTGCCCTTCTGCGCGACCGTGGCCGAGCGGCGGTTGGTCTCCACCGAATCGGCCCAGGCGCCGACGCGGGTGAAGATGTGCGAGGGCATGTGCAGCGCGTGCGGCGCGTCGGGCGCGATCTTCGCGTAGAGCCGCGCGGCGGGCACGCCCTGCGCGGCGATCGGCGGCGCGTCGTAGCTGTGGATCAGATAGTGGGCGACGCCCGGATGGTTCGGATGCCTGGTGAACTGTTTCTCCAGGATCGCCGCCGCCTCGAGCCACGCGGCATAGGTCTGGTCGGACGGCAGTTGCGTTCCGGCAAGGTACAGCGCGTAGAAGGTCTGCGCCTCGTCGTCGTTCGGGTATTTCGCCGCGAGCGCCTCGTAGGCCTTGGCGCGAGAGAGCTGGCGCGCGCGCTCGGGACGGTTGGCGAAGTCCTCGTAGTAGGCGGCCACCGCTTCGAGGTAATCGCGCTCGCGCTGGGTCTTCGCGCCCATCGTGCGGCCCTTGTCGATCGCGGCCTGCGCGCGCGGCGCGTCCTTGGGCGAGGCGCCGACTCCCTGGAGCGGGTTCGCCATCAGGATCGAGGCGAATCCCCACGCGGCGATCGCGCAGGAGTTGTCTTCCGCCGCGACCTCGCCGAAGGTCCGTTCGGCCGCGGAGTACCAGAACGAGTGCAGCATGGCGACTCCGCGGACGAATTTCTCCTGAACCGCAGGGCTGCACGAGTTCGGGAATTGCACATAGCTGCTCGGAGGCCCGGCCGGCCGTTTGGCCCCAGGCGGACATTGTGGCGGCGAGCGCGATGGACCCTATCGCCGCCGTGCGAATGATGGCTTGCTTCATGGGTGTTCTTTCTTGCAGGCTGGATGCCTGCGGTTGACTGCCGGGGAATTGCCAGGGAACCACCCCACCATAACACGTCCACGACTACCCGGGGTGCTATTCTCCGCGCGGCCATGCTTACCCGCATCGATCACGTCGCGATCGGCGTCGCGGACCTCCGCGTCGGGATAGCCGCGTACACGCGCATCGGATTCGACGTCGACGAGCGCGGAGTCGCCCGGAACGACGGCGATCATCTCGAGCTCGTGCGCTCCGGCGACGGCCTGCAGTCGATCGCCATCGCGAGCGACGATCTCGCCGCCGATTCGGCTTGGGGAAGCGTCGACTACATCGAGCTCGTCGAAAAGAAAAACGCCCAACCCGCAAGCCACCATCCCAACGGCGTGCAGCGCATCGAGCGCGTCTACATTGCGGTCCGGGACGTCGCCGCGGCCGCCGCAAAATACAGCCGCGTCCTCGGCGCGCCGGCGCCGAAAATGGAGCGCGGCACCGTCATCCACGCCGACATGGCGATATTCCAGCTCGGCCCGACCGCCCTCGGCCTCGCGCAACCCTCAGGGCCGGGCGTCTGCGCCGACGCCCTCGCGCGCCGCGGCCCCGGACCGTTCCAGATCCTGTACCGCACCAGCAGCATGGACGCCGCCGCGAAGTGGATGGCCGACCACGGCGTCCCGCCGCCGGCGCGGGGAGTTCGCAACACCGGCGAACGAGCGATGCTCGTCATGCCGGAGCACGCGTGCGGGGTGTATATCGGATTTGTGGGGATGGCATAGAGGACGCACCAGAGTTGCTTGTCCTGCTTGCGGTCGGTGACGACGAGCGTCCCGCCCCCCATCGTCCCGCGCTCCACGTCTATGGTAGTCTCATGGCGGCCGATACTTGTGCGCTGTGCAGATGAAGTACCCCGAGATTGAAGCGAAGGCGAGGGACCTCCAAAAAAAGATCTGGGAGCAACGCGCCCGCCTTTGGCCGGTGCAGGTGCCGTCCCTCCTCGAAATGCTGGATCCCGCTATCGCGGCCAGAGTCCTCAACGTTCAGTTCGAGATCTATGAAGAACTCGGGCGGTTCGGGTCAGGGCGAGACCACTACGAGATAGCGGGGATGATAGATCGGCAAGCAAGAAGGATTGCGGTCTCGAAAAAATTTCAGCCCGCGGCCATGCGTTTTACGGGGGCGCACGAGGTTGGGCATTGGCTGTTACACCCGAGGGAAGTTATGCATCGAGATCGGCCGATCGAGGGATTCGCGGACGAAACGTTACCTCGGCCACCTCTGGAACGGGAGGCTGACTACTTCGCAGCATGTTTCCTCGTGCCACGCAAGCTAGCAATGGCTACCTTCAAAGCGACATTTCAGGTAAACGCGCCGTTATTCTTGGACGACGCGTCCGCGTTCTGGCTGTCTCACGGCGATCCGGGTTCTCTGCTTGGAGCCGAAACTGGGTCGTTGGATTTCGCTCGCGCCGTTGCCTCCGCCACTTCCTACGGAGGCCAACACTTCAAATCCCTAGCGAGTCAATTCGGAGTGTCCGTTACGACAATGGCAATTCGCCTGAGAGAGTTGGAATTGATTCGCGAATAACCTAATCTAGCTGCAGAACACAACTCGTCCCGAACGTTGATTCGCCATGGGGCCGAACCCTGCACGCGCGGGGCAGTCAAACGGCAGGGCCTTGGCGCCCCCACTTTTCCAACATCTCAAGGCACAGAACTCTCAACTGGCACAACCTTGAAGTGATTCCACGCAAGTCTTGACTTGAAGACACGGACATTCGGATGTCGACCTGCCTTCTCAAGAATGTCCTCAAAGGACATCTCACACTTAGAACCGATGATCACTTCCCTCAATTGAAGTCTCTCGTCAAGAGGGCGGAACAGCAGACCGTTGTCTTCGATGGCCATCTTCAGGGGAACAAGCATGCGGCGTTCTCGTTCGTATCCCCACTCGCGACATTTCGTCCTTACGAGAACCAGTCGCATAGCAGGTGAGAGTGTGAAGGGATCATCACTGTCCCCGAGTGCGGCTTGTAACCGTTTCGATTTGTAGAGAACCCTTCGAACCGCGCTCCGCCGGACGTCAAAACCTAAGCACATTCCACAGTGGCCCGCCGCATAGTGACTCCACATCACTGGGCTCGTCCAATCCTCCGAAAAGCAGAGCAAGCCTGTTGTGCGACCGAATTCCGCACCAAAGTTCTTGACCACGGTACGGACAATGCTGTCTCGGAACTCTAGGGCGCGAAATTCGAAAGGGTCCTTCAGATCTTCGAACCGTGCGATCTTTAGTCTTGTATTTTGAATATTACTAATCGCGTGTTCTGCCGAATTCAGATGATATAAACGAATGAACTCGGGAGATGGTGGTTCCCCGGTGGCGGCACTGCCTAGATCTGTTCTATAACCTGCAGCCGCCCAAAGGCGCCTGAAAGAATTGTCGTAAGGCATGGTGTCGCTCGGCACTCTAACGGTAACAAAAACCAACCGACCAAGAACAGGCGAATGGCGGCTTTGCGTCGTTCAGTTCGCGCAACATATCAGAACGCTGCCGGGTACATTCACCGAAAAGCGCGAGTACTGTTTGGCGGCCGCAAAAGGCCGCTTTGGCTGGCAATCAACCGCTCGAGAGATTCGCCCCAGCGGCTAAGCCTCTTTCCCTTTTAGGCATGCTCAAAATAGCGCCCCCCGAAATAGACTTCGTTCCATTTCACGCTCTCGTAACCGTGTATCTCCAGTAGCTGAAACCAGGCCGGTTGCAGCCGATTCAGAGTTGTTCCGTAGCCTGCCGCGGCAGCGATCTCAGCTTTGCTGAGCCACTTTTTCTGCAGGAGCTGGAGGGCCCTCGAGGGGTGCAGGGATTCATAACGATGCAACCGCTCGTTCGGGTCCGCACCAATTTGTGCGTATGCCCCCAAGGTGGGGTCTCCCTCAAGGAATGTGGCGAGAGCCCGGATTCGTAGGGCGCGGGCCTGTTCCATCACGATATCCAACAGTCGCTTCACACGCCTAAAACCGAAGATAGGCAATCCAACCCGGCCAAGGGGTGCGCCGGCGTCAGAGCAAATGATGTATCCGACATCATTTTTGAGCTTCTGCGCTGCAGGATCCATCAACGGCTCGAGTCCGAGATTGTCATAGACGCCGCCGTCGTAAAGATGCAGACGCTTGTACGGCAAAACAATCTCCTGCTCTGTATCCGCAGGTGCATCCCAATATGGCCGCTTTTTCCACCTGTAGTCGCTCGACTTGATGGCGAGGGGCCCGATCAGTCCGGGAAACGCAGAGGAAACCGCCATTGCGTCGGCTACTTTGAAGCTCGCCGCGTCGGCGTAGCCGATTTCGTAATCGCCGCAGCGGTCTTGCTTGAACCGAAAACGCCGACCGCTCTCAGCCGTAGTTCCATTAATAGACCACACCGGTTTTTCCGGGAGATCCGAAAGACGCTCTTTGATGCCCCAGTCGTGCTCGATCGCTTGGGATACTAGGTTTGCACGAGAAAAGGCGAACCGCCAGTTTTGCGGCCACATGAGGCGCAGGATCACTGTAGCTGCAAGGCTTCCGGTCGTGAGGACACGTTCGAACTGCGGCTGAACAATCTTGAGGTATTCGTCGGAGCTCGGCCATCTCCAACCATTGAGGGCGAGCACGAGACCGGCGGCAAGAGTTCCTCCGGAGACCGACGACACATGCGTCACATCCTCCATGCGGCCGGTCTGCGCAAGCCAGCGAAGCACACCGCAATGGAATGCCATAGCTCGAACACCACCGCCGGATAGGGCAAGACCGATAGACAGGCGCGCGATATCGCTCACGTTACCCCGCGAGAAGCCAAGTCTCGGTGGTTTCTCCGACGATGAACATGAGTGCCGGCACGCCGTCTTGGCGTAGCGTTTCCGCAAGACGGATCAGTAAGAAGGCATCTTTTCTGCTAGGGTCCGCTTCAACGCCTTCCGGATGGCTGTGCCATTCACCGATGTAGCCCACTATGTTGGCTGTACGCTCCATGACCTGCTTGACCCGCAGCTCTAACCCTTCGACACCACGACCGAACTCCTCGCGGCTTCGATAACTGTCCCGTGGAGGCGCAAGTGCGTCCACGACATACATGCGGCCGCAAATCGCGTCCATATACCCAAGCAATACACCTCCACTTTCGTTCGGGAGGCCGTGGGCTCGCATGTCGCGCAGCTTGGCTCGAAGTCCTTCATCCCATACAATCTCGAGGCCGAGTTCACCGGCGATAAGGGGTGGCATAACCTCGAAAGCGGTTGTACGAACCTCGCCGGTATCGGGCTGTGCACGCCAGATCTGAACGTGGGCCGAGGCCTCCGCCGAGCGCAATCGGATCTGACGCGCGAGTAGCGCGGCGTGTAGCTGGATGAATTCACCCGGTATGACGGCCGATACGTCGCGACAGCCGGCGCCGACGTAAAGGTCGCCGCGGTGACCCTTCAGGTGCGTTTCCGCCCAGGGCGCTTCCAGCATGAAGCGGTAGTACTGGGCTTCGAGACAGTCGAGCCGAATCGTGCGACCCGCGTCCTCCAGGAGCATCACGGAGTCGTGGCCAGAGGGAGTGATATATGCAGAAACGCATCGCTTGAGGTCATCGCGCTGCGCCAAGTCGCGTGGGACCGAGATCGTTGTGCTTACATCGGCGATCAACTCGGCACTTTGCAGCAGTCCAAGGACTGCGCTATTCGCAAAGTCATTCGCCTCAGCTCGCAACACGCAACCCGGTTTAACGTTCTTGTAGACGATCGCCTGGAGGTTTTGCACAACCTGGACTTTCGGTATGCCGACTTGCGGTTCAAACCCTCGATGTCGCGCGAGGTTATGCGGGAAGAGCACGTCCGGATCGATGGCGCCCCATTGGCCCCAGCCCTCCCTGACCCAGATGTCGGCGAGTGCGCTTCCCAAAGCACCCGCGCCGGCAAGCACGCCTTTCTGACCAGCAGAGGTAACGCCGCTGTAGAGGCGCGCACTTGGGGGTGTGAACGCTTCCCGTATTTCAACCTGCATGACGACGGTCTTTCGCCATGCCGACTGTAGCTGCATCTCGCCAAGCAGCACCGCGCGCACATACCGGTCCCCTTTGTCGGTGCGCATCAGCACACCGGCCATAACCCCAAGCTCGCCGGGGCCCGCTTCAACGAGAAACCCACGCCGTTCATTTCGAACGGCGCCCCCAGCTGGGTTCCTCACCGGCACGGTGACGATTAGTAGGGTCTTCTGCCCCATGACATGTGGCAGTCCTATCTCGGCCGCGAGTCGCTGGATCTCGCCAAACAGAAGTTTGTCTATCGGAGAGCCGACAGCGGCAAAGCGATCTTGTAACTCGCCAAGGGTGGAGGGCGCTAACTCAGGCCTCGTCTGGTCAATCGCCGGTACCGTGATGGCGACCAATGCGTAATTCCGATCCCCGGACCGCAAGTATTGGGCGATCGGTCCGAAGTTGGCGGTGGCAACAAGCTTGCCGCTGTCGTCGGTGGAGCGCGGTTCAAGGTTTAGGGCGTGGTCTCTGCTGCCTGCCAGTTGATCGAAATCCGGCGGCAGGACGATGCTGCAGGGGCTGTCAAAAAAAAGCTGCTCCGGCGTGCGGTCAGGGGGATGCAGTTCACCCGCGGCTGCCGCCTTGAGCCACCACTGGACGCGAGCGAGAAACTTCTGCGACGTCCAAGTACGCCGAAGGTCCGCCCAAGGCTCCTGGTATACGCAAAGCCAGATTGGCTCACCGGGCTTAGGACTATTCTCGTGCAAGAGCACCGGAAAGCCCGGGCGAAGCGCCCTTGCCTCAGGCGCGATCTTGCGATTGCGGTAAAACCGAAGCGATAGCGGCTCCCGATACCGAATTCCGGGCGGGTTCTTCGGAAAGACGTCGCACTCGCACTGGACTACCAGCATCTCGGACACGCCGTCGCCTCGCAACTCAACCAGCTCGAAGTCGCGATGCTCTGCCACGGCCTGAGCGGCAGCACGCGCTGCCGGTACGGTGAGGTTGCGCGGGTCCTGGTCCGGCAGTCTCTCCCCGAAGTCGAGGACTCCTTCGGGCATCAACCAGCCCGCGGGGTGTACGACGAGATGATGGCCGCCGCGCCTTTGATTGGCTCGCTACTCGATCGCAGTCCTTGGCCTGTGATTTCAAACTCGATGGGCTCCGGGTGAGAGGCGTTCGGCTCCTCCATGGTCACGAGCAGCTTCCTACCCTTCACTTCCTTTAGGTACTTCTCATAAGTCTTGCGCGCTTGGATGTGGGGCGGCTGTTCCTGCTTGTAGGCCTCCTTGTCGTCAGAGATCGGAGCACTCGAGCTCACCATGTACGCTTCGGACTTGCCGTGGCGAAGCAACTCTTTGACCTTCGACGTGGGCTCGGTTTCTTTATCGCCCTTGTCTGGCCCTAGGGCCGTGTAGCTGCAGTGGTGCGCGATGTTGAAAAGATGCCAGTCGAGGCGCTCATCATTCTTGTGCGCTTTGGTGGCGTCCACGATATCCTCAAAGGTCTCATAGCCAGCGTCGCCGACAGCCAAGTAGTCGGTTCGCGTGCCGTCCACCTCGAATCGCACTTGGAAGATCAGGGAGCAGTTGTTGCGCAGGTCGTCGCCCTCATCGGTGTGCTTGATGAAGGGTGAATGGACGAAGAACTCCACCTGGTCTACCTGCAGGCTGAACCCCGGTACAAGCTTGCCTGCGTCGATCAACAGGTGCTTACGGGACTCGAAATCGAGCTCATTGTCTTCGAACCACTTCTTCAGCTTTTCGGGCTTCGAAAAAACAAGAATGCCCTTTCCCTGCTTCAGCCGATGGCGCGCTTCCTGGCGCCAGATGATCACTTCGCTGCTCTGATTGTCGCTGGTGCCTTCCTCAAGCAGCATGCCCGCTGGTACCCACAACTCCCTGATCTTGATGCGCTCCTTGTCCTGGTACTTCTCCGCGTGCTCGAGCCAAAAGAACTCGGTGCTGTTGGAAATGTGGTCGTCGTCACCGTGGGTGAAGGCGACCACGTCAAAGTAATCGCGTTTGACCGCCTTGAGTTCCTCGCGCAAGGTTTTCTTCAAGTCGATGAGCGGCGTGTCCGGATCTTCGCCGTCGGTACGATGGCAGAAGTCGAACAGGAGACGCTTGGAATTGGCAAGCACGATCTGACTCGTGTCGCCGTTGCCTACTGGATAAAAACGTACGTTGTGCATGGAAACCTCGTTTCGGTTCGATATTTGCTTCAATGTCTGGCCGCCTTTTGAGCGAGCTCTTGAATCCGAATCAGCTTCACAGCGTCCGGCCTCTTGCGCCCCGCTCGCCACTGACTGACGGTCGGAGGTCTCACCTTCAGGTTTCGTGCGAGCGCAGCCGCAGATCCGCATTGCGCGACCGCGAGCTCTACGAACCGCTGGATCTTCTGCTCGGCAGTAAAGCCGTCTTCAGTTCGGAACGGGTGTTCTGGCGATTGAATATCACCAGGACCCGTTAGGAAAACAGGTCCATTCATGTTCAACAACCTTAAGGAAGGAGGTACCGACGTTCGCGGGAATGGCGAGGACCCACGATTACCGCTGGTCAGCTTCTTGTAATGCTTCTTCTAGGTCGTGTTCATGATCAGTTCCTTCAAAAGGTGGGGTCTGACGCGCGGTGCTGCCCCCGGAGGTCTTATGCGCTTTGCGGCCTCCAACCGTGTTGTGGTGTGGTGTGGTGTTGCGATCCTTCTGGCGAGATCCGTAACCTCTCACAGAGTTGCTAATATTTTCCGCTTATCTGTAGTGTTTTGCAATTGAAACTCGCAGTGAGCGCACCCGTGTCGTAGCGGTGTTTGCTTCTCGTCTGCCTACTTCCTGCCCAAATCAGGTATTTAACCGCGATGGCCTAGAACATTTCTCCGTCAATAGCAGCACGGATACTTAGCCAGTGGCTAACTCCGGACTAGTATCCTAGTAATCACCCTCGCTTCGCCTCGAACTCCCGTATGTCTAACCTCCCGGAGATTTTTCAAGGAAGAAGTCATCGGGCAGTAATGCAGTTGCGATGTACTCGATGTCTTTCGCAGATACCCCGCAGGCACGGAAGCGGTCACGCCAGGTCCGGACGATAGCGACGATCTTGTCGATTTCGCCCCTGGCGGCGTCGGTCGTCAGCCCGAATGTCCCGCATTGGGAAAGCAGGTTGTAGACGCTCGCCGTGCGGCCGTGGGTGCCGATCGTCATGGCGAGATCGCGGCGCTCGAGGCTGACGACGGGCGCGGGCACCAGGTCGTACGCCGGCGTCAGGCGCCAACCGCGGGCGGTGCGGCGCACCGCGTGGTTGCGGGGGTGGTCGTCGTTGTTGGTGACCGCGGCGTTGAAGACGATGCGCCGGAACAGCTCGACGCGATCTTCGTCGGGCTTCTCCGACCAGCGGCGCAGTTCGTCGGCGAGCAGGGGATAGGACCAGCGCTCGCGATCGAGATAGCCCTCGTCGCAGTCGAGCAGGGTGAGCCCGCTCGCGAACCCGGAGCGAAGATAGCCGCCCTGGGCGCGTTCGCGGTCGAAACGCTCCACCATGAGCACATCGCGTGCTCCGATCGGCTCGACGCGCGCGTTGCAGGCGGCGACGCCGCAGCGGCGG
>WNGG01010522.1_pt1 | contig 10021 bp, 8 predicted proteins | sample 5400661 | NCBI WGS metagenome assembly WNGG01 (sample SAMN13153372, study PRJNA577476) | soil metagenome | isolation source: 100 cm soil or saprolite under Garry oak tree replicate 1 | place: USA:California | collected 2016-06-15
GGCATCGAAGGCCGCGATCGAGGGCCTCACCAGGGTCGGGGCCTGCGAGCTGGCAGGCCGCGGCATCCGGGTGAATACGGTCGCGCCCGGCTTCATCGAGGTGCCGATGGCCCCGGCCTGGGACCGCATGTCCGGCGGCGAGACCGCGCTTATCACCCAGATCCCGCTCGGCCGGCTGGGCCGGACCGACGAGGTAGCCGAGGTCGTCGAGTTCCTGCTGTCGCCGCGGTCATCCTTCATCACCGGCGCGGTGATTCCCGTCGACGGCGGGACAGCCGCGTGGTAACGGCGGCGGAGCGCGAGCGGGCCAACCAGACGGCGCTGCAGCGGATGTGCGGCAGCGAGCCGGTCCTGGTCGCGGTTGCCCCGGCCAGGGACGTGGTTCCCGGCATGACCGACCGGACCATCCTCACGTCCGGGCCGGCGGTGCCGTTCGAGGGATATTCCGGCGGGCAGCGCGCCGCGCTGGTCTACGCCGCGCTGTACGAGGGGCTGGCCGAGAATGAGGCCGATGCCGAGCGGCGGATGGCGGACGGCGACATCGTCATCGGCGGCTGCCATGACCACGGCTGCGTCGGCTCGGTCGCGGGGGTGTTCACCGCATCCATGCCCGTCTTCGTGGTGCGCAATGACGCGGGTGGCACGACGGGCTTCTGCAACTTCTACGAGGGCGAGTCGCACAAGCGGCTGAACTACGGGTCCTATGACGACGAGGTGCGCGACCAGCTCCGCTACATCGAGCACGTCATCGCCCCCACCATCGGCGCGGCCGTGCAGCGGGCCGGCGGCATCCCGCTGAAGCCGATCATGCGCCGCGCGGTGCACATGGGGGACGAGCTGCACAGCCGCAACACCGCCGCGACCCTGCTCTTCGGCCGGGAGCTCTTCCCGCACCTGCTCGACGCCGGGCCGGGGCACCGCGAGGAGGTGCTGCAGACGCTGGCGTACCTGACCGCGAGCGACTACTTCTTCCTCCGGCTGTCCATGGCGAGCGGGAAGGCCGCGGCCGATGCCGCCCGCGATATCGAGGCCAGCAGCGTGGTCACCGCCATGAGCATCACCTGCCGCGGCGTCTCGATCCGGGTCAGCGGGCTGGGCGACGAGTGGTTCGACGGGCCGTTCCCCGAGGTGTCGGCCCGGCTGTTCGAGGGATACGCCGTCGAGGATATCGAGTGGATCGGCGGCGAGAGCCTGATCAACGAGACGGTCGGTCTCGGCGGCTTTGCCCAGGCGGCGGCCTTCGCGCTACAGAATTACCAGGGCGGCTCGCCCGAGGCCATGATCGAGATGAACCTCGCCATGTACGACATCACGGTGGGCGAGAATACCGACTACAAGATTCCCTACCTCCGGTACCGGGGGACGCCGACCGCGATCGACGCGCTGAAGGTCGCGCAGACCGGCATCACGCCGGTCCTGGACGCGGGGCTTGCTGGCCGCGGCGGCGGCCAGATCGGGGCCGGCATCGTGCGTGCCCCCGTGCAGTGCTTCCGTGCTGCAGCGCAGGCCTATGCCGCGAGGTACGGCCCGGTCGAGCCGGTGACGGCCGACGGTGCCCGTCCGGTCTAGCCGCTGGAGCGCTCTTGACCTCATGCTCTAATGGTCCGACAATCGGACCATGGGTGACCGGGCTCAACTCGACGCATTGCTGCAGGCGCTCGTGGCCACCGGCCGGCCATCCAGCATGTCCCTGCCGCGCCCCGAGGGCCTGCAGAATTTTACCGGACTGGCGCAGTGGCTGTCCGGTCCCGGCAATGGCCTGCCCGGCGAGGACCTGACGATCGCGGGCCCGGCAGGGCAGCTGGCCGTGCGGGTCTATCGGCCGGCCCCGCCGCCCGCGGCATCGCCCGCGGGGCCCGCCCTTCCCACGGCGATGTTCTTCCACGGCGGCGGATGGGTGCTCGGCGGGCTGGACTCGCACGACACGCTCTGCCGCGAGCTGGCCAGCCAGGCGGGCGTCGTGCTGGTCGCGGTGGACTACCGGCTGGCGCCCGAGCACCCGTACCCGGCCGGACTCGAGGACTGCATGGCGGCCACCCGCTGGGTAGCCGCGCACGCGGCCGCCCTCGGCGCGGACCGCTCGCGCCTGGCGGTTGTCGGGGACAGCTCCGGCGCGTCGCTCGCTGCCGGAGTCGCCATGCTGACGCGGGACGCCGCGGATCTCACCGTGGCGCTCCAGGTGCTGGCCTACCCGGCGCTCGACCCGGTCATGAACACGGCGTCCTATACCGCCAATGCCGACGACCCGTTCCTGTCGCGCAGCGAGATGGAGTCCTACTGGTCGGCTTACCTGGGCGGCGCCGTGCCGGACGGCGTGGCGGCGCCGGGGCTGGCCCGCGACCTCGCCCGCCTGCCGCCGGCCTACGTGCTGGTGGCCGGCCGTGATGTGCTGCACGACGAGGGCGTCGGCTACGCCGGGCGGCTGCGGGCGTCCGGCGTTCCGGTACGGCTGCGATCCCAGGCCGAGATGGTGCATGGCTTCCTGCTCTGCACCGGGTGGCTGGACAGGGCCCGCGAGGGCGTCACCGAGGTTGCGTCCTTCCTGCGTACCGAGCTGGGCGGGGCAGGCAGCCCATGACCCAGTGCGCGGCCGCCGTTGACGAGGCAGGCTTCCGGTCGCTGATGGCCAGGTTCGCCACTGGCGTCACGGTGATCACCAGTGCCGGCCCGGCCGGCCCGGCGGGCATGACAGCCAACGCCGTCGCCTCCCTGTCGCTGGACCCGCTGCTGGTGATGGCGGGCTTCGACCTGCAGTCGCGCACGCTGGCGGCGGTCCGGCAGTCGCGCCGGTTCACCGTCAACGTGCTGACCAGCGACCAGGAGCAGATCAGCCGGATCTTCGCCGGGAAGCAGCCGGAGCCGGAGAAGTTCGCCACCTGCGGCTACACCGAGCGCGAGGGCATCCCGGTCATCGACGGGGCGCTCGCCTGGCTATGCTGCGAGGTCACCGCGATCTATCCCGGCGGCGATCACGTGATCGTGGTCGGCAGCGCGATGGAGATGGGCGGGAACGGCGGCGAGCCGCTGCTGTTCTACGGCGGCCAGTATCACCGGCTTGACCCGGCGGCAAGATGACCGGAGGAACTGCGGATGACACCGGGCGGGCGGGCGGTGCTTGATCCCGACGACCTTGACCAGATGCTCGCCGACGGCGAGGTGGATACCGTTATCTGCGCGCTGCCCGATCTCTGGGGGCGCCTAGTCGGCAAGCGGGTGACGGCCCGTACCTTTCGCGGTCTGATGCGCGAGGGCGGCGGGCTGAATGCCTCGTTGTACCTCTTCATCGTCGACATGGACATGGAACCGCTGCCAGGCTTCGCGCTCAGTGATTGGGAGCGCGGCTTCCAGGACTTCCTGATGCTGCCCGACCTGTCCACCCTTCGTCTGGTGCCCTGGCTGGAGAAGACGGCGCTAGTGCTCAGCGACGCCGTTATCGAGCAAACGGGTGAACCCGTCGAGGTATCGCCGCGGCAGATCCTCAAGCGCCAGATAGGCCGGGCCGCCGATCGCGGGCTCACCGTCAAGTGCGGATCCGAGCTTGAGGTGTACTTCTTCACGGATGGCTACCGGGATGCGTGGGCGCGGGAGTACCGCGAGCTCAGGCCGCTCTCCGACTACCGCGCCGACTATCACGTCCTGCAGACATCCAAGGACGAGTGGCTGATCCGGCGGATCAGGCTCGAGATGGAGGCGGCCGGAGTTCCTATCGAGTTCTCGAAGGGCGAGTGGGGGCTCGGCCAGCACGAGATCAACCTGGCGTACGCCGATGCGCTGGAGATGGCCGACCGGCATGTTATCTACAAGAACGGCATCAAGGAGATCGCAGCGCTGACGGGCCTGTCAGCGACGTTCATGGCGAAATGGTCCCACGACGACGTTGGCTCGTCCTGCCACATCCACTCCAGCCTCTGGGACGAGGCAGGCTCGATGCCGGTGAGCTGGGATGCGGATGGCGCGCAGCATCTGTCGGAAACCTTCCGGCACTACGTGGGCGGCCTCATGTCCTCGGCGCGTGAACTCTCGCTCATGTTCGCCCCGTACGTGAACTCCTATCGCCGTTACCTGCCGGGGTCGTTCGCGCCGACTGCCGTCACCTGGGGCGAGGACAACCGCACCTGCGCGTTCCGGCTAGTGGGAGAGCGCTCCGCCGCTCGCATCGAGGACCGCATACCGGGCGCTGACGTCAACCCCTACCTGGCGTTCGCGGCCACCATCGCCGGGGGCCTGGCCGGCATCGAGCAGAAGACCGAGCCGCCGCCGGTGACCGCGCGGAACGCGTACACCGCTCATGGCGCGTCCCCGCTGCCGTCCTCGCTGCAGGAGGCGGTGGCCGAGTTCGAGACGAGCGAGCTGGCCAGCACCGCGCTCGGCACCGAGGTCCACCAGCACCTTGCCCTTCTTGGGCGGCACGAGCTGGCGGCATTCGGCTCGCAGCTAGCCGGCGCCGACGCTGCGGGTCAGGCCAGCGTGACGCCGTGGGAGCTGCGCCGCTATTTCGAGCGTGGCTAACCGCGGCGGCTGAGGCAGACCAGGGCAGCCGGCGCTGACTGCGACCTCACGAACCGCTGGGCCCGCACGTTTTCCAGGTACAGAGGACGTGACCGAAGGAGCAGGCGATGATGACCGACACGGAGACGATGACGGCAGTGCACACGGTTCTCTCCACCCAGCTGGGTGAACTGACAATCGTGCAGGACGATGATCATCTGACCGGGCTGTACTTCCCGCACCACTGGTACCGGCCCGACCCGGTCGCGTTCGGCCCGAGGAACGATCGGGGATTCGAGGACGTCGCGAGCCAGCTTGAGGAGTACCTGGCGGGCACGCGGACGTCTTTCGACCTGCCGATCGAGGCCCGGGGCACGGGCTTCCAGCTCCGCGTCTGGGAGCTGATCGCGCAGATCCCGTACGGGCGCACGACCACCTACGGCGATCTTGCCCGGCGGCTTGGCGGCGAGGGGAACGCCCAGGAAGTCGGTGCCGCGGTGAGCCGCAATCCGCTGTGCATCCTGATTCCCTGCCACCGGGTCATCGGGAGCACAGGGAAGCTGACCGGCTATGCCGGCGGCCTGAAGCGCAAGCGGCGGCTCCTGGAGCTAGAGCGGGCGAAGATGACGCTCGCGCGTCCCGCACTCTCGCAAACCGCCCTTTGGTAGACGGCCGCGCTGCCGTAACCCCCTCCGGCACCCCACCGATGCCCAGCACCGCAAGGTCGGCAAGCCGACGGGAGTCCAGCACAACCCAGTTCACTCGGCGCCGGTGGCCCGATCCCTCGGCTGCCTTCGGGAAGGCAACCCACAGCGGTTCGCGTATCGTTCCCTCGCTGCTAACTACGTGCGCGCAGGTAAGAACGCGGTGATTGTCGATGACCAGTGCGGTGCCCAGCGGCGTGAAGTCATCCTCGGACCCATGGATCGCAGCAACCCACGAATCCGCCGGAGGATAGCCGGCGTCGCGGGCCGGTCACGCGCACGATGGCGGCCGCCTAGTAGTCGAACACCTGGCTCACCTTGCACCAAAGCCGCCTGCCGTGTCAAACGTATGTTCGAAGCCTTGCGATCGGCGCCGAGACAAACACAGCCTCGGTGCGCACGCTCGGTGCGCACGCGGCTGCTTGCCTCCCGGGCAAGTTCGCGTCAGCGGGTGGGCTGGCGTGGGGTTCAGGAGTTCGTCAGGTGTTTCTCGAACCAGTGGTGGGCGTAGGGCTCGCCGTTGAATGCGGGGACCTCGGCGTACCCGGCGGACCGGTACAGCTGGATCGCCTCGGTCAGCCGCCGGTTGGTTTCCAGGCGCAGCACGGCCACGCCGCGCTGCCGGGCGTGGCGCTCGAGCTCGGCCAGGATGCGCCGCCCGACACCGAGGCCGCGGGCGCTGGCGGCCACCCACATCCGTTTGAGCTCGGCCGGCTCGGTGCCGTGGAACTTCAGTGCACCGCACCCGACCGGCTGGTCGCGGATCTGGGCCAGCAGAAAGAGGCCGGCGGGCTCAGCGAGCTCGGTGGCTGCGGCGGAGATGCTGGCATCAGGGTCGAACCCCGTATCGAAGCGGGAGTCAAGCTCGGTGAAGTAGGACTGCAAGCAGAACTGGGCGGCGCTGCTGGCGGGGTCCCGGACCCCGATCCGGATCAGGCCGGCGGTGAGAAGCTGCTCGACCGTGGCCATCGCTTCGACCAGCCGGGCCCGTTGCCGGTCATTCAGCGGGGCCAGCAGCGACCGCGCGAGCTCGTCGCTGCGCCGGTCAAGCTCCGCCCGCTCGGCGCGCCCGGCGCCGGTCAGCCGGACGGCGCGGACCCGGTGGTCGTCTCGGGCCGGCCGTACCCGGACCAGGCGCTCGTCCTGGAGCCCGCGCAGCAGCCGGCTGAGATAGCCGGAGTCCAGATCGAGCCGGGCCCGGATCGCCCTGACGTCGGCTCCGCCGTCGCCGATCTCCCACAGCACCCGCGATGCTCCCAGCGGGCGCGACCGGGCCAGGTACTCCTCGCTGAGTGCGCCGATCCGCTGGGTGACGGTCCGGTTGAACCTGCGCACCGGCCCGATGAAATAGTCTTCCATGTTCTCTGACTCTAGTCAGAGAACATGGAAGACTCAACGAGCTCTCCGCCCGTCAAAGCGTCATCGCCCGTTTAGCTGCGCGCCACCGGCCCGTCGGTTGCGTTCGATAGTCAGATCCTGTGCAGGCGCCGCCGAGTGGCCGCGCGGCTTACAGGAGGCAACAGATGCGCATGAACCATGTCCCGCGAGCGGCCGGCGTCGCCGCGGGAGTTGCGGCACTGCTCGCCAGCTCCGCCGTAGCCGCGGCTTCGGCGGCGACGAGCCACCAGGGCAGCGCGCCGGGCGATCCGGGCGGGCACGCCCGGGTCCGCCATGTTCTGCTGATCTCCGTTGACGGGCTGCACCAGCAGGACCTTGCCTGGTACGTGCGCAATCACCCCGGCTCCGCGCTGGCCGCCCTGGGCCGCGGCGGCGTGCAGTACAGCAACGCCGAGACTCCCGTTCCGTCCGACTCGTTCCCTGGCCTGATCGGCCAGGTGACCGGCGGAGACCCGGGGGTGACCGGCGTCTACTACGACGACACCTGGAACCACGATGTCTTCCCGGCCGGGACGACGAGCTGCTCAGGGCCCGCGCCCGGCGGCGAGGTCGGGTATACCGAGGCGGACGACGTCAACCAGCTCTCGATCGACGCCGGGCAGGGCCTGAGCGGGCTGCCGGGAAGCATCCTGCAGATGACCTCCAACCCGGTGGACGTGATCAACCCGGCGGCCCTCCCGGTTGACCCGGCCAGCTGTAAGCCGATCTACCCCAACCGGTACCTGAAGGTGAACACGATCTTCGAGGTCGCCCGCCAGCACGGCCTCAGGACCGCATGGTCCGACAAGCACCCGGCGTACCTCGCCGTCTCCGGGCCGTCGGGGAGCGGCGTCGAGGACTACTTCACGCCCGAGATCAACAGCCAGGCGATCGGCTTCCCGGCCGGCCAGGACTGGACAAACGACAATGCCGCGACCATGCAGTACGACTCGTACAAGGTGCAAGCTGTGCTGAACGAGATCGACGGCTTCGATCACAGCCGGACCAATCAGGTCGGCGTGCCGGCCATCTTCGGCATGAATTTCCAGACCGTGTCGACCGCCGAGAAGCTGCCTGCTTCTGATGGCCTGCCGGGCGGCTACCTGCCGGGCGGCACCACCCCCGGACCGCTGCTTGTCCGGGCGCTCGACTACATCAACACCGAAGTCGGCGCCATGGTGTCGCGGATCAGGGCGCGGGGACTGGCTGCCAGCACGGCGATCATCATCTCGGCCAAGCACGGTCAGTCCCCGACCAATCCCGCTGACCTGGCACGCGTGCCGGACGGGCCGATCATCGACGCCATCAACGCGGCGTGGACGGCGGCGCACCCTGGTGCCGGCGACCTGGTCAGCTTCGCGACCGATGACGACGTCATGCAGCTCTGGCTGAGCGACCGCTCTCAGGCCGCCGCCGACTTCGTGCGGAACTACCTGCGCTCGCACACGGCAGCGGGCAACGATGTCAACGGCAACCCGATTACCGTCGCGGCGTCGGGGCTGAAGACCGTTTATGCCGGAGCAGCCGCGGCGGCGTTCTTCGGCGTCCCGAACGGTGATCCCCGCCACCCGGACGTCTTCGGGCTCGTCCGGCACGGTGTCGTCTACACCGGGGGCAAGGGCAAGATCGCCGAGCACGGCGGCGCGGACCGCCAGGATCGCAATGTGCCGATCCTGGTCGTGCTGCCCGGCCTGCATCATGCGCGCGTGACGGGCACGCCGGTCGAGACCACCCAGATCGCGCCGACGATCCTGAGCCTGCTCGGCCTGAACCGGCGCGACCTGCGGGCCGTACGGATCGAGCACACGCAGGTCCTGCCGGGCCTATGACGGCTCGTCGACATCCGTGCCGACCCGCCCGCCTCGGCCGACTCGACCTGAGGATCCTGGACGCCTGACCAGCCGCCCGCGTCGCTCTCCGGTCAGCTTCGCCCCGGCGGACGATTTCGCGGAAAGACAGCCGTTACCGGGAGTTGTAAGGCAGCCGGCTGACCGGGCAGCCCATCACGGCCGTCTGGCAACGGTGAGCCGACCATAGCTAACAACACTGGCCGTCGCGTTGCCGCCGCCGGGCAGGTTAAATCACAAGAGACGCCCTTCCTCCTGCCCGACGGAGCTGCCGTGACGACCGTGACTGACCTGGACCTGCCCGTCTTCGATAACATGGCAGCCGACCTGACCGGGGAGGTCTACCACCAGCGGCTCGCTGACGTGCGCAGCCAAGGGTGGCTGGCCAAGTCGCCGCTTTCGCTGGTCGTACTCGACCGCGAGTCCGGCGAGTTCTTCCTGCGCTCGAAGGCGACTGCATTCCCTGGCCGGGAGATCGCCGACATTTTCGGTGTCACCAGCGGACGGCTGCGTGAGCAGATCGACTCGAACATCCTGAATCTCACCGGCGCACGGCACCGCCGACTGCGTGCCCTGGTCGGGCCGTCGTTCAGCCCGCGGGCCGCGGACCGATGGCGCCCGGTAATGCGGGGATTCCTGGCCCAGCTGTGGCAGGACATCGGACCGGCAGCGACCTGCGAGTTCGTCGCCGCCGTGGCCAAGCCGTACCCGTCACTGACCATATCGGCGGTGCTCGGCGCGCCACGCGAGGACGCGGAGCGGCTGCATGAGTGGTCCGGCTGGGTGCAGCGGCAGTTCGACATCCGGGCGCTGGCGAACGACCTCGACCTGATCGAGCGCGCGACGGTAGAGGTTTACGACTACGCCGAGGAACTGCTCAAGCGCCGGCAGGCGGAGCCGGCCGATGATCTCATCAGCGGCCTGCTCGCCGCCGAGGCTCAAGGGGACCGGCTGTCGCATGAGGAGTGCGTGAATCTCGTGGTGAACGTGCTGGCCGGAGGCATCGACACGACACAGAGCCAGCTCTCGCACGCACTGCGGCTGTTCGCCGAGCACCCGGACCAGTGGGCGCAGCTGGCCGGCCGGCCGGAGCTGGTCCCGCAGGCGGTCAGCGAGGTGCTCCGGTTCGAGCCGATCACGCCGTTCACCGCCCGGCTCTGCGTCGAGCAGGTCGAATACCGCGGCATCGTCTTCCCGGCCGGGACGATCGTGGCGATCTGCGCCGAGCGGGCCAACCGCGAGCTGTCCGCGACCGCGCCAGCCAACGGCGAGCAGGCCAGCCCGGAGCGGGCTGACGCGGAGCGCTTCGACATCACGGTCAGCCGCGAGGACCGGCTGCTTACCTTCGGAGCCGGACCGCACTACTGCCTAGGCGCCAACCTGGCCCGCGCTGAGCTTGAGGAAGCGCTCACGTTCCTCGCGCCGCGCATGCCCGGCCTGGCGCTGGACGGCGCACCGGAACTCGGCGGCGTGGAGGGCATCTACGGCGTCAACGCGCTGCCACTGCGCTGGACCCGCGGTGGCGCCGGGCGGTGACCATGATCGCGTTGGGTTGTCCGGGGCCGGACCCGGTGGATATGGCTGAGGGCGGGTTAGGTGCATTCA
>WNGG01010524.1_pt1 | contig 10021 bp, 6 predicted proteins | sample 5400661 | NCBI WGS metagenome assembly WNGG01 (sample SAMN13153372, study PRJNA577476) | soil metagenome | isolation source: 100 cm soil or saprolite under Garry oak tree replicate 1 | place: USA:California | collected 2016-06-15
TCTGCGTCTCACGAGCGATCGCACACAAGCGATCCGGGCGGCGGTTCAGGAGCTCATCTGGCCGGTCACCACGTCCACGCTCACGACGGTGGTCGTGTTCCTGCCCCTCGGGTTGCTGCAGGGCGTCGTCGGCCAGTTCTTCGCGGCGCTCGCGACGACATTGACCGTGGCGGTGCTCGTCTCGTTGGTTCTGGCCCTGACGATCATTCCGCTGCTCGCCGAGCAGTTCGTCACGCCGCATGAAGTCGAGCCCACGCGAACCGGCATATTGGCGCGCGCGCAAATTGCGCTCGAAGCGCTGGGCTCACGCTACGAACGAGCGCTCGGCTCGGTGCTGCACCACATCCGTGGCGTCGTCATCGCCGCGCTCGCGTTGGTTCTCGTCGGATTCGGATTGTGGCGACTCGTGGAGACCGGCTTTCTCCCCGAGATGGACGAAGGGGCGTTCGTGCTCGACTACTTCACGCCCGGCGGGACCGCGTTAGCCGAGACCGACCGCGAAGTCGGGATCGCCGAGCGGATCCTGGCGAAGACGCCGGAGATCGAGGGCACGTCCAGACGGACGGGGGCGGAGCTGGGGCTATTTGCGACTTCGCAGAACACGGGCGACATCGCCGCGCGACTGGTCGCACCGAGCAAGCGGTCGCGGGACATCTTCGCCGTGATCGACGATGTACGTGACCGAATCACGGCGGCGGTACCGCGGCTGCACATCGAGTTCGTCCAGATCCTTTCCGACGTCATCAACGATCTCGCCGGCGCGGCGAAGCCGGTCGAGATCAAACTGTTCGGTGAGAGCCTCGATTCGCTCGAAGCCTACGCGAAGCGACTGGAGCCGGGAATGGACAGCGTCGCGGGACTCGCGGACCTCTACAACGGTGTCAGCGAGCCGTCGCCAGAGTTGTTGATGCGGGTGAATCAGGCCGAGGCGGATCGGGTGGGACTGGCGCCGGAGGATGTCGGCAACGCGGTGAGCGCCGCTCTCCTCGGTACGCGCGCGGGCGAAGTGCGGACCGGGGACCGGCCCGTCGCGGTGCGCGTGCGCGCGCCGGACTCGGTGCGTTTCGATCCGCTCCGTCTCCGCTCCCTTCCGGTCATGGGAACGCCGCTGGGGAGTCTGGCCACGTTCACGCAAGCAGAGTCGCGCATGAGCCTCGAGCGTGAAAATCAGCAACAGATGATCGCGATGACGGCAGACGTGAGCGGGCGCTCACTGGGCGGGGTCATGGGCGACGTGCGGCGCGTGATCGCCGCGCAGCCACCGCCTGCGGGAATTCGCCTGGTCTTGGGCGGGCAATACGAAAGCCAGCAACAAGCATTCCGCGCGCTACTCCTCGTGTTGTTCCTCGCCGCGGTGAGTGTGTCGGCCGTGATGGTCGTGCAGTTCGAGTCGTTCGTCGAGCCGCTGGTCGTCTTGCTGGTAGCCCCAGTGTCGTTCGTCGGCGCCCTGATCCTGCTGCTCATCACCCAAACGGCGCTGAACGTCGCATCCTTCATGGGCTTGATCCTGCTCGTCGGCTTGATCGTGAAAAACGGGATTATCCTGCTCGACTTCACGCGACTACGGATGCGGGACGAAGGAGTGCCTCTAGAAATCGCCATCCGAGAGGCGGCGAGAGTCCGCCTGCGGCCGATATTGATGACAACCCTTTGCACGCTGTTTGGTTTGCTGCCCCTGGCCCTCGGAATTGGCGCGGGCAGTGAGCTCCAGCGGCCCCTGGCGCTTGCTGTCATCGGAGGATTAGTGCTGTCCACCCCGATTACACTCTTCGCAGTCCCGACGCTACTCGTCGCGATTCGGGGGAGAGACTATCGGCTGCCGTGACCACCGGTGGATTAGGGTGGTCTCAACAGACGACGTTTACACCACTTCTTCTTTTTCGGAGCTGCACCATGCGCCTTCTCAGCATCCTCACCGTACTGTCTGGACTCGCTCTTGGGGCGACCAGCCTCGCCGCTCAGGAGCGGAACGTTCCGGACAGCCTCGTTGCCAAAGCCAAGATCAGCGAAGACTCAGCCCGCGCCGTCGCGCTGAAGCGCGTGCCGGGCGACCTGCAAAGCACCACGCTGGCGAGCCGGCGCGGACGCCTGTCGTGGGTGTTCGAAGTCAAACGCACCGGCCGGACGGGGACCACGAAGGTTACCGTGAACGCGAACAATGGTCGCGTCGTCTCCGTGGCGCGGTCGGGATCTAAATCGAAGTCAGCAACTCGGCGTTCGTCTTAGCACGTTTCATCTGTTGTAGTAGCGACTGCATTGCCTGCTCCGGCGGGAGCCCGACAAGAGCCCGCCGGAGCTTTTGTTTCGCCTCGATCGTCTTGGCGTCGCCGAGCAGCTCCTCGCGACGCGTGCCGCTCGCCGCGATGTCGACGGCCGGGTAGATCCGCCGGTCCGCCAGCTCGCGCGTGAGCCGCAGCTCGGCATTCCCTGTCCCCTTGAACTCCTCGAAGATGATGTCGTCCATCTTGCTTTCGGTTTCGACCAGAGCGGTAGCGATCACGGTGAGCGAGCCGCCACCGTCTTTGGGGGGAACGGCCCGCGCGGCCCCGAAGAGCCCCTTGGGCTTCGCAAGCGCGTTCGCGTCGAGACCACCGGACATCGTGCGACCGCTGCCCCGCCCCGTGGTGTTGTGGGAGCGCGCGAGACGCGTGAGCGAGTCGAGCACGATCACGACGTCCCGGCCGAGCTCGACTTGTCGCCGGGCGTGATCGAAGACCATATCGGCGGCGGCCACGTGGCGTTCGTGGGACAGATCGAAGCTCGACGCGATCACCTCGCCCCTGCCCCAGTCCACCATTTCGCTGACTTCTTCCGGCCGCTCATCGACGAGCAGGATCAGCAGCACGGCCTGCGGGTGATTCTCCGCGACCGCTTCTGCGATGGCCTGCAACATCATCGTCTTCCCCGCTTTGGGCGGTGAAACGATGAGCGCGCGCTGGCCGAAACCGAACGGACAGATCAGATCCACGACGCGCTGTGTTTCGGCGGTCCGCGGACTCGAGGCGCGCGCGGTCTCCAGCGTGAGCGGGCGGTTGGGATGGACGGCGCCGAGGGATGCGAATTCCGGGCGGCCATCGAGCTGTGCGGCCGGAAGCCCGTTGACGGTGGTGACGCGCCCGTTCTCGAGGACGATCAAGTCGCCGCGGCGCAAACCCGGCAGTCGAACCTGGGGATCACCTTTCGCGGGGAGATAGCTGTGCGCCGCGAGACGGAGAAACCCGCCTTTGGGTGAAGGATCAAACCAGCCGGTTATTTGTGGCATCTCGAGGAGGCTGAGGAAAGCTACCCACTATATTTACCGCCGCATGCGACAGGATCACATCCGCAATTTCTGCATCGTGGCGCACATCGACCACGGCAAGTCGACCCTGGCCGACCGGCTCATCGAGCTGACGGGTACCCTCGACAAGCGGCTGATGCGCGACCAGGTCCTCGACACGATGGATCTCGAGCGCGAGCGGGGCATCACGATCAAGCTGAACGCGGTGCGGATGAGCTATCACGCGAAAGACGGGCAATTGTACGAGCTGAATCTCATCGATACGCCTGGTCACGTCGATTTCACGTACGAGGTATCACGGTCGCTGGTTGCTTGCGAGGGCGCCATTCTGGTGGTGGATGCCTCACAGGGCATTCAGGCGCAAACCCTCTCCAATCTGCTGCTGGCGATGGATGCGGGACTCGAAATAATACCCGTCCTGAACAAGATCGATCTTCCCGGTGCCGAGCCCGACAAGCGTGCCCAAGAGATCCACGACCTCATCGGCACGAAGCCGGAGGAGATCCTCCGCATATCGGCCAAGGAGGGGCGCGGCGTCCCGGAGCTGCTCGAGGCGGTCGTGCGGCGTGTCCCCACGCCCCACGGCAACCACGAGGCCCCGCTGCGGGCGTTGATCTTCGACTCCTACTATGACCGGTACCGCGGTGCGATTCCCTCGATCCGCGTTGTCGACGGAGTCGTCAAACCGGGGATGAAAGTCGCCTTCGGTGCGCACCGCGACGACGTCTACGAAGTCGACGAAGTCGGCTACCTCCAACTGGGTCATAAGCCTACCGAGCAGCTCGAGGCGGGCGAGGTCGGCTACCTCGTGGCCAACGTGCGCGGTGTGCGGGAGATCAGACCAGGCGACACGGTGTTCGATGCCGAGCATCGAGACGTCGCGCTCTTGCCCGGCTATCGCGACATCCAGTCGATGGTCTTCGCGGGACTCTACCCGACCAACGCCGAACAGTATGAGGAGCTCCGCGACGCGCTGGCGAAGCTGCAGTTGAACGATGCCTCGCTCCACTACGAGCCCGAGACTTCGGTCGCCCTCGGCTTCGGCTTTCGCTGCGGGTTCCTCGGCTTGCTGCACATGGAGATCGTGCGCGAGCGGCTCGAGCGCGAGTTCGACCTCGACCTCATCAGTACCGTTCCCAATGTCGAATACCACGTCTATCGCACCGACGGCACGATGGAGCTCGTCGAAAACCCGAGCCTGTTGCCGCATGGTTCGGAGGTGGACCGCATCGAGGAGCCCTACGTCAAAGCCCGCATCTTCGTGCCGGCCGACTACATCGGCGGCATCATGAAGCTCGGCCAGGAACGTCGCGGCGTATATCGTGGGATGCAGTATCTCGATCCCACGCGCGTCGAATTCGACTGGGAATTCCCGCTCGCGGAAATCATCCTCGATTTCTACGACAAGTTGAAGACGATTTCACGCGGGTACGCTTCGCTCGATTACGAGTTCCTCGCGTATCGCCCGGGGGAGCTGGTGAAGCTCGACATGCTCCTGAACGGCGAAGCGGTGGACGCCTTCAGCGTCATTATCCATCGCGACAAAGCCTACGAATGGGGACGCAAGATCGCCGAGAAGCTGAAGGACCTGATTCCGCGCCAGCTGTTCGAGGTGGTCATCCAGGCCGCGATCGGGACGAAGGTGATCGCGCGTGAGTCGATCCGGCCCCTACGCAAGAACGTCACCGCCAAGTGCTACGGTGGTGACGTCACGCGCAAGCGCAAGCTGCTCGAGAAGCAGCGCGAGGGAAAGAAGCGGATGAAGCAAGTCGGAACGGTCGAGATTCCTCAGGAAGCCTTTCTCGCGGTGCTGCAAGTCGAATAGAGCGCCGGCGGGTATTATGTTGTGCGATCCATGAGTCGTCGAATCGTTACCGCTATCCTGTTTACGCTCGCCGCAGGCATTGGCTGCCGGGCGATGATCAATTATGAGAGCCCGGTTGGCCCCAGGTATGCCGCCGTCCTTCCTCCGAAGTCCACCGTCGAACCACACGCATCGGTCAACGTCAGCACGCTGCGCGTCGTCACGTACAACGTGCAATATGGGCGCCAGGTGAATCGCGCGATTTACGCCCTCCGCCACTACGGGCCGCTGCGCGACGCCGACATCATCCTGCTACAGGAAATGGACGCTCCCGCGACACAGCAGATCGCGGAGGCGCTGGAGATGGCCTACGTCTATTATCCTGCGGGTGTGAACGGGCACACCCACAGAGATTTTGGAAACGCCATCCTTTCCCGCTGGCCGATCACAACGGATGAAAAACTCCTGCTGCCACATCTCGGCCGGATACGGCACGAGCAACGGATCGCAACGGTGGCCAACGTTCAGGTCGGCGCGCAGACCGTGCGGGTCTACTGCCTCCACCTCGGCACGCCGTCCGAGATCGGAGGGGTGAAGCGCCGGGATCAGGCACATGTTGTCCTCGCGGATGCCGCCCAATATCCGTTAGCGATCGTTGGCGGCGATATGAACAGTCATGGTATCGGTAAGGAATTCCTCAATGCCGGGTACCTGTGGCCCACGGAGCACGACTCCTGGACGACCGCCATTTTCAACTGGGATCACATCTTTCTGAAGGGCTTTGGCTCTCCCCTCAAGGGAGCGGGCGTGGCACGCGATACACTCGACGTGAGCGACCACTTTCCCGTCTGGGCCGTCGCGACGCTCGTTCCCTAGCTCGCTTGCCGTTCTTGCCCGGAGATGTCTAAGGCGGTAGATCAGGGCGCGTGGATCGTTGCGTCTTCGCCCTCCTGATCGCCGTATTGCTCTTCGGCCAAGGGACGCGTGCGCAGACGCGCACCGCCTCGCTCGGCCAACCACGGCGCTGGCATTGGCAACTCGGTTTGGGTGCGGGCGGAGACTTCAGCGGCACGTCCAACAATCTCATGATCCGGGCGGTGGGCGGCGGCTACCGGGCGTCGCTCAACCCAGTCACGAAACTCGCCGAGTTCGGAGTCGAGGGATATGTCGGCGTCCGCGGCAATCGGGCCGACGCTGGAACACGGGCGCTGCTTCAGATCCCGTATCTCAGCGCCGGCGCCGGCGGCGATTACAACGTCCGCAGCGGACGGCTCAACCTGCTGTTGACGGTGCATACCCCGGTGCGCCGCGGCGGCTTTCTCACGCGCGGGACGTTGCTACGGTTGGATTGGTATCCGACACTCCGACAAAGCTTCGTCATCGGCGTTTCGGCGCCAATCGGTGACCCGCTCGCCGGGCGTAACCGCCCGATTCGGGATTATGTCGTAGTCGGCCCTTCCGTCCCCACACCGGAAGCCCACGCCTCATCCAACAGTGCGCTGCTCGCTGACCTCGACAGCGTTAGGGTCTCCGCCGACTGGATTCGTAAGCTCGTGGTCCCGTTTCTCGACCAGGACGGGCGCAGCAGCAACGTCGCGCTTGCGCGCACGGCTCGGTACGTCGACGACCTTCGAGCGCATCTGTTGGTCCGGAGCGTCGATGCCGAGATCCGTTTTTTCCAGGTCCACGTTCAGCAGGCGTTCACTCTCGCCGCGGGCAGCGACTCGGCAGGCAGGGAGCTGGCCGTTCATGCCCGCCAGATTCTCCTCGCGGACATGCTCATTCCGTACGATGCACTGCTCGGTCGCAAGAAACACGGCGACACGTTGAAATCCCTCGCCATCACAGCGCGCGGGCGGTTCAGCCGTTGGCTCACGTCCTCCAATGTTGTCGCCCTGGGACGCAGCGAAGACGTGCTCTTCGTCTTCGAGCGCCTGACCGAGATCCTCGAAGAGCTGCGCGCCGAAGCCGCGAAGGAGTGGGATGACCCGCGTCTTGTCTGGCTGCCGCTGCAGCTCGGCCTGCTTGCCGAGGAATATGACGAGCAAGCCGAGCTCGATGCGTTGTTGGAGCGTGTGACAGGCACCCAGTTCACCGAGCACAATCGACTCACCTACGTCGTGAATCTGCATTTCCATTGGGAGCTGCTGCGCATGATCCAGGAGACCCAGCGCTACCATGTGCTTTGGGTCCACGACTTTCCATCACATCAGTCTGCCGGCACTCTCGATGCAGCTTCGTTTGCACAGGTGGTCGACGGATACCTCACGACGCTCGCCGATCGTGTAGAGGCATACGATTCGACGGGGACGCTGCCGCAGTTTTTCATCTTTCTGGATCAGCATTACTACGAGCAGGGCAAGGCGCGCGTCTGGATGACAATCCTGGAAGACCCCCTGCACGCAAGCGCACAACTGCCGTTCGGGACGGCCGCCGACGTCGACCGGCTGCGCCAGGCGCTCGAACGGCTCCGCCTGGCCGTGCAGCACTCGCACGTGCTCGCGGCCGAAGCCCGCGAATACGGTGATGCGTGGCTGCGCAACCGCGTCAAAGTCCACGTGAACATCACCAATCGCGTGGACGCATCGTTTTGGAGTGGCGGGCTCATCTCGAGCGTCTTCGGTTATCCCGACGACGTGATGCGCGACCATCGCAAGATCGCGTTCCGGGACGTGAGCGAGGATGATCCTTCGGCGGGCGTAGGCATCATCACCGGAATGGGAGTCGGCCAGCACTACCTCGGGCCGAGATGGGACGACCGATCGCTGCTGCTGCAGGGTCCGGTCTTGCTGCAACTGAAGCAAGCCGCGCGCGAGCTGCTGATCAGCCAGGGACTGACGCCGGCGGAGATTCCGGAACCGCTGCGCGCGCCGCCAGTTACATTCGCCACGCGCGTGGCGGCGCCTGCCGATGCGATTGCGTTTCACACCCGCGCCATGGCGCTGATCAATGAGACGGGCTATCTGCCGAAACCCCTGAACGCCGCGAAGGCGCTTCTCTATTCCTTGATGCCTCGAGGATCGGTCATCAAGGTACCGGACTCGCTCTGGAATGCGACATTCTATGGCGCGTTGCTGGTCGGCGCGTCGCTGCGCGGCGCGACGGTGCTCATCATTGCGCCGGCGCTGGCCAACGCGCCGAGCAGCGGTTTTCCGCAAATGGTTCGCGCACATGAGCTGTTCATGCGACTGTTGCTCGTGCGCCGCGAGCTCGGAGCCGCGATCGCGACCGCCGGCGGCGCGCTCCACACGGGGCTGTATGCGCTCCCTCCAGATCAGCACGGCTTCGCCAGCCGCGCGGACCGGTGGGCGAAACAAGTCGGCGCCACTCCGTTCCTGCAACGACTCTTTCCCTTCGCGCCGCAGTTGCTGCCGCTCGTCGCAGAGGCGGGACGGACCGATGCAGCGAATGATCCGCCGGATTCCGCCGAGGCGCCCAAGCTCCATCAGAAGGTCCAGTTTCTCGCGACCGGCGAGTTCTGGCGTCGCGTCGGTACCTCTCCCGAGTGGCCGCGATTCCTGGCGACATACCTGCGATACCGACAGGCCACCTATGCCCGAGCGCCCACGGAGCAAACCGGGGCACGCAGCCTCGCCGATTCCCTCGCACTGATCGCCGAGCAGCTGCTCGCGCCGATCCAGAACGATCCCCAGGCGGCGAGCTTCGCGCTGGTGGGGTCCCAGAATCAGGACTATCGCGGAATGTTCATGGATGGCGAGGACGCGGTGGTCTTCACCGGCGCGACATCGCTCGTGCCGCTCGTCGATCTCGTATTCATGGTGGGCTGTGTGACCTGGGTCGAGGACAACGCCACGCTCGATCGACTGCTGCCGCCCGTCGGCGAGCTGCGGCGGCGGATTGCGCGCGTCACGAAAGACGGTGTGTGAAACAGTGTCTTGCGTTGCTGCTCGTGATCGCCGCCTCCGGGCGCGCGTTGTGGGGTCAATTAGGGGAGCTGCAAGTCGGCGTGATCGGAAGCTTTGGGGCGCGCGATCCGTACCGGGGAGGCGCGGGCCTCGTGTTCGGAGTGGCACCCGGTCGCCTGGTCTACACCGGGCTGCGGTGGATCTACTATGGGGGCGCGACCATTTCTTCCGGTCCCGGAGCAACGCCAACGAGTGTGCGGAACCGCGCGCAGGTATTCGCGACCGATCTCGGCGTGGAGATCCCGGTGACGGGACATGTCGACGCGCTGCCGATGGTGAGCCTCGGCGTGGTACAATTCGCGCAGAGCGGATACCCCACGACCGGGCCGGTCGCCGGGAACTCGAAGGAATTCTTTGCGGCTCCGGGTCTTGCGATGGAGGTGAGCGTTGGACGCATCGCCGTGATTCCGGAGCTGCAGTATTACTTCACCGGCGATACGGAGCTCACGTGGCCCGTGCACAATCGCGGCCTGGCAGTCTCCGTGAGGCTGGTCTTCCTGGCCGAAGTCCGGCGCATTCGTCGCTGAGAGAGGCAAAGGAGGCTAAGATTCCCGGACGTCATGCCGGCGTCCGCTCATACCCTCGTCATTCAGACAGCCTTTCTCGGTGACGTCGTACTGACGACGCCACTGCTCACAGCACTCGCTGTCCGGCATGGACCCGTCGACATCGTTACCACACCAGCAGCCGCACTGCTGATCGAAACCCATCCGGCATTGCGGCAGACCATCAGCTATGACAAACGCGGCGCCGACCGTGGCTGGGACGGGCTACGGCGACTGGCCCGCGGGCTCCGGGAGCAGCGATATCGGCGTGCATACATTCCCCATCGCTCACTGCGGAGCGCCGCTCTAGCCCTGCTGGCCCGCATCCCCTGTCGCATTGGCTTTGCCGGCACTTGGTCCTTCCTCTATACAGAATCCCGCCGGAAACCAGCCGAGGGCCATGAAAGCGACCGCCTCCTGGCCCTCGCGGATGAGGCCCCGGCTGCCTATCCTCCCCAACTGCGGC
>WNGG01036555.1_pt1 | contig 10021 bp, 10 predicted proteins | sample 5400661 | NCBI WGS metagenome assembly WNGG01 (sample SAMN13153372, study PRJNA577476) | soil metagenome | isolation source: 100 cm soil or saprolite under Garry oak tree replicate 1 | place: USA:California | collected 2016-06-15
CGTGGATTCAGGCGCGCCATCTTCAGTGGCTTTACAACTCTTGCATTAGCAGAAATTCTTGCAGACGTTATCAATAGACATCCGCGATTATCTGGCCTTTACCACGTATCGTCCGGGCCAATCAGCAAATTTGATTTGCTTAGCCTGATACGCGATGTTTATGGTGTGAAGGTTGAAATCGAACCTGACGAAACGTTTGTTTGCGACCGTAGTCTGGACTGTACGCGATTTCGTGAAGCAACCGGTTTCGTTGCGCCGGAGTGGAAAGAGATGATCCAGAGAATGCACGACGATCCGACTCCCTATGAAAAAATCCGGAGGATGAATGCTTAAGGATAAGCGAGTTGTAGTAACCGGTGGCACAGGTTCACTTGGAAAGGTGCTGGTTCGGCGGCTCCTGACGGGCGAAATCGGACTGCCAAAACAAATCACAATTTTTTCGCGCGACGAAGCGAAGCAACATCAGATGAGGCTGGCTTATCAACACAAGCGGGCCGCCACTGATGAAGTCATCTATCATAATTTTGAACAACTGCTACAGTTTAGAATCGGCGATGTGCGCGATTTGCACAGCGTCTCCACGGTTTTGCGCGACGCGGATATCGTCTTCAACGCGGCCGCCCTCAAACAAGTGCCGTCGTGCGAATACTTTCCTTTTGAAGCAGTACAAACAAATATTCTTGGCGCCGAAAACATTATTCGCGCTATTCGTGAACACGGTTTGGATGTCGAAACCGTTGTCGGCATCTCGACCGACAAAGCCTGTAAGCCGGTCAACGTCATGGGGATGACCAAGGCGCTTCAGGAGCGATTGTTTGTACGCGCGAATCTCGATAGCGTCGATACAAGATTCGTCATCGTTCGTTACGGAAACGTTCTTGCGTCTCGCGGTTCGGTCATTCCGCTTTTCCACGAACAGGTTCGCCATGGCGGGCCGGTAACTATCACAACATCGGACATGACCAGATTTCTCTTGAGCTTAGAGGATGCGGTTGACACGATTTTCGCCGCATTGCACGAAGGCGAACCTGGTGAGACTTACATTCCGCGTGTTCCGTCTGCAAACGTGACTGACATAGCTGCCGCGCTGATTGAAGACCGCGAGATCGCAACGATCGTTACCGGTATTCGACCCGGGGAGAAAGTGCATGAGATTTTGATTTCCGAAGAAGAAGCGCATCGCGCATTCGAGCGCGGCGATTACTATGTCATCCAACCGATGTTGCCGGAATTGGTGAAGGAGCCGGTTCAAAATCCTTTGGAGTGCGAATATAGCTCAGCGGACAATGTAATGAGCCGTGGAGAAGTAACCGATTTGCTTCAGAAGCACCGATTGTTGATTGGCGACCGGCTTGTTTACGAGGAAGACGTGCTCGCATGAAGATCATGACCATTCTGGGCACGCGCCCGGAAATAATCCGCCTCAGCGTGATCATCGATAAGCTGGATCGGCTGGCAGAGAAGCACCTTCTTGTGCACACGGGTCAGAATTTCGATCCAAAACTCAGTGATCTGTTTTTTGATGAGCTGCGGGTGCGGCGTCCCGATCATTATCTCGGCGCGCGCGGCGAAAGTTTCGGGGAACAGATTGGACAGATCCTATCTCTGTCTGAGCAAGCCATGCTGAAGGAGCGGCCCGATCGGTTGCTGATCCTGGGTGATACAAACAGCGCGTTATCCGCCGTTATTGCCAAGCGCTTGGCCATCCCTGTCTATCACATGGAAGCCGGCAATCGTTGTTATGACGACCGCGTGCCTGAAGAAATCAATCGGCGCATCGTCGATCACAGCAGCGATGTGCTGATGCCGTACACGGAAAGAAGCCGCATGAACCTTTTGCGCGAAGGAATTTCGGGTGAAATAGTTTTCGTTACAGGGAATCCAATTCTTGAAGTTATCGAACATCACGAAAGTGCGATCGCCAAAGCTGATGTTCTCGATCGACTGACGATTCAGCCGAAGAAATATTTTCTGGTGACGATGCATCGCGCGGAGAATGTAGATCTGGAAGTTCGTCTACGCTCGCTGGTGGCCGCACTCGATTCTTTGTACAACGAATACAAGCTGCCAATCATTTGCAGTACGCACCCCCGTACTCGCGCGTTCATGCAGCGTTTCGGCGTTAAATCTCCCGACATTCAATTTCACGAACCATTCGGGCTATTTGATTTTATTAAGCTGGAACAAAACGCCTTCTGCGTCCTCAGCGACTCAGGAACTGTCCAGGAGGAATGCTGCGTCTTCCGCGTAGCCAACGTTACGATCCGCGATGTAACTGAACGGCCGGAAACAATCGAGTGCGGCAGCAATATCCTGTCCGGCGTCGATCCGAAAGATGTGCTTCGCTGTGTTCGTACAGTGCTGGATCAGCAAGCAGACTGGCGCGTGCCGCCGGAGTACCTCGCAAAGAGCGTCAGTAGCACGGTAGCGAAAATCATGCTGGGGTACCGTGCGAGCAGCCTCGATGATTGCGGATGAAAATCGCCTTACTATCTCACGTACTGCCGGGTTCGGGTTTAGGACAAGCGACCGTCATTCACCGAATGTTTTCCGGGTTCAATCCCGAAAGCTACTGCCTCATCTCATTGCAAGCGGAACATCCAGCCGCATACGGCGAGGCGCAGGTTGAAAAACTAAGCGCGAGCCAGTACGAATTGCCGCGCCCCTTCAGGTTCAAACGCGGCTACCGATTTGGCGTGGCGCGTATTCGGCAACTTGCAAACATTCGATTAGCGATCCGGCAGCATGCGCGACGCTTGACCGCAATATTGAAGACCGAACAGTGCAACGGCATCGTGGCGTGCACAGGAGATGTCGCTCTGCTGCCCGCTGCCTATCTGGCAAGCCGACGTTTGCGAATTCCGTTCTATGCCTACATCTTCGATCATTATTCTTATCGAGAATGGCAGGATGTGGCCGCTGCGTATTGGGCCAGAAAATATGATGATCGTGCCGAACGAGATTCTCGCTGAGGACCTGCGCGCGCAATACAAGATCGAACCAGTAGTTATTCACAACTCATTCAATCTTTCGCTGTATGAAGGCGAACTACTGGAACCCATTAAGACTGACGACGATGAAATTCGCATCGTCTATACAGGTGAAATATACGAAGCTCATTACGATGCATTCCGAAATTTGCTAAGGGCTATCGAACTGATCGGAAGACCGGAAATAAAGCTGCATTTGTATACGAGCCACCCATTGAAATACCTCAATCAGAAAGGCATAAGTGGCCCAATTATTCGGCACGCGACGCGCAGCATCAGCGAGATGCCGGAGATCCAACGCGAAGCCGATCTGCTGTTTCTGCCGTTGGCGTTTGACTCGCCCTATCCTGCGCTTATCAAGACGTCATCCACGACAAAGTTGGGTGAATATTTGGCGGCGCGCCGGCCGATCCTGACCCATGCGCCGGCTGATTCTTTCGTTTCCTGGTATGTTCGGCGGCATCAGTGCGGACTGGTCGTTGATGAAAATGACCCAGAGAAACTCGCGAAAGCGATTGAACAAATACTCGCGGACAAAGAGCTTGATCAGCGGTTGACTAACAATGCGCGGACGCAAGCTCGCGCTGATTTTGATATCAACTCCGCTAGAGCGGCGTTCGCCAAAGTCGTGGGAATCGAGCTATGATGTCGCGGTAATTCCGCTTACTAATTCTCGCTCGTTTAAGTCTTTACCGAGTAAAGCTACGTCGAAACCAAATCATATGGATTGGACAGAAACTAAGGTTTTAGTCACCGGCGCGGGCGGATTCATCGGCAGCCATCTTACCGAAACGCTGGTGAAGCGCGGTGCGCATGTGCGCGCGATGGTGCGCTACAACTCGCGCAATAGCTGGGGGCATCTAGATGAGCTGCCCGACAAACTGAAGAGTAAGTTAGAGGTTGTTAGCGGCGACATTCGCGATCCATTCTTCGTTGACGCGGCAGTCGAGGGAGTTGATACCGTCTTTCATCTGGCGGCATTGATCGCAATCCCATACTCATATGCCGCGCCGCAGTCGTACGTAGAGACGAACGTGAATGGCACGCTCAATATTTTGCAAGCCGCGCGACGGTATGACACCCGCAAAGTGGTCCATACTTCAACGAGTGAAGTTTACGGCACAGCGCTCTATACGCCGATAGACGAAAGCCATCCGCCCCAAGCGCAGTCGCCTTATTCGGCCAGCAAGATTGGCGCGGACAAATTGGCCGAGAGCTTCTTCCGCTCGTTCGGCCTGCCCGTAGCTACGATTCGTCCGTTTAATACCTTCGGCCCGCGCCAGTCGGCACGCGCGATCATTCCAACCATTGTCTCGCAGGCGCTCTGGCGCGATCGGATTGAGCTTGGCTCACTTTTTCCCGTTCGTGACTTGACCTTCGTGAGTGACACGGTTAAAGCCTTCGTGCGGATTGCGGAAGTAGCTGAAACATCTGGCGAAGTGATCAATATTGGCACCGGGCGCGGCTTTACGGTTAGCGAAGTGGCCGAGAGAATTCTCACACTGCTTGGCGTGACGACCCCAATCATGACTGCCGAAGATCGCGTCCGCCCGGTGAACAGCGAGGTCTTTAAGCTCATTTGCAACAGCAACAAGGCGCGCACCTTGATCGATTGGCAACCGAAAACCTGCCTCGACGAGGGACTGCGCGCGGTCATATACTGGATGCGAGCCAACCGAGATTCTTTCAAGGCAGACGTTTACAACGTCTGATCACACGATCATGAAAGCTATCATCTTGGCAGGCGGCAGAGGAACCCGCCTCGCGCCCTACACGACGATTCTGCCGAAACCGCTGATGCCAATCGGCGAATATCCTATTATCGAGATTCTTGTGCGGCAGTTAATCGCTCAAGGTATTACCGATCTTACGCTGACGGTTGGTTACCTGGCAGAGTTGATCCGGGCCTACTTTCATAATCGCCCATCGTTGACCGAGAAGTTGAAGCTTTCTTACGTTACCGAGGAGATACCAACCGGCACCGCTGGTTCGTTAGCGCTCGTGCCGGGGTTGACTGAGACTTTTCTTGTGATGAACGGCGATATTCTCACGACGCTCAACTTCCGGGAATTAATTCGGTATCATCGCGATCAAGAAGCTGCTCTTACCATCGCGGTCCAAAAGAAGCACGTTAAGATCGATCTCGGCGTGATCGTTGCATCGGGAAACGGATCAATCGTTGATTATCAGGAAAAGCCCGAATTGGACTATCTGGTCAGTATGGGTGTGTACGTATATGAGCCGCGCGTGCTGGAACAAATCAAGAAGAATTCCTATCTTGACTTCCCGGACCTTGTGCTGAAACTGATTCATATTGGTGAGCGAGTGGTTGGTTATCAGAGTCAGGATATCTGGCTCGACATCGGGCGACACGAGGACTATCAGCAAGCCGTTAAAGAGTTCGAGAGCCGGCGCAACGCCTTTCTCACAGAATTCGGAACAGCCCAGTAAGCTGTAAGAGACGGCGGATCACGCAAAAGTGTTCGAAACTAAACCCAGTGTTCTTGTAACAGGATGCTCCGGTTATCTCGGCCTGAGCTTGCTACCTATCCTCCGGAATCAAAGCGACGGTGGAGCTGTGTTTGGAACGTCGCGCCGCAGGGAGATCCCGGAGCTTAAGAGCCTGCTTGATGGGTACACACCGGCGGATCTGACCTCGCCGGACGACACGACACGCCTGGTCAAAGCCGCGCGGCCCGACCTGGTCATCCACCTGGCTGGTCAACGCACCGGCACGCTGGAGCAACTGCTTCTTTCTAACGTTGTCGCGACTGACAACTTGTTGCGATCTGTGCGAGAGCTAAGAGGCCACGACATGCGGGTGGTTGTTGTCGGTTCGTCCGCCGAGATAGGTCTCTGCCGAGACGAAGACTTGCCTCTCGCGGAAGGTGCGACATGCCAGCCAATAAACGATTACGGGGTTTCAAAATTGGCGCAGTCCCATCTGGTCCATGCGCTGTACCTTTCGCATGGTCAGTCAACAGTCCGTGTGCGCTTGTTTAATCTTCTGGGACCGCACCTACCGAGTACACTTTTGCCTGGCCGCTGCGCGGAGCTCCTAAAGACTGGCCTTTCCAACCCGAACAAAGTCACCTTGAGCTTAGGTAATCTAGAGACGCGCCGGGACTATCTGGACGTGCGAGACGCGTGTAGGGCGATCTTATTGGCGGCGAAATTCGGGCGAAGCGGCGCGCTATATCACATTGGTTCAGGGCGAGCTGTCAGCGGACGCAAAGTTGTGGACGCGCTGGCGGCTGAAGCCGGTATTGAAGTAGAGTGCGAGACGAACCAAACGCAAGCAGACCGGTGGGAAGGTGTGTCAGTTCAGATCGCCGACGCCCGGTTGGCGGAGCGCGAGTTGTGCTGGCATCCGAAGATAACCTTCAAACAGTCGATCCAGGACATGTGGCGGTGGTCCCTCGGAAGCAAGGATTGAGTTTGAGACCCGCCGGCTATGTCGAAAATTGCCACAAGACGAGGTGACTCGAAAACGTTGCGGATCCTTTTTGTCGCCTTTGGCAGCAGCCCTCATACAGCGCGCTGGATAAGCCAATTGAACGGTCAGAATTGGGATATCCATCTTTTTCCCGTTGATGAGTATTACCTGTACCCGGGTTTGCGCGATGTCACGGTGCATATGCTCTTCCGGCATGATTCTCCATGGATTGATTCCAGCGTGCGCCAATCAACGCTCTGGTGGCCATTTCAGCGCGGCAGAACACGGATTCGCAAATCCTTGCAAGGATTGCGCGGCGATCCAATGTCCGCATCAGCTAGGCTGGCGCGCCTAATCCGCTGGCTCAAACCAGACATTGTGCATTCTCTCGAGATGCAGCATGGTGCTTATCTAGCGCTTGCCAGCCGCGAAATATTAAATGGCATCTTCCCCCCTTGGATCTACTCTTCCTGGGGCAGTGACATTTATTATTATGGGAAACAGCCGGAACACGAACGTCGAATTCGATCGGTGCTGACAGCATGTGATTATTTGATTTGCGACGCGCAAAGAGATGTTGATCTGGCACGGGAATTTGGATTTAAGGGCGAGGTGCTCGGGGTCTTTCCTGGAGCAGGGGGCCTTGACATTGATTATATGCAGCAGTTCCGGCAAGAGAGACCTCTCTCTGCTCGCCGAGTTATCGCGCTTAAGGGCCGCCAGAGTCACTTGGGTGGACAAGCTTTGGTTGCGCTTAAGGCTTTGCAAATGTGTGCTGATGCTCTAGGCGAATACGAGATTGTCATATATATGCCACAGGGTGACAGCATCGTGAGTTCTGCCGCGCGTTACATTGCGTTTGCCACGGGAGTTCGCTTTAGAATCATGTCGGAAAACAGTCCGTATGAAGAAATCGTAAAGCTTATGGGCAGCGCGCGGTTGGCTCTTAGTATTGGCATGACGGATGGGACGCCGCTGTCAATGCTGGAGGCAATGGTCATGGGAGCATTTCCAATTCAATCAAACACCGCTGATACCCGAGGCTGGATTGAAGATGGAAAAAACGGATTGCTCGTTCCGCCGGAAGACGCGGAAGCAATCGCTGCCGCGATCAGAAAAGCAATCTCCAACGATCGCATGGTGGATGAGGCCGATCAAATAAACGCGCGGTTGACGCGCGAACGTCTCGACCGAAGCGTCGTCACGCCGCGGGTGATTGAAATGTATAAACGAGTCGCGGCCCGGGGAGCACAGCGCTAAACGACGAAAATAGTCAGAGTCAAGTCCGCTCATGTTGACTGATTTCATAAGAGCTATTGCGGGAGGCACAGTTTGGCGTTGGCGTGAAGCCAGATCACGAAGAGCAATGTGCGCGAAATATCCCGATGTCGAGTTTCAGTACGGCGCCGTGGCTTCAGGCTCAGAATTGCATCGTGGGGGCCTATTGTTCGGTTGGGCCGCGCGTGAGAATCGGACTCGGCGAACATCCCACTCGGGGCCTGGTCTCTACCTATCCCGGCTTTTACTCGCCAGAGCATGTGGCACGCGCGAGATTCTGCGCAGGCAGTGCTTTTGAAGAGAACAAACGAACAACAATCAGAAATGACGTGTGGCTTGGCGAAGGGTGCATGATTATGGATGGCGTTACGGTCGGCGATGGAGCAATTGTCGGCGCGGGTGCGATTGTTGCCAAAGATGTGCTGCCCTACACCGTTGTGGCTGGTGTTCCGGCGCGATTGATTCGGCAGCGCTTCACAGACGAACAGATTGAGTTTCTTAAGCAACTGTCCTGGTGGGATCGTGATCCCGAATGGATCAGATCGCGCGCGCATCTGTTTCAGAATATTGAAACGCTCATGGGGGCCGTAGCAGCCGAAGAACGTCAGTAATCAAGCGCGCTTTCGATCACGTTTTGAGCATGAACCATGTCGATTAAGACACCAGTCGCGTTTCTGATCTTCAATCGCCCGGAGGTAACCGCAAGGGTTTTCCAGGCGATTGCGCAGGCAAAGCCAGCGAAACTGCTGGTTGTCGCTGATGGTCCGCGATCCGCAGCCGAAGCTGAAAAATGTGAACGAACGAGGGCAGTGATTCGATCCGTTGACTGGGATTGCGAAGTGCTCACAGATTTCTCTGAGGCCAATCTTGGTTGCAAGCGACGCGTCGCGAGCGGTATCAGCTGGGTTTTTTCTCAAGTTGAGGAAGCGATCATACTTGAAGACGACTGTTTGCCGGTCCTGTCGTTTTTCAGATTTTGCGAAGAGTTGCTGCAAATATATCGAGACGATGAACGAGTCATGCACATCGGAGGCAACAATTTTTTGCCCGAACAATTTCCGATCGCTGACAGCTATTATTTCTCGAAATACATTTTCCCCTGGGGTTGGGGTACGTGGCGGCGCGCATGGGCCAGTTACGATGAGGCGATGAAGTCATGGCCGGAATTCAAGCGCACAAACCTGATGCGCAATATTTTTGATAACCCGGAAGAGCGGTTATTATGGGCGCAACGGTTCGATATGGCTTTCAATGGCGAGATCGACACCTGGGATTTTCAATGGTTCTATCATTGCTGGAGCCAGAACGGTTTAGGGATTTCGCCGCGCGTGAACATGGTTTCTAATCTCGGCTTTCATGCTGAGGCGACCCACACCAAGACGGCTCACGAAAAAGGTATTTTGGCCAACAGACCGGCGGTCGAAGTGGATGGAGATTTGCTGCATCCACAATTCGTCGTCGAACGTAAGGATGCCGACGCTTACGTTTTTGAAAATTGTTTCCGTCCGAATCAATCGCAGCCAACAGAACGTCTCGGCGAAAAAATTGTTCGCTATGCGCGGCGACTACCATCGCGCGAGCGATGAATCTCGCGGCGATAATTTGAAAAGGACCGGGTGCCAATCAGATCCTTCATTTATAAATCACTTCTCACGGCGGATCGACGATTTCATCTGCGCGAGCGAATGCGGCCCGCCGATCTGGCGGCTGAACAACAGCGCGACCTGTTCAGTATCGCCGAGATCCGGCACCCACGGCCGAAAACCGTCCTGGATATTGGCGGCAGTCACGGGCAGTTTGCGCGCGAGGCATTGCGCGCTTTCCCGCGCGTGACGATCCATTCGTTCGAGCCGATTCCTGAATGCTTCGAAGAGCTGCGCGCGCTGGCGAAAGAGAATCCAACCTTGCATCCGATAAACATTGCGCTCAGCGATCACTCGGGCACAAGCGAGTTGTGGTTGTCGGCTTATCGTGACTCGTCTTCGCTCAACGAAATGTTGCCGGCGCACGTTGAAGCGTGGCCGCATACGAGGATCGAAGGAAAGATCACCGTGGAAACCGCGCGGCTTGATGACCTCGCGCAGCATCTTGAATTTGCGGATCCGATCTTTGCCAAGCTCGACGTTCAAGGGCACGAGATGTCCGTGATTGACGGCGGGCGCGCAACGCTGGCGCGCTGCCAACGCGTGATGATTGAGTGCAACTTCGCGTCCCTCTATAAGAAACAGCCGACTTTCATTGAGATTTACGAAGTATTTCGCTCGATGGGATTTCTGTTCGAAGGTTTCATGACTCCGCTTCGTCATCCCACAACTTT
>WNGG01023474.1_pt1 | contig 10016 bp, 10 predicted proteins | sample 5400661 | NCBI WGS metagenome assembly WNGG01 (sample SAMN13153372, study PRJNA577476) | soil metagenome | isolation source: 100 cm soil or saprolite under Garry oak tree replicate 1 | place: USA:California | collected 2016-06-15
TATCATCTAAAGAGCGGGTGGTAGGTGAAACAAGATTGATTCCAGGGGTAGCGGTATCAACAAAGATAATCGCTGATACGGCACAGCCTGGAAAAGCATCGGACAATGCTTTCCCTCTTGTTTGAGGAGGATAAGAGTTCGGCGCGCCCTTCAGGCTATATTCCAAAGCCTGGTTCGATCCTGACGCCGCAGTGAGCTTAATGGTGGTATGGATCGTCTGATTAACCGGTATTTTGGTAACAGAAGGCAGTATTATCACTTGAACAGATGTCACATCCAAAGAGGATGGAATACTTTCTGACGCTCCTCCACATCCCTGCAATACGAACAGAAGGAGCATAAAGAATACAAGCACACGCGCATGCATACCTGCCTCCTCAATACTTTTCTTGGTCTAAAGTATTCTCGAGGGCGTTTCATTACTCCGACTCCTCCCAAAGATGAGCCAGCTCCTTCCCCACAAGAAATCAACCATGGAATAATTCACAGCCCCTGCTGAAACACCTGAAACAGTTGAAACTCTGAAACAGTGAGCCACCTCGACTCAAACTTGTCTGATACACCTGATACACCTGATACACTTGCAACACTTGCAACACTTGCAACACTTGACATTCTGTGAGAGCGTTTCGTAACTCAGATTAACAGAACAGTTCTGAGCTTGAACAGGAACAGAGTATACTTTTCTAGCTCATCAAAAATCTCATTTCTACTGGTCCTTGCTCACTGTAACTGAGCATGTTTTGGTATCCATTGAAGAGCTTTTTGAGAGTTAGGAAATGCCCTCTATTCTCTTCTAAACGCTAATAAAGAAACGTTGAAAGTTAAGCAAATTATCATATCAAGTGAGAAACGACCTTGAAATGCTGCGAATGATCGTGCATAATGTAGTTAAGAAGGAATGGAGGGACAAAACATGAGCGAAGGATTCATTTCGCGAGGGTTCCGAGGCCGCCGCCAACAGAGTGACCTGGCCCAGCGGATTCCGCCTGGACAGTATCTTGAGCGCGGCTTCCCGGTGCTTTCGGCTGGTCCGACCCAACATACTCCCCTGGAGCGGTGGGATTTCTCGATTACCGGCAAGGTGAAAGAACCAAAGCGTTGGTCCTGGGAGGAACTGCTGGCCCTTCCCCATGAGACGCCAACCGTCGACATCAGTTGCGTCACCAAATGGACCAAGTTAGATACCCATTGGGAGGGTGTCTCCGTCGAGACCTTGCTGCGACAGGTGGACTATGACCCGAACGTCGTGAGATATGTCATCGCCTACTGCGATGGTGGCTATACCACGAATTTGCCGCTCGCGGATGTTCTGGGAGGGAAAGCCTGGGTGGCATTCATCTACGAGGGAGAGCCGTTGGCTCCCCAACATGGTGGGCCAGCGCGACTGCTGGTTCCTCATCTCTATTTTTGGAAGAGTGCCAAGTGGGTCCGGGGCCTCCAATTGGTCGAGCGGGATGAACCGGGCTTCTGGGAGTCGCTTGGCTACCACAATTACGGTGATCCATGGAAAGAACAGCGCTACCAGGGCGACTAAGATGGCAGCTTGGTGAAGTGGTGGCGACCCACCAGGAAACGCCGCGTACCAGGAGCCTGACGCTCTCCATCCCCAATTGGGCGGGGCATCTGGCTGGCCAGCACGTGGATATCCGTCTCACGGCTGACGACGGGTACCAGGCCGAGCGCAGCTACTCCATCGCCTCACCGCCCGAGGACGGACAGCAGATCGCGCTCACAGTTGAGCAGCTGGACGATGGGGAAGTGTCGCCTTACCTTACAAATGGTTTGCGAGTTGGTGACAAACTGGAGCTACGTGGTCCCATCGGCGGCTACTTTGTCTGGGAGGAGCGCCTGGGCGGACCCTTGCTCCTCATTGCAGGTGGATCAGGCATTGTGCCCCTCATGGCGATGATCCGGCACCGTGGGGCAGTGGGAAGTACCATCCAGACACGTTTGCTCGTCTCGTCTCGCACGTATGAGGACATCATCTACCGGGACGAACTGGAGCGCCTTGCAGGGGCCAACATGGCCCTGGAGGTGATCCAAACGCTGACGCGGACGCAGCCGCCCGGATGGACGGGCTACAGCCGCCGTATCGACGCCGAGCTCTTGCGAGAGGTCGCCTGGCCGGTGGAACAGCATCCTCTCGCCTTCATATGTGGCCCGACACCGTTCGTCGAAATAGCGGCGGCAGATTTGCTGCCGCTGGGATATGAGCCGACACGCATCAAAACGGAGCGTTTCGGTCCGACAGGAGGCCCTTAATGGATGACACGACCCTTGATGGGAATGCCGCAGGCGGCATCTTGCGAGAAATTTTCCCCTTTGAAATGACGCTCGTTGAGGAAACCTGTGCTCATTGCAGCGGGACGAGTCCCGTTGGTGCGCTCACCGTCTATAAGAGCAGTATGGGAACGGTAATGCGCTGTCCTACTTGTGATCATGTACTCATTCGCATCGTCAGCACAAAGGGCCGCTACTGGCTCGATATGCAGGGGGTACGTGTTCTTCACATCAGAACGGAGCCGTGATACCTCCAGGTACAAAACTATCCAGGCTTTGTCTCAAGCCGCATCAGAAGCGGCTTGAGACATTTTCTTATTTTACTTTGTTCAATGGGATATGAATATGGTAGCAAGATTCCTGCTCGTCAGTACCCTCGCTCTGGCGTCAACGCTCGTGGTTTATGAACTTTTGATCAAACGGATCAGCATCGCACGGTGGTTGTTCGGAATGAAACCCAGAAAGCGGGTGGGCCCTCACAACGTCGGCATGAATGCGCATTAACTAAGCCTGTCTCCCTACGCCCCAGGACAACCGTAAACACCTCACCTCTCATTACGGTGGCATGCCAGATTCGTGAGGCAAATCCGCCTCGATGCTGCTATAATACGAAGTAGCACACCTGCAAGCTGGAACATTTGAAAGGAACTCTTATGTATAAAAGAATTGTAGTTGGTTTAACTCTATTTGGTTTACTGACTATCCTATTGGGCGCATGCGCTATAGTCGATACATCCACTCCCACTAACCTTCCAACGGTGCATATGGGCGGATCCACCTTTCTTCAACCGTCGATTACTATTCACAAAGGTGATATGCTCAACCTCGTGGATGACGCAGCATCAACGCATATTATTGCGAACGGCACCTGGAATGGCACCACACCAAAACCTGCCACTGAAAGTGGCGCTCCCACGGTCAACAAAACCTACATCGGCAACGATAGCGGAACTATCGGTCCATTTAATACAGCAGGGACCTTCAAACTGTATTGTACCGTCCATCCTGGAATGAACTTGACTGTCAACGTCCAGTAACCAATCGTTTTTGTCCAAGAACAGCAATATGTGCCATGTGTGGCAGGACATCCAATGGCTGCCTGCCACACATGGCATGTTACTTCATAAAGAACAGGCTATAGTACTTTCATGGCAGGCAATGCGTAAAATATACAACCTGCAAATACTCCATGCTATACTAACCGAAAAATAAGATCAGCTAAAGGTAACTTCGGGTATATGCGGCTACAATCATGGAAACAATGGAAAAAGAATGCCCCTCTGTCGCTATATCTCAATTGCGGCACAATACTTCTCCTCTTTCTGTTCAGCGTGCTCATCGTTGCCTGTGGCGGTACCCCTACCAATGCAAACCTGGGTCAAACCGACGTCACGGTTACCATCAATCTCGGTCAGAACGATAGCTCACCAACTCCGCCATTACCCGAATATACCTGCTCTGCCTGGGTCACCAATACCACCCCTGGCATTGGAATTTGTCCATAATGTCAATGGCAACCCTGAGGGGGTATACCCTGCTCAAGGCACGGCTACCGTTCTCTGGCCCGATGGCAACGTGAATGTCACGGCAAATACAACTTCTGACGGACTGGCCATTTTCCCCGTCTCAGTCGCCAATAAATCCGCGGATCTCTACAAAATAATATTGGTCACTGTTGCATTTCAGGGGCCGCAGGGCGTTCCACCTTGCGACGTCACAGTTGATCGTGCGGCTTTCTTCACCCTGGTGAAATCCTTACCGGCTGCATCAGCAACTGCTGGTGCATCTCCAACGGCTATTTCAACAGCAACTGCCACTGCCACGAATTCACCTACACCTACTCCAACACCTAAGCCTTGTCCGACGGTGAACCCAAAGAGGACACCGACACCTTGCCCCTAAAACTACCCTCTTTGAGTGGGCATGGAGGCATAAAAGCACACTAATACATTATGAAGCATTCTGATGCACCTTGTTACCGCAAAAAACATCCCGAGGGCTTGCATCTTTGCGTATTACTGTGCATAATAGCAACAGGAGAGAGAAGCACTTGATTGATATACAGGCACTATCATGCAGCATGCCGCTTGCTTCATGCCATGGTGATGGCGTTTTTGTACTCAGTCGCTGACCGCAAGATAGAAACAATGCGAGGGAACATACCATGCTTTCTTCGGATGATACCACCCAGACCACCGGGGCCATCGAAAAAATATCACGGCCGCATAACCATCGAGATTATGTATCCGAAAGGCGGCAGCAAATCTTGCAGCAGAAACAAACTGAAGACCTTCCACATATCAGTAGCCAGGAAACGCAGGGGAGAATTGTCTGGCGGCAATACATACAATTACGAGAAGAAAACAAGCGCCTGCGCTCAGAAATAGCCAGATACGTAGACGAAACTGATACTATGCTGAACGCTCATCAACAAGACGTCGCCCTCTATGAGAGCCATCTAGATACAATCACGGCACAATTAAACCGCACAATGCAAGATCATCTCGACTTAGAAAGGCGTTACGAGGAGCTCTACCACTCGTTCCAGAGCGCCGTGGAGGAAGAGGCACATAATATGCTCGCGGAGGCGACGCGGACCCTCGAACTTCACCTCGAAAACAGGTCGACAACGGACGCCCTGAAAACAGTGGAACTGCACGTCAAGCAGATTGAAGAACAACATACTGCCGAGACGCTCTATCTAATACGACAGGCGCAGAAAAAAGCCTATCAACTTGAAGATGAGCTTGCCCAGGAACGACAACAAATGGCCGTCGAACGCGAGAATATGCAGAACCAACAAAATAGCTGGCGTGAACAGGCAGGACTGCGAATACATTTGGAGGAAGAACGATTGCGCGCAAAGTTCTTCGCGACGATCACGTTAATCGCCACTATACTGGTGATATTGCTGGTAATATCTCAACTCCTTTTTCTCTCGTGGCTACACGCCCCGTTCGCTGTAGCGCTACTCGTGCCTGGCTTTTTATTCGCGTTGATTGCCGGTTTATTGGCCTATATACGTTCAAACGCACGATCGCTCTTTAGCATCGCACCTCCCAAAAGCGCCGACCAGAAGTCATCTTGAATCCCTGGGAAGGCGAAAGCATGCGCCTTCCTTTCCCTCGTCTAGCCACGCACGCTCAGCACCGTCCGCACAAGCTTGCGATTGCCGGCAAGAGCCTCGCCCTCGAGATACGCCTCGAAAACTGCCTGCTGGATACCAGTATTCATTGTAGGATAGGCATGAATCGTGGCCAGGATATCGTTCAAGGTCAGGTTATGCTGCATTGCTAATGCCATTTCGCCCAATATTTCGCCCGAATGCGCCCCTACCATGTGTGCCCCTACAATTTCATCTTTCTTGCCCGCCAGCACGAGCTTAATAAAACCCGTTGTTGCGCCCTCTGCCTGGGCGCGGTCGATATCGGCCCACGGGAATTTGACAATCCGTACCTGCTTGTATTGCTTTTCCGCATCTTCGGGTGTCAGACCTACACGTGCGGCCTCTGGGTCCGTAAAAGTACACCAGGGCACAATACGGTAATCGACCTTTTTCTTCGCGAATGGCACCAGCGCATTCCGTACTGCCACGCCAGCCTGGTATGCAGCAACGTGCGTAAACAGGTGCCCACCAATTACATCGCCAATTGCGAGAATGTTCGATGCCGATGTCTGCAAGTGTTCATTGACCTTGATGCCTTTAGCATCATATTTGACGCCGGCAGCTTCCAGGTTCAATCCGCCAACATTGGGCTGGCGTCCTGATGCCAGAAGTATCTCGTCAGCTTCAAAGGTCAACAGTTGGTCACCCTGCCTGGCTGTGACCACCTTCTTATCACCATTGCGGCTGGCTTTAACAAAACGAGCATTGGTAACGATCTTGATTCCTTCGGAGACCAGGACGCCAGCAACAGTTTCCGAGACTTCCGGATCTTCCCTGGGCAAAATGCGTCCCGGTCCCTGGATAATGGTCACCTTCGAGCCGAGGCGTTCAAAAGCCTGCCCCAGTTCGACACCAATTGGACCGCCGCCTACCACAACAAGGGAGACAGGCAGCCGTGTAAGATCAAAAACGCCCTCATTGGTCAAATAACCGGTCTCTTCCAGGCCTTCCACCCCTGGTACCAAAGGACGTGATCCGGTTGCGATGAGGGTATTGCGGCTGCTGATAAGCTCACCATTCAAAGATAGTTCGGTCACTGACTTGAATGCTATCTGACCAAACTTTACTGTGACGCCCTCGGTATATATATGTTCGACCTCACCGACACGCTCTATCACCCCTTGAATATATTCAGAAACCTTCCCCATATCCACCCCAAAATCGGCAGACATCAGCCCTACCTTAGCAGCCTCCCTGGTCTGCCGTACTACCTTAGCCACGTGGATCATACTCTTACTGGGCACACAACCGTAATGTAAACAATCCCCTCCCAATTTCTCTTTATCGATCAATAAGACGCTTGCGCCCAATGCTGCCGCAGTGCGCGCAGCAGTCAGACCACCAGAACCCCCACCGATTATCGTCATATCATATTTCGCCATCTTATCCTCCCTGTTATTGCTACACGCAAACCATCACATCTAGTTTGTCTCCAACCATTGTTAGCTGTACGCTCCCTTGTAAGTTTTCTCAGCAACAACCCTGCTCATTGTAAGAAAATCTTGAAGAGAGAAAAAGCATATTGTGGCGCCACAATATGCTTTTTCTCTCTTCAGACGGATTTCTACTGCATCAAGTCTTCCATTTGTGACAGGTGTGACTCAAAAAGCTGTAAGGCCTGCCGCACCGGCTGCGGGGAGGTCATGTCTACTCCTGCCTTCTTCAACAGCTCAATACTGTAATCGGAAGAGCCACTGCTGAGAAACTTCAGATAACGTTCCACCGCTGGTTTTCCTTCGTGCAGGATCTGTTGTACGAGAGCGGATGCTGCGGAGATACCGGTGGAATACTGATAGACATAGAAACTGCTATAGAAGTGCGGTATACGCGCCCACTCAATATCAATCAGTTCATCAATGAATGTCTCTCCCCCATAATACTTTTCGTTGAGGGCGTGAAAGAGCGCGCTCAGTGTATTCGCCGTTAATGGTTCGCCTTGTTCCGCCCGGCTATGAATTTGCTGTTCAAACTCCGCGAACATCGTCTGGCGGAAGAGTGTGCCACGGAATCCCTCCAGGGAGTGGTTCAGAATAGCCAGCCGCAAAGCCCGGTCAGAGGTCGTCTTCAACAGGTGCTCTGTCAGCAGTCCCTCGTTCAGCGTAGAGGCAACTTCGGCCACAAAGATAGTATAGTCACCATATTGGTAGGGCTGATACTTGCGTGTATAGTACGAGTGCATGGAGTGTCCCAGTTCATGCGCCAATGTATACATGCTATCGCGGTTATTCTGGTAATTCAGGAGAATAAAGGGTTGCGTACCATATGCTCCGCCGCTATACGCACCACCGCGTTTGCCATGTGTCTCAAAGACATCGATCCAGCGTTGCGCCAAACCCTGCTTGAGCACGCTTACATAGTTTTCCCCTAAAGGAGTTAGTGCTTTTACCACGGTATCGCACGCCTGCTGATAGCTGATTTCTTCCCGTGTTTCCTCGACAATCGGGACATAGAGATCGTACATATGCAGCTGATCAAGCTGCAGGACGCGTTTGCGCAGCTTGAGGTAGCGGTTGAGGAGCGGTATACGCTCGCTGACGGTTTCAACCAGGTTGTCGTACACACTCACTGGAATGTTATATCGCGCGAGGGCACGTTCACGGCAGGAACTATATTTGTGCTGCGTTGTGTAAAAAATGTCAGCTTTCACCTGCGCCGCCAGCGTCGATGCAATAGTATTGCGCTGTTTCAAGAACGTCATATGTAAACCCTCGAAGACATCCTTGCGCACCTGCCGATTCGTGCTCCGAATGAATAACTGGTAGTTCCCTTTTGTCAGTTCCACCTCCTCGCCTTCCTCATCTATAATGGTGGGAAGTTTGAGGTCTGCGTTGTCAATCATGGTGAAGACACTACCAGGGCCTTCCGCCATTTCACCTGCCGCAGCCAGTACTGCCTCAATTTCCGCTGACCGGATATGCGCTCGCTTGCGATTTAAGTCGTGCAACTGTTGCCCATAGATCGCTAGACCTGGGGTTTCTTTCACGAACTGGTCAAGCGTAGCTTGAGGCAGCGCCAGTATTTCAGGTTCAATAAACGAGGAAACCGTAGAGGTACGTACATAGAGTTGCACAGCCCTGTCGGCCATTCCCTGGTATGTGCTATTGGTTGTATCCTCATCTTTGCGCATTGAAGCATAGACATAGAGGTGCTCAAGTTTCTCATATATTTCATCGCGCTTTTGTAAGACCGAAAGCAATGCCTGCCCACGCCGGGCTAACGTTCCTGCCAGTGCTTCCAATCCAGGCAACCGCTGTTGCAGGGCCTGATAATCGCGTTCCCAGTCATCATTTGTTGGGAAAATACTTTCGAGATTCCACGTAAACTCCACAGGAATCTCTTCTCGCTTCTTTAATGTCTGCAATGTTTGACTCCTTAACAGTAAGGTTAATCCTTTAATAAATCTTCCCGATCGCCCCATTTATCAAGGAAACGATAGAAGTTCCTCCTGGTCAATCTGGTCCGTTCCGCATCAGACAAGTCAGCATATTGCAGAACTGGATAACAGGTCACAGGCAAGTCTGGCGTTACAATAATTTTTGCCCCGTTATTACGCACAGCGAAGTTAAAATCAATGTCCATATAGTAGGGGAAGCGGTAACCTTCGTCGAAGAAACCTACCTCCTTGAGCAGCTTCCGCCTGAAAGCCATACAGAGTTTGTCGACCACCTCAACCTTTGAGCCCTGGCCCTCCTCAAAATGGCGCAAATCGTCGGTACGTAAACCGTGCAGACCGGTGATACCGATTTTCTCATTCGCCAACGCCTTTGTCAGTGGAGTGAAAACATCGCCGGTTAACTCAACGCTACTGTCAAGTAAGAGAATGTAGCGTCCACGACTCTGCTTCAAGCCAATGTTGCGCGCTTCTGCCTCACCCATGGTGCGGCTGATGCGCAGGACATGGACGCGCGTATCAGCATGTTGCAACGTTGCCGCCCAAATGCTCAATTCGTCTCGTGAAGCATTATCTACCAGAATGATCTCAATGTCGTTTCGGCCCGCAAAACGCTGGATGCTCTGCAAACAGCGCTGTGTTTGCTCAAAGCTATCGTGAGCCAGGACATTGACTGAAAACAAACAAGTGTCAGCTTCATCAAGCAGAGAAGGTAATTGGCGCGCAGTGCGATAGGTGTTGCCGTCTACTTCAATGCTTGGAAGAATGATTAAATGTGCTCCATGAGGATTATCTTTAATAGCATAGCCAGCCTCCTCAATCTGCCGTTTCAGGGCATCTGCCCGGTCGTATTGACCTTTTCTACGTAACATATCACGCTCATGTGAGAGCGCCAGAATATCTGCGGGGATTGCATGGCGATATGGCTTCGTGGTCATACATTCCATCCTTCGGTACTACTAACTTTTTCTGCCCACAATAATTTGCTACCAACCAAGCGCGAGACCATCACAGCGTGGGTCGGCAGCCCCCTCAAAAATATGTGTATCTGGATTGATGAGAATAGCTTGAGCATGACCCATTCCATCCTCCCACAAGCTTTCCACAATGGTACGATGACCAAGTAAATCGAGTTCAAGAGCTACGCCACTCATAAAGCGCCTCTCCATCATTACC
>WNGG01010535.1_pt1 | contig 10014 bp, 9 predicted proteins | sample 5400661 | NCBI WGS metagenome assembly WNGG01 (sample SAMN13153372, study PRJNA577476) | soil metagenome | isolation source: 100 cm soil or saprolite under Garry oak tree replicate 1 | place: USA:California | collected 2016-06-15
CCGGTCGTTAGCCTCCGCGATTCAGCATTGATCCGCTGACTGGGACGTGATGGTTTCTTCGTGGCTTTGAGCTGCGATTTTCTGCTGTGCGGCTGGCCGGCACGGGGTCTGGGCGCGCACCCGATGGGTGCGGGATCACGGCTGCGGGCTTGTGGAGAACCGGCCGGCCGGAGCCGTCGTGCGGCGGCCACGGCCGCGTGACTGGGTCAGCGAGGCGAAGAGCGCCCCGGTTCGGGGAAATTACCCGGTTACCACACCATCTCATTTCCCAGGCAGGAGCGCTCTTCGTCATGCAGGATACGCGGTGGGATCACGGGCTGAAGGTAACCGGCGAAGGGGAGGGCCTGATCGGGCACGCGGGCGCGGTGCTATTGCGGAAGCTGGCCGACCAGGCGGGGCTGACCGCCGCGCTGGGGTCCGCGCTGGCGCGGAAGGGGAAGTTCCCCCTGGTAGATCGCGGTGTGGCGCTGGTGTCCATGGCGGTGGCGATCGTGCTGGGGGCCACCAGCATGAACGACATCACCCTGCTGGCACACCAGGAGCAGGTCTTCGGCGCTGCGCCCAGTGACACGACGGTGCGGCGGACGCTGGAACTGGCCGACCCGCGCACCCTGGACAAGATCGCCCGGGTCCGGGCGGCGGTCCGGGCGCACGTCTGGTCGCTGATCGCGGCGCGGCCCGGCGGGTTCCCCTGGCTGGCCATAGCGGGCAAGCTGCTGGCGGGCTGGCTGGTCATCGACCTGGACGGCACCCTGATCACGGCTCATTCCGAGAAGGAAGGAGCGGCCCCGACCTGGAAGAAAGGCTTCGGCCTGTTAACTGAACTACCGGAAGTGTCTTCCCAGTTCAGCGGGCATGCCGGTTTGGCGTGGGTTACGGTCGCTGCTCATGGCTGGGGATGAGCGGGATGCTGATGTGGCGGGTCTGGCTGTCCCGTCGGTGGGTGCCCTGCGGGAGACAGGTGATCCGTGGGAGCCGTTTCAGTTGGTCGATGCGGCGGGCGCGGTGGTCGGCCCGGTCGCCGCTTACCTGAAGGATCTGCAAGCGTGCGGCCGGTCGGAGGCGACACTCCGCTCGTACGGCATGGACCTGCTGCGATGGTTCCGGTTCTGCTGGGTGTCGGGGCTGGCGTGGGACCAGGTGACCCGGGCCGAGGCCGGCGAGTTCTGCCGCTGGCTGCGGATCGCGGGAAAACCGGCTGGCCTGCACTGGCGGGCCCGGCGCGTCGGCGGGGACGGCGAGGCTGCTGCGGCTGCGGTCGCGTGCGGGCCGCAGGCGGGATCACCGGATGCGGTGATCGGAAAGCCGGCGCCTGACCGCACGTACGCGGTGGCCACGGTGGCGCATTGCGAGACGGTACTGCGTCATTTCTACGATTTTCACCTTGAGTCGGGGTCCGGGCCGATGGTGAACCCGTTCCCGCTGGACCGCGGCCGCGCCGGGCGGGCCGGCGCGCATCACAACCCGGTGGAGCCGTATCCGCGGCGCCGGTCGGGGCTGTTCCGGCCGCGGGTCGTGCAGCGTGCCCCGCGCAGCATCCCCGATGAGCAGTTCAGCGAGCTGTTCGCGCGGCTTTCCTCGCACCGGGACCGGGCGCTGGTCGCGTTCTGGGTCTCGACCGGGGCGCGTGCCTCGGAGCTGCTGGGCGCCACTGCCGGTGACGCTGATGCCGGGCAGCAGCTGATCACGGTGATCCGGAAGGGGACGCGAGTGATGCAGCCGCTGCCGGCGTCGCCGGACGCGTTCGTGTGGCTGCGGCTGTATCAGGCGCAGATGCACGGCCTGGTTCCCGGCGGGGCTGATCAGCCGTTGTGGTGGACGCTGCGCCGGCCGTTCCGGCAGCTTGCCTACCACGCGGCGCTGCGGATGTTCACCCGGGCGGGCGCAGAGCTGGGGGCGGGCTGGACGTTGCATGACTTGCGGCACACGGCCGCTTACCGGATGTCCCGGGATCGGGCGATGCCACTGGCCGATATCCAGTGGGTCCTGGGTCATGCCCGGCTGAGCACGACGCAGCTGTACCTGAACCCGGTGCCTGACGACGTGATCGCGAGCGTGGCGGCGTTCCATGCGCGCCGGGCGCGGCCGGCGCCTCCGGATAGCCCGCGCCGGGATGGCGGCTACCGGCCGGAGACGCTGAAGATTCTTTTCGGGGAAACGCCATGACTGGCGCTCCGCCCGTGCCGGCGCCATCGCTGATCTTGACGCGCGTCTGCGACGGGGCGGCCGCGCCGGAGGCGTCGCAGGTGATGCGGCAGTTCCCGCCGCGTCCCCGGCCGGGCGCCTGGCCGGCGACCGGCCTGGACCGGGAGCAGGTGTCCGGATTGCTGCTGGCGGACCCGTTCCCGCTGGGCAGCTACGGGGCGCAGCGGCAGCGCGCCGCGAGCCTGAAACGGGTGCTGGACTGGCTGGGCGGCCAGCCGGGCGCTGCCTGGCAGGAACGCTGGACGGCGTCCGGAGCGGAAGGAACCGCCCGGTGGCGGGACCTGGTGCCGGGCTTTCCTCACCGCGGTCACGGGCCAGCCGGCGGGTTGCTGCTGCTGATCTGCGGTGACGTGATCCGGCCGGATGCGGGCTGGCTGCTGGAAAGCTCCGGGCTGCGGCTGCTGACCGCCGAGATGGCCCGGACCCGTGACCCGGCTGGTTTTACCCGGCTGCGGAAGATCTGCGAAGCCGAGCAGATCAGCGAGCTCATCCGTGACCTGTCGCTGCGCCGGATCGCTGCCATCATGGCCGCCAAAGGGGGCACAGCCGGCGACACCACCGCCGGCGACTGCCTGGAACTCGCCAGCGCGGTGAGCGTCATAGACGGCCCGCGGGGCAAGGGAATGTACTTCTACCAGCTGCTCCGCGCGGCCGGCGGGTTCCCGCCGCAGGCGCCGGCCAGCGTGCGGATGTTCGCCACCAGGGGCCAGCTCAGCCCCGCCGAGCTGATCGACCAGTATGGCATCGAATGCCGCCCGGTCCGTGACCTGCTCGTGGACTACCTCCAGGAGCACCAGCTCGCGGTGGACTACGCGACCCTGCGGGCCATGGCGCACACCCTGGGCAGCCTGTTCTGGCGTGACCTGGAACACCACCATCCGGGGATCAGCTCGCTGCGCCTGTCCCCGGCGGTGGCGGCGGGCTGGAAACAGCGGATCACCCGCAAACCGGGACGGGCACCGGCCCGAGCAGACGGTTCCGCGCAGACGGTGCCGCGGGCGTCCTCGGCCGGGGCCTTGTTCACGGTGCGCGCGTTCTACCTGGACATCGCCCAGTGGGCGGCCGACGACCCGGCCCGGTGGGCGCAGTGGGCTGCGCCGTGCCCGGTCCGCGCGGAAGAGATCCCGCACGCCAAGGAGGTGTCCCGCCGCAAGGCACGGATGGACCAGCGGACCCGCGAGCGGCTGCCGGTCCTGCCTGTGCTGCTCAGATCGGCCGCCGCTGAGTGCGAAGCCCCGGCAGCGCGGCTGGCGGCCTGCCGGGCCGCCCGGCCCGGTGAGCTGTTCACCGCCGGCGGACAGACGCTGCGCCGGGCCATCATGGCCAGCGGGCCGAGCGCCCGGATCTGGGCCGAGGACCCGGCCACCGGCAACCGCCGCGACCTGACCCTCGAAGAGCACCGCGGGTTCTGGGCACGGGCGGCCATTGAAGTCCTTCGCCATAGCGGGATCAGGATCGAGGAGCTGACCGAGCTGTCCCATCACAGCCTCATCCAGTACCGGCTGCCCGCCACCGGCGAGCTCATCCCGCTGCTGCAGATCGCCCCGTCCAAGACCGACGCCGAACGGCTCCTGGTCATCAGCCCCGAACTCGCCGACGTGCTGTCGGCCATCATCACCCGGATCCGCGACAGCAGCGGCGCGGTCCCCCTCGTGGTGTCCTACGACGACAACGAGAAAGTGTGGAACCCGCCGATGCCGCTGCTGTTCCAGCGGCGGCTGCGCGCCGAGAACCGGCCCATCACCGCCCAGGCGATCCGCCAGCTCCTCGACATCGCGCTGGACCGCAGCGGGCTCACCGACGCCAGCGGCCAGCCGCTGCGGTTCGCCCCCCACGACTTCCGCCGCCTGCTGATCACCGACGCGATCATGCACGGCATGCCGCCGCACATCGCCCAGCTGGTCGCCGGGCACCGCGACATCAACACCACGATGGGATATAAGGCCGTCTACCCCGAGGAGGTCATCAACGGCCACCGGGCATTCATCGCCCGCCGGCGCGCACTGAGGCCGAGCGCCGAATACCGGGTTCCCAGCGACGAGGAATGGGAGGAGTTCCTCGGCCACTTCGAACGCCGCCGGGTCGCGCTGGGCGACTGCGGACGAGCCTACGGGACCAGCTGCATTCATGAACATAGCTGCGTCAGATGTCCCCTTCTCCGGGTTTCCCCAGATCAGCGGCCCCGCCTGGTGAACATCCGCGACAACCTGATCGTCCGCATCGACGAAGCCCGGCGTGAGGGCTGGCTCGGCGAAGCCGAAGGACTCAAGGTCAGCCTGGCCGCCGCGAACGCCAAACTCGCCCAGGCCGACCGGCTTGCCGCCCGCCGCGCCGCCGCCGTCGGCCTGGGCATGCCCGCCTTCCGCGACATCGCCGGCCGCACCGCCGCCCCCGCCAAGGACCCGGCATGAACCCGCCCGCCAGGCTGGCCACCGCGCTGCGCGCCCACGCTCAGGGCCTGTACTGCCTGGAAGCCGCAGCCGAGCTTCTCATCTCCCAGTCCCGGCTGCACCGAGCCGACTTCACCAGCCAGTTCGTCCGCATCCAGCACGGCCTGGCCGGCGGGCCGGAGATGGCCGCCATCGACTGGCCGGCCGCGATCACTGCCCTGGGAGCCAGCCTGCCTTGCTCCGGCGGCGAGCAGCGCATGCTGAGGATCACAGCGAGCCTGGCTGACGGGATACCCGTCGATCTCCGGGACACTCTCACCGGTCTCGACGACCGCAACGTCCAGCTCCTGATCACAGCCGTGCTCCACGCATCAGGACAATGCCATTCGCCTCGGAGGCCCTGATGACCGGAACCGAAGACCCGGAAGAACCCGCAGAGCCGGAAACCTTCGCCCTCCCCGCCGGTTCCCTGAACCATCTCGCTGACCTGCTCGGCGAGCTCGACGCCTTCCTCCGCAGCGGTCAACCGGTCGGCGGCCAGCTCACCGAGTTCATGCGACGCCGCGGTCACCCGCACCCGGGCCTCGCCGCCTGCAACCGGATCGATGACCTCTGCTTCACGGCGTTCGGCTACCGTCGGCTCGCCGACAACCTCCTCGCCCAGCCCACCACGGCACTGTTCGCAGACGAGCACACCAGCCACAGCTGAAGGACCAAGTTTCAGCAGGTCACCGGCACCGCCGGTAGTTCAGAGAAGGCTTCCACCCGCTCGGGGCCTGGCTGGCCAATACCGCCGAGAGCCTGGCGATGCTGCTGCGGCCGGGCAACGCCGGGTCAAACACCTTCGCCGACCACGCCGCGGTGCTCACGGCGGCACTGCGCCAGATCCCCTCCCGCATGCGCTCGCGGCTGCTGGTCCGCGTCGACGGGGCCGGGGCCAGCCACGACCTGGTCAGGCACCTGCTGACACTGTCCTCGCCGCGCAAGACCCTGCTGTTCACCTGCGGCTGGATGATCACCGAGTCCGACGTTATCTTGAGCCCCGGCGTCAGCCGGGGCTGTGACCTGCGGCGTCCTGTCGCGGACGGTGTCGTTGACGGGCCGCGTGCAGCGTGGTTCAGAGGGTTTCACTGGGCTGGATTGTTACCTGATCGGGTCCGGGATGACCGCTGGTCGCCGAGTGCGCGGGCGAGCTGGCGGCGGAGCCGGGCGTTGTCGTCGGCGAGCTGCTGGTTGCGCTGGAGGGCGGTGGTGAGCCTGGCGCGCAGCGATTCTTCGGTTGCCCGCTGGTCGGCCGGGATGGCGGTGGCCGGATCGCGGCCGCGTGCGTCATTGCGCAGTTTGCGGACCTGGCCGCTGATGTCGGGCTGGGTATAGAGCCAGGACCGGGAGATCCCGGCGGCGGCGGCGACAGAAGCGAACGTGACGGGATGGCCGGAGCGGTCGAGCTCGCGCAGCGCCTGGATGGCCTTGGAGCGGGTCAGCTCGTGCCGTCGTGCCGCGGCCTGGGCGAGCGGGGCGGCAGGGTCAGCGCACACCGGCAGCCGCCTCCTTGTCCTGCCCGTCCGCTTCGAGGGCGGTGATGATCTTGCCGAGGTTTTCGGCGACCTGCTTGTTCATCTCGGCGACGCGGGCATGCCCGGCGGCCTCGGCGGCGGTGATGATCTGCAGGGTGGCCTGCCGCTGGGCATGGTGCTGCGGGAGGAACTCGGCGGTCGTGACGAACATCGGGCAGGTCAGGCACGAGTTGGCGTGCGGGCAGGTTTTCACCAGCGGCAGCTGGCAGTAGCCGTTCGGCAGCGCCTGGGTGGCCCGTGACAGTTGCTGCTTGGCCCAGGCGGCGTCGCCGAGCGGGCCGTCGGGGCTGATCTGGACGGGCTGCCCGGCGGCATCGACCTTGCGGGCCTTCTCCCAGTGCTCGCGGACGGTCTTATCCGACAGCCGGGCATACAGCGCGGTCATCGCGGCCGACTCATGGTCGAGGATCTTCTGCACGACGTGCTGGGGGACATCGCGGTTGATCAGGACGGTGCCGAGGGTGTGCCGCCACTGGTGCGGGGTCAGGTGCACGGGCCGGCCGTGCTCGTCGCGGATGTCGCAGTCGGCCAGCCACCGGTAGAGCACCAGCCGGTAGCTATGGCCGCTGACCGGCGCCCGGCCGTCGGGGTTCTTGGAGACCCGGGGGAACAACACGGGCGGGGAAGGGTAAAGGCCCAGGATCCGGTTCTGCTGCTCGCCGATGAGTGCGCGGAGTTCTTCGTCGATGGGCACGAGAGCCTCGCGTTTCATCTTGTGGTTGCAGTAGCGAAGGTAGGGGGCGCCGCTGTCGTCGGTGATGACGCAGTCGAAGGCCAGCCGCAGCGCGTCGGAGACCCGCAGGCCGCAGCGGATCAAGATGAGCGTGGCCAGCCGGTATGCCGGGTTGCGCTGCCGGGCGAGATTGCCGGGATTCTCGACCTGGGTCATCACGTGCCCGGCCAGGGCGCGGGGCAGCTGCTCGCCGCGGCGGGGCTGGTCCCCGGGAAAGAACATCGCGGTCGCCGGCAGGGCGGGGTCCCAGCCGTGCTGGCGGATCGCGGTCAGGAACGCGCCGGCCATGCCGATGTGGTCGGCCCGCTGCCGGCTGCTGCCCATATTGGCCTGCAGGTCGGCGAGGTAGTCCTCCAGCACGGCGCGGTCGATGCCGCTGCTGCCGGTAATGCCGCGGGCGTCCAGGAACGACGCGAACCGGGTCAGGGCGCGCAGCGGCCGGCCGCCGCCGGAATCGAGTGCCAGGCCGGTGCTCAGCCGCCACCGGATCCACCGTTTGGCCAGGTCTTTCAGCTGCGGCTGGGGGATGCCGGAGAAGTCCAGGACGCGCCGGGCGCCGTATCCGAGCCGGTGCATCTGCCAGGTGTCACGGCCGTACTCGGCGTCCCATCCGGTGCCCTCGGCCAGGTCGGCGACCTGGCGGCGGAACCAGGCCAGCAGGGCGGCCGCTTTCGACCGTGGCCTGCCGAGCTGGTCCCGCCATTCCCGCTCGGTGCGGTCCAGCAGCGACGACGCGCCGCTGGCGGCCAGGAACCGCACCGCGGTCATCACCACGATGGGCGGGGCCTTTCCGGCACGCTCGTCGTGGCGGCGCTGCAGCGCGTACTGCATCTCCAGCTTCAGGTGCGCGGGCAGGCCATCCAGCCGGATCCTCCGCTCATAGCCGGGAGCCACGACGCCAGCGGCCCAGCCCGCGGCGAACTCCGCAGCAGGGGGCCGGCCGCGCCGCTTCCAGGTCACGCGGTGCGAACGGCACCAGTCGCTTCCCGGTTCAGCCCACAGCTGGCAGCTGCTGATCAGGCAGCCCGCCGGCGGGACGGCCGGCCGACTGCCCGGCAGCCCGTCCAGCCAGCCTTGCAGGTCCGGCATCCCAGCCCGTTCCCACGCGCCCGCATGCCGGACGCACAGACCCTTGCGCTGCGCGACGCCATAACGGCATCCCGGTGCCCCGCAGCAGGTCAGCGCCGCATCCTTTCCCCGCCATCCGGGATCGGCCGCCGCCGCGAAAGCCCGCACCCCGGGCCGGCCGGCCGCCGTCCACCGCTGCCGGTGCCCGTGACACAGCCCCTGCCCGCCGGCCGCGCGGCCGCATCCCGTCACCAGGCACAGTTTCCCGCCGAACACCGGATCCCGCGGGTCGAAGACAAGCTCCTCAGCCCGGAACTCCGGGCGGACGGCCGCCATCAGGCTGGCCAGCAGGCCCGGGTTCCTGTCCGCGGCACCCTGCCCGGCCGGGATCACGAGGTCACCGCCGCGTCCCCGCCGGCGGCGGGGACCGTCGCGGTCACGGTGACGCGGACCCCGCCGCGCCAGGCGCGGGCGCGCAGCCAGGTGCCGCCGCTGACGGCGGTCTCGAGAACGTCATCCATAGCCAGCGCCTGCCGCCAGGCAGCGAACGCGGCGCGGGCACCGGCACCGGTGACCTGGCCGGCCAGGCTGCCGCCGGCCGCGGCGACGGTCCAGGCGATCAGCGGAAGGCCAGCACCCTCATCCAGGATCGCGGCCAGCTCACGGGCAGCCCGCTGCTGCCACCGGGCCCGGTCAGCATGAGTTACCCAGCAGGACTCGGTCACCAGGACACTTCCTTCCCGGTCAGCCAGCCCGCCTTCTCCAGCGCCGCCCGCGCGTCCTCCGCCGTCAGGTGGCCATAGACGGCGCACGTCACGGCCACCGACGAGTGACCCAGCAGCTTGGAGACGACCTCGACGGGGACGCCATCGCGCAGCCACCGGGTGGCCGCCGAATGCCGGAACCAGTGCGGATCGAAAGCGAAGCCGGTCTTCGCCCGCAGCCGCAGCACCAGGTCATAGGCCGCCGGATACGCCCACGCCTGGCCCCGTGGCTCCGCCCAGATATTGATGAAGACGTAGTCACTGTCGGTACTGCCGTACTCGGCGTGCAGGTAGTCGGCATACAGCCGGATCAGCTCTGCCCCGACCGGGACCGTCCGGCCACCGGACTTGGCCCGGGCGCCGTTCGCGTTCTCCCGCGGCACGATGCTGATCTCCCGCTCGGCGGCGGCGATGTCCTCATGCCGCAGGCCTAGCGCTTCACCTGCCCGGCAGCCTGTCTCGTGCATCAGGGCGAAGAAGAACCGGTCCCGCAGCCGCGTGCACGCGTCCAGGATCGCCTGCGCCTCGGTAACCGTGAGGATCCGCGGCAGCTTCGCCGGGACCTTCAGCGAGATGGCCCGGCCGCGATACGGCTTGCCCTTGCTGACGTGGTGCAGGAACGGCTTCCACCCGCCCCGCCCGCCGGTTCTCCACGCGGCCAGCAGGTCACCCACTTCGGCGCCGTTGCGGGCCTGGTGCGCATAGAACGCGCTCACCGCGGCCAGCTTGCGGTTGACGGTCGCCGCCGTGACCTGCGCCGCCGCCGCCGGCAGCACCGCCACCGCCCCGGACCGGCCCGCCGGGGGCAGCTGCAGCCACGCCACGAACTCCCCGACATCCTCCAGCCGGGCCTCCCGCCAGTCCAGGCCGCGGAACCCGATGAAGTCCCAGTAGTCCTTGAGATCGTGGGCATAGGCCTTGACCGTGTTCGGCGACCTGCCGATGTCGGTCAGATAGGCCAGGAACCGGTCCACCGGGACGACCGGCACGTCGTCGTCCCCCAGCACGGTCCACGACCGCGTCCCCGAACCGGGGACCACCACCGGCTGCACGAGCATCCGTCTCCTCCTTGGTCAACGTCATGGACAAGGCAGGAGATAACCACGCCCGGAACCCCAACCGGGCATCAGAAAAGGCTCGTGCTAGACGTTAAAGACAGTCTCGTGAGCGCTAGAGATAACGTCGGACTCGGTGATCATCCAGCCGCAGGTGAACAGCAGGATCCGGCGAGGGGAGGACATCGACAGCAGGTGCTTGATGAGGTCATGGCTGGCCCC
>WNGG01010539.1_pt1 | contig 10012 bp, 6 predicted proteins | sample 5400661 | NCBI WGS metagenome assembly WNGG01 (sample SAMN13153372, study PRJNA577476) | soil metagenome | isolation source: 100 cm soil or saprolite under Garry oak tree replicate 1 | place: USA:California | collected 2016-06-15
GCCGAAGTCGGGCGTGGTGCCGCTGACGGTCTCGTTCACGGCTTTCCCTTCCGGCGGCACGGGCAGCTACGACTACGCCTGGCAATTCGGTGATGGAGGCACCGCGGTCGGCCGGCACCCGGTCCACACGTTCACCTCGATCGGGACCTTCGACGTGGTGCTGACCGTGACCAGCGGCGGCCTCGTTCGCCAGTGCGAGCGTTTCATCACCGTCAACGCACCGGCACCCAAGACGGCGACCCTGACATTTACAACCGTGGATGAAGTCTCCGTCGACTGTCTTGTCCCAGCATCGGTCAACATCGATCCGCCCAAGAAGGATTGCGTCGGCTTGCCCCTGCCTGGGACGACGTGCTTGGAGACGTACCCGGTCGGAACAGCGGTGACGATAACTTCGTCCAGCACCACTTGCGGGCAGGTCTGTTGGTCGGGGGCTTGCGCGGGCACGAAGACCAACCTCGGATCCGTATGCACCCTCACGATGAACAGCGACCTGAATGCCGCCGCCACTTTCGTCTTCGGGACCTGCGGCTTGGCGGCCGAGCCGCCGGTTGCCCTCACGTGGAACGTCGACCTCGAAGCGCCGGGCGCCGTCGGTCAGGTCGTGATGGACGGTGCGCTGATGGTCGCCGAGACCGGCCAGCGCGTACAGCGCGTGGCCCGGCAACGCGAGGGCGAGATCGTGGTGTCCGGAAGCATCGTCCGCGCCGACGGCAAGCCCGGCACCTGGCGCTTCGAGGCGCAGGACGCGGCGGCCATCGAGCCGGGCAGCCTGCGCGTGCAGCAAGGCGACGTGGACCTGCTCACGCCGACCGCGGTCGTGTTCCGCCTCCGGGGCCAGGCCGGCGAGCGCGTGTCGTTCAGCTATCGCCTCCGGCGCTGAGCCGAGCCCAACGCCTGGCGCGGCACCGCCGCGCACTTGAGGGCCGGCAGGGCCTCGCATAGGATCCCGTGTCTCCACACCGCCGGGAACGGGAGCCGCCATGAGCACGCCACGCTACCGCTGGGCCGCGCCGGGCGACGTCAACGCGTTCTTCGGGCTCATGCTCGACAACGTGATGAACCTCGTGATCCTGGCCGGGATCCTGGTCTTCGTCTACGGATTCCCCGAGCCGCTCGTCTACACGCGCATGTTCCCCGGCACCGCGCTGGGCGTGATGTTCGGCGACCTCGTCTACACCTGGCTGGCGTTCCGGCTCGCCCGCCGCGAGGGCCGCGACGACGTGACCGCGATGCCTCTCGGCCTCGACGCGCCGAGCACGATCGGAATGGCCTTCACCGTCCTCGGTCCCGCGTACGTCGCGGCCAAGGCCCGCATGCCCGTCCCCGACGCGGCCGTGGTCGCGTGGCAGGTCGGGATGGCCTGCATGATCCTGATCGGCCTCTTCAAGCTCGCGATGTCGTTCCTGGGCGGGGCGATCCAGAAGGTCGTCCCGCAGGCCGGCCTGCTCGGCTCGCTGGCCGGCGTGGGCCTCGCGCTCATGGGATGCCTGCAGCTCGGCGACATCCTCGCGCAGCCGATCGTGGGGATGCTGTCGCTGGGCCTGATCTTCTGGGCGCTGGTCGCGCGCCTCCGCCTTCCCTTCCGGGTGCCGGGCGTGCTCGCTTCGGTGGTCACGGGCGCCGCCGTCTATTACGGCCTCGGCGCGCTCGGCCTCCTGGCCCGGCCGCTGACCGCGCCCGCGCTCGAGTTCTCCCTCGGCCTTCCGCTCCCGACGCTCGGCTTCCTGAAGGGCATGCCACTCGCGCTCGCGCGGTACCTTCCGATGGCGGTGCCGTTCGCGATCCTCACCGTCGTCGGCGGCATCAACGTCACCGAGAGCGCGCGCCTGGCCGGCGACGACTACAAGACGCGCTCGATCCTCCTCACCGAGGCGGTGGCGACGCTGGTCGCCGGCCTCTGCGGCGGCGTGTCGCAGACCACACCGTACATCGGCCATCCGGCGTACAAGGCCATGGGCGGCCGCGCCGCCTACGCGCTCGCGTGCGGACTCTTCGTGGGCTTCGGCGGCATGCTCGGCTACCTCCCGCTGCTCGTGCGCGTCCTGCCCCTGGCCTGCCTGGCCCCGATCCTCGTCTTCGTGGGATTCGACATCGTCTCGCAGGCCTTCCAGGCCACGCCGCGCGACCACGCGCCGGCGGTGTGCTTCGCGATGCTGCCCTCGGTGGCGCAGCTCCTGCTGATCGTCCTCGACAAGGCCAACCCGCTCTTTTCCTCCGCGGCCCTGGAGCCCGAGCGCGTGGCCACGGGCGCCCACATTCCGGCCGCCTTCGCCGAGAACTTCGGGGTCTTCGTGGTGCTCGCGCACGGCTTCATCCTCACCGCGATGCTGTGGGGCGCCGCGCTCGCGTTCCTCATCGACCGGCGGATCGGCCGCGCCGCCACCGTGCTCGGGGCCGCGGCCGTCCTCGCCCTCTTCGGCCTCATCCATTCGGTGCTGCCCACCGGCGGCATCTACCTGCCCTGGGGGCCGGAGCTGCTCGGCTCGCGCATCCCCTATCAGTGGGCGGCCGCCTACGCGCTCGTGGCCCTCACCGCGCTGGCGCTCGGACGCACCCGCGCGTACGCCGAGTCCGTGGCCGCGGAGCGGCGGGTCGCCTAGCGTGGACCGGCCCGTCCGCGAATCCAGCATCGACCTGGTTCGCGGCGCCGACGTGCTGCTCATGCTCTTCGTCAACGAGATGGCCGGAGTGCGCGGGACGCCCGCGTTCCTGCTGCACAAGCCCCACGACGCCGACGGCATGACCATCACCGACGTGGTGTTCCCGGCGTTCCTGTTCATCACCGGGCTCGCCATCCCGTTCGCGCTCGGCGGGCGCCTGCGGCGCGGCTACGCGGGCGCCGTCTGGCGCCACATCTTCGGCCGCACGCTGGCGCTGCTGGTGATGGGCGTGCTCATGGTGAACGCGGAGCAGCCCGGCGCCGGCGGGCCGATCTCGCCCGATCTCTGGAACGCGCTCATGAGCCTCGGCGTCGTGCTCGTCTGGCTCGCCCCGCCACGCGACGGACCCGCGCGCCCGAGGACATGGCTGCGCGTCGCGGGGGCGGCGCTCCTCGTCGCTCTGGTCTTCCTCTACCGGAGCCGTGACGCCACCGGCCTCATCCAGATCCGGCCGCACTGGTGGGGGATCCTGGGGCTGATCGGCTGGTCGTACCTCGTGGCGGCCAGCGCGTACGTGCTCGCCCGCGACCGGCCGGCGATCCTCCTGGGGGGCGTCGCGCTCCTCTACTGTGTCTACCTGGCCGACGAAGCGGGCCGCGCCGCCTGGCTCGTCGCGCTCTCACCGTACTTCAGCGTCGGCCGCATCGTCGCTTCCCACTCCGCGGTGGCGCTCTCCGGAACCCTCCTCGGCGTGCTGCTCCTGCGGCATCGACAGGAGGGCGGATCCCCGCGCCGGCTGGTGGGGGCCGCGCTGGGATATGCCGCCGCGCTCGCGGCCGCCGGAGCGCTCCTGCACGAGCTGCACGGGCTTCACCCCGCCTTCTCGATCAACAAGGTGCTGGCGACGCCGGCCTGGTGCCTGCTCTCCGCCGCCATCACCACGGCGTTCTGGGTGGGGATCTTCGTGCTCACGGACGTCGGGAGATGGGAGCGATGGCCGAAGGCGCCCTTCATCGCCGGCGGGAACGCCCTCCTGTGCTATCTGTTGGCGCCGTTCCTGCTGTCGCTCTTCGCGCTGATCGCGTCGCTCTTCGGCGGGACGAACCTCTATCACCGGCTCGGAGAGAGCACCGCCATCGGCGTCGTGCGCTCGGCGGTGTTCGCCTGGATCGTCGTGCGCCTGGGCGGCCTCCTGCGAGATGTCGGCATCGGAATGAAGATCTGATCGGGGAGGTACCGTGATCGCGCGATCGACGTTCGCCGTGTGCACACTCGCGGCCGCGACCGCCGCCGCTGCGCCTCCGGTCGTCCTCGTGAACCACCTCGGCTACGACCCCGACGCGCCCAAGCGGGCGGTCGTGCAGGGCCACCGCGGTGACGTGGTCCGCTCGTGCGCGGTGGAACCGGTCGCCGGCGGAGCCAGGACCCCGACCCGCGCGCCGCGCCCGGTGGGCCGCGTCGACCGGTGGCGGGACTGGGTCTACTGGACGGTCGACTTCTCGGAGCTGCGCCGCGAGGGCACGTTCCGCCTGGCCTGCGTCACCGCGTCCGGCACCGTGCGCTCGTTCCCGTTCCGCGTGGAGGACCACGTCCTGGAGCGCCACACGCTGTCCGACGTCGTGTACTACTTCAAGGGCCAGCGCGCGTCGGGTCCGATGGACACGGCGGACCGCGCGCTGCCGCTCGAGGGCCGGACGGACCAGCGCGTCGACGCCCACGGCGGCTGGTACGACGCGACCGGAGACTACGGCAAGCACCTCTCGCACCTCTCCTTCTCGACGTACTTCAACCCGCAGCAGCTTCCGATGACCGCGTGGGGCCTCTTGAAGGCCTACGAGCTGCTCCAGCGACGCGGCACCCCCTCGATACGGCAACACCTGCGCCGCCTGCTCGACGAGGGCGCGTTCGGCGCCGACTACCTGGTGCGCGTGAAGGTGCCGGACGGCTCGTTCTATCGCTCGGTGTCGGCGCCGGGGCCGGAGAAGCGGCCGCAAGACCGGCGCATCGGGAGGGAGGGGCGCGGCTTCGCGATCAAGACCGCGGAGACGAAGGACCGCATGACCGCACCCGGCGAGCCGTCCGAAGACGACGCCGCGTACCAGAGCAGCCTCCGCGCGGGAGGCGGCGTGGCGATCGCCGCCCTGGCGCGGGCGGCCGCGATGAGGGCGCCCGGCGAGCGCAACGGCGACTACCTGCGCGCGGCGGAAGAGGCCTGGGCGTTCCTGGCCGCGCACAACGCGCCGCTCACCAACGACGGCCGCGAGAACGTCGTCGACGACTACTGCGCGCTGCTCGCGGCCACGGAGCTTTTCAACGCAACCCGCAAGCCGGACTACGAGGCGGCGGCCGACGAACGGGCCCGCCGCCTGATCGCGCGTCTCGCCCCCGGGCCCAAGGCGTACTGGCGAGCGGACGAAAACGATCGTCCTTTCTTCCACGCGGCGGACGCCGGCCTGCCCGTCACGAGCCTGCTCGCGTACGCGGAGATCGCGGATCCGGAGGCGAAGGCCGCGGCCCTCCGCGCCGTGCGCACGTCGCTCGAGGGCGAGCTGGCCGTGACCTCCGAGGTGGCCAACCCGTTCGGCTACGCGCGGCAGCTCGTCCAGACGAAGTCTGGAGTCCGCGAGACGCGATTCTTCTATCCGCACGACGCGGAGACGGCGCCGTGGTGGCAGGGCGAGAACGCGCGGCTGGGCTCGCTGGCCTTCGCCGCGCGGTGGGCGATCCCGCACTTCGCCGACGATCCGGCCTTCGCCGGACGGCTGCGCGCCTACGCGCAGGACCAGATCGACTGGATCCTGGGCCGCAACCCCTTCGACGCCTCGATGCTTCACGGCCAGGGGCGGAACAACCCCGAGTACCTCTTCTTCGGTTCGTACGAGTACACGAACGCGCCGGGCGGCATCGTCAACGGCATCACCGGCGGCTTCACCGATCCCCACGGGATCGACTTCAACCTTCGCCACACCGAGACCGGCGCGGACAACGATTGGCGCTGGGGCGAGCAGTGGCTCCCGCACGCGACCTGGTACCTGCTGGCGGTGGCGGCCGGCAGCCACGCCGCGCCGTCCGCCCGCGCCGGCGGGCCGGTCATCATCGCGTACCTCTTCCCCAAGGATGAGGTCGTGGATCCCTCCGCCATTTCCGCCGACGAGCTGACCCACATCAACTACGCCTTCGCCAACATCGCCGACGGGCGGGTCGTCGAAGGGTTCAAGAACGACGCGGAGAACTTCCGGGTGCTGGCCGGCCTGCGCCGGCAGCACCCGCACCTGAAGATCCTCGTCTCGGTCGGCGGGTGGACGTGGTCCGGCGGCTTCTCGGACGCTGCGCTGACGCGGGAGAGCCGGCGGCGCTTCGTCGCAAGCGCGGTGGAGTTCGTGCGCCGGCACGACCTCGACGGCTTCGACGTGGACTGGGAATATCCGGGCCTGCCCGGCTACGGCAACACCCACCGCCCCGAAGACAAGCAGAACTTCACCGCGCTCATGGCCGAGCTGCGCTCCGCCCTCGACAAGGAAGGCGCACGGCGGCGCCGCCGCTACCTGCTGACCTTCGCCGCCGGCGCGTCGTCCCAGTTCCTGGCCCACACCGAGATGGACAAGGTCCAGGCCTCGGTCGACTTCGTCAACCTCATGACGTACGACTTCCGCGAGGCCGACGGGGATCCGCTGGCCGGGCACCACGCCAACCTCTATCCGCACCCGGCCGACCCGGACCAGTCCTCCGCCGACCGCGCCGTTCGCGACTTCCTGGCCGCGGGCGTGCCGCCGGGCAAGCTCGTCCTCGGCGTGCCCTTCTACGGCCGCGCGTGGGGAGACGTGGACAGCGACGACGCCAGCGGCGGGCTCTTCCGGCCGGGCAAGAAGCCCGCCGAGCGGCTGGACACGCACTACGCGAGCCTGTCGGCCCTCGTGGCCAGCGGCGCGTTCGAGCGGCGCTGGGACCGCGCCGCGCAGGCGCCGTACCTCTGGAGCCGCGAGAAGAAGATGTTCGTGACCTACGACGATCCCGAATCCCTCCGCGTCAAGAGCCGGTACATCATCGAGCACGGCCTGGCCGGCGCGATGTTCTGGGAGTACTACGCGGACTCCACGGGCGCGCTGCTCCGCGCGCTGTTCACGGAGCTGCGCCGCCGGCCATGACGGGCTGGGCCCTGGATCTCGGGACCACGAACTCCGGCCTGGCGCGGTGGGACGAAGCACGGGGCCAGCCCCAGCTCGTGGCGCTGGCCTCGATCTGCCGCAAGCCCCAGGGCCGGGAGGCGCTGGAAGCGCCGCGTCTCGTGCCCTCCGCCGTGCATCTGATCGACGACCCGGGGCTGCTCGACCGCCTCGGCGGCTGGCCGCCGCTGGCCCGGCGGCTGTTCCTCGGGCGGCAGGGCTTCATCGGGCGGCCGGCCCTCGAACGCAACTACGGCGTCGCGCACCCCTCGTTCGTGCCGACGTTCAAGCCCGCGCTCTCCGAGGATCCGATGCTACCCCTCGCCCGTGTGGGTGCCCGCAGCGTCACCGCGCGCGAGGCCGCCCGCGTCTTCCTGCGCGAGCTGCTCGTCGAGGTCAAGCGTCACACCGGCCATCGCCTGCGCGACCTGGTGGTGACGTCGCCGGTCACCGCGTTCGAGAGCTACCGCGCCGAGGTCCAGGAGATCCTGAAGCGTCTCGGCGTCCGCCGCGTGCGTTTCGTCGACGAGCCGGTCGCGGCTGCGCTTGGATACGGCATCAACCTCACGGAGGACCGGACGATCCTCGTCATCGACATCGGGGGCGGCACCATGCACGCGGTCGTCGTCCGCCTGTCGCCCCAGGGGGCGGCCAGCGGCCAGGCCACGGTGCTCGCGAAGCGGGGGCGCACCCTGGGAGGCAACGCCGTGGACGGGTGGGTGCTCGCCGACCTCTGCCGCGAGGCGGGAGCGCCGCCGCCCACCGAAGCCGACGACGAGGGCACGCGCCTCTGGCGGCGGCTGATGCTGGCCGAGGCGTGCCGGGTCAAGGAAGCGGTCTTCTTCGACGAGAGCGCGACGTTCCTCCTCACCCCGCCCGGCGTCCACTCGCTCGACGGCGCGGAGCGGCCGGGCGGCGGGTTCCTCGTGTTCACGAGGCCCCGCCTGGCGCGCCTGCTGGAGGAGAACGGCTTCTTGCGCGACCTGACCGCGTCGATCGACGAGGTCGTCGAGCAGGCCAAGGTGCCGGACGAGGCGATCTCGGACGTCCTCCTCGTGGGCGGCTCGACGCTGCTGCCCGGCGTCTTCCCGCTCCTCGAGGCGCGCTTCGAGCGCCGGCGGCTCCGGGCCTGGCATCCCTTCGAGTCCGTGGCCTACGGCGCGGCCTGCTTCGCGGCCGACCGCGTGGCCGCGGTCGATTTCATCGTCCACGACTACGCGTTCGTGGCGCACGACCCGAAGACGGGCCAGGCGCAGCACGTGGTCATCGTACCGCGGGGCACGCGCTTCCCGACCCGGCCGGATTTCTGGAAGAGGCAGCTCGTCCCCACGTGCTCGCTCGGCGAGCCCGAGACGATCTTCAAGCTACTGGTGTGCGAGGTGTCGCGCGCCGACGGCGGCGCGCGGAAGTTCGTCTGGGACGCCGCCGGGGACCTGCACAAGGTCGGCGGCGCCGCGGGCGAAGCGGAGGTGGTCGTCCCGCTGAACGCCGCATCGCCCACGCTCGGGTACCTCGACCCGCCCCACTCCCCGCGTGATCGGCGACCGCGGCTGGAGGTGGCCTTCGGCGTGAACAGCGAGCGGTGGCTCACCGCCACCGTCTTCGACCTGCTCAGCCAGCGGCAGCTCATGCACGAGGAGCCGGTGGTGCGGCTGCTCTGAGAGTGGGAGCCCATGGAAACGCTGGAGCTCCTCGGCATGCTTCTGGCGGTGTTTGGCCCGCTCGCGTGGCGGGTATGGGAGGCGTGGAAGGCGCGTCACGATCCCGGCCCCGAGCCCACGTCGCGTTCCCCGCTGTACACGATCGCCGCCGCGGCGTGCGGGCTGACGGACGTCGAGACGAGAGGGTGGCGGGGCCGGCGCACTCTGGACGGGCGCGCCGGCGAGCTGCGCGTGCGGCTGGAGCAGCGGGTGAAGGGCAACCACGAGGACTCGCGGCAGTTCGAGACCCGCATCGCCGTGGAGAGGGCCGGAGGCGCGGTGCCGATCATGCTGCGCCGCGAGAGCCGCGGCCTGCTGGAGCGTGACGCCTCCGCCCGCGAGATCGAGATCGGCGACAAGGGCTTCGACGACGATTTCCACGTGACCGGCCCGCACACCTACGTGCGCGCGCTGCTCGACGGCCCGACCCGGCGCCTGCTGCGGACCCTCCTGCTCGAGATCGACCTCGAGGTCGACCGGGGGCAGCTCCGCGGGGCGCTGCCCGTGACCACCGACTGGGACCAGCACGAGCGCGTGCTCGCGCACATGCTGAGCCTCCTGCTCGACGCGGCGCGCCGGCTCGAGCGTCCGCGTGACGTCGCGCGGCGCCTGGCCGACAATGCCCGGCTGGATCCGCTCCCGGAGGTGCGGCTGCAGAGCCTGCTGACGCTGGTCCGCGAGTATCCGGAGCGGCCCGCCACCGACGAGGCGCTCCTCGCGGCCTGCGCCGACACCAGCGACTGGATCCGCGTCCGCGCGGCGACCGCGCTCGGCGCGCGCGGCCGGGCGACTCTTCTCGAGGTCGCCACCCGCGACCCTCCGGACGATGCCGCCGCCGCGCAGGCCATCACCGTTCTCGGGGAGGGGCTGCCGCCCGAGCACGTGCGCGAGATCCTCGGCCGCGCGCTGCGCACGCGCCAGGAGGCGACGGTGCGGGCATGCCTGATCGCTCTCGCGCACCGCGGCGATGACGATGCCGTCGTCTCGATCGTGAGGGTCATGAGCCTGGAGAAGGGCGCGCTGGCCGTGGCCGCCGCGGACGCGCTGGCCGCGACCGGCTCGGCCGCGACGTCGGCGAGCTGCGAGTGGCGGCCGCCCGCGCCCTCGGCCGCGTGGGCTCGGCGGCCGCGGTCGCTCCGTTGAAGGAGGCCGAGGCGCGGAGGCGGGAGCCGGACCTCACGCGCGCCGCCCGTCAGGCCATCGCCGAGATCCAGGCCCGCCTGCCCGGCGCCTCGCCGGGACAGTTGTCGCTGGCGAGCGGCGAGACCGGGAGCCTGAGCCTCGCCGAGGACGAGCGGGGCCGGCTCTCGCTGAAAGAAGACGCGCCGCGCTGAAAGTGCGTCCCCCCATTTGACCGCCCGGCGGCGGCGACACTAGAAGTCATCTCATAAATGCCTGAGGAGGATTCTGGCGCAGGCGAGATGCAGCAGGCCCAGGAAGTTGTCGACATGACGCTCCCAGCGCGTGACGAGACGACGCGAGTTGTGGAGCCACGCGAAGAGCCGTTCGATCTTCCAGCGTCGGCGCGCGCGACGGAGCGGACGGC
>WNGG01015501.1_pt1 | contig 10012 bp, 18 predicted proteins | sample 5400661 | NCBI WGS metagenome assembly WNGG01 (sample SAMN13153372, study PRJNA577476) | soil metagenome | isolation source: 100 cm soil or saprolite under Garry oak tree replicate 1 | place: USA:California | collected 2016-06-15
TCGCGCTTAAGCTGCGGGCGCAGCGTCGCCTGGCGCACCGTATGTTGAGTGCCTGACCGTGAGTCATTTGGTGCACAAATGGAATTCTACCCTACTCGAGCGCGCCCGTCAGCTTCAAGCGCTTGTTAGGCGGCGCCCTCGCGGCCAGATGCCCCAGATTGGTACAGATCCGACTCCGCCATGCCCGGCGGTTGTGCTGGGGTATCTCCCGAGACTTGGAGGCGCTGTCGGGCGGAGAACATGGGCCCGCGCATCGGCACATCACGCGCGAACGCCTGGAAGCCTAGGGGTGGGCGGTTCACGTCCACGTAGACGCCTTCCATTCCCCCGCGCATGAAATACGCTTCATGCCAGAACCCCGTGCCGCCGGAGTCACGAATGAAGTTCTGCCACCAGATGCGGTGCGGCTCTGAGCGCGTCCACCGCTCCATGGATTCGAAGTCCTTCCAGTACCACCGCATGCCGATATGCAACGGGAAGAGGCGGAAAATGATGTTGTTTTCGAAATGGAGCAGGCCTTCAGGCCGGGCAGCACCGGCCTTGTCGATCTGGGGGCCAAGACCAAGCAAGGTCTTGATGCCCGCGAAGGTGCGTACTCGCATGCCTAGGTAAATGACGACAAGGTTTGGGAAAGCGGCTAGGTCCACTGCACGCCGATCGACCGGGGTAGGCACAGGCCGGGCTCCTCGCGTGGCTTGCATTCATTGACGCAGGGCTTACTGGGTCGGCATCTGCTCAAGAAGCAGAACACTGACGCTTCAAGTCGTCAAGAGAGCAGCCGGAGCGGCGCTGCCTAACGGATGGCGCTTAAGCTGCGGGCGACTCGCCCACCGGCGCAAGGGACGTGGACGACACTTGGTGCCCGCCAGGGCACGACTCAACGGCTTCCTCTAGAACGAGAGCGCCCGCCAGCTTCAAGCGCTTGTTAGGCAGCAGGTGATCCTCTAACGCCTCTCGATGCTGAGGATATCCACGAGCTCCCCCACCATGCAATAACTACCTGCGTTCTTCGCGGGCGCTAGAACGAGGGTGACCGGGAGCCCATTGATCCGAAATGCGGTGGAGAGGTTCGTCGGCTCATAGGAGGTGCCGTCCGCGCCAAGAACGCGCCAGCAACCTCCTTCAACGTTCACGAACTGCACCGTTCCCGTGACGCGTACTTGGTCATCAGGCAAGCGACAGCCCAGTATGGCTAAGGACAGAACGACACCGAGCCAAGTGGGTGAAAAGCTGGTGGTAGTCATCGGTGCCCCCTAGGTCACTGAGCCTGGAAAAGGCCCGTTTGAGGATGCTTCGTGATACACCGGCGCTCGCTCCGCTGCCTAACGGATCGCGCTTAAGCTGCGGGCGACTCGCCCACAGGGCGCCGTGGAGTTGAACGATAGTTCGTGCGCGCCAGCGCACAGCGCTCCGTTTCCCTTATAGCGATCACCGCCCGTCAGCTTCAAGCGCTTGTTAGGCGGCAAACTACACGGAAAAGCCGGTCACGGCATCGCTTCCGGGCGATAGGTCGCAATCACAACGCCATTGGAGGTCGCCGTGCTCCCAATCAGCGACAGCTCAGCGCGCGCAGACGTTTCGCCAAACAATCGAGTTCCCGAACCCAGAACGAGCGGGTGAATCAGCAAGACGTACTCGTCGATCAGCTGTGCAGTCATCAGTGAGCGCACCAGGTCCCCGCTGCCCAGGACCAGTATATCCTTGCCTGCCTCCGCTTTGAGCAGTTTGACCGTCGCAACAGCCTCGCCCTTGAGGAGAACCGAGTTCACCCACGGCAAGGGGTCGGCGAGCGTCCGCGACGCCACATACTTAGGAATGCCATTGAGCCATGGCGTGAAAGGACTCTCGGTACGCTTTGGCCACACGCTGTAGAAATCCTCATACGTGCGTCGGCCAAGCAGGAGCGCGTCTGCGTTGGCAAATGCGTGGCCGGCCTGCGCCATCGCCGCGTAGGGGGCTGCCCAGCCCCCGTACTCGAAGCCGTTCCGAAGGTCCTCATCAGCGCGCGCAGGAGCCTGCATGACGCCGTCGAGGCTCACGTTGGCGCAGACAACAATTCTGCGCACGGGCGTCTCCTTGTTGATGGCGTCGGTTTGCCGCCTAACGGATCGCGCTTAAGCTGCGGGCGACTCGCCCGCCAGCGCATCCGTCGTTGAACGATAGTTCGTGCCCGCCAGGGCGCAAACACTCCGCTTCCTTTAGAACGATAAGCGCCCGCCAGCTTCAAGCGCTTGTTAGGCGGCTGACGTTGAGCCGCAGCCGTGGCAAAGGCGTTGAGGTCAGAACGGCGTCGATGAACGCCTTGGGAGGGCGGTACCAATGCCGAGTGACGTAATGATAGATGAGGTTGGGTGCCACGTAGATATGGGTCGCGCCACGGACAATAATGATGCCAGAGCCAAGTGATGCGTCATGACCGTTCAGCGAGGCTGTGATACCGAAGAGATGGGGCGTGAATTTGCAGAGGCCGAGCAGGCAGGGGTGGTATCCGCGGGTCTGCAACTGAGGCCGCGCGCAGAGTTCAAAGAGCTTGCGACGGAAGGCGCGCGTCGTCGGCCCAATGGGGCAGTACCTAAAGGGTGACAGCCACCCGATGTTAAGAGCACCCTGCACTTCTGTTCGGCTGAAATACGTAAACTCGCTCACGTCGCGGAAGAAAGTCATGTCAGCCGCCTAACGGATCGTGCTTAAGCTGCGGGCGACTCGCTCGGCGGCGCAAGCGTGCGGGACGCAGTCCGTGGCCCGCCAGGGCCACAACACTCCGCTTCCTTTAAAGCGATCAGCGCCCGCCAGCTTCAAGCGCTTGTTAGGCAGCTGGCTCAACGGGGCCCTCCCGTCGGACCTTGCCGCCAATGAGTAAGCGCGCGACTTAGACCCACACCAGCAACCATACCAGCGGCTACTAGGGTCAGAACATGAACCACATGAAGAGGCTTACCGATCCACTCCACGCCAGTGACGACGGCAATGACTATAGCAAGCACTGCTATGACAAGTTCGCGGCGAGCGGATCGGTGCCGAACAATTATTGTCATGATCAGTAATCAGTAGGCTGCCTAACCGATCGCGCTTAAGCTGCGGGCGACTCGCCCACAGGCGCATCCACCGTTGGACGATAGTTCGTGCACGCCAGCGCACAACACTCCGCCTCCGTTAGAGCGCTCACCGCCCGTCAGCTTCAAGCGCTTGTTAGGCGGCGGCATGTCTCACTCGATCACGAGTGTAAGAAGAGAACCGCCGCCACGGATGACGCGACGAGCCCGGCGCCAATCCTGAATCGCAAGGCAGAGGTGATCTCACTCGGAACTGGGAATGAAGCCCGCGTGGCGAAGCGAAGGCGCCACACATCCCAAGAGAATAGCATGAGAACCACAGCTGCGGCGAGGTAGACCGTGGGCGAGACGGCGAGGAGAGCAAATACAACACGTGCAGCACCAAGAGCAGCGATGGCGCGCACCAGCGCGGCGATGATGTACCACGTCGACCCCGGTCCTTCGCGAATGCTGAACATCCAGGAAGAGTCGTCCGATACGCTATGCCAGCGTATCAGGCGTCGAGTGCCCTTAGCCAAGACGAGAGCACCGATGGTGCCGCCGACAGGCGCGGCGAGAAGTGCCAGGAAGTGCGCCAGGACGAGTCGCATTGGTAGACGTTGCCGCCGCCTAACGGATCGCGCTTAAGCTGCCGGCGACCCGCCCGCCGGCGCAAGATCGGTGGACGTTAGTCCGTGCCCCCGCCAGGGGCACAACACTCCGCTTCCCTTAGAGCGATCAGCGCCCGTCAGCTTCAAGCGCTTGTTAGGCAGCGGCACACAGTTCATTGCATGCTGGTCTGTTGCATCGCTACGGCGCGCCAACGCCTATCATGCCGCACAAAAACGCGTGTATATCGGATCTTCCCACTGAAGGGAAAGCCGCGAAACGTGCCTGTGTTATCTGCGATTCCCTGCAGCACCGCGACGTCGCCGTAGATGCGCACCGACATGCTGTCATATCGTACGGCTGTCAGTCTGAGGGTCCCGCTGGCGATCTCTCGCATGTTGTCTGCTTTGGTCCGGAGCATACCGAGTCGCGAGATCTCAACGAAGTCATCCGCCACGAGCTGCGAGAGCGCAACCGTGTCCGCCTTCAACAGCGCCTGAGCGCGCTGGGATTCGAGCGCCCGGATCGAGTCTTCGAGGCTTGACGCCTGCGCGTCAAGACGCATTACCAGTGCCGTTACCGCAAGTGCGGCGAGAGCGACCACTTGCCTGCTCAGCATGTGATCTTCATGTGAGTTTTGCCTTGAGACAGCCGCTGCCTAACGGCTCGCGCTTAAGCTGCGGGCGCCCCCACGCCGGCGCAACCGACGTGGAACGTGAGCAAGAGAACGCGGGCGATTCACCACTCCGATTCCCTTAAGGCGTTCAGCGCCCGTCAGCTTCAAGCGCTTGTTAGGCAGCGGCTTTGCCTAGAGCACCAACTTAGCGCGTCTCGCGCCGCCGCCGTGACGAATCGATGATGACACCGCCCTTGATCCACCCCGACACTCCTTCGAGCACGAAAGCAGCCGCGATGCTGGCAATCCCGAGCACAAGAAAGAGGTGGTGGAGAGTGGCTGAGCTGTCCTGTGTCACAATCCACCCGAGCATCAGCAAGAAGCCGCAAGTGACAGTGACCATCCCAACGTCCGCCAACACCTGGGAGCGTCGAAGCCGGGGATCGTCGGACTGCCGGACCTGATCATGATCCTCCTTGCGCTTGCGAATTAAGTAGCGTGCGCCGAGCGCGAAGAAGGCGATGTTTGCAAGGGTGATCGAAAGCCACACGGGCAAAGTTGTGTCGGATCCTGAATGGGCCGCTGCCTAACGGACCGGGCTTAAGCTGCGGGCGACCGACCTGTCAGCGCAACTGGCGGTGGACGAAGTCCCGTGCCCGCCAGGGCACGATCCAACGGCTTCTGTTAGAGCGAGCGCGCCCGCCAGTTTCAAGCGCATGTTAGGCAGGAGCACGTGTACGAGGGAGTGCGCGCGGTCGGGTCCGCTCACTCACCCCTTGCCGGTAGCGCTCGGCCTTGATTCTGCCGAGCGACCAGGGCACGCTCGAGGAAGTCGAGCCGTTCCTGCATGGCATCGAGCTCCTCACGTAGCTCTCCAATTGCCGGATCGGGAGGGGCGACGACGGGCGGGCGGGCTTCTAGCCGCTTAGCTAGCGCACTCACCAAGCGAGTGAGCATCACGCAGCCGGCGATCGCTCCGATAACCAGGATGACGGGGAAGGCGTCGTGCATCGCATCGGCTCCCGCTTCAACTACTGGTCATGCTGCTGCCTAACGGACCGCGCTCAAGCTGCGGGCGACCCGCCCGCTGGCGCAAGGACGGCAGACGAGGTCCCGTGCCCGCCAGGGCACGACCCAACGGCCTCCTTTAGAACGAGAGCGCCCGTCAGCTTCAAGCGCTTGTTAGGCCGCTGGCTATCAAGCATCGAGGAGTTCCTGCACAGTGATCCGAACGTCGCGGGCAATCTGGCGGAGTAGAGTCGGCGAGATGTCGCGGCCCTGATGCACCGGCACTGTGGTCACGCGCCCATCGGCGTGGCGGAACTGCTTGTGCGAGCCGCGCTGGCGGATCTCCCGAAAACCCAACCGCTCGAGCCGAGCCACGACCTCGCGGGGCTTGAGGATTGGCGGCTTCGCCACGACTCACGCCACGACGGTCTGGATGCCGACGAATTCGGCCTCAAGCTGAGGTTCGCCATCCTCGAGAAGGAGAGCGATGACTTCCTTCAAGTTGCGGTTGAGCTCGTCCAGCGTCTCTGCCTGGCTGTGGGCACCGGGAAAGCCCGGGACGTAACCGACGTAGAGACCAGTATCGGGATCGCGCTCGACGATTGCCGTGAAGGTCTTCATGGGAGGAAGGATACTGAACGAACCTTCAAGGTGCCAGCGGCCTAACGGATCGCGCTTAAGCTGCGGGCGACTCGCCCGTGGGCGCAAGGCCGGTGGACGAAGTCCGTGCCCCGCCAGGAGCACAACACTTCGCTTCCGTTAAGGCGATCAGCGCCCGTCAGCTTCAAGCGTTTGTTAGGCGGTGCGCCCGAGTCACCGGGTCCGGTCGATCCTCGCGAGTGCCCCCCCGTCGACACCGTCGAGCCCAAGCCACACGTGGCCGCGCCAGGGGTCGGTAGTCATGTCAGTCACTCTCACATCGGGCACACCGATCTCGACGGACTCGTAGGTACGAGCGGCAGGATCGAACCCGACGAGGGAACTCGTGCGGACCTCATAGAACCAGATGAGCCCGTCCGAGTCGACAGCGAGGCCATCAACGAACGCTCGTTCGCTTGCCGTTCGAAATTCCCGAGCTTGAACGGAGGCACGGTCAAGGACGCCGATGACGCTGCGGTCGCGCGCGTTGTACCAGACTCGCCCCGCGGGGTCGGCCGTCACAGGATACAGGCGTGCATCCTGCGTAGGCAAGCGCCACCAAAGCCACTGGCCCGCGGCTCCGCTACCCGCCTGAGCCCAGGTGTCGGGGATGGCTAGCCAACGATCGGGCGGAACGGCGGCCACCGAAAAACGAATCAGCGGGTCGGTCGGCGCCAGCCCGATCCAGACGGCGCCATCAGATGCCGTGTCAAGGAGGTACCGTTTCTCGTAGGTCCGCGCATCGCCGGTGTTGGGGTCGAGCGTCCCCCAGTCAGCGGATGCCGGATTACCCGTGAACCAGACCTGGCCCGCGTGCACGAGCACCGTGTGTACAAATCGTATCTCCTTGGGGAGGCGGAACTCCCGACTGCGACCGGTCACCGGGTCGATGCGGCCAATCCGGCTGTGCTGCGTAGCCGCATACCAGACGATGCCTGCCGAATCCACGGTGATACCATGCGGATTGGCGCCTGCTGAAGCTGTGGCGTACTCACTGAAGCGTCCAGTAACCGGATCCAGCTTGCCGATGCAACTGTTCAGGAGATCGGCGTACCACACGGCGCCATCCGGGGCTACGGCAATATCGTGAAGTTGGAGTTCGGGCCGCGGTATTCGGTAGTGCACGACTCTTCGACCAGCGGGGCTGACTGGTCCTGCAATGCCCTCCACACGTTGCTCGAACGCACCGTCGCGACAGGGTGGAGGCTCCTCAGCGTGTTCACAGGCGACCAACAGGCCTATCAGCGCTGTGAGCCATCGGAACCGTCGCGGGCGGCTAGTCACCAACGTGAAGCGCTCGTCTACGTATTGCTGCAATGATCCCGCCTTGAAGCGCGCACCGCCTAACGGATCGCGCTTCAGCTGCGGGCGACCCGCCCGCCAGCGCAAGGGAAGTGGACGAACGTCCCGTGCCCGCCAGGGCACGACACAACGGCTTCCTTTAGAACGAGAGCGCCCGTCAGCTTCAAGCGCTTGTTAGGCGGCAACAACATACTCGCTCTGGACGAGGCCACTGACGTAGTGACGCGTCGCGATGTGCTTAAGAGGGATGTCGCGCTCTAGTCCGCCGAAGAGCGGGATTCCATCGCCGATGAGGACGGGGACGCGCGTGATTATGAGGCGCTGAATGAGCCCGGCCCGAAGAAACCGCTGAATCGTGATCCCGCCATCCACGTAAATGTGTCGGATGCCCCGGGCTGCAAGCTCAGCCACGACGTCGGCCGGCGCCCCCGACATTCGCTGCACCATAGCCCCGGGCGGTGTAGGGGCGAGCTCATGGGTGCTCAGCACGAAGACGGGTTTCTCCCCGTAGGGCCAGGAGCCAAACGTCAAGACGGTCTGGAACGTCTTGCGGCCGATGACCAGTGCATCCACGGTGGCCATGAACTCATCGTAGCCGTGTGGTTCGCCACCGCCCCCCGGGAGAAAATCGAGCTCCCCGTTGGCCCGAGCGATGAAGCCATCGAGGCTCGTGCCAACAAATACGGATGCTTTCACTGCAGGGCCCTCATTGTTGCCGCCTAACGGATCGCGCTTAAGCTGCGGGCGACCCGCCCGCCGGCGCAACTGTACCTCAACGTGAATTGGTGCGCGCGGGCGCACAACTCTCCGGTTCCCTTAAGGCGATCACCGCCCGTCAGCTTCAAGCGCTTGTTAGGCGGCAACCTCTCCCTTCTCCCCGCGATAGGCGAGGCGCCCCCGACCGCGCAACCTGCGGCGGACAGTATGACTACGGGTAGGCGCTCTGCTCGGACTCGATCCCAGTTGTTGAATCGGAGACCGACCTCGCTAGGTCTCAGCTCGCTGCTGCGGGCGTCCTCGGCGATCCGGACCTGCCCAGCCTGGAGCAGAGCTGCCAACGGCCGCCCGCGGATGTAGATCTCGACGCGATCCGCGCTCTCGGCGAGCGGTACGAGCATGGCCCGCGGCGTCCACCAGATGTCGCTTCGGCGCGAGAGTTCTTGATAGAGCGGGACGGCGGCAACGAAGAAGAGCGTCACGCTCATGGTCGAGAAGAGGAACCGGATGCGAGGGGGCATCGGGGCCTCCATGCAGGTGATGATGTGTTGCCGCCTAACGGATCGCGCTTAAGCTGCGGCGCCGACCACCGCCGGCGCCACGTCGACTGAGACTACCACTGAGTTCGCTCGCGCACAAACGGAATCATCCTAAAACCGGGCGCCGCCAGCTTCAAGCGCTTGTTAGGCGGCGCCCCTCGGTTATCGTTGCCGCGCGAGCGATCCTGTGACATTGCCATCCGCATCCACAAACACAAAGTGGGCCACCGCATCCTTGAGTTCCAGCCGGGCACCGCGCTCGGGGCCGGTGAAGAGAACGACCGGTGAGACGGAAAGTGCGGTGATACTTACTTGTAATTCGTCATCTAGGAGGCTAGTCACGCTGGCTCCCATAGCAGATGAGCCGAACTCAGCGGTGATTTGCCGCTTATTGCCAGCCTGGAATCTGAGGACAGGCTCGGCCGAGAGACTATCAGTTTCGAGAGATGTATAAAGGGTCCCCGTCGTATCGAAAAAACGGAGATACGGCCACCTTCCGGCCGCAGATACCTCGACTCGCAAACGGCCTTGCGAATCCCGAAGCGTTAATGAGGAAGCTGGTACGCGCTGGTCGCTGCAGGTTGTCACAAGGAAGGTTGTGCCTATCAGAAACAGAACCAAGCTCAGGATTCTGGAGTGCCGCAGGCGACGCTCAAGAGTATCGATGCGCCGAGAGATACGACGAAGCTCTTCATCGTGTACCATCGCTACCCTCATGAGCTGGTGTACAGTGGAGTATCGATGCGCCGCCTAACGAATCGCGCTTAAGCTGCGGGCGACCCGCCCGCCGGCGCAAGAGTAGTGGACGAACAGTCCGGGCCCGCCAGGGCACAATCACTCCGTTTCCCTTAAAGCGATCACCGCCCGTCAGCTTCAAGCGCTTGTTAGGCGGCGCCTTCCGTGCGATGGCGCTACCGTAGTAGCCCGTTGAGGCTCCAGGAGCCCGGTCCCAGAACCGAGAGGGCGAAGGCAGCGGCAGCGGCGGCAAACACGGAGGCGTCCAGAGCGGTCTTGACGCCGGTCCCAATGGTCATGCCAAAAGCGAACAGGAATAGTAGCACGCCGCTTGCGAGCGCCACCTCCCGGGTATAGAAGCCGGCGATGAGAGCCACACCGAATACGAGTTCTGCCGCCGTTGACGTCCAAGCGAGAACGGGTACGAAAGCGGAGGGCGCCCAGGGGTTCAGTTGCGCCGTGTACTGCCTGAAGCGCGCGAAGTTCCCCCACGCGATGTGAGGTGCGCCCGACGGGCCCCAGATGCCGAAACGATCACCAACGGCGCTCAGAAATCCCACGCCGAGTGCGAGCCGGAGAAGGATTGGCGTTAGAAGCTCCACGTAACGGATCAGGGCGCTATTGGAATGCATGATCACCTCGTGGTGTAGGGCTCGAACGTTAGCACGGCGGCGCCGCCTAACGGACCGCGCTTAAGCTGCGGGCGACCCGGCCGCCGGCGCAAGAGTAGTGGACGTTAGTCGGTGCCCGCCAGGGCACAACACTCCGGTTCCCTTAAAGCGATCACCGCCCGCCAGCTTCAAGCGCTTGTTAGG
>WNGG01024211.1_pt1 | contig 10012 bp, 8 predicted proteins | sample 5400661 | NCBI WGS metagenome assembly WNGG01 (sample SAMN13153372, study PRJNA577476) | soil metagenome | isolation source: 100 cm soil or saprolite under Garry oak tree replicate 1 | place: USA:California | collected 2016-06-15
CGCCGCGATGGGCGCGTTCCGAGAGATCGTCTCGGCCACGCCGGGCCTGTGCGTCACCGGCCTCGCGCCGAGCCGCGTCGCGTCCCGGTTCGGCCTGGAGCGAACGCCCATCCTCTGGATCACGACGGCTTCGAGCGAGGAGCGCACCGTGCGCCCGAACGGCCTCGACTTCGAGCTCATCCACACGGTCCTGAAGTTCCTCCGCGAGAACCCGGGAACGGCGGTCATCCTGGACGACCTCGACTACCTCGCGACCTTCGCCGGCTTCGATGCGGTCGCGCGGTTCCTGAAGCGCGTGGCGAACCAGGCGAGCGCGTCTCGAGGGACCGTGATCGTCGCGGCGGGGGTGGGGACCTTCACGGCAGAGCAGTTCGCGATCTTGCGAGGATCCGTCGACCGGGTGGTCGAGATCGTCGAGACCCCCGGGCCGTCGTCGAGCGGCCCCACGGACCACGTCCTCCTGACGATCCCGGCCGAGGACGTCCCCGTCGCATTGCCGTTGGTCGGGGCGCGGCACGGCCTGCTCTTCACGACGGAGCACCCGGCGAAAGCCCGCATGCGATACGGCGACCGATTCGACATCGTCTGGGTCACGGAGCACGCGGAGCCCGGCGTGGTGTGCGTGCGCCCGAAGGCGCTCGACACGGAAGCCCGACGCGCCCTGACGAACTTCGCGTCCGCGCACCCGGGCAGCGACCTCGTGGTCGTCGGGCTCGAACAGATCGCCCTCTACGTCGACCGGAAGACGTGGCTCCCGTTCGTGAAGGACTGCCTCGATATCGCAAGCCTCCACGAATGCCGGTTCTTCCTGACGGTGGCGCCCGAGGCGATCGGCCTACGGGACCTCGCAATCCTCGCGCGTCGCTTCGACGCGCCGCTGTCGGCGTCCCTCCTCAGGGACTCTCCTCCTTCAAGGCCGACCACAGCCGCTGCTGAAAGTCGAATTCCGTCTCGAGGACCCGCCTCATGAACAGGACGATCTGCCCGTGCGGGTCCAGGCCGTTCCGGTGGCAATAATCTCGGAACCGGTCGAGGACCGTCCGATCGACGCGGATGTTGAACTGGATCTTGTCCCCACCTTTCGCGGGCATCGAACCGGGAACGTTCGCGCGGTATATGATAGTTCCTACAGATATTAACACATCCTATCATTCGGTAACAATCGTAGCATCTAAATAGGTGATAATCAGTTCTGGGAACGGTGGGAGAGGGTTGGCCCCGTGACCGCATCTAGCTCGCCGAAGGCGCGCCCCGCGCCCCCCGAGGAACCAGGACTGGAACCCCCTGATTCGATCGAACCCGACAGCGTGGAATACCGCCTCCAGGAGGAGCTGTTTCAGAGCCTCGTGGAGTCGGCGGACTACGTCGACGGAAAAACGCCACTCCCGGCCCGGAGTGGAGGGGCGTTGCAACTGGCCACGCCCGAGGCGATCCGGGACGCGTTCACGGAAACGTGGGACAACCTCTCCCATTCCCTCGGGCTCGGCGTGGAGCCGGAGAAGGCGCTGGCAGGCATCCAGGACCTCGTGATGTACGACATCCCGGACGGCACGCGGTCGACGCTCTCCGTCCCGATCGAGTACGACGTCGAGGCCGACGCGGGCTTGTACTGCCTCGCCCTCGTGCACACGCTGGCGAGCCTCGGCGCGAGGACCAACGTGATCCTGACGCACACCGTGTACAACCGCGAGCGCGGTCCGGAGGATACGAAGCGGTTCCTTGAGATCTTGGCGAAGGGGATCGACCCGTTTCGGGAATACGCGCGCCGCCACGGGCTCGCGATACACCTCGAGGGGATCCACCCCGGATACGAGCTCGAAGACACGTTCCGCCGGGCCTTCGTACTAACAAGGGAGCCGAGGTTCAACGCCCACTTCCTCATGGATTACGAGGAGGAGTGGTTCCTTACCGCGGAAGGGCGGAAGTTGCTCGAGGTCCTCCCGCCAATCGACGTGGTCGTGCGGCACACGAAGCTCGGCGTTGCGGGCGGGTGGATCCCCATCCGAATGCGCAAGTCGGCGTATGTGTACTCGCAGAACGGGACCGTGCATAGCAATTGGAATTTCAACGAGTACGCTGCGATGGTCGCGGTCACCTACCTGGCGAAGCTCTTGCACCGGGGAGAGGCCCTCTCGAAGAAGTACGCCTCGATCGACGAGATCAAGGCCCGCTACCGCGAGCGGGAGCTCAAGCTGCGGCAGAAGATCATCCGGCTGACGCCGAAGCCCCGGAAGCTGTTCGTCCTCGGCTCGCCGATCGGTTTGATCCAAGTGTATGCCTAGACGAGCGGCGACTCGATGAAGAACTCGGTGAGCATTTTTTCCGTCCCTTTCGCGTCGCTCGGCACGCCTTGCCACTTCGCGAGGGCCTGTCGGTTCTCCGCCTCGAAATCGAGCAGCAAGTCACGCATCTGGCGTCGCAGTTGGTCCGACTCCTGGCCCTCGAGGACGACGGTGATGTATGCGTATCGTCCGCGCTCCATGACCAGGGTGTAGCTCCCGTGGGTGATCGCGCTCAGGCTCTTCCCGCGGAGGATCGGGAAGGAGGTTCGCATGAAATTCTGGATCACGTCGAGCGTCGCCCCGAACAGATCTTCGTCGACCACCTTTTCCCCGGGCCGCACTTTCGACCCGATTAGGGTGCCGTCCCCATAGGTGAGGAACACGGCCTTGATCGCATATCGCCTGGCTTGGAACCGGCGAATGGCTTCTGAAATCCGTTGTCGACCGACAGGGTAGAGGGTGTAGTACGCGCTAGCGGCCACGAAGATCAGGAGGGTTGAAAAGGGTGGAGGGACCGACGTATCCCGAATCAATCCGTAGTAGCCGTTTGTCCCCAATCCGAGAATTAGCACGACCGTGAAGATGATTGTGAGCCCGGCTGCACGCCGGGCCAGCGCTTTGCTGCTGCCGCGGACGATCCGGTAGAGTCGGTAAAGGTTCCAGATGGCGAAGACCGAGTAGACCAGGACGTAGACCAGATAGAGGCCGAAGACCGTGCCGTTGAACAACGGGACCCAAATTCGACCCTGAATTACGCTCTCGAGCCCCACGGACCAGAGCAGGAGGAGCATCGCGATGGACACGGCCATCAAGGCCCAATACCGGCCCTTCATGCGGTCTACGTACACGAGGGTGAATAGCAGGAAGAAATTCAATGCGAGCGTTAGCCCTGTTAGGCTCACGAGGGCCGAAAGTCGTGCCGCCGTCTCCGAGATCGATACGAATAGGAGGAAATCGCCGATTGCGTAGACTGCGGAAAACAAGCAGGAGAAGAGGAAGAACGTCTCCGTCCATGTGTGCCAACGATCCCTGTAGACTTGCAGGGCCGCGAGGATTAGCCACGCCGCTGCGGAGACAAGCGGCGCGTATCTCAGAATCTCGATTACATCGGCCATCACACTGCCCGTTGACGCTTGCGCCCGGGAGATATAAGGAATGTCAAATAAATACCCGACCGATGCCGTTCTTCCGGCCGACGTGGCGGGAGACGGAGCGCCCGCCACGAGGACGACTCCTGAACCGTCGACGAGCGCCCTAACGCCGAGCCGCGGTGCATCGATTCTGACGCAACCTATTTTCCTGCATCGCGGTTCTCCTACCGTGGCAGAGCTCGTGCGGGTTGCGGGCGCAGGACTTGCGGGCTTGACGGCAGCAAATGTCCTTGCCACCGCGGGCCGAGAAGTCCTTGTCTACGAGCGCAAGTCGCGCCTGCTCCCGAGCTCCGGCCCCCACACGGAAGGAATCCGGAACTATCGTCCCGTCGATGCATTAGACGAACTTCGTTCACACGGGTTCGACCTCAAGCCGTTCGCAACGATTCAGCGGACGATTCGACGCTCTCCTCAATTCTCGAACGTGCTGCGGGGGCCCGCTCACTATCTCTTCTTGCGGGGTCGAGAGGAGCAGACCGTTGATCAAGTTCTATATCACCGCGCAAAGGCGGCCGGCGTGCAGTTTTGCTTCGCTCAGGAAATTGAGCCCACGGATGCAGATATCGTCGCAACAGGTCCACCGCAAGACCGTTTCAACGTCTTGGGTGCGGGTTCGAGGCGGGTGGGTTCCAAGATGCTGTCGCAGGGTTTGGGTTCCGATACGCGGTGATCACCGGATCGCTTGCGGCCCGCGCCGTTCTCGACGGGCAGGACTACAGGGACCTCCTGAAGCGAGTCTTCGCAGACGAGTTTCACCGCGCCAACGCATTTCGCACGAGGCTGAACCAGGCAACGAACGAAGACTACGACCGAATGGTCGCGGAGCTGGGCCCGGAGATCACGCTAGAAGAGTATACGCGCAAGCGAGTTCCCAGAGGATTCTGAGTCTCGCTGACTGGATGGCAACCGAGGGATGAAGGATAGCGTGAAATACTCCGCAGTAATGAGGAGCGCGGGCGGGCGGATGGAGGATTCGCATCCGAGGCGCTTTATGGCTCGAAGCCGACGTTACATCTTCTTCGACCTCGGCGAGACTCTGATCGAACTTCAGGGCCTCGTAGTCAGCCTCACGGAGGTCCTGCGCGGACGCGTTCCTGACCTGCGGCGCGAGGCGAAGGATCTCGCCCGAGAGTGGGCCATCCGAGCGGCGTCTAGACTGCCAAAGGCACAGGGACCTGACTTTGACACCGAGCATCACATCGGCTCCGTCGTCCTCCAGGAGTTGCTTAAGGCCGACGGGGTCTCCGTTCGGCTGAAGGACGCTGTGGGCATGATAGAGAACACAATGGAGCTCAGCGTCGACCGCGTGCGCCTTTATCCGGACGTAGACACCGAGTGGTTGGATCGGGTCCGAGGCCTTACGGCGGGTATGGGGGTCGTGACGGACGGGGACGCGCAATTCGTGCCGCGGGTCCTCGATCGTCTCGGAATCCGAAGATTTTTCGACAACGTGACGACGTCAGAAGATGCCCGGGCCTACAAGCCAGATTCGCTCATCTACTACGTCGCGCTCGAGGCAATGGGCGCAGATGCATCTATGAGCCTCTTCGTGTCGGATTCTGCTCTCGATCTCCAAGGAGCGGCCGCGCTCGGGATGGGTACCGTTCAGATTGTGCGACAGTTCCTTCCACACGAACCCGCGGTCCCGGCGGGATGCGTCAGGCTCGGAACCCTCCGGGAACTCGATAAGGTTGTGTCTGGGTATCCAGGTGCGACCCTTTCGGATCGTCGGCCGTGACCTGCCCGGCCGTCCGATAACGAAACGGTTATCTCTCGGGCTCTGCGATATCCGTCAACCCAGGGCTTGCGCGAGGTTGCGAACCCACGTGGAGAAGCTGCGGTGACCCGGAGCGTCGAGTCCTCTGAGCCTTACGACGTAGTCGTGGCGGGCGCGGGCCCTGCCGGGGGATCAGCCGCCTACGTCGCTGCAGATCGGGGCTTACGGACGCTGCTCCTAGAAAGACGCGGCCCGCCGAGGGACAAGACATGCGGGGGCCTCGTGACGAACCTCTGTGTAGACTTCGTCCAAAAGATATTCGGCCGGACAGTCCCTTCGGAGATCCAGATCCCTCCTAGCCCCATGCCCGTGTTCGTTGCTCCGCCGAGTGGGCGCGCGGCGGGGTTCCTTGTTCCTCATGAGTATGTCCTCAATGTCACCCGTCGCGGATTCGATGGATGGCTCGCGAGGTGTGCGGAGGAACGCGGCGCGGACCTCTGGCGCGACGCGGAGGCGATCTCTTTCACACCGAAAGAGGACAGGCTCGTCGTCTCGGTGGCCACGCGAGACGGCCGAACGGACATTGATACCCGCTATCTCGTCGGTACGGATGGGATCCACTCCCGCATTCGGGACCAAATCAATCCGCGCCCTTTCGCCCAGCGGGCCTACTACATCCAAGAATATTGCCCGCGGACGGGAGACTTCGAGGATTGGTTCTACCTTATGTACCGCGGGGACACCTCGCCGATCTACGCATACGTGATTCCGAAGGAGGATCTCCTATGTCTCGGGATCGGGATCCACAAGTCCGTCGCGCCGACGTACGAGGTGGGCATGCAGCGTTTCAAAGGATGGCTCGCCGAGGAGTTCGGCTTCCGAGATCTAGGTGCTCGGCGCAAAGAGGGGTACCCGGTCCCATTCGGGGGGATCCACACGGGAAAGGATCGGGTCCTCCTCGCGGGCGACGCCGCCGGCTTCTGCTACCCACCGACGGGGGAGGGGATTACGTTCGCCGTCCAGAGCGGCGCGGCCGCGGCAGCCGCGGTGGCTCAAGGCCGAGACATCGAGTCCCGTTACGCCGCCGAGATGTCAAAGGTCGCTGCGTGGATCGAGGCTGCGGCGTCGCGAACGCTCCACCTGACGGACGCCGAGCGTGAGGCGCGCATCCATATGAAGGCGGGACTGTGAAGGCCTCCTTCCCGCCCGCGGCGCTCGCGCCTTGACTGGCCCGCCACCGGGATTCAGGTCAGGCGGCCGGCTTCGCTTTCTTCGACTGCAGCCTGAACATCTCGAGGAGTTCCTTCTGTGTCGTCGCGTCCTCGGGCCGCTTATCATCCCGCCACCGACCCGTGAACCGCGGGAATCGCACAGCGAGGCCCGCGTTCTCCCGGATTGCCCCCCACGCGCACGTGTGGACCGGGCTCAGAGTGATTTCCGCGCCCCGCACCTCAAGCACCGTCGCCGGCTCGAACCAGACGTCGGGCTCGAGCTTCGAATCGACCCGCGCGGGCTTGTGGTCCCGTTTCGCGCCCTTGAGTTTGTCCGGGAGCGCCAACAAGGCCTCATCCGCGAACCCAGTCCCAAGCTTGCACGTCGTCCGGAAGATGTCCGCCTGGTCGTCGTAGGCGGCCACTAGGAGCGCGCCGTACGTGCCGGCTCGCTTGCCGCGCCCTGCAAACGCACCGACGATCGCGAGGTCGATCGTGTCGCTCAAGGCCGCGCTGTATTCCCGCTTGAACTTGATCCACTGAAATCCGCGAGCGCCTGCATCGTATGTCGAGTTGAGCGCCTTCGCCATGAGCCCCTCGCACCCCACTTGGAGCGCCTCGTCGAAGAACGCCTCGGCCTGCTTCACGTCGTCCGTCACGCGGACCGTCGAATGCCGGATCCCCTCACTCGGCGTGAGCGCGGCTTCCAGAACCTTTCGACGCTCCGTGTAGGGCCGTGCGGTCAAGTCCTCGTCCCCGCGAAGCAGACAGTCGAAGGCGAACAGGGTGACGGGGAACTCCTTCGCCATCCGCTCGACCTCCGTCTTCCGTCCGCGACGGCGGCTCACCTCCTGGAACGGCAGGAACTCGCCCGTGTTCGGGTCGACGGGGACGGCCTCGCCTTCCACGATCGCTCCCCGCCCTCGGATCGCGGCCTTCAGCCCCGCGACGATCTCGGGAAACTGTCCCGTGATGTTCTCCAGGTGGCGGGAGAACAGCTCGATTTTGTCCGGCGAGACGTGCGCTTGGACCCGCAGGCCGTCGTACTTGTACTCGAGGGCGGCCTTCCCCATTCGCTCGAAGATCTCCTCGAGGGTTTCGAGCCGTTCCGCGAGCATCGCGCGTATGGGGCGGAAAAGCTTCAGATGGATTTCTTCGAGGCCGTCGAGACCCTTCGCCCCGATCGTGCGCGCGACCTCGCCGAGGTCCGACGACACGTTGTAGGCGCGCTCGACGCGGTCTCGATCCGCTTTTGTCGCGTAGGCGGCGGCGAGCGCGTCCACGATCGTCATGTCCGCGATGCCGAGTCGCATCTGCCCGATGACCATGCGGACGATGTACTTCGCCTCTCGCGGCGTCGCGTTGCCGAGCAGGTCGGACAGCAAGCGAATCTTCCGATCCTGGCTCCCTTTACCGGATTCCCGGGCGATTGCGTCCAGGTTCGCGTACACCTTCCCGATCGTGAGGGGCGTCGACTCGAGCGGCTTCTGCCGCCGGGCGGCGATCGCCTCCTCGGCGACGAGGCCGAGGTCCCCTTTCTCCTTCCACATCTGTTCGACGCGGGCCTCCTCGAGTCCCGTCGCGTGCGCCAGGACGCGGATCACCATCTTCTCCGCGAGCCCGAGCTCGATCCCCGCGTAGTCGGGATGGATCCGCCCTTGGGTCAGGTAGACGAGCTTGTCGAGCTCCTCCTTCGGCGTCTCCCGCAGCAAGCCGACGAGCAGGTCCGTCATCTCGAGCCGCTTCGTCGTCGCCCCGATCTTGTCGTAGACCTCGACGACCCTCGCGAACTGCATCCGGGGGTCGAAAGCCGAGGATCCCACTTAAGGGTTCTCGGAAGGTGCACGACGGGGATTCACCGGAGGCGCCTCAGGGTCGATTCGACGATCGTCTCGCTCTGGCCGAGATAGCCCTCCGGGTCGAGCGCGGCGTCGAGATCCTTCTTCGCCAGCAGGCGCGCGATGCGCGGTTCCGCCAGGAGCGCCTCCCGCAGGTGGGCGCCTTTCGAGCGTGCCTTCAGCGCGGCGTCTCGCACGAGCCTGTGCGCCTCCTGCCGACCGAGGCCTTTCCCGACGAGGGCGATCAGGACCGCCTCCGCCATCACTTGGCCGTTCGTCGCCTCGAGGTTTGCCTTCATGCGGTCCGAGTAAACCCGCAACGTCCGGAAGATCTCCGTCGTCTTCGCGAGCATCTCGTCGATCAGGACGCACGCGTGGGGCAGGATGATCCGTTCCGCCGCGCTGTTCGTCAGGTCCCGCTCGTGCCACAGCGGGATGTTCTCCAGCGCCGGCGTCACGAGCGAGCGGACAATCCGGGCGAGGCTGCAGACGTTCTCCGAGGCGACCGGGTTCTCCTTCTGTGCCATCGTCGAGCTGCCGACCTGCCTCGCCTCGAACGCTTCCGCGACCTCCGCGATTTCCGTCCGCTGGAGGTTCCGCACTTCCGTGCAGAATTTCTCGAGGGAGGCGGCGAGGTTCGCGAGCACGCCGATGAACTCCGCGTGGCGGTCGCGGCCGACGACCTGGGTCGCGGCTTCCTCGACGCCGACGCCGAGGTCGGTCATGACTGCGGTCTGGATGTCCGCGGCTTGCGGCCCGAACGCGGCGCCCGTGCCGACGGCGCCGGACATCTTGCCGACGATGACCCGCGGGGTCGCCTCCCGGAGACGTTCGCGCTGCCGCGCGACCTCTGAGGCGAACACGGCCATCTTCAGCCCGAACGTGATCGGCACGGCGGCTTGGCCGTGCGTCCGGCCGAGCATTATTGTGCGTTTGTGTTTCGAGGCGAGCGAGGTGAACGCGTCGATGAGGCCGTCCAGGTCTTCGTCGATCAGACGGATGGCATCGCGCAGCTGGAGCGCGGTTGCCGTGTCGAGGATGTCGCTGCTCGTAGCGCCGAGGTGGACGTACTTCCCGGCGTCGTCGCCGCACGCCTCCGTGAGGGCGAGGACGACCGACATGAGGTCGTGCCGCGTCTCCTTCTCGAGCTCCTCGACCCGCTTGACCGTGACGGTCTTCGTCGTGGCCTTTTTCGTGATCTCCGCCGCAGCGTCTTTCGGGATGAGCCCGACCTTCGCCTCCGCCTGCGCGAGGGACGCCTCGACGTCCAGCAGCCGCTGCAGCCGCGAATCCTCCTCGAAGATGCCCCGCATCTTCGGCCGGCCGTAACGGAAGTCGATCGGGCAGAGGAGGGACATGGCCACCTATTGGCGGGAAAGCCCCGCGCCATAATGGAGCTTTTGGCGGCTTCGACTGTGGTCCGCAGTCACTTCCGCGGCGGCCGTGCGAATCGGACCGCAGCCATGGCGAGATGGATCTTCTGCTTCTGACCTTTCGACAGCTCCATCGCGATGCTGTCCGCCTTCTCATCGAGGTCGAGCGCGCAGAGGATGCGGTCCGCCCGCGTCTCCCAGCCGTCCGAGAGGTCGTACGTTCGCGCGACGAAGATCAGGTGCTCCTTCGCGGTGAGGAACGGGAACGGGTGCGGGACTTCCGGGATGAAGGCGAGCGCCTGTCGTCCGGGGAGCGGATCCGCCACGATGTCGTGGCCTTCGATCCAGGCCCGGCCCGCGTCCATCCGGAGGAGGCCGCAGAGGCACCGGAGTGTCGTGGTCTTGCCCGCCCCGTTCGGGCCGACGAGCCCGAGGATCTC
>WNGG01017068.1_pt1 | contig 10011 bp, 10 predicted proteins | sample 5400661 | NCBI WGS metagenome assembly WNGG01 (sample SAMN13153372, study PRJNA577476) | soil metagenome | isolation source: 100 cm soil or saprolite under Garry oak tree replicate 1 | place: USA:California | collected 2016-06-15
ACCGCACCGTGTGTTACCTCGCCAGCGGTCGCCCCTGCGTGGTCGAGGCCACCGGCGCCGAGAGCCACCTGCCGCCGAGTGCCGGGTTGCGCTTCTTCCGCACCGTGGACGAGGCCGCGGAATGCCTTCGGGCCGTGGAGCGCGACTACGCCGCCGCCGCGCGCGCGGCCCGCGGGCTGGCGGAGGAGGTGTTCGCCGCGCGAGCGGTCCTGCCCACGATCTTGAAGGCCGCCGGCTTCTGACGGGGAACGTTCACAACCTGTGACTCGCGCCGCCGCCCGCCCCCGCTCGTGACCGCGGGCACCGGCGCGGCCCATTCGAGTATAATCGTCGCCAACATGAATTTCGCGGAGCGCATGTCACGGTTGGGCACCGAATCCGCCTTCGAGGTCCTGGCCCGGGCCAAGGCCCTGGAGCGGCAGGGCAGGGAGATCGTTCACCTCGAGATCGGCGAGCCCGACTTCGACACGCCCGCCCACATCCGCGACGCGGCCAAGCGGGCGCTGGACGATGGCGCCACGCACTACGGCCCCTCCGCCGGCCTTCCCGAGCTCCGCGAGGCCATCGCCAAGGACGTCGGGTCCACGCGCAACATCCCGGTGGCGCCCGAGGAGATCGTGGTCACGCCCGGGGCCAAGCCCATCATGTACTTCGTCATCACGGCGCTCGTCAATCCGGGTGACGAGGTCATCTATCCGAATCCGGGATTCCCCATCTACGAGTCCGTCATCAATTTCGTGGGCGGGGTGCCGGTGCCGATTCCTCTCCGCGAGGAGACGGGCTTCGGCTTCGACATGGCCGCCTTCGAGAAGGCCGTCTCCAAGAAGACCAAGCTCATCATCATCAACTCCCCCCAGAATCCCACGGGCGGCGTCCTCGAGATGGACCAGCTGGGCAGGATCGCCGAGCTGGCCGCGCACTACCAGATCCCCGTGCTCACCGACGAGATCTACAAGGCCTTCCTCTACGAGGGGGAGTTCGCTTCGATCACGCGCTTCCCGGGCATGAAGGACCTCGCCATCATCCTGGACGGCTTCTCGAAGTCCTTCGCCATGACGGGCTGGCGCATGGGCTATGGCATCATGCCGCTGCCGCTGGCCGAGCACGTGGCGCGACTCATGGTCAACTCCAACTCCTGCACGGCCTCCTTCACCCAGTGGGCGGGCATCGCCGCGCTCCAGGGGGATCAGACGCCGGTGCAGCGGATGGTCGCCGAGTTCAAGCGGCGGCGCGACATCATCGTGGCCGGGCTCAATGCTCTCCCCGGCGTGTCCTGCCGGACGCCCAAGGGCGCCTTTTACGTCTTCCCGAACATCAAGGCGCTCAAGCGGCCCTCGTCGGAGGTTGCCGAGGCGATCTTGAAAGAGGGCGGCGTGGCCGTCCTCGGAGGCACGGCCTTCGGACAGTACGGCGAGGGCTATCTCCGGCTCTCCTACGCCAACTCGGAGGCCAATATCCGGAAGGCCCTGGAGTGGATGCGCCCCGTGCTTGCCCGCCTCGCTGGCTAGCACGACGCCAGCCACGGCTTCAGACCCTGCCCGAGCGCCTTTGATGCCCACCGTCGCCGACGTCCTCATCGAGGGCCTGCGCCGGGCCGGGGTGCAGCGCCTCTTCGGGATGCCCGGCGGCGGATCCAATCTCGAGCTGCTCGAAGCCGCACGCGCGCAGGGCCTGCCGTTCGTCCTGTGCCACCAGGAGGCGGCGGCCTGCATCATGGCCGCCGTCACGGGGGAGCTCACGGGCGCTCCGGGCGCGGTCCTCTCGACCCTGGGTCCGGGGGTGGCCGCGAGCGCCAATGGACTGGCACACGCCCTCCTCGACCGCAGCCCCCTCGTCTATCTCTCCGATCGACACCCGGCAGGCCTTCTCGCCTTCGCCACTCACCAGGCCCTGGATCATCCGGCTTTCCTTCGCGCCATCGTGAAAGACAGTCTCACGGTGACAGCGGAGGCGGCAGCGGATCAGGTCGCCCGCGCGGCGCAGCTCGCGCTCGCCCAGCCGCGCGGCCCCGTGCATCTCGATCTGCCGGCGGACATCGCAGGCCAGCCCTCAACGCAGACGGGCTCCCGACCGACGCCCGGCGCCCCGTCACCGCCCAGCGTGGCCGAGCTCGACCGCGCGGCGGACATGATCAGGCGAGCCAGGCGGCCCGTCGTCCTGGCGGGCCTCCAGTGCCGGGGAGAGGACAGCAAGTGGCTGCGGGCCCTCGTGGAGGCCCTGCCCGCCCCGGTGCTGACGACGTACAAGGCCAAGGGTGCGGTGCCTGATCCACATCCCCTCGCCCTCGGAGTCTTCACGAGCGGTGTCCTCGAAGAGCCTGTGGTCAGCCGCGCCGATCTCATCATCGCCTTCGGCCTCGATACGGTCGAGCTCACCCCGGCCCACGAGGTCGTCGGCGAGCTCGGCGCCATCCTGGAAGAGCTCGCGCCGCGCCTCCAGCAGCACCACGCCGACTGGGACGTGGTGGAGATCGAGCGGCTGCGGCGCGGGCGACAGGGCGCGCTGGAGATCAGGGTTTCCGGCCTGGCGCCGCACCGGATCTGTCAGATCGCGCGCGAGATGACTCCCGCGGGAGCCATCGCGACGGTCGACGCGGGCGCCCACATGTTTCCCGCCGCCGAGTACTGGCAGGCGGTGGAGCCGGGCGAGGTCCTGATCTCCAACGGCCTCGCGACCATGGGCTTCGCGCTGCCCGCGGCCATCGCCGCCCAGCTCGCGTGTCCCGAGCGGCGCGTGCTCTGCTTCACGGGCGATGGCGGCTTCATGATGGTGGCAGCCGAGCTCGAGACGGCGGTCCGCCTCCAGCTTCCCATCACGGTGATCGTCTTCAATGACGCCGCCCTGTCCTTGATCGCCGTCAAGCAGGAGCAGAAGGGCTACGAGGGCGTGTCCATGCGCTACGTGGGGCCCGATCCCGCAGCCCTCGCCCGCGCCTTCGGTATGCCCGCGCGGACGGTCACGGACGAGCCCGGCTTCGCCGCCGCCCTCGGGGCCTCGCTGGCCGCCTCCGGCCCCACCCTCATCGACGCCCGCATCGATCCCTCCGGGTATCGGGAGATGCTCGAGATCGTCCGCGGTAGACCTTCGGGGCACCCCTAGTCAAGCGGGGCAAGCCCCTTCAAGTTTCCGGGTATACTGACGCCATGGGGTTCCTGACGGCGCAGGACGAGCAGGCGGTCAAGCGAGAGTTCGAGAAGCTGACGGGCCCCGTCAAGCTCACCGTCTTTGCTTCCGAGCTCGGCCCGGAGAGCAATGCCGAGACGGTCGCCCTCATCAAGGAGGTGGCCGCCCTCTCGGACCAGATCTCGGTCGCCGTGCTCAACCCACACATCGAGCGCGACGAGACGGCCGCCTACGACGTTTCCGTCACGCCTGCCGTGGCCGTGGAGGGCGCCAAGGACTACGGCATCCGGTTCCTCGGGGTTCCCGCGGGCTACGAGTTCTCCAACCTCATCGACTCCATCGTCGCGGTCTCCCGCGGCGAGGCCCAGCTCTCCGATGCGACCAAGGAGGCCCTGGCCGGGCTGACCGAGGACGTCCGCATCAAGGTCTTCGCGACTCCGACCTGACCGCATTGTCCCCGGGCCGTGCGCCTGGCACAGCACATGGCGATCGCCTCCGACAGGGTTCGCGCCGAGTGTATCGAGGCCAACGAGTTCCCCGACATCTCGCAGCGCTATCACGTCATGGCCGTGCCCAAGGTCGTCATCAACGACCGCGTGGAGTTCGAGGGCGCCTATCCCGAGCCCGAGTTCCTGAAGGCCGTGCTTCAGGCGGCGCTGGACGGCAAGGAGGCCTAGATGGACGCGGTCTGGATGCCGGTGGCCGTGGTCGTCGCTGCCGCAGTCTGGCTCGTCGTGGCACGCTGGGTGCTTCCTCGCTTCGGCATCAAGACCAGCTGAAGCGTGCCTGCCGCCTGCTCCCGTGAGGAGCCGACGAAAGTCACCGAGGCGCACCGGCCGTAGCTGGGAATGCTGAGCCGGACCGGCCTCCGGCGCGTGCTCTTCCCCGAGCTGTCCCTCTTCCGTGTGATCCTCTCGCTCGCCTTCCTCTATGCGGCGGTGGCGGGCCTCGCCTGGCTCTATGCGGACCGCATGATCTTCCTGCCTCCGCCCCCGACGTATGGCGACTCTGCGGAGATCGTGAAGATCCAGACCGCGGATGGGCCACGCATCGCCGCGCTCTACATCGCCAATCCCGAGGCCCGCTACACGCTCGTCTACAGCCACGGCAATGCCGAGGACCTGGGGGTGGTGCGGCCGATCCTGCCCGTGCTGAGGCAGCTCGGCTTCGCCGTGCTCGCCTACGACTATCGCGGCTATGGCACGAGCGAGGGGAGTCCGTCCGAGCGGCACGTGTACGGTGATATCGAGGCGGCATATCAGCACCTCGTGCGCGACCGGGGCGTTCCCCCCGACCGCATCATTGCCTACGGCCGCTCGGTGGGAGCGGGAGCGGCCGTGGATCTCGCCTCGCGTCGCCCCCTGGCCGGACTCATCGTCGAGTCAGGCTTCGTGACGGCCTTCCGGGTCATGACCAGGCTGCCCCTCCTGCCGTTCGACAAGTTCAGGAACATCGACAAGATCGGGCAAGTCCGGTGCCCCGTCCTCGTCATGCATGGCGAGGCCGACGAGATCGTGCCTCTCTGGCACGGACAGCGGCTCTTCCAGGCCGCGCCGTCGCCCAAGCGCTTCCTCGCGGTCGCCGGCGCGCACCACAACGACTTCATGTGGGTGGCTGGCGAGCGCTATGCGGGGGCCCTCCGGGAATTCGAGGCCCTGCTCCGTGGCCGGTGACGATCTCCTCTTCGTGTACGGCACCCTCATGCGAGGCTTCCGGCTCCACGCGCTCCTCGAAGGGCGCGCCACGTACCTGACCGAGGCTACGACCCCGGGGCTGCTCTTCGACCTCGGCAGCTACCCGGCGGCGCTCAAGTCCGCGACGGGAAAGATCTGCGGCGAGGTCTACCGTCTCGCCGACCCGGGTCTCTGGAGGGCGCTGGACTCCGCGGAGGGGAGCCAGTATCATCGCGAGCAGGCCGGGATCGAGCAGGCATCAGGCGGGCGGGTCGAGGCGTACGTGTACTGGTACGTCGGGCCGCTCGACGGGGCCGTACCCATTCCCGGTGGCGACTATCGGGCGCATGCGCCCGTCCGGTCCATCCATCACCGCTGAGTCACCCGAGGAGGCATCCGATGCCGGTGCAGGCCGCAGAGCTGATCAAGTCCGACCAGGAGCACCTGATCCACCCGCTGCACCACCCGAGCGATCACCTGGAGCCCATGGTCTACGTCAAGGGTCGCGGGGCCATGATCACGGACATCCAGGGCAGGGAGTACATCGACGGCCTTGCCGGGCTGTGGAACACCAACGTCGGCCACGGGCGCGAGGAGCTGGCCAAGGCCGCGGCGACCCAGATGGGTGAGCTCGCCTACTTCTCGGCGTACGCGGGGTCGTCGAACATCCCGGCCGTCGAGCTGGCGGAAAAGCTCATCTCGCTCTCCTACAAGAACATGCAGGGCGTGTTCTTCACGTGCGGCGGCGCGGAGTCGAACGAGTCCGCCTTCAAGACGGCGCGCTTCTACTGGAAGGCCAAGGGCAAGCCCGACAAGGTCAAGATCATCGCGCGCTTCAATGCGTATCACGGCGTGACGCTCCAGGCCATGAGCGCCACGGGCATGGCGCCGTACTGGAAGATGTTCGAGCCGCGCGTGCCGAACTTCGTGCACATCCCGACCTGCTACCCGTATCGCCAGGATGGCGCCAAGCCCGGCGAGACGCCGGGGCAGACCGCCTCCCGCCTCCTCGAGGAGGCCATCGTCCGCGAAGGCCCGGAGACCGTGGCCGCCTTCATCGCCGAGCCCATCCACGGCGGCGGCGGCGTTCTCTATCCGAGCGACGACTACTTCCCGCTCGTGCGCAAGGTCTGCGACAAGCACCAGGTGCTCTTCATCGCCGACGAGGTGATCACGGGCTTCTGCCGCACGGGCCACTGGTTTGCCATGACGCACTGGAACGTGCAGCCCGACATCATGTCCTTCGCCAAGGGCGTGTCCTCGGGCTATCTCCCTCTGGGCGGCATCATGGTCTCCAAGGACATCAAGGAGGCCATGGACACCGTCAAGCCCGACGACAAGTGGATGCACGCGTACACGTATTCGGGCCATCCCACCTGCTGCGCGGTGGGACTGAAGAACGTCGAGATCATGGAGCGGGAGCGGCTGTGGGAGCGCTCGGCCACCCTGGGCACGCGCCTGCACAAGGCGCTGCACGCCGCCTTCGATAGCCACCCGAACGTGGGCGATATCCGCTCGGGCAAGGGTCTCATCGCCGCCGTCGAGCTGGTGGAGGACAAGGCGACCAAGAAGCAATTCGACCCCGACAGGAAGATCGGGGCGCGGCTCATGCAAGAGATGAGCAAGCGCGGCGTGATCACGCGGGCGCGGATGGAGAACATCTTCTACTCGCCGGCCCTCGTCATCACCGAGGAGCAGCTCGATCGGATGGTCTCGGTCACCCAGGAAGCCGTCAAGGCCGTCACCGGCCAGTAGGGCGGAGGAGCCCATCTATCCCTCTCCCCTCAGGGGAGAGGGCAGGGTGGGGGGCTAAGGAATCAGCACGACCTTGCCGTAGCTCTCGCGCGCGGCAATGGCCGCGAGAGCCTTGGCCGCATCGGCGAGAGGGTACGTCTTGTAGATGACGGGCCAGATCTGCCCCTTGCCGTGCAGGGTGAGCAGCGCGCTCATCCACTGGTCCACCAGGGGAGATCCCAGCGTCTGGTACATGCCCCAGTGCACGCCGACCACCGACATGTTCTTGAGGAGAATGCGGTTGGCGGCGATGGAGGGGATGCGACCGCCGGCAAAGCCCACCACGAGCAGTCGTCCCTCGAAGGCGATGCACTTGCTCGAGCCGTCGAAGACGTCGCCGCCCACGGGATCGTAGATGACGTCGGCGCCGTGGCCGTCCGTCACGCGCTTGACCCGCTCCACCCAGTCCTCGGTCCGGTAGTCGACGAGCACGTCCGCGCCCGATTGCCGCGCGATCTCGAGCTTGGCGGCGGTGCCGGCGGTGGCGATCACGCGCGCGCCGAGCGCCTTGCCGATCTGGACGGCGGCGAGCCCGACGCCGCCCGCGGCGGCGTGGACGAGGAGCCATTCCCCCGGCTGCATCTGGGCCCGGTGAACGAGGGCGGAATACGACGTCTGGTTCACGAGGGCAAAGGCCGCGGCTTCCTCGAAGGACATCGCATCGGGGATGGCGAAGACGCGCGTGCCGTCGGCGACGGCGCGCTCGGCGTATGCGCCCAGCTCGATCATGGCGAAGACGCGCTGGCCTTGATGGACTCGCGTCACCCCCGCGCCCACCGCGAGGACGATCCCGGCCACCTCATGCCCTGGGCTGAAGGGGAGGGGCGGCTTCATCTGATACTTGCCCTGGACGATCAAGATGTCGGGGAAATTACAGCCGATGGCCTTGACGTCGATCAATACCTGCTCGAGACCCGGCGTCGGATCGGCAACCTCCGCGTACTGCATCTCGGATGGCTCGCCCCACTGGGTCGCGATCATGGCTTTCATGTCCGTCGATCATACTATGACTGGACGCCGTGACCGGGAGAGGCGGCTTCGAAGGGCGTGTCGCCATCGCCGCGGGAGCGTCGGCGGGGAGGATGTGGACCTCGGGCTGCGTCGGCCACGAAGCGGGGAAACCGGATCGCGGGCCGCCTCGGAGCGTCAGGCGGCGAGATCCACCTGCAAGCCACGTCCGGCTCGGACCGCGCGCTCATAAGCCGCCGCGGCCGCCGCGACGTCTTCGAGCGCCACGCCGGTGCTATCGAAGATCACGATCTCATCATCTGATTGCCGACCAGGACGGCGGCCGGCAATAACCTGTCCAAGCTCCGCGCGCACGTCGCCGGGGGTCAGTGCTCCGCATGCGATGGCATGGTGGAGGTCGCCGATGGTCGCGGCCTGCTCGAGCATGTCCACCACCACGACGCTGGCCGCCATGAGGGCGGGCTCGAGCTCCTGCTTGGACTCATTGTCGGCTCCGACCGCCGCGATGAATGTCCCCGCGCCCACCGCCCCCTGCCGCAGGATGGGCTTGCGTGACGGCGTGCAGGTGACGCAGATATCGCTGGCGTGGAAGGCGAGGTCGAGATCCTCTGCCACGCGCACGTCGATTCCCAGAGCCGAGGACATCTCCTCGGCGAAGCGAATCGCCCGCGCGGGGTCCTGGTCGAAGGCGTAGGGCGGGTGAGAGGTCGCACGGTCGCGAGGGCGCGGAGCTGCTCCCGACCCTGCCGGCCGCAGCCGCAGACGGTGACGACGGTGGCGTCGGCCCGCGCGAGATGGCGGGCGGCCACGGCGGTGGCGGCTCCGGTGCGGATCGCCGTGATCTCTGCCGAGTCCATGAGGGCCAGGGGAGTTCCGCGTTCGGCGTCGGCCAGGAGAAGCACGCCCTGGATGGTGGGGAGCCCGAAACGCGCCGGATTCGCTGGGAAGTTGGCGTTGGTCTTCGCAGCGAAGTACGGGCGCCCGAGCTCGAGGATGCCGGCCTTGATGTGAAACCCGCCGTCGGTCGCGTGCACGCTCAGGATACCGGGAGGATCCGCCCGGCCTTCGCCGTGGAGCCTGAAGGCATGCTCGACGGCCTCGATGCAGGCCTCCATGGACAGAAGATCGGCCACGTCCGCGCGAGTGAGTAGGAGCGTCATGAGGTCTTCACGTGGCGGATCGTGGCGTAGAGCCAGAGATCGTAGACGATCTTGAGCCCCCCGCCGAGGAAGAAGGGCGCCATCAGCCACGCCCCCTGCATCACGAGGCCCGTGAGGGCGGGGCTCACCGACTGCGCCAGGGTGCGGCTCATGTTCGTGAGGGAGGCGGCGTGCTCACGCTCGTGGTCGCGAACCGCGAGCATGAGGAAGGTCTGGCGCGTGGGCACGTCCATCTGGGAAAGGAGGTGGCGGGCGAGCAGGAAGGCGACGGCGAGCCAGGCCACGGGAGCGAGGGCCACCCCGATGAGGAGCACGTTCGACATCAGGTGAGAGAACACCATCGTGTTCACGAGCCCGAGTCTCGGCGCCACGCGGGCGGCCAGGAGGAGCGACAACCCCGAGAGGATCTGCACCCCGAAGAAGATCCAGCCCAGGGCCTCGAGCCCGAGGCCGAAGCGTGTGTAGAACCAGTAGGCGATGAGACTTTGAACGACGAAGCCGCCGGCAAAGGAGTCGAGGGCGAAGATGACGGCCAGGCGCCTGACGAAGGGCCGCGAAGGCGTCCCCGCGGCCTCCCGGGTCGCGGCGTGACGCACGGGCTCCCGCCGCATGAGTCCATAGGCCACGAGCTGGGTGAGGCCGCTCAGCAGGAACACGGCGAAGAGCGGCTGATGCGACGCGCCGAGCCGGGTGACGGCGGCGGCGCCGAGGCCTGCCGCCGCATAGCCGATCAGATTGTAGTAGCTCAGGGTGGTGGTGAGGCGCTCGCGGGCCGCGTCGCGGGTGACGATGACCTGCTCGAGAGAGAGAAAGGGTCCCGTCTCCCCGGTCCCCACGGCCACGTTCCCGGCCATGGCCGCCGCCACCACCACCCAGGGCTGCCGGGTCAGCAGGAAGGCGATGGCCGACACCACGATGAGAGAGGCCTGGGCCATGAGAGCGGCGCGCGGTCCCCAGCGCTCGGCCGGCCAGCGGACCATGAAGGTCATGGCGGTGCTGGCGAGCAGCGTGAGGGTGACCGCGATGCCGAGCTGCCCGGCGTCGAAGCCCAGCTCGGTCAGGTAGACGGGCAGCAGGACGCCCAGGGCGCCGTAGCAGAAGGTCCGGGCGGACTTGGCGAGGAAGACGAGCCGCGCGTTATGCCCCACGCGCGAGCCGGCCCCGGCCATAGGCATAGAGCGCATCGTAGACGGGAAATTGCCGGTCCATGGTCTCGGAGTCGTCGCGGCTCAGCTCGCGGAAGCCGCTGGCCACAGCAACCACGCGGGCCTTGGCACGGGTCACCCACTTCA
>WNGG01010545.1_pt1 | contig 10010 bp, 9 predicted proteins | sample 5400661 | NCBI WGS metagenome assembly WNGG01 (sample SAMN13153372, study PRJNA577476) | soil metagenome | isolation source: 100 cm soil or saprolite under Garry oak tree replicate 1 | place: USA:California | collected 2016-06-15
AATAAGGCTGAGGATTGAGCGTGTTGCTCATCCTCAGCCTTTGCAATTTCTACCACGCTAACTCACAGGTCGAGCGCTCGACTGCGTCGCGAACCGCTCCTTCCTCCGTTTCCACATAGTCAGCCGTAGCTCTATGGGTGCAGCCCCGTTTTGTGAGAGCAACCACGGAAGGTGTTCACAGCGATACTGTGTTCCGGTCAAGCAAATTGGCGGCTTGGGGTATTGCCTGCTCACACTGCCGGCGGCTATTATGAGCAAAGATCGATGAACTGAATTGAGGTGAGAGATGAGCACGCCGTTTGAAATCGAGCCAGAGACCGCTGAAATACTTGCCTCTCAGGCAAGAGCTCTGGGCCTGTCGATAGACGAATACTTGAGAAGTCTGCTTGCGCGCACGAATGATCGCGCGAAAGAAAAACCTTTTTACGAATCCGCGACGCCGGAGGAGCTAGCGCGAGCATATGTTGAATGGGCGGCTAGTCACCGCCCGAACTCGCCGGTGATCCTTGATGACAGCCGCGAAGTGATTTATGGAGATAATGGCAGATAGTGCGTTATCTCGCTGACACAAACATACTGAACGAGTGCTCAGGACATTATGGATTTGAGAGGATGCATTTAACTTATGCAACTGCTGGATAGAATCCGCGCGCGTGCAGCGTCCGCCCCCAAACACATCGTGCTGCCCGAAGGTGAAGATGAGCGGACGATTCGCGCAGCCGGACTGTGCCTCGAGGGACGCATCGCTCAGGTTACGCTTATAGGGCGCGAAGACGTGATTCGAGATAAGGCTTCAAAAATGGGTGTCCAGCTCACGGGCGTGTCCATCCGGGACCATCGTCATTCTCACGATCGCGAAAAGTACGCCGCACGCTACCAGGAGGCGCGCCGCGCAAAGGGGGTTACTGTAGACGAAGCTCGACGCCAGATGGATGACCCGCTCTATTTCGGAAACATGATGGTGCGCGAAGGGGGAGCTGACGGCAGCGTGTCGGGTGCTACACACACCACGGGGCACACGGTCAGCGCCGCGCTCAGGTGCATAGGGCCGAAGCCCGGACTCAAGACCGTTTCCAGCTTTTTCCTGATGGTCGTTCCAGGAAGCCAGCTTGGAGAGGGCGGCGCTTTCATCTTTGCGGACTGTGGCGTAGTCGTCGATCCTTCAGCGTCGGAGCTCGCGGAGATCGCAATCGCCTCGGCTGGTTCCGCGCGGGCGCTGCTCGGGGTCGAGCCTCGCGTGGCTCTTCTTTCGTTCTCGACAAAAGGAAGCGCAACCCATCCTTTCGTGGATAGAGTTGTCGAAGCGACGCGAACGGTTCGAGCGCGTGCGCCCGAGATTCTGGTCGATGGCGAGTTGCAAGTCGACGCTGCGCTCGTCCAAGCCGTCGGCGAACGCAAAGCGCCGGGCAGCCAGGTCGCAGGCCGCGCCAACACGTTGATCTTCCCTAATCTCGACGCTGGCAACCTCGCCTACAAACTAGTCGAGCGCCTCGCGGGGGCGACTGCCATTGGCCCGATTCTGCAGGGGCTGGCCCGACCGGCAAACGACCTGTCACGCGGATGCAAAGCCGAAGTCATTCGCGACGCTGTGGCTATCACCGTCGTCCAAGCTCAAGAGCTCTAAGAGACCACCAATGACTGATTCAACATGGAACGAGTTCCCGGCGCTCGACGGAAAGAAAGTGGACCCGGATCCTTTCAAGCAATTTGAAATCTGGTTCAAACAGGCCGAGGCTGCTGTGGCGATATTGCCCAACGCAATGACGCTGGCGACTGTGTCAAAGGACGGCGTGCCATCAGCTCGTGTAGTCTTGCTGAAAGGCTTTGATGAGCGAGGCTTCGTGTTTTACACCAACTATGAAAGCTTGAAAGGGCAAGAGCTGAAAGCGAACCAGACGGCCGCGTTGTGCTTTTACTGGGCCGAACTCGCGCGACAGGTGCGAATAACCGGAACGACGAGCAAGACTTCGCGCGAAGAGTCTGAAGCTTACTTTCAGACACGCCCGGTTGACAGCCAGCTTGGCGCGTGGGCTTCAAATCAAAGCCAAGTCGTCGATAGCCGCAGCGTGCTCGAAGAGAAAATGGAACAGTTATCGAAAAAGTACGAAGGTAAACCCATACCGTTGCCGCCGTACTGGGGAGGCTATCGAGTCGCGCCTTTTATGTTTGAGTTTTGGCAGAACCGCCCGAGCCGTTTGCACGACCGCATTCGTTACCGGCTGACCGGCGAAGGCATTTGGGTGATTGAAAGACTCGCGCCGTAGTCACATCGGTGAAAGCGGCGACTTGAAATCAGGACGCGAGGTGTCGAACTTGACCGCGGTGCCAGCCGGTTCGATTCGCACTATCTTCGCCGGATATTTCATCCATTTTTTTCCACTGAGCGGGAGTCTTATGTAAACATCCAGTTTCCTGCCTTTCGTCAACGGACTTGCGACAGACAGGAGCGCGCCGGTGGAACTGATGTTGCGCAGAGTGCCGCTTTGGACTGAACTGCCGCCAATGCTTTCAACTCGAATTTGCCAATCCACCTGAAACCGCTTCGCTCTTCTTCGCTCGATCAAAGGGCCTCCAGTGTACTGCAGAGGGGTTGTGCTATAGGCGACTTGCTGCACTGCTGTTTTTACCGCATCCTTCGACAAATTGAAATAAGAAATTGATAGGTTTGTCCTTGATGAAAGAATAAATCGCGGTTGCACTGCCAGGGCCCAAGATTGACAATGCTTTCAGCGCTATGCTAAAAGCATCTCTCGAAAACAAGAATCGAATTGATCAGCGACACTTCTTTTCAAGCAGTCACAGTCGTACCGTTACACTTCGAACGCGTGGAAAAGTCTGCGCGATGTAGTTGGACAAAATGGCAGACGATACAAAAGACATCTCACCCCAAGGCGACGAGTCGGGCGATACCAAGCAATCAACGGGCGAAACCGTAGGCGCTGACGTGCCCGAGAAGGCCCCAGCGCTTCCTCCTGAAGCCGGTTCACGCGCGCCCGTCGAGGAGATCGAGGCAAAGATCAGGGAGGAGTCGGCCCCCGAGGGAGCACTCAAGCCTGAAGCAAAAGTTGAGGCAGCTCTGCCCGGGGTGGAGAAGCCTTCTCTGACCCCGACGGTGGAAGGCGGAACGGATAAGCAGACGCCTCCGAAACCCGCTCCTCCAAAAGCGGCTCCGGCAGCCGGTCACAAGCCGGCCGCGCCCGCGAAGAAGGGTCCAACGGTAACCGTTGATATTACCGGTGATGCTTTGATCGACCGTATAAAAGAGCGCTTCGGAGACGCGATCACCGAGGCCGTCGCAACGCTTGGACAGCAAATCATCGCGGTCAAGAAGGACTCGTTGATCGAGCTTTGCCGATTCCTGCACGATGATGAGGAAGCGCTGTTCGATATGTGCACCGATGTAACGGCGATTCACTGGCCGGAGCGTTCGAGAAAGGAGTTCGATGTCGTTATACTCTTATATTCAGTGTCTAAGAATCGCAGAATCAGAGTGAAGGTTGCGTTGGCGGACGGAGAATCCTGCCCGAGCGTCACTCCGATCTGGGCAGGCGCGAATTGGACCGAGCGCGAGGTATTCGATATGTTCGGAATTAAGTTTGAAGGGCATCCCGACTTGAGGCGAATACTGCTTCCGTCAGACTGGCCGGGTCATCCGCTTCGCAAAGAGTATCCGATTGAATACCGCGACAATGAGTGGACTGATAAACATCTGGATTATCGCGAGATTGACTACGACACGAGTTTGATTGATGTGAAATACGCGGAGCGAAGATAGGGATAGGGTCTTGGGGGCCGGGGGGCTGGGGGTTGGCCGACCGCTAACCCTATCTCCCAACGCCCAACTGAGATGCAGGAGCAACCGGTAACAAGAAATCAACAGACCTTGCTCGACGCCGAAGAGATGGTGTTGAACATGGGTCCGCAGCATCCGTCCACGCACGGAGTGCTGCGAGTGATCTTGAAGCTCAACGGCGAGACCGTTGTTGATCTCGACTGCGACATCGGCTTTCTGCATCGCGGCGTCGAGAAGATTGGCGAGCACGACACCTACGCAATGATCACGCCCTACTGGGACCGGCTCGATTACGTCGCGGCGGTATCGAATGATCTCTGCTACGTCGAAGGCGTCGAGAAACTGCTTCAGGTCGAAGTGCCGAAGCGAGCCGAATACCTGCGAGTCGCACTCACCGAGCTTCAGCGCATCGCCTCGCATCTTCTGTGGCTTGGCACGCACGCGATGGATATCGGCGCAGTGACGGTTCTGCTTTACTGCTTCCGGGAGCGCGAAGAGATACTGAAAATATTCGAGGACTTTATTGGCGCGCGATTGACGGCTCACGCGTTCCGAATCGGAGGGCTGTGGTGGGATGCGTACCCTGAGTTTGAGGCTCGGGTGCGCGACTTTTTGAAGATACTACCGGGTCGCATTGACGAGTACGAGACATTGCTGAACGCGAACCGAATCTGGCTCCAGCGAACAGTCGGCATTGGAATACTGCCAGCGGAGGAGGCAATCAACCTTAGCTTGACCGGGCCGGCTCTTCGAGGATCCGGCGTCAAGTACGATGTCCGCAAAGCACAGCCGTATTCCGCATATTCGGACTTCAACTTCGAAATACCCATCGGCGAGAACGGCGATACATACGATCGGTACCTCGTTCGAATGGAAGAGATCAAGCAGTCGGCACTGATCATCGAGCAAGCGCTTGACGGTTTGCCGGACGGACCGGTGATGGCGAAAGTCCCGAAGATAATCAAGCCGCCGGTCGGTGAAGTGTATCACTCGATTGAAGGGCCGAAGGGCGAGCTCGGCGTGTATCTGGTGAGCGACGGGACCGGAAAGCCTTATCGAATGCGGATTCGTCCGCCGTCTTTCATCAATCTCCAGTCGCTGAGGCGCATGTCCATCGGCCATCTGGTCGCGGACGTGGTAGCGCTGATTGGAACGATCGATATTGTGTTGGGAGAAGTGGACAGATGATCGGTGATCCGTGACCCGTGATTCGTGACTTCACGGATCGCGGATCACGCATCACGATTTTCATATGCAAGCTATCCTGATCACCTTGCTGTTTGTTGCGCCGGACTGGGTCGTCAGCTTGACCCGCGAGCGGCGACCGAACACTTTCTGGGCGGAGTACATAGTCTGGCCGGCAATTCAGATTCTCATCGTGCTGTTCATAGTTCTCACCTTGGTCGCCTATCTGGTCTACCTCGAGCGAAAAGTTTCGGCATTCATGCAATCGAGACTCGGTCCGATGCGCGTGGGCCCGTGGGGCTTGCTACAGCCGCTCGCCGACGGACTTAAGCTGATTCTCAAAGAAGACATCGTTCCGATCAAAGCTGACCGCGCGGTCTTCCTAATCGCGCCGATAGTTTCAGTGGTCGCGGCGCTGGTCGTCCTTTCGGTCATCCCGTGGGGCGCGGCTTGGGCGACGATTGCGAACGTTAACATCGGGTTGCTTTTCATCCTCGCAGTGTCGTCGGTCGGCGTGTTGGGGTTGGTGCTGGCGGGATGGTCGTCCAATTCAAAATACTCATTGCTTGGAGCGCTTCGCTCGTCGGCTCAAATGGTGAGCTACGAAGTGGGCATGGGCTTGGCGATCATCGGCCCGCTGATGTTCGCTAGAACGCTTTCGATGTCCGGCATAATCGACGCCCAGCAAGCCGACGGAATCTGGTACATCTTCTTTCAACCGCTGGCGTTCTTGGTTTATGTCATCAGCGCGCTGGGCGAAACCAACCGCGCACCGTTCGACCTGCCGGAAGCCGAATCAGAGTTAGTCGCCGGCTACCACACAGAGTATTCCGGATTTCGATGGTCATTGTTTTTCATGGCGGAATACTCGGCGATGATCGTCACGTCGGCGGTGGCGGTGACTGTGTTCCTCGGCGGTTGGCGCTTTCCGGGACTGAGCCTGGTGAAGAACCAAACGCTGTTCGTTTTCTTGAGCATCGTCGTTTTCGCCGCAAAGATCTTTGCTCTGATCTACGCCTACATGTGGTTCCGCTGGACGTGGCCGCGATATCGCTACGACCAGTTGATGGAACTTGGTTGGAAGTGGATGATACCCGCCGCGCTTGCTAACATTGTATTGACTGGAGTTTGGTATGTGCTCGCGCTGCCCAAGTCGCAAGGCGGGTTGCTTGGTTTTATGCAAGCTGGCGCGGGAGGAAGATTAGTGCCGATCGGCAAGGGCATTGTTTATTTCATAGTTACCGGGTCCGTCGTTACTGTCCCAATTGTCTGGGGCTTGCTTGCGACGATCAACCGGCGGTCTCGCGACTTCAACTTGCAGGAGCAGCGCCAGCTTCAGATGAGGCTCCGGCGCGAGCGGCTTGAGAAAATGCTGCAAAAGCCGGTAGGAGCTCAACCGGCGGAAAGCGGACAATAAGGAATCTTACAAGAGTAATTTTATGCCAGCAGTAAAGACAGGTAAACGGGCGATTGGGCAGTTGTTGAGGCGTCTCTTGTTGCTCGATCTGTTCAAGGGTTTGATGGTCACGTTTCGCTATAACGCGCGAGCGCTGTATGAGCCGCGCGAGGGTGGCAACCCCAATCAAGCGATCTACACCGAGCAGTATCCGTTGGAGCCTGCCCGCGTGTCCGAGCGGTTTCGCGGCGCGCCGCGGTTGAATCTCGATCCAGAAAACGGCAGCACGCTTTGCATCGCTTGCGATCTTTGCGCGCTGGCCTGCCCGGTCGATTGCATAGATGTAGGCTCGATCCGCCGCGAGGTTCGCGAAGGCGAAAAGGTCAACAAGAAGAAGGTGCTGACCACCTTCATCTACGACACGTCGCGCTGTATGTTTTGCAATCTGTGTGTGGAAGCTTGCCCGACCGATTGCCTCGAGCTGACTCAAAGCTTCGAGCTCGCGGTGTATCATCGCGCGGGTTTCCGTTGGGACCGCGAGATGCTAGAAAAGGGCATCAATTACGTTCGGTATGTGAAATAGTCACTTGTCATTTGTCCTTAGTCATTGGTCGCCCGTGGCAAATGACCAGGGACAAATGACGAAGGACCAATATGCAATTACACGGTTGGGAAGCAGCGCTGTTTTACGTGCTCGCGATCATGACGTTGTTCATGGCCGTGTTCGTTGTCACCGCGCGGGTTGCGGTGCATTCGGCGCTGTTTTTGATTTCAACGTTGGTCAACGTAGCCCTGCTGTTCATCTTGCTGCGCGCGGAGTTTGTAGCCGGAGTGCAGATTCTCGTGTACGTCGGTGGCGTGATGGTGTTGTTTCTGTTCGTCATTATGCTTGTGCAGACTCGGGCTGAAGAAGAGGCGCGAGTTCGATTGTACACCGGGCAAACCTGGCCTGCTGTGATCGTCGCCCTGCTGCTCGCAGTCTCGTTTTACTTTGCGATGAATCCCGCCCAGGCGGCATTTAGACCTGCAGAGGGCGCATCGCCTGCTGCGGTAGCAGAAAGCACGGAACGAGTGAGCGCAGGCGCAGGCTTAAACATCTCCAAAGACACTCAAGAGGTAGGCGAGCAGCTCTACCGCCAGGCGGCGCTGCCTTTTGAAATAGCATCGCTGTTGTTGCTCGTTGCGATGGTTGGCGCGGTGTTGCTCGCGCGCGGACCAAAACAAGAGAAGTACTATGAATAGATTGCGGATTCCCGATTGCGGATTGCGGACGACTCTCTTTCAATCCTCAATGCGCAATCCTCAATCCGCAGTGCTCGGGGGGACGCTGTGATCAATATCATCGCAGGCGCGTTTATTTGTGTGGCCCCGTTTCTGTTTCAGGCACCGCAGCCGTTTCTCAAGCGATTCGAACCAACACTCATCAACTTTCTGATGCTGAGCTTCCTGCTATTCGTCGTAGGAGTCGCGGGAGTGTTGTCCCGCCGCAACATAATCATCATCTTCATGTCGATCGAGTTGATATTGAACGCGGTGAACCTGAACCTCATCGCGTTCTCTCGTTATTTGGAGCTCAACAAAGACACTCTGGCGACGAAGGGGCTGTCAGTCAATCCTCTTGCCGGGCCGGTATTCACAATTTTCATCATAGTCGTAGCAGCAGCCGAGGCGGCGGTTGGACTCGGCATCGTGATAGCGATGTTCCGAAATCGCGAAACCGTCGCGATCGACGAAATAGATCTTTTGAAATGGTAAGAGTGATGCGTGATTCGTGATGCGTGAACGAATAATCGGATCACGAATCACGCATCACGGATCACGCATCGCGAATCCTTATGCTCAAACTCGTCTGGCTCATTCCGGTTCTTCCGCTCGCCGGGTTCTTGCTCAACTTTCTCTTGGGTCGCAAGCTGGGGCTCAGCGAGCGCGCCGTCTCGATCATCGGCTGCGGCGTGATCCTGGTTTCAATGCTGCTCACGATCGGTGCGTTTTACGAATACCATTGGAGCTACAATCCCGCCAACGAAGACAAGCCTTACATAACAAGCGAACACGGCGGCTTCCCGGACTCGTTCACCTGGCTTCCAGGCGGATACGCGCATAACAGCCTGGGCCAAAAAGCGGGCGCGCTGTCGAATTTCAACATCGAGTGGAGCTATCAAATCGACCAGCTCTCGCTGGTGATGATGTTCATCGTCACCTTCGTGGGTTTCTGGATTCACGTCTTCGCGGTCGGGTACATGCACGGCGACAAAGGCTTCTACCGCTTCTTCGCTTACCTGAATTTGTTCATGTTCATGATGCTGCTTTTGGTGATGGGCTCGAACTTCATGATCATGTTCATCGGTTGGGAAGGGGTGGGCCTCTGTTCGTACCTTCTGATCGGTTACTACTTCGACCGACAAGAAGCGGGAGACGCGTCGAAGAAAGCGTTTGTCGTCAATCGAATCGGCGACTTTGGAATGGTGCTCGCGATAGCCGGCGTGTTCGCGACGTTCGGTACTTTGCAATTCCACGACGTTGCAAACCTGTCCGCCGCTTATCCGAAGGAACATCTCTGGCAATTCGGACTGATGTCGTGGCTCGCGCTCGGGCTGTTCATTGGCGCGACCGGTAAGAGCGCGCAGATACCGCTTTACATCTGGCTGCCGGACGCGATGGCGGGACCTACTCCAGTGTCCGCGCTGATCCATGCCGCGACGATGGTGACGGCCGGTGTGTTCATGGTCACGCGCACTAACTTCATCTTTCAGCGCTCGGTTACGATGATGATGATCGTCGCGTTGGTCGGATGCTTGACCGCTTTCATCGCAGCGACGATTGGAATCACGCAGACGGACATCAAGAAAGTCCTGGCCTACTCCACGGTCTCGCAGCTCGGATATATGTTTTTGGGAGTGGGAGTGGGCGCGTTCATCGCAGCGATCTTTCACGTGTTTACGCATGCATTCTTTAAGGCGCTGCTGTTCCTCGGATCGGGCTCGGTCATCCATGCGATGCATCACGAGCAAGAGATGCCTCGAATGGGCGGCTTGAAGAAATACCTGCCGACCACTTACAAGACGATGCTGATGGGATGGCTCGCGATCTGCGGAATCATTCCGTTCGCCGGCTTCTTCTCGAAGGACGGAATCCTGTGGAAGACTTTCTCCACCAACCGGTTCAGCGGCGGATTCATTCTGTGGATCGTGGGATTCATCACAGCGGGAATCACAGCATTCTACATGACGCGGCTGATGGGGTTGACTTTCTGGGGCGAGGAACGTTTCCGCAAGATTCACGCCGGCGGGGAAGCTGACGAAGCGCACGCCGCCGCACACGACAAAGACTTGAAGCCTCACGATGCGGCGCAAGTAGCTGCGAGCGATCGCCCGCACCACATGCCAGGCGAGCACGTCGGAGCTCACGATGCTACTGATCGGCTCGTAGCGCATCCGCACTTCGAGCCGCACGAATCGCCGCGCAACATGACGCTCCCGCTCATTGTGCTGGCGGTTGGCTCGGCAGTGGCGGGACTCGTCGGCATCCCACAAGCGCTCACAGGCGGAACGAATTGGAATTTATTCGAGCGCTGGCTCGAGCCGGTCATCGTGAGCGCAGAGCCTGCCGCGAAAGCGGCTCCGGGAGCCAATCCCG
>WNGG01010546.1_pt1 | contig 10010 bp, 5 predicted proteins | sample 5400661 | NCBI WGS metagenome assembly WNGG01 (sample SAMN13153372, study PRJNA577476) | soil metagenome | isolation source: 100 cm soil or saprolite under Garry oak tree replicate 1 | place: USA:California | collected 2016-06-15
TAGTGCTGTTTGGCCTGGGGATGATTTTCGTGGCGGTGCGCGCCCGTTGGCAACGGCCTGCCATGGTGGGCTGAATATTCGTAGGATTACAGCAGTCCGCGGATTTCCGTTACGGCGGAAAAAAGCGGACAAAAGCAAAGCCCAAACGGAATTTCACCCTCGTAGGAACCGTTACGGGCGCTTGACACCTGGTCTGCCAATCCTTTATGCGTGGGTTCGATTCCCAGCCCCGCCTCCAATCTCAAAATCTCCTCTGATAGCGACGTAATGGCCAATTATGTAAGGCCACCACTGCGTCGGAGTCCTCAAGCGCAATAGATTACGTTGTCGGGTTGCGATAATCTTAAATGTCTCTAGGGGGTTGGGAGATGCCAGTATCGCCCCTTGGGCGTAACCTGTGCCTAGGCCATTCCCTTAATACTCAATCCGTTGAATCTTCCGCAGGAGCGACCATGAAATCAATACTGCTCGGCAAGGCATTTGCTCTGATCATAGCTTGCACGCTGTTTTCCTTCCTAGCGTTTTCCCAGGAGCAATCTTCTTCCTCATCGGAGGAAACTCTATCCCAGGAGGAAAGCAGGAACCATGACCTATTGGGAAATATTAAATTTCGAAATTTGGGACCAGCGGCCGGAGGCGGTCGGGTCGCTGCCGTAGCCGGCGTGCCCGGACAGCCCAACGCGTACTACGTGGGCGCAGCCGCCGGCGGAGTTTTCAAGACGGTGGACGGCGGACTTTCCTGGAAGCCCATCTTCGAGAAACAGCCGGTTGCCTCCATCGGAGCAATTGCGCTGGCGCCTTCCAACCCAAGCCTCGTCTGGGTAGGCACGGGTGAGGCCAAGCTACGCAATGACATTTCCACCGGCAAGGGCGTCTATTTCTCTCCCGATGCGGGTGCTAGCTGGAAATTTATGGGGTTGGAGAACGCGGGGCAGATTTCCAGCATGGTCATCAATCCCTCGAATCCGGAAATTGTCTATGTTGGCGCTCTCGGACATGCTTGGGCGCCCAATCCCGATCGCGGCGTTTTTCGGACTACTGATGGCGGCAAGACCTGGCAAAAGGTTTTGTACGTGGATGAAAAAACGGGCGTGGCTGATCTGGTTATGGATCCCGGCAGCCCCATGGTGCTCTTCGCCGCCATGTGGCAAGTGCAGCGTTATCCCTGGATGCTGGATAATGGCGGTCCCAGCAGCGCCATTTATCGCTCCACTGATGGCGGCGCCACTTGGACGAAGCTTACTCAGGGCCTGCCCAAAGGGCCCCTAGGCCGCATCGGCCTGGCTGCCGCGCCGAGCAACCCCAATCACATTTACGCCTTGATCGAAGCCAAGAAGGGTCGGCTCTGGGATTCAAAAGATCTTGGCGAGCACTGGAATGAGGTGAGTGACAAGCACCTGCTCAGTGCTCGACCATTCTATTTTTCCAGGCTCTTTGTCGCTCCCGATAATGAATCTAAGCTTTACTTCCTCTCCTTCGACATCGTGCTGTCGCTGGATGGCGGCAAGACTGCACATGAGATCAGCCGAGGCGTTCATCCCGATCATCATGCGTTGTGGATCGATCCTCATCAACCCAACCGCATTATCGAAGGTAACGACGGCGGCGCTTACTTGTCCTCCGATGGTGGACAGACTTGGCGTTTTTTGGACAACTTGCCGATAGAGCAGTTCTACCAAGTCGCAACCGATGATCAAATGCCCTACTTGCTTTGCGGAGGATTACAGGACAACAACGGGTGGTGCGGTCCTTCCAACAGTCTGAGCCGCGGCGGAATCAAGAATGGCGACTGGTGGACTGCCGTCGGCGGAGATGGAGAATACATTGTGCCCGCGTCGGGTGCCTCACATTTGATTTACGCAGATTCGCAAAATGGTTCCATCCAACGCCTTGATAGCCAAACCGGCATTTCAACTTTCATCCGTCCCTACCTGGCGGGCGTGCAGCATATGCCACCCGCTGAGCTGAAATACCGCTTTAATTGGACGTCGCCAATTGCGGCCTCGCCCAGCGATCCAAAGCTGGTCTATCTAGGCGGTAGTGTTTTATTTAAGTCCACGGACGCTGGGAACACTTGGGCTCCCATCAGCCCCGACTTGACTCGCAATGACAAAACCAAACAGGCCAGCAGTGGTGGTTCGATAGAACTTGACCTCAGCGGAGCTGAGACCTACGACACCATTTTGTCAATCGCGCCTTCGCCGCTGGATTCCAAGGTCATTTGGGTCGGCACCGACGATGGCCTCGTGCAAGTCACCCGTGATGGCGGGCAGCGCTGGTCCAATGTCACCCCCAATATACCGCGCCTGCCGGAGTGGGGACGAATTCAGCAGATCGAAGCCTCTCCCTTCTCGCCGGAAACCTGCTATGTGGCGGTTGATTTTCACGAAGTAGATAACAATCGGCCCTATGTTTTCAAAACTCATGATTTTGGATGGACTTGGACTTCAATCTCGCAGGGCTTGCCGCAGAGCGACCCGGCGCGGGTAGTCCGCGAAAATCCCAACCGGCGAGGCTTCCTGATCGTGGGCACGGAAACCGGTCTGTTTTATTCCCTGAATGACGGCGAGCAATGGATCCCACTTAAAGGCAACTTCCCCACCGTGCCCATTTACGACATTAAATTCGTCAAAAACACCCATGATCTCGTGGTGGCGAGCCATGGACGCGGGCTCTTTGTGCTCGATGCCATTACGCCTCTGGAAGAAATGAGCGCCAAAGTTACGGACAGCAAGTTTCACACTTTCAGCGTTCTCCCTGCGCGGCTCTGGCACACCTGGAACAAGCGCGGCCCTGGCCAGTCGGGATTCACAGCGCCAAATCCGCCTTCTGGAGCGGTAATCGACTACTACCTGAAGTCTGATATCGAGGTCACTCCCGAGCAGAAGAAAAAGCACCAGACCCCGGTCAAAATCGTGATCACAGATACCGACGGTCAGTGGGTCAGAACCCTCTACGGTCCTTCCAAGCAGGCGCTGAACCGTGTCACGTGGGATTTGAAATATCAGGAGCCGACGAAATTAACTTTCGTGCCAGTAGAAACGCCCGAACCCGAAAGCGAGTTTTTCGGGACGCGCCTGGGCGCACCCGTCGTCCCCGGCGCCTACAAAGTGGCCATCACCTTCGATGGACAAACAGAAACGCAATCTGTGCAAGTCGAGGCTGATCCCCGTTTTCCGGCAAATATGGAAGCCTTCCGCACCCAAACCCGTGCGGCATTGGAGCTTAGAAACGAAATCTCGGCGCTGAACGAGGCCCTGAATCGGCTGGAAAGCCTGCGCTCCCAGCTATCCATGGTGCAAAAACTGCTCGCGACCAACGAAGAGCAGAATCAGCCCGTTCCCGCCTCCTACACCCCCGTGCTGCAGCAAGCACGCTTACTGGAACAGAAAGTTAAAACTCTGGAAGAAAAAATGTATAACACCGAGCTCCAAAATAGCAGGGACTCCATTCATTTCTTGCAGCGAATCAGCGACCGCTTGCAAGGGCTGATGCGAATTGTGATTTCGCCTTACGATCAGGCTCCAAGCCCTTTGCTCGTCGAGGAGATGACAATGCTTCGCCGCGACCTCCAGAATGACCTGGAGGCCTTTAACGCTTTTCTGAAGACCGATGTCGCCGAATTCAACAAAACCGCGTTGGAACACGGCGCTAATACACTCTTTGCCGGAAACCCCATTGAACTGAAAGCCGGACAAGTCCAATCGGGTGGAGAAAATTAGACTGGTGCTTCATCACCGAAAACAAATCAGCGGCCACGGATTAGACCCTCCAATCATTTGAGGTGATTTGAATTTCATGCGAATTCGTGTCTCGCTCTTTGCTTTCCTTCTGATCTCTCTGCTGCCGCTTCCTGCCATCGCCCAGGAGGGTCTACCCAGCGGTACGCATTCGGCTGCTTCGCCGACCCGAAGCGAACAGGATAAAAGCGCCTACCGTCAGGCAATGGAGCAGGCGGACCAAAAAATTGCCGATGAAGTCAAAGCCCACTCAGAGTTGATGAAGAATCTAGAGTACCTCACTACTAACATCGGGCCACGGCTCACCGGCTCCCCCCAGATGCAGGCTGCCAGCCGGTGGACATTAAAGCGCTTCCAGGAGTATGGCATCGATGCTCACCTTGAAAATACTGAGATTCCGCATTCCTTTCAGCGCAACACGGACTCGGCTGAAATCGTCTCTTCGGTCCCGCGGCACTTAGAGATCAGGTCGGCAGGTTGGAGCCGAGCTACTGCTGGGGTAATTACCGGCCCGGTTAAATTGATCAATGCGGAAAGAGCAGAGGACTTGGATCAATATCGAGGAAAGCTCAAGGGAGCAATCGTTCTCACCCGCGAACCCGCCAAATTGCCTCCACCCTCTGAAATACCGGCGAACGCCTATGACGCGGTGATCCCACCCTCTCATGGCATACCCTCGGCCGATCCCAGAGGCTTCTCCTTCCGCCACAAGCTGCTCAAGTTTCTCGCCGATGAAGGGGCTGCAGTGGCATTATTCGATAGCGGCAAAACCGATAGTCTTTTCAACATGGGTTCCATGGCGGCGGGACCCACGCACCGCTATCAGCCCTCAGACCTGCCCGCCGCCTTCCTCACGCATGAGAACTACAGCCTCGTGTACCGCCTCGCCAAGGCTGGTCCATTCTCCATGAAGGTCAGCCTGAACGGTACCTTCAGTGCGGGACCGGTGCCTGCATCCATAACCGTGGCTGAAATCCGAGGTAGTGAACTGCCGGAAGAGCGCGTAATCCTGGGAGCGCATCTCGATTCCTGGGACCTGGGCCAGGGTGCGCTCGATAATGGCACCGGTTCCATGGCCGTTCTGGAAGCCGCCCGCGCGCTCAAAGCACTGGGATGGAAGCCCAAGCGGACAATTACATTCATCCTCTTTACCGGCGAGGAGCAGGGTGGAATTGGAGCGGATACATTTCTGAAGAACCACGCCGGCGACATTCCCAAAATCGATTCCGTGCTCGTGCACGATACCGGCACCGGCCGGGTCTTCAGCATTGCCTTGGAAGATCTATATGAAACCGCTCCTTTGATGTCTGAAATCTACACCCCGCTGCGCGAGGTATTTGACCTCGATCCGATCATGCTGCGCATGTTCGGCTCCTCCGACCACGTTGCATTTCTGCGAAAAGGAGTGCCGGCATATTTCTGCGTACAGTCGCCGGCACACTACCGCGAGGCCCACCATAGCCAGACGGATACCTTCGACAAGGTCCTCCCAGAGGAAATAAACGAAGGAGCGGCGGTGCTGGCGGCCTGGGCCTGGAACGTTTCTCAGATGCCCACCCCGCTACCCCATCATCCCGTGGAAAAAGAGCGGGAGGCAGAATAGCACCGAATCTCACCAGCTGATTTCTTATTGGAAGAACTCTGGCATATCCGGCGAAGAGGCTGCGGCGCCAGGAAAGCTGCTGACTCCCAGTGATTGCAACATAAGCTTGAGCACATTCTGGTGCTGATAAAAAGTTGTGGACTTAAACCCTGGCTTCGCTTTTGAACTGATGATCAGGGTGGCAACGTGCCCCCCGCCATTTTCCGTGTCGGTGAAAAAAGACTCGTCAAAAGTAAGAATTAATAGCCCATCAGCCTGAAAAGCGGCGCTAGTTAAGATCGGATCGATGTTTAACCTGAGCCAATCATCCGCCACCGCCAATTTATCGTTGTTCGTGCAAGTCGCCATTCCTGGCGGGCAATCGTGGGCATCGTGCTGTTCGTTAGGCAGGATATAGACAAATTGCGCTAGCGAGCCGGCGGTCAGATCTCCGCTAAATTGAGAGTACGGAACTAAGTTATTAGCTTGGGCGGGACTGTTTACGACATCTGAAAAGTAGGCAAAGGGATTATGGTGCTTCGCGTAGGGATAACCGTCTGTGCCGAGGTAGCCCACTGCGGGAAGATTTTCTGCGTACACCTTCCAGCTCTTGCCGGCATTCAATAGTTCTCTGATGAGATTGTCATCCGTGACGATTCCAGAAAACGCGTTGTTGTTAACGATGATTTGTCCGGTTGTCATCATGAAGTAATTGCCTAATGATGGATGGGTATTGGCAAAATAATTGGTGGCCAACGCATACTGCCCAATAAGCTTATTCAGATAGGGCATGGCCGAACTGCCCACCACTGTCGCATAAGACTGGTTTTCCAGGACAACCAGAAAGACCCGCCCAAATTGAAGCGGACCCACTGAGACAGTGGTCGAGACTGTGGCGCTTCCTACCGTCCCGGTCGCAGTTGCAACATAAGTAGTCGTTGCGGGCGGGGATACTGTCCTAGACCCAGAAGCGCCGACACTGCCTATGCCATTATCAATTACGACCGATGCAGCACCGGCGCTCGACCACGTAAGCACCGAAGTCTGCCCCGGAGCTACTCGCGAGGGGTTTGCAGACAACTGTATTGTGGGCGCCTGCCCGGCAGCTGCCGTATCACCAGGGAGGTCGCCATTGTTGCCTCCGCAGCCTAGGCCTAGGGCAAAGCCCAGCACTGATACGACCACGCAGACGGGCGCGCGGAAGCTATAGGATTTCCAGTTCATCTCTATAACGTGAGTAGCTCAACCCTGTCTTAGAGGCGGCTCGCACTAACGAGTTTGCCCGTCAGATTGCAAACCGTGGGCAATTCCCCCCGAATCTCGGGCTTATGAGCCTAGGGTTCGCGAGACCCCAGACCAAGCCGTCAACAGATAGACGAACTCGCCGCGATGCGCCGCATGCACCTCCATGGGTGCCGCGATCGGCGACCTAGAACTTTGGATCTTTCTTGCGCTGTTCCATTCCCCGCTTGGTTTCCGAATTCGCCTTGTCCTTATCAATCGCCCACATCAGGCTGGGCTCGCCCATCGGAATCTTGTCCTTGTAGGACTCCCAAACGTGCCAGGTTTTGCCGTGAGTGCTTCGGATCATCTGCAACATGCCTGTCTTCTGCGCCTCTGCCATGCCGGGAAGATCCAGCATTCCGCTATCTACTTCGCCATCATGAGGGTGCCAGAATGCCTTCTCGTTATCGGGCAGCGCCTGAAAATCTTTGTCAGAGATGATGTGCTCGAGCCCGATCAGGCGGGCATTCTTGCTGTTCCCGTCGTAAACAGCGCACTGGATGAAATCGGGATTCAAGGCCTGGCAATAGTGGGTCACGCGTATCTGTTTCTGCTGTTCAGCATCCAGGTTTGCGTCCCGCTTGTGATTGTGAAAGCCATCCACATAAACCTGCAGTTGTTCAACCGGCGTCCTGTCCTGCGCTGCGGCTTTAGCCTTGGCTTTGGCCTTGGCCGATTTGGCTCCGGCAGCAGCTTTTTTTGCCGGGGCTTTAGCCTGGGCTGATAACTGGCAAGCTCCCACGGAGAGCAGCACGACAAGCAACAGCATTTTGGTAGCGACTTTCATTGCGACCTCCAGTTCCAAAGTAGATTTCAAAGAGCAAGAAGCGGCAGGCATCTGGCTCCAGAATCATCGTGGCCGCAAATTCTAGTGAAAGACCTGCTCCAGTGGCAATTCCCAAGCAGCGGCTTTCGCCGCAACCGGGTTTTAGGTCAGTTGGTCATTTAACCTAGCTACAGCGCTCAAACCACAGCTCTGGCGAATTTATATTGCGTCGGCTTATCCGGCGTCGCGTTTTCTCTCGCCCTGCAGGGCGGCGGCGCGCTCCAGCAGCTCGCGAACCTCGTCATCGCTAATCTGCGGAAACTGGCGGTACCACTGGCCGACAGCAAAAAAGGGCTCGGGCGTGGCACCGCAAATCACTTCATCGGCCTCCGCCCGCAGCTCCTCACAACTGGAGCGCGGGCCGACGGGAACGGCGACAACCAACTTTGCCGCCCCGTGCTTGCGGATGGCAGCAGCGGCGGCGCGCATGGTGGAGCCGGTGGCGAGGCCGTCGTCCACCAGAACGACGGTGCGTCCGCGCAGTTGCGGTTCGGGGCGCTGGCCGCGATACTGGCGCTCGCGGCGCTCCAGCTCACGAGATTCCACCGCGGCCACCGCTTCGATGGTTTCCTCGGTGAGCGCCATGCCGCGAACCACCTCGTAGTTGAGAACGCGCACGCCGCCCATGGCGATGGCGCCAATGGCCAATTCCTCCTGGCCGGGCATGCCCAGCTTGCGCACCAGAAACACGTCGAGCGGCGCATTAAGGGCGCGGGCAACTTCAAAGCCCACCGGAAGGCCGCCGCGGGGCAGTGCCAACACAATCACGTCCGGGCGATTAGCGAAGTCGCCTAATTTTTCGGCGAGGAAGCGTCCGGCCTCAGCTCGGTCCTGAAAGAGCATGCCCCCACCCCAGAAGTTGTAGATGAGGATTATGCCACTCGGGGGATAGCTTTCAGCGCATGGGGCGTGCCCTGATGGGGAGCGTTGATGCGCGGGCTTACCCTACCTCTATCCATACCGAGGATTTCAATGACTTAGCCATGGCATACCGTGGGATACCGTGGGCGATCGATGATTCGGCGATCAGGAGGCAGGGTTCAGCCTCACTATCTCGTGCCCTTGGTGTGCCCCCCGCCGAACGACGTTCGAGTACGTTTCAATGAACTGAGGCCTTTTCAGACGCTGAAGCCTCCCGAGCGGGGTTGGACACTCAGCGTTTACAAGCTGCTACAGGAAATGAACAAGCGGAGCTTCCGCCTTTCGGAGCTGTATCAGAAAGAGAATTCCCTGGAGAAGTTCTATCCGAAAAACCGGAATATCGGAGCGAAGATAAGACAGCAACTTCAAATACTACGCGACTTGGGTTTCGTGAAATTTCTGGGCGAGGGTCGTTACGAAATCCTCTCTGCAGATCCCTCGCTGCGCTCGGGGGATGACAACTTGGGAGATTGTGCAGAGAGTAGGGATTCTTCGCGCCCCCGGGGTCGCTCAGAATGACAACAAATCAAATCCCTCGCTGCGCGAGCGAAACCATCCATTTAATATCCTACGAACATCCGCTCGTACTTCCACAGCTCATGCAGCGATAGCAACTACCGTTGCGCACCATGATGCTGCCGCAGACGTGGCAAGAGGGGGCGTCGCCCATGTCCACCAGCTCACGCAGCATATCGGCCTCATGCAGCTTGCTGGGCGCAAAGCCGGTGGCGCCGGCAGGCTGTCCCGATTGACCAGTGGTCAGTGGCCGGTTGTCAGTCTCGGGAAGTTCGGCAGTCTTGGGGCGGAGGCCTTCGAAGAGAAGCTGCTGCTGGCCGCGCAGGAATTTGAGATCGAGCCAGCGGAAGATGTAATCCATGATGGATTTGGCGTAGCCAATTTCCGCGTTCTGGGTCCAGCCGCTAGGCTCAAAGCGGGAGTGGGCGAATTTTTCGCACAGCAGGTGCAGGGGGACGCCGTGCTGCATGGCGATGGAGACGGCCAGGGCGAAGCTATCCATCAAGCCGCTGACGGTGGAGCCTTCTTTGGCCATGCGGATGAAGATTTCGCCGGGCATGCCATTGGGGTAGAGGCCGACGGTGATGTAGCCCTCGTGGGCGGCGATATTGAACTTATGGGTAATCGAGGGGCGCTCTTCCGGCAGGCGATGGCGGATGGCGCGGGGCGGGCCATTGGGGTTTTCCACCACAGCGGGGGCGGAAGAAACTGAGTCTTCTTTCTTGGAAATCGCCGTGCCGGTTCCGGCAGCACTGAGGGGCTGAGATTTCTTGCAGCCATCGCGGTAGATGGCGACCGCCTTTATTCCCAGCTTCCAGGATTGGACGTAGGCCTCCATGATGTCTTCCACGGTGGCCAACTCGGGCAGGTTGCAAGTCTTGGAAATGGCGCCGGAGATAAAGGGCTGAGTTGCCGCCATCATGCGCAGATGTCCCATGTAGTGGATGGAGCGGGTGCCCTTGGCGGGCTTGAAGCTGCAATCGAAGACCGGCAGGTGCTCGTCCTTGACGTGGGGAGCGCCTTCGATGGTGCCGGTGGCGTCAATGTAGCTGACGATGGCTTCGACCTGCTCGGGGGTGTAGCCGAGCTTGAAGAGGGCGGCGGGGACGGTGTTGTTGACGATTTTAATCATGCCGCCGCC
>WNGG01024511.1_pt1 | contig 10010 bp, 8 predicted proteins | sample 5400661 | NCBI WGS metagenome assembly WNGG01 (sample SAMN13153372, study PRJNA577476) | soil metagenome | isolation source: 100 cm soil or saprolite under Garry oak tree replicate 1 | place: USA:California | collected 2016-06-15
CGGCCACCTGCTGCTCGGCCTGATTGACCTCGCCGCCGGCGTAGTCGCCCTGGTCTGGCCGGGCGTCACCGCGCTGGTGCTGGTGCTGGTCGTCGCGATCTGGGCGTTCGCTGGCGGCTTCCTCGAGATCTTCGCGGCCTTCCAAAGCGGCGAGACCGCCGGCACGCGCGCGATGTTCATCCTCGCCGGGCTGGTGTCCATCGCATTCGGCGTGGTGCTCAGCTCCCGTCCCGACGTCGGCGCGGTCAGCCTCGCCCTGCTGTTCGGCCTGTTCACCCTGATCTACGGGGTCTCGCAGATCGTGATGGGCGTCGAGGCGCGCCGGACCGGAAAGACCCTCCACTCGGTCCTGTCCGACGCGGCCTGAGCATTCCCAGCCTGAGAGCCTAACCGCGACGGTGCTCCACCGCATGATGGACTTCACAGCGGCGGGTCATCGAAGCCGCTCGCCCGAGGCAATCTCGCCACGGAAGAGGTGACCTTATGTCGGACAGCGCCGCAAGCGACCCCGTTGCTGAGCCGCGGCTGAGGGTGGAAACGCGGGAAGAGCTCGTTTATCTTCTGGGTCAGGCCTGTGAGATCGAGCACAGGCTCATGTGCGAGTACCTCTACGCGCAGTTCTTGCTCAAGCGCGGCCCCGACGAGGGCCTGACACCCGGGCAACTCGCCCGGGTGTCAGGCCTGGGAGGCCGCGCTTATCAACGTCATCAAGCAGGAGATGCTGCACCTTGCGCTGAGCACCAACATCCTCACCTCCGTCGGCGCGGCGCCCCACTTCGAGCGGCCCAACTTTCCGATCCTCTCCCGCTGGTACCCTTCCGGCGTCCAGATCGCGCTGGTGCCTTTCGGTCAGCGGGCCCTGCGCCATTTCATTCACCTGGAGCGCCCCGAGGGGATGGCGCTCGACGATGCTGGGGGGTCGAGGCGGCGCGGCACGCCCGCCCGCTGACCGTTGACGACCGCCCGCTGGTGGCGGTGCCCCAGGAGTGGCGGACGGTGGGCCACCTTTACCGCGGGATCGAGGCGGGACTTACCTACCTGTGCGACCGTGACGGCGAAGCGGCGGTATTCATCGGGCCACCGAGCGCGCAGGCGGTCACCGGCATATTCGAGTGGCCGGAGCTGATGGCCGTTACCGACCTGGCATCCGCCCACCAGGCGATCGAGATGATCGTCGAGCAGGGCGAAGGCGCACGGGGTGATTGGACGAAGTCGCACTTCGGCACGTTCGTCGGAATCCTCGAAGACCTGCTCGCCGTCCAGGAGGCCGACCCGGCGTTCAACCCGGCCCGGCCGGTCGAGCCGGCCTTTGTCCGGCTGCCCCCTGACGTCCAGTCGGGAACCGTGATCGAGGACGCGCTCACCGCCGCGGTCGCGGGGCAGACCTGCGATTCCCTCGCCAAGGAACCAGGCGTCGCAGCGCTCACCCAGCTCGCGCAGCGGCTGTGCGCTATCGCCGACGAGGTCAGTAACCAGCTCGCAACGCGCGTGGAGCAGCTGTGATACACGTCCTGCTGAATCTGATCACCGCAGATCCTGCTCTGCTGGGTGACTCGATCGGGTATATGGAGAGCGAGGTTCGCCCGGCGGTCGAAAGCCAGCAAGGCAGCCTGGGAACGTCACTGCTGGCGAACCCGGAACTCGGTGTCGCGATCCTCGAATCGTTCTGGGCGTCGGGCGATGCGCTGCGGGACAGCGAGACGATGGCCGCACCGAGCCGCCGCGAAGCGGCTCAGCGTGCCAGGGCAAAGGTCACCATCGAGCGATACCAGGTACCCGTCTTTGAGCAGGAGGCATTCTCGGACGCCGGGGTGGGGGTGCGGCTGACGCGGATGGATGTCCAGCCGTCGGCGGCGATGGATGTCCCGTTGTCAGCGGTCGAGGACGCGATCGCCACGTTCGGGGACACAGCGGTCCCGTGGCTGGCGGAAACGGATGGCTTCTGCAGCGCCCTCTTGTTCGTCGACTGGGCCTCAGGGCATTCGATCGCCCAGACTCTGTGGCGTGACCCACAGGCACTGGCCGCGACCCGGAACGCCGCGGGCGGCGATCCGGGTCGATACCGTAACGGCGGCCAACTGTGTGATCCGCTCCGTAGAAGAGTACCGGCTGGTGTTCAGTTCCGCGCGGACGGCCTGACCGGGCTCCTTGCGCGGGGGACCGAGCGGCGTTGCACTGGTGGAAGCGCCACTCTAAGGAACAGTGATGAGTGCTGAACGTGAGCGAATCGACGGGTTCGGGCGGCTCGAGGACGGGCTGCTTCAGGCCGGCGGCTGGTACCAGGACTACAGCGCCGATGGGGAGGCGTGGGCTTACCTGCCGCACGACCATGCCCGCTCCCGCGCGTACCGGTGGGGCGAGGATGGCCTGGCCGGGTTCTGCGACATTCATCAGCGGCTGTGCCTGGGGCTGGCGATGTGGAACGGGCGCGACCCGATCCTCAAGGAGCGGGCCTTCGGGCTGACCGGCGCCGAGGGCAATCACGGTGAGGATGTGAAGGAGTACTGGTGGTATCTCGACGCCCTGCCCAGCCACGCCTGGAACCGCTGGCGCTATCACTACCCGCAGGCCCCGTTTCCGTATGACGGCCTAAGGCGCGAGAACGGGCGTCGCGGCAAGCTCGACCCCGAATACGAGCTCCTCGACACCGGCGTGTTCGACCACGACCGCTACTGGATCGCGGAAGTCTGCTACGCCAAGGCCGATCCCACCGACCTGCTGATGACCGTGCAGGTGACGAACGCCGGACCGGACGCGGACACCGTTCATGTGCTGCCGGCCGCCTGGTTCCGCAACACATGGTCGTGGGACGCCGACGCCCCGAAACCGGTTCTGGAGGGAGGCCGGGGACCGGCGGTCACGGTGGCGCATCCGTTCCTCGGGTCGCTGGAACTGATCGCGGGGACCGGGCCGGGCGGCACCAGCCCGGTCACGCTGTTTTGCGAGAACGAGACCAACGTGGCGCGTCTTTTCGGTGCGCCGCCAGCAACGCCCTATCCCAAGGACGGGATCGGCGATCACGTGATCAGCGGTGCGGCCACCGTCAACCCCGATCGGCGGGGAACCAAGTGCGCCTTCTGGTACCGGCTGACCCTCCAGCCGGGTGCCACGGCCGAGTTGCGGCTGCGGCTGCGCCCGAGCGGCAGCGCGCCCACGGGGGCCAGCGCGCTCGGTACCGGCTTCGACCGGGTCATCAACGCCCGGCGTGCCGAGGCGGACGAGTTCTACGCCGAGCTGACCCCGGAGGGTGCCACCGCCGAGGAGGCGATGGTGATGCGGCAGGCCTTTGCCGGGATGCTGTGGAGCAAGCAGTTTTACAACTATGACGTGGCCCGCTGGCTGGACGGCGACCCTGCCCAGCCGGCGCCCCCGGCTTCCCGCCGTGGCGGCAGGAACTCCCGGTGGCGCAGCTTCGACGCCTTCGACATCATGTCCATGCCGGACAAGTGGGAGTATCCCTGGTTCGCGGCCTGGGACCTGGCCTTCCACTGCGTCGCCCTGGCGCACGTGGACCCGGCCTTCGCCAAGTACCAGCTCATCCTGCTGTGCCGGGAGTGGTTCCAGCACCCCAACGGCGCGCTGCCCGCCTACGAGTGGGACTTCGGTGACGTGAACCCCCCGGTGCAGGCGTGGGCCGCGCTGGAGGTTTTCGCCATCGACGGCGGCCGTGACCTGGGCTTCTTGAGCAGGGTGTTCGACAAGCTCCTGGTCAACTTCACCTGGTGGGTCAACCTGGAGGACGCGGGCGGCGACAACCTGTTCGAGGGCGGCTTCCTCGGCCTGGACAACATCGGCCCGCTCGACCGCTCACACCTGCCGGTCGGCGGCATCCTGGAACAGTCCGACGCCACCGGCTGGGTGGCGTTCTACGCGATCGCCATGGCGGCCATCGCCGGTGTCCTGCACGGCAGCGGCGCACGCCCGGCGATCGACCTGGTGCTCAAGTTCCTCGAGCACTTCGCCGCCATCACCGAGGCGATCGACGGCCAGGGCATGTGGGACGACACCGACGGCCTCTACTACGACAAGCTCCTCACCGCGGACGGCACGGCTGTGCCGGTGAAGGTCAGGTCGATGGTGGGCATCATCCCGGTCCTGGCGGCCGCCGTCATCGACGAGCCGGTGCTCGAACGGTCGCTGGCACTGGGCAAGAACTTCGCCGGCTTCCTTGACCGCCGCGGCCTGGGCGACCGGGAGAAACCCGCCGGGCCCGGGCTGATGCGCGGGGAGCCGGGGAACCGGCGGATGCTGCTCTGCGTCGCCGGCGTCGGCCGTCTCGAGAAGATCTTCGCCAAGCTGTTCGACGAGCGGGAGTTCCTGTCCCCTTACGGCCTGCGGGCCCTGTCGGCCTACCACCGCGACCACCCCTACGAGCTCGGCGTCGAAGGCGTCCGCGCGGCCATCGACTACGAGCCCGCCGAATCGGCTACCACCATGTTCGGGGGGAACTCCAACTGGCGCGGGCCGCTCTGGTTCCCGCTGAACTACCTGCTGATCAACGTCCTTGAGCGCTACCACCGGTTCTTCGGTGACGAGCTCACCTTCGAATACCCCACCGGCTCCGGGCGCCGGATGACCATCGGCGCCATCGCCACCGATCTGCAGGACCGGCTCATCTCGATCTTCCTCCCCGGCCCGGACGGCCGGCGGCCCTGCTTCGGCGGGACCGGCCGGCTGCAACGCGACCCGGCGTGGAAGGACAACCTGGTGTTCAGCGAGTACTTCCACGGCGACAACGGCGCCGGCCTCGGGGCCTCGCACCAGACCGGATGGACCGGATTGATCGCTGACGTGATCCGCCGCCGCCACGGCGCCGTCCGTGCCGCCGGCGACGTGTTCCGCAGCATCGGCGGGGAGGGCCGGCAATGACCGCCACCCAGGGCGGGGGGCGCCCGCACACGCTGCCAGGAAGCCAGTTCCCGCTCGGCGCGACACCCCGCGGCGGGGGAACCAACTTCGCTGTGGCCTCCAGCGCCGCCGGCGCGATGATGCTGTGCCTCTTCGATGACAACGGCGCGGAAACCCAGATCCCGCTGCAGGACTACGACGCCGGCGTCTGGCACGGTTTCGTACCACGGACGGGCCACGGGCAGGCCTACGGGTACCGCGCCTTCGGCCGTTATGAACCGGCACGGGGCCTGCGCTGCAACCCGGCGAAGCTGCTGCTCGACCCCTACGCCCGCGCGTTCACCGGTACGGTGAGGTTCGGGCCGGAGGTCCTCGGCCACGACCCCGCCAACCCGGATACGCCGAACGCGGCCGACTCAGGCGCCTATGTGCCACGCAGCCTGGTCGTCGACGACACGTTCACGTGGACCAGCGGAAAGCCGCGGCACCGCTACCCGGACACGGTCATCTACGAAGTGCACGCCAAGGGCTTCACCATGCGCCACCCCGGGGTGCCCGAACGGCTGCGCGGGACCTACGCCGGGATGGCGCACGAGGCCGCCATCGGTCACCTGCTCGGCCTCGGCGTCACCGCCGTCGAACTGCTGCCCGTGCACGAGAACGTGCCCGAGCCGTTCCTGGCCGGGCGAGGGCTCACCAACTACTGGGGCTACAACACGATCGGGTACTTCGCACCCCATCAGGGGTACTCGGCGCAGGTGCGCGCCGGGCGGCCCGGCGGCCAGGTCGCCGAGTTCAAGGCCATGGTGGACGCATTACACACCGCCGGTCTCGAGGTGCTGCTCGACGTCGTCTTCAACCACACCGCGGAAGGCGGCGAACTCGGGCCCACTCTCTGCTACCGGGGTCTGGACAACCACGCCTACTATCGCCTGGACCCCGGCAACCCGCGCCATTACATCGACACCACGGGCACCGGCAACTCGCTCAACGCCGGCGATCCCATCACACTGCAGCTGATCATGGATTCGCTGCGGTACTGGCTCACCGAGATGCGCGTCGACGGATTCCGCTTCGACCTCGCTCCAACGCTCGCCCGCCAGGAAGGCGGCTTCGACCGGCTGTCGGCGTTCTTCGACCTGGTTTCCCAGGACCCGGTCGTGTCCAGGGCCAAGCTGATCGCCGAGCCGTGGGACGTCGGCCAGATGGACAGCTACGACCTCGGCCGGTTCCCGCCGCTGTGGCGCGAATGGAACGGCCGATACCGCGACACCATGCGCGACTTCTGGCGCAGCCACCACGTCGGCGCCGCCGAGTTCGCCACCCGGTTCAGCGGGTCGGCCGACCTGTATGCCGGCGCCCGGCGGCGGCCCACCGCGTCGGTGAACATGATCACTGTCCACGACGGTTTCACCCTGCGCGACCTGGTCTCCTACAACGGCAAGCACAACGAGGCCAACGGCGAGTCAAACAGAGACGGGACCGGCGACAACCGGTCATGGAACTGCGGGGTGGAGGGCCCCGCGAACGATCCACCCGTCCTGGCGCTGCGGGCGCGCCAGTCCCGGGCGATGCTCACCACCCTGCTGCTGTCGTTCGGCATCCCGATGCTCCTCGGCGGCGACGAGATCGGCCGCACCCAGCGGGGCAACAACAACGCCTACTGCCAGGACAACGAGATCGCCTGGTTCGACTGGTCCGCCGTGGACTGCGAGCTGCTTGAATTCACCAAGCGCCTGATCGCCTACCGTCAGGCGCACCCCGTGTTCCGCCGCCGCCGGTTCCTCGCCGGGGCGGAGGCGCCCGAACTCGGCTGGTTCACACCCGCCGGAGCGGCGATGACAGCCGCGGACTGGGCCGACGAAAACGCCTTGGCCCTTGCCATCTACCTCGACGGATCCGACGACCCCGACCGGGCACCGGATGGCTCGCTCATGACCGACGACGACTTCCTCGTCCTGATCAACGCGTGGTGGGAGCCGCTCGCGTTCACCATCCCCCTCACCCGCACACCACCGGAGGGGGCGCAAGCGGCCCCGCCCGGCCCCACCGCGGACGATCAGACATGGCGCGCCGAGATGGTTACCTACGAGCCCACCGCGGCGAGCGCAGCGCCCGAGGTTCATGCGGGCAGCCAGGTCACCGCCGGCCCCCGCTCCATCGTCGTGCTCCGCGCACCAGCGCCAGGGACGTGACGACCCCCCGGCGAGCCAGTCCGCGATTCACGTCATGGCCGCTCGCCGCCGAGGGGCACTTCCGGAGCGGTGGCCTGCCACAGTTCCCTGACGAGCACCTGCAGGGCGCCCGCGGCCGGAATGGAGAGCAGCGCCGCCACGAAGCTGCCGAAGGACCCGCCGAGCCAACTCCCGATCGACGCCCCGACCAGGACGGACACCAGGACGAGCAGCGGATTCACCTTCACAGTGCGGCTCATGACCACGGGGTTCAGCACGTGGTTCTCCAACTGCTGGTAGCCGATGAACACGGCCGCCGTGACGATGCCCGCGGTGAGCGAATGGCTGAGGGCGAACAGGACCGTGGGGATGCCTGCCAGCGCGCCGCCGACCATGGGCAGGAAGTCGACTAGGGCGACCCACAGCGCCCACAGCAGTGGGAACGGAATCCCCAGCGCGGTGAGCGTGACGAAGACGACGACACCGGCGATCACGGACGTCAGGAGGTTGCCCAGCATGTAGCCGGTCACCGATTGGTTGATCTCACGGGCTATCCGGGCATAACGCACCGCCGGCTCGGGGGACATCAGGCCCAGCACCGCCTGGCGCATCTTGGGGCCTTCAAGCAGGAGAAGCACGACGAGCACGGCGACGGTTCCCAGCGTCACCACCAGCGACACCGCACCTTTGCCGAATGTGAGCGCCGGCTTTGCCAGGCTCGCGCCGAGGCTCTGCAATTTCGGGGCGTTCCGTGCCGCCCAGTCCACCAGGTGAAAGCGGCGCACCAGATGACCGATCCAGCCGTGGCCGTGTTGCGCGTCCTGCACATACGAAGGCAGCCGCTGCGACAGGTGAGTCAGCCCGTTCACTAGCGGGTAACCGAACGCCACCACCAGGCCTACGAAGACCAGCGTGGCCCAGATGGCCACCACAGCCACCGCCCAGCCGCGCCGCCGGATCCGCCAGCGCTGCAGAAACACCACCAGGGGGTTCAGGATCAACGCGATGAACCCCGCGACCACGATCAGGAGAATGACGTCCCGCAGCCGGTAAACGAGTTTGCCCGCGAGGTAGGTGAGAGCCACCACCGCGACGGCGGCAATGATCGTCGCCAGCGGAACACCACGCGCGGCCGCGGCGATCCGGAGACGCGCGCGCCGGGTGGGCACCGCGGCCGCGGCGTCACCCGACACTTCTGCCGGCACGCTCTGCTCGGTGTGGTCCTCGCCGCCGGGCATCACAGCCATCCCCTCATGACGTCGAGTTCAAGCGGTCTTACGACGCCGGACGCCGAGATCGTAAGCCTGGGTCCAGACGCCGCCGCGCTAAGTGCAACCCCAAGCCGGTGTCTTTGGCTAACTTCTGAGACCAATAGCGCAATAGCTGCCGACGGTAGACTGCGAGATCTGGTTTCGCTGCGTGGGCCGGCGTTTCCGAGTGGGGCTGTGATGCTGCTAGATCGCCTGGCGGAGCGTGCTTCGCTCGACCGGGTGCTCGACGCCGCACGCGGCGGATTGTGCGGTGCCCTGGTGTTGCGGGGCGAAGCCGGGGTCGGCAAGACAGCGCTGCTTGACCACGCGGCCCTGTCGGCATCCGGTATGCGTGTCGCCCGAGTCGCCGGTGTCGAGTCCGAGATGGATCTCGGTTTCGCCGCGCTGCACCAGTTGCTTGTCCCGTTCCTGCCCGGGCTGCGGGGATTGCCGGCGCCGCAGCGGCGGGCGCTGGATTCGGCCTCTCGCGTTCATCGGGCGACGACTGTATGCGGATCGCATCGCGATGTTGTTCTCGGTGCGGGCTTCCGCGGACAGGGACGTTACTTTCGAGGGACTGCCCGAACTGTGGTTGCGTGGCCTGCCGAAGGTCCCGGCGGGCGATCTGCTGCGCTCAGGTGTCGCTGGACGGCTGGACAACCGGGTGGCTGCGCGGCTGGTGGCTGACCTCGAGGGCAACCCGCTCGCTTTACTGGAACTGGCATGCGAGCTAACCGACGGGCAGTTGGGAGGGCGAGTGGCGTTGCCGGATCCGCTCCCGGTCGGTCCCCGGCTTCAGGAACGCTACTTGTGCCGGTTCAGGGCGTTGCCGGCGGCTACCCAGACGTTGCTGCTGCTGGTTGCCGCCGAGCCGACCGGTGAAGCAGCGAAGGTGTGGCAGGCAGCGGCCCAGCTACGGCTCCCGCCGAGACCGCTGGGCTGCTTGTCCTTCGCCCGCAGTTCGCCTTTCGTCATCCGCTGGTCCGCTCCGCGGTCTACCACGGGGCGACAGGCGCTGAAAGGCGGCGGGTGCATGAAGCACTGGCCGCGGTAGCCGATCCCGAGCGTGAACCCGATCGGCGCGCATGGCACCGCGCGGCCGCAGCCCTCGGTCCCGACGAGAGCGTCGCCGCCGAGCTGGCCAGCTCGGCAGAGCGGGCCAGCTCGCGGGGCGGCCTGCCGACCGCCGCTGCCTTCCTCACCCGCGCCGCCGAACTCACGCCAGACGAGGGCCGCCGGGCTGGGCGGCTGCTCGCAGCCGCCCAAGCCGAGCTTGCCGCGGGCGCGCCGGGTAAGGCGGAAGGGCTGCTCGGGCAGGCATCACCGTTACGTCGCGACCTGCTTGCCGGCGCGCACGCACTGCGGTTGAGGGGCGAGATCAGTTATGCTCTCGGCCAGCTGGACGAGGCGCCGGCCCTCCTGGTCCGCGCGGCACATGACCTTGCCACGCTTGACCCGGGACAGGCGAGGGATGCCCTGTTCGAGGCACTGCAAGCGGCGTTGTACGCGGGCCGGCTCGGTCGATCAGGCGGCGGGGAGGGGGCGATCGAGATCGCCGCGGCAGCCAGCACGATGCTGCCGGCCCGGCAATCCCAGACCAGGGTCGCCGACCATCTTCTCGCCGGTTTCGCCGCCCGCCTCAGCAGCGGATACGCAGCAGCGGTGCCCCATTCCCGCCGGGGGGTCTCGTCACTCACCGCGGACCAGCCGCCAGCGGAACTTCTGCGGTGGGCGATGC
>WNGG01040458.1_pt1 | contig 10010 bp, 6 predicted proteins | sample 5400661 | NCBI WGS metagenome assembly WNGG01 (sample SAMN13153372, study PRJNA577476) | soil metagenome | isolation source: 100 cm soil or saprolite under Garry oak tree replicate 1 | place: USA:California | collected 2016-06-15
CCGAAGACGACCGAGATGGTTTTCGTGATGGCGTCTACTCTTCGAATGCATCGGCCGTACAGTTCGATGAAGTAGAGATTACCGGCGGGGTCGACCACCACGTATAGAGGCTCGAACAACTCGGCACTCGCTGCGGGTCCGCCATTTCCACCAAGGCCGAGAACGCCGGTGCCTGCAACCGTGCTGATGAAACCAGTACCGGCGTCAATTCGTCGTATGCGCCGATTGAACGCATCCGCGATGAAGACGTTGCCCTCTCGGTCGACTGCAACTCCCCTTGGCCCATACAATCTTGCGTTCGGGGCGGGTCCACCATCTCCACTAAAACCCTGCGCGCCCGTTCCGGCGAAGGTGGAGATTAGCCTTGTTCGAGCATCGACCCTCCGGATCCGGTCGTCTCCGGCCTCGACGATGAAGAGGTTGCCGCCGGAGTCTAGGGCCAGTGGCCCGGGGTTCTGCAGATCCGCGCTCGTCGCGGGGCCGCCGTCTCCTGTGTACCGATTTGTGCCTCGTCCAGCGACTGCCTGAATCACGCCCGAGGCCCTGTCAACTCTTCGGACTCTGAAGTGGCCGCTGTCCGTGACCAGGAGGTTCCCTTCGGGGTCGACAGCCAGCCCCGTGGGCCCCGACAGGCTGGCGGTAATCGCGGGGTGATTGTCCTTCCATGGGTCCCCCTTCCCTCCACCAGCGATTGTGCTGATGATGCCCGTTCGGGCATCGACTAGCCTGATGCGATTGTTGTAGGTGTCTGCGATGATCACATTGCCTGCGGCATCGACGGCGACACCACCGGGGTTGTCGAGACTTGCGTCAACGGCTGGTCCTCCGTCGCCACTGAAACCTCGCCGACCGTCGCCTGCGACCAGGGAAATCTCGCCCGACTTGTTCAATCTGAATACCTGGTGCTGGTGTTGCGCGGCAACGAGCAGGTCGCCTTCGTGACCGACCGCGAGTGCCTCGGGGTATTCGAATTTGATCGACCTCGCGGGCACGACGTTGGCAGTCTTGCTCGTGTCAACCCCTGCGACTCCTCGTGACAGTCCGCTCACCCAGAATCCGAGCGTCACCATCAGTGCCGCGACGGCTTTCAGCCTGGTCGTCACTCTCATGCTACCGCAGCCATCCGATCGACGCCTTCCTACCGTCGCCATCCCGGGCACAGTCCTTCCCCCCTTCCGCTCGCCAACTGGGCCGTCACCCGCCGCCAGCCCGCGCGCCTACGCGGCGGCCTCATCTGCCTCGCCGGCGCATGCTCCGTTCAGGCCATGATTGTAGTCCCCAGGAGAGCTTTCCTCGTGCCCGACGCGGCAGGCTGCGTCCCGACAGACGCAACATCGATCAACAACAGCGGCGACACCCATTTCATCCCCTTGGTCCCCTCGCTCGTAAGAGGTTGGCAACGAACAAAGGACTAATTCAATTCGTTGCCTTTTCCCGTGTCCGAGGAGTCCGAGGAGTGTCGTAGAGTCCGAGGATTATGGACACCCAGACGGACACCCGATTCGCGTCCTTGCCCCGGCCGCACTCTCCCGCGGGTCATTACCTGCCCGCAAACAAGGCAAGACTTCCTGCTGGATGGGGGGCTTGGGGCCCCCGGGGCAAGGTAGAATGGACGCCAGCGGAGGTTTCGAGATGAAGTTCGACCGGATCACTTTCGACCCCCAGATCCTCGGCGGAAGGGCTGCCATCCGCGGGATGCGGATACCAGTCTCTGTGATCGTGGGGCAGATCGCCCACGGAGCGACCTTCGAAGAGGTGCTGGAAGGGTATCCGGACCTCGAGCGCGAGGACATCCAGCAGGCCCTCGGCTATGCCGCTTGGCTCGCCCAGGAGCGGGTCCACATCGGCTAGACAGCCAAGGAGCTGCGTATGAGATTCCTTCTGGACATGGGAGTGGATGTCCGTGTCGGCACTTGGCTGCGCGAACACGGGCACGAGCCCGTCCATCTCCGCGACCAAGGCCTCCAGCGCCTACCGAACGGCGAGATCTTCACGAAGGCGATCTCGGAGAACCGGGTCATCCTCACCTTCGATCTCGACTTCGGCGAGATCGCGGCGCTCGCGCGTGGCCGGAAAGCGAGCGTGGTCGTCTTCCGTCTTCATAACACTCGAACGGCGCATGTGCTCGAACGGTTGGCATCCGTTCTGCCGGACTGTTCGAGCGTCCTGGAGAAAGGGGCCATTGTCGTGGTCGAGGAGGACCGGCATCGTGTTCGTCCGCTCCCTGTGGGACGGGACGAGGCGTGAGGGGACGAGGGTCGCCTCGACAGCGTCACGCGCGCCCGGTCGTCGCGCAAATGTCCTTCGAGAAGAGTCGCCGAGGATCTCGAACCGGGGGTCGCCGCCGAGCGCTCTACGAGGCCCGGCTGGATCGGCTCATCGAAGACGCCACCATCGATGCTTACAACGAGTCCGCGCAACGTGCGGGGTTCCACGCGTCGCTGGCCGGCCATCTTCAGTTGCCGTTCGAGACGCTCGTTCTCGGCGTCCCTGTGCTCGTGGAACGAATTGATCTGAACGAAGCCGAAGAGATGGTCGCCATCGGCCGGCGCGGAAGGGATCGCCAAGCTCTTCCCATCCTCGAATTACCCCTGCCCACTCCTCTTCCGCCGGGCGCAGAGTGGATCGAGGCCTACCGTCGGTGGGCGCGGGGGAGATAGAACGCGATGGCAAGGCAAGCTGCTACATTCGATGAACTGCTTCAGCGGATCACTGTGAACTCCAAGATCTTCGGCGGGAAGCCGACCATTCGGGGCCACCGACTTGCCGTTGAACATGTCCTCGGAATGCTCGCCGCAGGAGATCGGCCGGAGACGATCCTGGACGGCTATCCATGGCTCGAGCCGGAGGACATCCAGGCATGCCTCGTCTACGCGCACCGCATCGTAGCGCACGAGCGCGTCGACTTGACGATCGACTGATCCACCAACCGAAGCGACCCCTGATCTTTCGCCCTGCGGTAGTAATCGTTGGACCCATTTGCTGAGTCCGACGACACCAATGTGGCCGTGGCTGGGCGATCGCTCAATGTTGGACACCCAGATGGACACCGCGCTCATGAGGGACTTTGCATCCCCTTCATTCACTCCCCCGTAATTCGCTGAAAAGAAAAGGTGCCGGGGCTGGGAGTCGAACCCAGAAGGGCCAGAGGCCCGAGGGATTTTAAGGCCACGGGAGAAAGGCAGCGAACAAAGGACTTAGGCAATTCGTTGCCTTTTGCCGTGTCCGAGGAGTCCGAGGAGTGTCGTAGAGTCCGAGGATTATGGACACCCAGATGGACACCTGTTCCCCACACATGTCTCCCCGACTGGCTTGCTCGTGGCGCTTGAGCGGCCAACTCTGACCCGGTTCATGCTCCGCCGTGGTCTCATCAAGAGCAGGCGGGGAGGTTGGTGCTTTCAACCTCGGTGTCAAGCCCCAGAGTCTCCTGTCGTCAGATGCTGTCCAGAGCGAGCTCGACCAACCGCCGGCGGTACCCCGGTGGGTATCGTCGGTGCTTCTTCGCCATCGTGGACTCCTTCCTCCCAAAGGATCAGGTATCCACAAAAGCGGGGCAACTCCAAAGGAGCAAAACCGTTCTCTCGGGGGGTCGAAATGGGACCGATTTTGGCCCGCCACGCGGGTGAAGTGGCTCTCGGTGTTCCGTCCATCGGGGTCTCGTGCGAGTTCCTCTTCATCGCCACAATCGCGCATGAACTCAAGGGCCGCCTTCTCGAGCGCGTTCAGTCGCCCGCGGGTTGCGTCGCTCTCTATGAGCAAAGGGATGCTCTCGGTTCACCCCCGATTCCCTTGACGGATCGAGAGGGTATCGGACGGTTACCCGGAAAGTATCCGTTAACGTGTCGTGATTTGCGTACTCGACCGCAGCCTGCCGCCTAGGGGCAGTGCGCGATCAGGTACTGCGCGTCCGCGATCAGGATCGCGGCGGCGGCCGGCGTGATCCCCTTTCCGCTCTGGCCCATGACTTGGTTGATGAACGCCTGATAGTTGTTGGCAGCGCTTCCGCAGTTTCCCTTGGCGCGTGCGGCGAGGGCCTGGTTCAGCTTGTTGAGCAGACCAGAGTAGACGCTGGGATCGCTGATCGCGCCGCTGGACCAGAACTGATTCACATCGTCGATCATGCTCTGCGCGGTCACGATGATCGTGAACACCACCGACGCCGAATTTCCGTTGCCCACCTTATCGGTCGCGTCCACTTTGAACGTGTTGGGCCCCAACGGCAGGTTCGTCAGCAGATAGACGTTCATCCCGTTGGTGATCGGATTCCCCCCGATCGTGCCGCTGCCGTTCATCGTCGGCGTCACCGTGTTCACCCCCGAGCCCGTCCCGTCCGTGACGTTGTAGGTCAGCGTGATGGTGCTGCTGTGGGTATATTGCGTGGCCGTGGGCGAACTGAGGATGATCACCGGCGGTTTCTTGTCCACCTTGTTGGGACCGAGCGGACCCGCCGTGGTGCTGTTCCCGGCCACGTCGTAGACGGTCCGGCTGTTGGTGTACGCGTTGCTGTCGTCGGTGCCGCCAGGGACCGAAGTCACCAGGTTGAAGCTGGCATCGCCCGCGTTCGCCAGTCCCGATAGCGAATCGCTCGCCGTGCAGTGCAGCGACACGTCGGTGGCGTGCCACTGGCCGTCCGGAGCAGCGCAGTTCACAGGCGGCGGGATGTCACCCACGGCCGCACGTGAACGATGTGACAGCCTTCGTGACTGCTGTTGAGAACCAAATTGCCGGCCGTGGAGTTGGGGAAATCCGGCCCGCTGTAGAACGAGTCGCCGCTGCCCGGTGTGGATTTGGCGGAGCTATCCGGCGACAGGCCGCTGTCCCATGCCTTGCTGAAACCGGCAATGCCGTTGGCGAGGCCGTTGTTCAGGGCGTTCGAAACCGGCGAGAGGGTCCAGCTCACTGTCTGGGGCGTATTGTGCCAGCTATTGATCGCAGGTCCCGAGAAATTTACATTGGGAGCGGCGAAACTGCCCGCGATGAAGGTATTGATCGCCCAGGACAGTTGGAGAGCGTTGATCGTGCCCCATCCCGTAACACTGTCATAGCCGGCTCCAGCGCAATAATATGTAAGTGTGTTATTGGCGGCCGTAATGTCGTTGGTATTGCATCCTGATGTAATGTCGTAAAAAGGATAGTGGGGCGCGTAAGTGGGGTTCTTACCAAAGTAATAGAGGTAAGCGTTCCCATTGCCAAGGGGGCCGCAGGGTTGGTGGGGCGAGCCGCAGTCATTTCCGGTCACGTCCTCCAGGTGGAGCAGATAGGCGTTGGCCTGGGCGAAAAAGCCGGCCAGCATGGGTGAGGAGATGCTGGTGCCGCCGACGCCGGAAAGAGTTCCATTCCAGAAAAAGTTCTGTCCGGCGGCGGCGTTTAGAGCGATATCCGGCACGCTTCGCTGGCTGCCGCAACTGCCGTTGGCGCTGTCTTGAAAGCTGGGGCGCGAGAAATGGCCGCTGCACCCGCCCGTGCTGCCGCCGCCGTTGCTGGCGCAGCTTCCGGAACTGGTCCCCCCCGTCCAGGCCACCTCGCTGGCAAAGCTGTTCAGGCTGCCATCTCCATTGACGTAAACCTGGATCAATGTGCCGCCGACGCCGACCACATCCGGATCCGAAGCCGGATAGTTCACCACCGTGGTGGCGCAATCCGCCGTGGCGCCGGTGTCGCCGGAGGAGTTCAACAACGTCCATCCTTGGCCCACCATCGAGTTGAAGATGTTGTGGCGCGTGTCCATGGCGCTGTCGCTGATGCAGCCGCCGTTTTCCGAACAATCCCAACTGGTGCTGAAGACCCGCGCGAGGCCGTCGTTCAGAATGGCATTGTACAAGTCCTCGATCGAGCTGCCGTTGTTGGGAGCCTCGTAAAACCGATAATATCCGTCAGCTGATTTTGGTTATCGACGTGGAGGTTGCCAAGAGCGGCGATCGCGATGGAACCGCGCGGCGGCGCCCCGCCTCCTACGTGGTCCGGGTTGCAGCACCAGCCCAGTTTCTGAAGTCCGTCGTAGTTGTAAAGGTTCGAATTGTAGATATCGGCTGGATCATAGCGGTTGTTTGTCAGGTTGGGTATGTCGCTGGCCGCTGCGCGCAAGCGCGAACGGGCCATGGCGGGTGCGAGCGCCGCGGGATCTCCATCGGCGTGGTGGTTGAGACCTCCTCCGACAACCGGTCCCGGCAGATAGGCCGCCCCCGGAGGCTGCCTTACCGGAAAGGCGGCAGGCCGCATATCTTCCATGTTGCTCAGCCCGGTGATGGAGTGAATCACACCCTCCAGGCGCGCGGTGAGGACCGGCTCGCGCTCATTGGAGTAATAAGTATAGCCGGCGCGCTGATACCGGTTGATGCGAACCTGTAGGGCTCTTTCGATGGTATTGACCGTGGCTTCCACATCCACGATCAACCGGTTGGGAAAGCGGTGGGTGATCGTCATCCCCTGCTTGCGGGCCCAGTCGACCACCGCCTGTTCATCCGCCGGATCGGGAGCAAAGCGCGCGTTCCATTCGTCCGCCGTCAGGAATTTGTGAAATTGCGGCGAGCCGGGAGTCATCAAGTCCTGGAGAAACTGTTCCTCATCGGCCAGGTGCGGCGGCTGCAAGCCGAACGCCAGCCGCAGCATCTGCCGCGGATTGAAGTGCTCGACCAGCCGGGCCTCGCCGTTTCGTACATGCAACGGCGGTTCACCGGCGGGTGATCTTCGGGTCTGCGCGCCGGCGCCGGCCGCGCACATCATAAGCAACGCGAAAGCGCTCAGCTTGATGGATCCCCCCCTCAGCCGATAGACCTCATCCGAATGTCGGCCGTGCATCGTGATCGTATTGTTTGACCTCATGGCAGATCCTCCTTCAAATGTGGTCAAGACCTGACTGAGTGTGCGCCCCTCTTACTCTGGAGTCTCCCCCAGTCACCGGCTGGTCAACGGACGAGAGACTCAGCCGCAGCGTGTCGGTCATTGGCGGGTTGCCAAAAGCGATTGTGTTCCGACCGGTTGCGTCCGGCCGATTGAGGCGGTTTCGGTGTTCCCACCCGCGTAGCCACCTTCCGCGGGCATACGGCCCTTGCGTCCCTTGAATGCCGCAAGGGAAGCTCACGGGCACGATCGCGCGACGAATTTGGCCAGCCCTCTGGTGCGGTTGCGGCAGGGTCGGCGAGCCGAAGCTCGCCACCAAATAGGCCCAGCGGCCCCTGAAGCCACTGCTGGCGCGAATGGCCTCACGCTATTGCTCTCGATTTCACAATGGCAAACGGAAAACTGGCGGGAGGGTACCACCACTACTAAATGCCGTCAATCAGAAAATGGCCGAAGATGCCTGGGAGCATGTGCTCTGACGTCAGAGGCGCTGGCGAACTCATTCATAGGATGATATGACGACCGCCGATCAGGAAAGGACGAGTGAATTCGCGTGAGTCCAACAGGAGCTTCTCGAGCACAGCCGCATGCGGACGGCCATGATCATCTGCACGCGCACCCTTCTCAAATTGAAAGCCATAGAGGCTGAGCGGGTCGTGGACACCCAGATGGACATGGTGCTCACGAGGGACGTTCCATCCCTTTCGCTGCGATCTCGCGCAAGCTGCTGAAAACAAAGTGCCGGGGGTGGGAGTCGAACCCACACGACCCAGAGGGTCAAGGGATTTTAAGGCCACGGGAGAAAGGCAGCGAACAAAGGACTTAACCAATTCGTTGCCTTTTCCCGTGTCCGAGGAGTCCGAGGAGGGTCGTAGAGTCCGAGATGGGATGAGAAGGTCGACCTCCGTTTGCGGGGTATCCACGTAGGATCCCCAAGACACGTCAACGGGCTCAGAGGCCCAACTACGGAGGCCGACCATGAAAGAGGATACCAAAGTGGGACCGCGGCTGACGATCGGAGTTGATCTGGGCGACCGGTATAGCCAGCTCTGCGTGGTGGACGAGCAGGGGGAGGTCAGTGAAGAGGGGCGGATTGCGACGACGGCGCGGGCGATGCGCAAGCGGTTCGAAGGGATAGCGCGTTGTCGCGTGGTGATCGAGGTCGGAAGCCACTCTCCGTGGGTGCAGCGGTTGCTGGAGGAACTCGGGCATGAAGTGATCACGGCGCATGCCCAGGCGGTGCGGCTGATCCATGGGGGCACGAGCAAGAGCGATCGCCTGGACGCGGAGCGGCTGGCGCGGCTGGGCCGGGTGGATCCGAAGCTGCTGCACCCGATTCGCCACCGCGACGGCGCGGCACAGGCGGATCGGGCCGTGATCGGTAGCCGCCACGTGCTGGTGGGCTGCAGGACGAGTCTCATCAATCATGCGCGGGGTCTCGTTAAGTCGATGGGCGGTCGTTTGCCGGCGTGCTCGGCGGAGAGCTTTCACAAGCGGGCGGGCGAGGAGCTTCCTGAGGAGTTGAAGCCGGCGTTGCTACCGGTGCTCGAGACTATCGCAGCGCTGACACAGGAGATCCGACGCTATGACCAGCGCATCGAGATTCTGGCATCGGAGCGGTATCCGGAGACCGCTCTGTTGCGCCAAGTGTCGGGAGTCGGGTCGGTGACCGCGTTGAGCTTCGTGCTGACCGTGGAGGATCCGCGGCGGTTCCGCAGGAGTCGATCGCTGGGAGCCTACCTGGGCCTGCAGCCGCGGCGCAGTCAATCGGGCGATAACGACCCGGAGCTGCGGATCACGAAGGCCGGAGACGGGGACCTGCGGCGGCTCCTGGTCAACGCGGCGCACTACGTCCTGGGGCCGTTCGGGCCGGATACGGATCTGAGGCGGTGGGGGCTGACGCTGGCCGCCCGGGGGCGGAAGAACGCCAAGAAGCGGGCGCTGGTCGCGGTGGCCCGCAAGCTAGCGGTGCTGCTGCACCGGTTGTGGATCACAGGCGAAGTGTACGAACCGCTGAGGACCCATCACCGACAGGCGAACACGTCTGCCAGCGTCGCGCTGGCGATGTCGGCGTGAGGAACGAAGTGATGACACCCTGAAAGGGATCTGCTGAAACGGCTCGACGATGCGCAGCACCGCTTGCACCAACGTCCTGTACCGCCCAGTCCGGACGACTGCGAATAATCCTGTCGCCTTCGAGGCTGCGTCCGAGATTGCAGCGCTCCGGCTGGATGGACCCCAGACTGCACCGAGCTCCCCGAACAGAGGGCTCACCAAGAGTGCGCATGGAAGGGTGGCGGACCAGGACGACGGCGAGCGAAGGCCGCCACGTCGGCCTTGACGGAAGTGGACCTTCTCATGGAAGGATTATGGACACCCAGATGGACACCTATTCTGTCCGGTCAATCGGCGGCTCGAAGGAAGCGCGGATCAGCCAGACTCAGACGACATGCAGCCTGGGTGTCTCAAGGACAAGCGCTGAAGTTGCTCCTCTCCGCCCCGGTGGCGAACCCGAGGGTACCTTCGCTCGCAGCACCCCCGGGCCCTGAGAAGTCCTTCGCCGTTACCAGGTAGAAGAACCCCTGCCCGGACGGTGGGTTGCTCGTCTCTAGCAACGTGGTGTCCGTTCGCACAGGGTCCGCCGCGTCATAGCACGTCCCGAACGAGGCGTACGACGCCGGAAGGGTCCCCCGGTACAGGTGATATTCGACTGCCCCCGCGAGAGCCCCCCAGGTGAGATGGGTCTTGTCAGTCCACAACATGTTCTGGATCTCCCCTGGCGTCAGGTTCGTGCCCTGCTCCTCAAACGCCCCCAGGTCGCTGTTCGCCAGACCGTTCCCGTCGTAATCCTTCAATCTCAGGTTACCCGCCAAGTCCGTCAGCGGAGTCCCCGTGTAGATCCCGGGGTCCGGGCCCCGGTCCAGACACTGGGACATCGAGCTCAAATGGAAGTCCGGGAGCAGCAGACAGTCGGCGGAAATGTTGCCATTCTGCCCCGCGCAGGTGGAGGAGGACAGGTCCGTGTAACTCACCGACGGGCAGGCGACATTGTTCAGGTCGCCTGCCCCGTTCCCGTACAAGATGCTCGTCTTGATGCTCACCGTCCCGTTCCCGGTGTTGTCCACCCCCACGCCCGAGTTCCCTGTGAAGGTTGCGTACTCCATCTGCAG
>WNGG01010547.1_pt1 | contig 10009 bp, 7 predicted proteins | sample 5400661 | NCBI WGS metagenome assembly WNGG01 (sample SAMN13153372, study PRJNA577476) | soil metagenome | isolation source: 100 cm soil or saprolite under Garry oak tree replicate 1 | place: USA:California | collected 2016-06-15
AGCGCTATGTGGCACAGGCAGCAGGGGGCGGAGGAGGCGCTGCTGGGGCTGCTGAGGCAGATGTGGTGAAAAAGCCGTTAGCTGTTAGCGGTTAGCTTTTAGCTTTTGTTTTTCTTTGTCTGGCTAACAGCTAACGGCTAATTGCTAAGCGCTTGCGAGGGCATCGTGCACAGCAAACGACGCTTCATCGAAGAACCGTCCCGCTCGACCCCAGTCAAGGCCGAGACGCAGGTGTTGGTGATTGGCGGCGGATCGGCCGGAGTATCGGCGGCGGTGGCTGCGGCCCGCAACGGGGCCGAGGTTATCTTGGTTGAACGCCTAGGGTATCTCGGCGGCCTGGCTAGCGGTGGACTCATCATCTTGCTGCTCACGCTTGACGACGGTTGCGGCCGGCAAGTGGTCGGTGGCCTGTGCCAGGAAGTAACAGATCGGCTGGCAAAACGTGGGGCTGCCTATTTCCCGCCGCAATCCGAATGGGGCAAGGCAGACGAGGCTCTGGTCCGCCGCGCTCAGCACTGGGGTCTGGTCTGGGGCCATGGACCGCACCGAGTCCGCTACTCGGTGGCGTATGATCCAGAAGAGTTCAAGTTTGCCCTCAACCAGATGATCGAGGGGGCAGGCGTGAGACTGTTGCTCCACGCTTATGCCTGCGACGCCTTGGTCGAAGACGACCGCATCGCAGGCGTCACGTTCCAGAGCAAGTCCGGCCGCTTCGCCATTCTCGCTCAGGTGGTCATCGACGCTAGCGGCGACGGGGATATTTTTACCTCGGCCGGCGCGGCGTACGAAAAAGAAGACGTCCTCCCCTGGTTGTGGTTTTGTATGGGTGGGGTAGAGAACGCCGAGGCGGCCATCCAAGCAGACGGCTGGTTCTTTCACACTATTGGTGAGGGGAAGGTTTTGCTGCCCTGGGGGGCGGCCGAGCGGGTGACGCGCAAGATCGACGCGACCAGCCCCGACGATTTGACCTATGCCGAGCTGGAGTGTCGCAGGCGAGTGATGGAAGAGGTTGATCGGCTGCGGCGGGAGGTCCCCGGGTTCGCTAAGGCCCACCTCTGCCACATCGCTGATCAACTCGGCATCACCGAGAGCCGCCGTCTAGTTGGTGAGTATGTGCTGAGCCGTGATGACATAGACAAGCCCTGTGATGACGTGGTCGCCATTACCGGCCACTGGACCAAGTACGAGGCTCTGTACTACATCCCGTATCGGTCGCTGTTAACGAAAGAGTTTGCCAATCTGCTGGTCGCGGGCCGCTGCATCTCGGTCGACCACCGCGTCCATCATGCGACGAAGGAGATCCCGCCGTGCATGGCGACCGGCGAGGCTGCTGGCACAGCCGCGGCCCTGGCAGTGCACGAGGGAGTCGAACCTAAGTGGATCGATGTGAAGGCGTTACAGCAGCGGCTGGAAGAACACGGGGCGATTCTGCGGAGGTGAGGTCGAATGCGGAATGCGAAGTGTCAGCTCTTGTAGTACCGCGTCTATCCCAAAATGGTGCGTAGGACAGTCGTTTTTTGTAGGGACGGCCCTACGTGGCCGCCCACCCCCCGGGCACCCACATAGGGGTGCCCCTACGGCTGCTCCAGAAGACAGAGAAAGGCACCAGAGAGAGACAGAGATAGAGAGAGGTGGAGTGGGCTCTGTCCCTATCTCTGTCTCTCATTCCCGGAACTTTACTGGCACGAGCATGATCCGCGGCGGTTCTCTCTGTAAACGCTCCTGCACCCTCCCGCTCTCCGCTAGGTCCTCTTGCACCCGCTGCCGCAACTCCTCTAGGCGTATCCCGGCGCACACGTCCGGCAGCGCAGCCACCTTCTCCAGCCCCAGGCTGAGCATCTTTTCCCCTCCCGGATAGCCTGAGGCATGTTTGTGATACCCCACGGCAATCTGGATGAGCCCGACGAACAGTTCCCAGACCTCCGCATTTCCCTCGACTGCATCGAGCGCTTCTTCCAGGTGTTCGTGCGCCTCGAAATAGCGGCCGGAGTTGAAGTCCTTGATTGAGCGCAGCAGGGCAGGGTGGTAAGGCATCAGGCTCATTGCCGATTGCGGAGTTCGGATTGCGGATTGCGCAGGAGCATCGAGAGGCATTATAGCTTTTCCCTTGCAGAAAGTGCTAAGGGGAGAGACGAGGAGGGCACGAGCATGGCTACAGCCGCAGAACTCTGCACCAAAACGCTCACCGACGTTGCCGGGCTGATCAAGAAAAAGGAGGTGTCGCCGGTTGAACTGACCCAGGCGATGCTCGACCGTATCTCCGCGCTCGATGGTAAGCTGTACAGCTACATCACTGTCGCCTCGGACCTGGCGCTGCGGCAGGCGCGCGCAGCTGAGCAGGAGATTATCAAAGGCACTTACCGCGGCCCGCTCCACGGCATGCCGGTCGCCGTCAAAGACCTGTGCTACACCAAAGGCATCCGCACCACCTGCGCGTCCAAAATCCTCGCCGGCTGGGTGCCCGACTACAATGCCACGGTGGTCGAGAAGCTTTACGCTGCTGGCGCTGTGCTGCTAGGCAAGCTCGGTATGACCGAGTTCGCCTATGGGGGGTATCATCCTTCCGTGCACCCGCCGGTGAACCCCTGGAACCCGGAACGTTGGCCGGGCGCTTCGTCCAGCGGTTCAGGGGTGGCCACTGCCGCGTCGTTGTGCTTCGGCTCGCTCGGGTCGGACACAGGGGGATCGATCCGCTTTCCCTCCGCCGCTTGCGGCATCATCGGCGTGAAACCCACCTACGGCAAGGTGAGCCGTTATGGTGTCTTTCCCCTGGGTGAATCGTTGGATCACATCGGTCCTATGACTCGCAGTGTCGCTGACGCGGCGGTGATCCTGCGTGCGATTGCCGGATTTGATCCCAAGGACCCAACCACCCGGCGGGAGACTGTGCGCGATTATCTCGATACCGTGTATAACGGTGTGAGGGGCATCCGCATCGGTGTGGATGAAACGTACTGCACCACCGACGTTGACCCACAGGTGAGCAAAGCGGTCCTGGCCACGACCAAGGTGCTCCAAGATCTAGGCGCAAGCATCCGGGAAGTGAGGGTCTCGGGCATCGACGAAGCGACCGCCGCCGGGTACACGATCATCGCTACGGAGACCGCGGCTGCGCACGACCAGTTCTATCCATCCCGGGCCGATGACTACGGCCCAACCTTTCGTGCCTTCCTGGAGGATGGGGCCAAGCTCCGCGGCCTCGACTACGCCAAGGCCCACGTCGCTCGCCAGGTGGTGTGCCGCATGGTCGATGACCTGTTGCAGCAAGTTGATCTGCTGCTCTGTCCATCGATGCCGACAGTGCCGGTGCCGCTCAAGGACTTTTCCCCCCAGGGAATCCTTGCGCGTGAGCGCGTCGAGGCGTTGCTGCGTCACACCATACCGTTTAACCTCACCGGCAGTCCAACGATCTCGGTGCCCTGCGGCTTCAGCGCTGAGGGGTTGCCGCTCAGCCTGCAACTCATCGGCCGGCATGGTGAAGAAGGCACGGTGATGCAAGCGGGGCATGCGTATGAGCAGGCGACCGAGTGGCATAACCGGCGGCCAGCGATTTGAAAGAAGGGGAAAAGGGGAAAAGGGAAAAAGGCGAAAGGGGGAAAGCACTGCCTTCCTATACCTGTCTTCTCCCATTTCGCCATTTCGCTGTTTCGCCTTTTCCCCCTATCTCGTTACTGTGGCAGTAGCCTATCACTCTTGGCTATGTTATAGCCGGCCCAGTGCTGTATCTCTTCCTGCTGCTGTTCTTGTATGCTGGGGTTGGGTCGGTCCACGCCCAGACCTCCACCGTTCCTGACCAGCCAAGCGCCCTCTTCCAGCGCTTGCTGACCAGCATCCGCCAAATCCAGATCCTCGACAACCACGCCCACCCCGCGTTTCCTGGTGATCCGGAGATGGACGCGCTCACTTTCGAAGCAGGCAGGTTAGCGGCGCTGGAGCCCTTCGCCCTGCCTCTGCGCCTGCGACCGACCAACCCCGAGTATGTCCAAGCCCTGCGCGTGCTGTACGACTACCCCCACTCTGACCTCTCGGCTGACCACTTACGAGAGTTGACGGCACGCAAGCGGCAGCAGCGGGCCGGGCTCGGCGTCACCTACTTCAACGAGGTGCTCGACAGAGCAGGCATCGCCGTTTCGTTCGCCAACCGTGTTGGCATGAACAACGCGCCGCTCGATCGCAGCCGCTTCAAGTGGGTGCCGTTTATCGATGCCTACCTTTTTCCTCTGGACAACACGGTCTATAAAAAGATGAATGCCGATTCCCGGGTGTTCTTCTCCTCCCAGGAGAAGCTCCTCACCCGCTACCTTGAGCAGGTCGAAACGAGCAGGCCGCGAACGTTTGACGCCTACTTGCGATTTGTCCACGAGAGCCTAGCTCGGCTCAAAGCTGAAGGCGCAGTTGCGGTCAACTTTGAAGCTGCGTATGTGCGCGCTCTTCGCTTTGATGACCCATCCCAGCGCCGGGCCCGACGCGTCTACGAGCGCTATCGCAGCAGCACTGAGGTACCGGAGGACGAGTACCGCGACCTCCAGGACTATCTGTTTCGGGACCTGCTCCGCGAGGTTACGAAGCTAGGCTTGCCTGTGCAGCTCCACACCGGTCCAAGGGTGGGGAACGCTTTCGGCCTGAGCGGGTCCAACCCCCTGCACCTGGAGAACATCCTCAACGATCCCCAGTACCGCCAGACCACCTTCATCTTGCTCCATGGTGGCTATCCCTTTACGCGTGAGGCAATCCTGCTGGCAGGTAAGCCGAATGTCTATGTCGAGCCTTCCGATCATATGACGCTGTATCTCTACCCACCAGACCTGGCGCAGGTCTTTAAGGAGTGGCTCACTTTCTATCCGGAGAAAATCCTCTTCGGTACCAGCGCTATGGTCGTTAGCGATCTGGTCGGCGCAGAGGAGACTTATTGGCTAGCCGCAGAAACCGGACGTCAGGCGCTGGCCCTGGCGCTGAGCGAGATGGTGCAAGAGGGCCGCTGCGATGAAGCTGAGGCTTTGCACTTTGCTCGCCTGGTACTGCACGACAACGTGGCGAAGCTCTACGGTTTGCCGTAGGGGGTGCGTTAAAAGTATGACAAACCTACCGGTCGCCTTTGTGTAGCACCCCCTGCTCATAGAGCGCTGCGATAGTTGCTTGAGACCGGCCGAGGTAGCGTGTGAGTACCTCTTCATTGTGCTCCCCAAGGACCGGGGCGTCTAAGTCCAACTCCTTGGGGAATGCGGAGAACTTGAACGGAAAGCCCGGGATCGTCACCTCGCCGAGGATCCGGTCCGGCACCTGGCGGACCATGCGACGGGCGACAAAATAGGGGTGCGTGATCGTCTCTTCGATGGACAGCACGGGCCCGGCCGGCACGCGGTGTTCCGCCAGCGCCTGCAGCGCAGCCTCATCAGTCGGAAACGACTGCAGCCAGGTCTCGATCAGAGCGATGAGTTCCTTTTGATTCTTGCCACGTCTGCCGGCGGTAGCGAAACGCGGGTCCGTTGCGAGCTCCGGCTTGCCCAAGGCACGGGCCACGTTGGGCCACTGGCGGTCCAGGGCCAGGATGACGAGGTGGCCCTGCGGCCCTTTGAAGACTCCCTGCGGGCAGGACATGTAGTGATGGACGCCGAAGCGCATCGGCTTATACTTTCCCTCGCTGGCTGCGAACATCTGCACCTCGACCGACTGCATGTGATAGAGGGCATCAACCATCGAGATGTCGATGTACTGGCCCTGGCCAGTGCGGTCACGGTGCAGCAGCGCGTAGCCAAGCGCGGCAAAGGCATGAACCCCAGCGGTGCCGTCAGCGATGGCCACGCCAACAAAGCGCGGCGGTCCGTCCGGGTCGCCAGTCATGTGCATGATGCCAGAGAACGCTTGGGCGATATAGTCATAACCGGTGAGGTGAGAGAGCGGACTCTGCCGGCCGAAGGCGGAGATCGAGCACATGATGAGGCGCGGGTTGAGCTGCTGCAGCGCGGCGTAGTCCAACCCCCGCTTCTCCAGCACGCCGGGACCGTAATTCTCGATCACCACGTCGACCTGGGGAATCAAAGCGCGGATGAGCTCAACGCCCGCCGGCTTGCTGAAATCCACGCACAGGCTCTTCTTGCCGCGGTTCTGTTGGATGAAGTACACACTGCGGCCGTCTTTGAGAAAGGGCAGGGCGCGCGACGGATCACCACCCGGCGCCTGCTCGGCCTTAATGATCTCCGCGCCGAGTTCGGCCATCAAGCGTGTCGCCGTTGGCCCGGCCAGGTACTGCGTGAAGTCAAGGACTTTCACTCCTGCCAGCATTTTTCTTTCAGTTCCCTCTTCATAGGGATGTGGTCTGAACTGCTGGGGCGTTCCGTGCGCCATGCCCTGTCCCTCCCTTGAGTTCGCAACTATATATCCAAGAGCGGGCATGTTGCCAACAGGGAGTCTAGACTCTAGACTGTTAGACTTCCTTATTCTTTGAGGAGGTGCCGCGCGATGATCACGCGTTGGATCTGCGAGGTGCCCTCGTAGATCTGCAGCAGCTTGGCGTCGCGCATGAGCTTCTCCACCGGATACTCGCGCATATAGCCGTAGCCGCCGAAGACCTGCACCGCGTCGGTGGTGATGCGCATCGCCATATCAGCGCCAAACGCCTTGGCATAGCTCGACACAATCGGCGCAGGCGAGCCCTGGTCGAGGAGCCAGGCGGCTTTGTAGGTCAGCAGCCGCATCGCCTCGATCTCGATCGCCATGTCCGCCAGCATGAACTGAATCGCCTGAAAGCTGGCAATCGGCTGGCCAAAGGCTATGCGCTGCTTGGCGTACTTGAGCGACTCGTCGAGCGCCCGCTGTGAGATGCCGATGGCGATCGCGGTGATCTCCGGCCGCGAGCGGTCAAAGGTCTTCATCGCAATTTTGAAACCCCCACCCTCAGCGCCAACCAGACCGGCGCGTGGCACCTTAACATCCTCGAAGACCACTTCGGCAGTATCGGCGGCGTGCTGACCCATCTTGTTCCGCATACGGCTGCGCTTGATCCCCGGCGTGTCGGCGGGCAGGACAAAACACGAGATACCGCCGTGGCGCAAGCTCTTGTCACGGGTGGCAAACACCGTATACCAGTGCGCGACCGAGCCGTTGGAGATGAAGTGTTTGGTGCCATTGATGACATACTCGTCGCCGACCTTGCGATAGCTGGTGGACAGGGAGGCCACGTCCGAACCGGCGCTGGGCTCAGTAATGGCAAAGGCGGCAAAGGCCGGTTCGGACGTGAGCCAGCCTAGATACTGCTTTTTTTGCTCCTCGCTGCCGGCAATCAACAGTGGACAGATGGCCAGGTTATTGGCGCCAATGGCGTTCGAGATGCCGGCGCAGCCGTAGTTGAGTTCCTCGTCTACCAGGCAAGTGTCGAGCACCCCGAGTCCCAGACCGCTGTACTCGTAGGGAATCTGCGGGTTCATCAGGCCTACTGCCCAAGCCTTGCGGGTGATGTCAGCAGGAAAGGTATGGTCCTCGTCGTACTGGGCAGCCTTGGGGATGATCTCTTCGACGGCGAACCTGTGAGCGGTTTCTTTGAGCTGACGCTGCTCCGGGGTGAGCTCGAACCCAAAGGACATGCGAAATCCTCCTTACCCAGCCTCCGGAGAGGCCCCCCCCGGGGCATCTCTCCAGGTTGAAGGGTGATTATCCAATTGCACAAACAGTTATTTGCCTGAAGCCGCGGCCTGGAGCAGCGGCTCAGCCGCCGAAGGGGCGATCAGCACGCGGGTGATCCGGCGGCCATTGATCTCCAAGACCTTGACCGTATGGCTGTCGAGCGGCACGGTATCACCGATGCGGCCGATACGGCCGAGCTGGGCATTCACGTAGCCACCGATGGTATGGGTGTCCTTCACCTCGATCGCGGGGAGGCCCAGAGCCTCGGTCACCTCTGTGAGCGGCACAAGGCCATCGACCACCGCGCCTTCGGCCGTGAGTTCCAGTTTCGGCGGCTCAGCGTCGAACTCGTCCTGGATCTCTCCCACGAGCTCCTCCAACACATCCTCGAGCGTCACCAAGCCGGCAGTGCTGCCGTACTCATCGACCACCACCGCCATATGCAGGCGGCGCTGCTGGAAGTCCTGTTGCAGCGCCTCAACTGGCCGGCTCTCGGGAACGAACAGCACATCGCGTTTGATCTTGAGCAGATCAGCCGAGCTTTTGATTTCGATTCTGCGCAGGAAGATATCCTTAATGTGGACCATGCCGACCACCTGGTCGATATCGGTCTCACACAACGGATAGCGAGTATGGCCAGTGCGGTAGATAGTGTCGAGGTTATCGGTCCAGCTTTTATTCAACAACAAATGGTCGATGTCCGGCCGCGGTACCATGATCTCCATGACCGTGCGCCCGGCCATGTCGAGCACGTTCTCCAGCAGGTTGACCTTGCCGGCCGAGAGCGCGCCGTGGCGCTGCGACTCGGAGAGAATCACTCGCAGTTCTTCTTCGGAGTGGGCCAGCTCCTGGACGCGGGCGACGTGCACGCCGCAGAGGTGCAAGAGACCGTTGGCGCAGGCGTTCAGCAGCCACAGCAGCGGATAAAAACCCAGAGAGAAGAGCCAAAAGGGAAGGGAGGTCCAGAGCGCGACCTCCTGGGGTCTGCGGACGGACAGAAACTTGGGCATCAGCTCGCCCACGATAATATGGAGCGAGGTGAGGATGGCAAAGGCTAGGACAAAGGAAAAGCCGTGGACCACCTCCGGTGACCAAATGCCAGAGAGGTTGAGCAGGGGTTCGATGACCCGGGCAAATGTCGGCTCCCCAATCCAGCCCAACCCCAGGCTCGCAAAGGTGACGCCGAGCTGCACTGCGGAGAGCGAGGTATCGAGGTTGTTGATGACCTTACGGGCCACGCGCGCCAGGGGGCTGCCACGCCGGGCGAGGTCCTCGATATGCGCGCTACGTACCTTGACGATGGCGAACTCCGTGGCCACAAAGAAGGCGTTAACCAGCACCAGACAAAGCGTGAGCAAAAGCGGCAACTCGACTCCAAGCATACGAGCCCCCTACTTAGGCAAGAACCATGACACGAGGGGAAGTGACAAGAACCGCCAGACAGAGGGCCGGCAGGAAACAGGACCGGCATAATGGGGCCGGATCGGAGTCTTTTTCGTCTCTCATATGAAGTGGGGTCTTATTTGAGCATAGGTGGTGGGAAAAAAGCAAGGGTTGCAAAGAGAAAATGCTTAGGCCCAGGGGACTTGAGCAGCAGGCTGGAACATTTTTTGCGCAACCTAGGAAATCATGGCAGCGTGGGGCCTAGCAGGCTGCTGAAAAAGGGGGGCTCGTGCTTGGACAGAGCCTGTCCTGAGCGAAGTCGAAGGAGACTCAGCACGAACGGGTAAGGAGCGCTGCTTTCCACACCCAACCCGTTCGCCCTGATCTCGTCGAAGGGTGAAGGTAGGGGTTTTCCGCACCCTGCTAGAGTCGTCAGCCTTCAGCAGTCAGCGTCCGGGGGACAAGAGGCAAGACTGCCAGACTCTGGACGCCGAACGGTTTTACGACCCGGGCGTCGGTTGCGTTCCACTCGTTTGCAGCGCCGTTGGCGTCGGGCTGGGGTAGTCTGCTAAGTGGACCGGAATCTGGCTCAGGCCACTCTCCTCACGCAGGACCGAAAAGTAGACCACGTCTCCAGGCCGAAAACGCTCCATCTCTTGCTCGAGTTCTTCCCGATTGTGGAGGCGTTTCCCATCCACGGCGAGAATGAGATCCCCGCGTCCGCCATGTTCACTCGACGTGAGGAAGGGGAGGACTAGGGGCGCGGCCGGCGACAGCGCTAGTAGACCTACCACCGCCTGTTGCCAGCTCAGGGTGCCCTCTCCCTTGAGCCCAGCTTGGTGCGCCGGACTCCCTTCGATGACCCGTGTGACTCGTACCCCGGCGGGATAGCGGCACGAGGGTGCAGTCTGGCCAGCGACGCCAAGGTAAGCCGGGCCAGCCGGGAGGTTCGGGGCGCGGGTGACAGCGGCAGACTGCTGCGAAGGCAGCGCGGGTTGAGGAGAAA
>WNGG01010549.1_pt1 | contig 10008 bp, 10 predicted proteins | sample 5400661 | NCBI WGS metagenome assembly WNGG01 (sample SAMN13153372, study PRJNA577476) | soil metagenome | isolation source: 100 cm soil or saprolite under Garry oak tree replicate 1 | place: USA:California | collected 2016-06-15
GGCGGCGGCCGCCGGGGGTGCCTCCAGCGCCACCACCACGACGCTGAGGGCGAGCACGGCAGCACCGCTGGCCAGGATTGGGCGTGGTCTCATGGGGACCCCCTTGCGCCGCCGGCCGCCCCCTGGGCGAGGGCCTTGGCATCCGGCGATCTGAGCGGATTGTGCGCTTGCCCAGCCGGGCGGTTCAAGCCCCCCGGAAACCGCGCGGGGTGAGCGGGGGCTGGCTGCCTGTCCTGGCGGGCAGTGGACGGGTGCGGCTGAGGGGCAGTTTCTGGCCGGCGTGGCGCCGGTGGCCGTCCACGGTGTTGAGGATCACCACCAGCGGCTGGGCGTTCTTGGGGTTGCTCATCCCGGCCGCGGCCAGTCCGGCGGCCCGCTGCGCGCTGGCGGTCAGCGCCTCCAGCCCGGTCAGCACGGCACGCCGGGGCCCGGCGCCGGACGCCAGCGGTCCGTAGCTCCCGCGGCGGGGAGCCTTCCATCCCGGCGGGGTGACCCGGAGCCGGGCCGGGTCATCGGTGGTTTCTGCACGCTGGTTTGCGGATGGTGTCGGGGCTGGTGGCTACCGTGTCCGGGAAGGTAGACGTTCCCGGACGGACGGAGGCCGCCGGTGGGCCGCACCATCGCCTACTGCCGGGTGTCATCCCGCGACCAGAACCCCCAGCTGCAGCTGGATGCCCTGCACGCGCACGGCGATGACCAGCTGTTCGCCGAGAAGGAATCCGGCAAGCACGGCACGGCGCGGCCGGAGTTCACCAAGGCCCTGGCCGCCCTGCAGCCCGGCGACACCCTGGTGTTCTGGAAGTCCGACCGGTGGGGCCGCTCGGCCGCGCACGTGCTGACCACCGTCGGCGAGCTGCGCGACCGCGGCGTGACGGTCAAGTCACTGACCGAGAACTTTGACCTGGACACCAAGGAAGGCCGGTTCATGTTCGCGGTCCTGGCCGCGGCAGCTGAATACGAGCTCGAGCTGCGCGCCGAGCGGCAGGCCGAGGGGATCGCCGCCGCGCGGCGCCGCCAGGCCGCCGGGACGATGCTGCCCGGCAAGAAACACATCGGCCGGCCCCGGGTGACCGGCCCAGCCGAGCTTGCCGCGCTGCGCCAGCTGATTCGCGACGGCACCTCCGTCACTCAGGCGGCCCGCACCCTGAAGATCTCCCGCTCCACCGCCTACGCCGCGCTCAGCGGCCCGGGATCGAACCTTTGATCATCGGCGAAGCTGGCGTCGAACCGGGTTCCGAAGTGCTCGACGCGGGTGCAGGTGACCCTGATCTGCCACATTGCCGTCAGGCTCGGCTGAGCGGGCAGCGGGATCTTGCAGTTGGCGGCCGCGGCTCCGATCCGCTTGTTGCTGAACGGCGTCGCGGCGAACAGCCGTCCGTCAGCGCGGTGGCCTGGGGCGGAGCGGCTGAAGTGGCGTGCGGCCTGCAGGAGCGGCCGCGCGGCGGCCGGCACGTGGAAGACGGCGGTGGTGGCGGGGGCAGGGGAGGCTGCCAGGGAGGCCGGGACTAATTGCCGGTTGGGAGGATGCCAGGTCAGCTGCAGGGTGTCGTTCTCTGGTGACAGCGCATCCCAGGGCGTGCTCGCCAGGGCCAGTGCTTGCACGCCGGTGACCAGCACCGCCGCGATGCCCGCGGCGATCACCGGGTGCGCGACCCCCGCGCGGATCCGCCCGGCGGTCTGGGCGGTGACCAGCGGGGCGTTCAGCCCGGGGCCGCTCAGGACGTCAAGGAGGCGCTGGGATGGGGGGATGTTGAGCATGAGCCCGTGCAGCCGGAACCCGGCCTGCGCGCCGCGCAGCCGGGCCAGCGTGTGATGGCGGCTGGGGCTGTCGTGCACGAGCCACGTGAGGAACAGCTGCACGCTCTGGCAGCTGACCGCCGCCGCGCCCGGTTCGGGGCGAGTGCTCAGCCAGTGGCAGGCCGCGTCCCGCCCGTGCCGGTAGACGGCGTCGGTCCGGGCGAACCCGGCGGAGCCTAGCTGACTGAATGCCTTGCTCCGGTAATTGCGGATATGCGGGTGGAGGAAACGCGGCAAGTCCGGGGCGTCAGGCCCGGCCTCTGCTGCCGCATCTGGCCGGGACCGGGGACGCGGGCCCGCGGCGCGCAGGGCCTGCGGCAGCCCGGTAAGCAGCTGGTAGCCCGTACCAGCCAGGACGGCGCCCAGGTGCGCCGGGATCTGCCGGGTGTGACAGACCAGCAGCAGCCGGCTGCCGGTTTCCCGGCACAGCCCGAGCACCCAGGTCCAGGCGCCCGCCGAGAGCCGGTCGGCCCGCAGCACCACCAGGTCATCGATCTGGTCGGTCACCATCCATGCGGCCGCGGCCCGCCCGGCCGCCGGCCCCGCGAGCTGCTCAGCGTTCAGCCGGTTCACTGCCCGGCCCAGCGCGCCCAGCAGATCGTGGGCGAAGGCCTGCGGGCTGCGGGCGCCGGGCGCGGGATGCACGATCACCCGGCCCCGGGCCGGGTCGTGGCTGTCCAGCAGGCCCACGCTCACCTGCACGTCGTCGGCGGGGTCCAGCAGGACCTGGACCTCAGCCGCCACTGCCGCCGAGCCGGCTGAAGACCCATTGCAGGATCTCCCGGTCGGGCCGGTCGCGTTCCAGGCGGGCCAGGGCGGTCACGACGTGGGCGGTGATCTTCGACCAGGCCCGGAAGTTGCCGTGCCCGGCGTGCACGTCGGCGTAGGCGATGTCGGCGGGGTCGGCGCCGGCCCAGACCGGGTGGTAGGCCGGGATCACGGCCAGGACCTGCTCGCGGTCCAGGCGCCGGAACTCCTGCCAGACGTAGACCCGGCTGGACAGCATCGGCTCCCGGCGCAGCACCCGGTAGCAGTCGCCGCCGCCGACGAACACGATCGCGATATCGGTGCGCCGGTCGTCCCACAGATGCCGCCACAGCTCGAAGCACTCCCGCGACAGCCATTGCGCCTCATCGCAGACCAGGACCCGGAACCGCTCGGACAGGGCGTCTTTGAGCAGGGCGTCGAACTCGATCGGCCGGGCCGGCGGGGTGCCGCTGATGCCCAGGGCGTCGAACAGGACATGGCGGATGTCGCGGGGGGTCGGCCGGGCCCGGAACTGCACCCGGCACACGTCGGCCGGAGCCAGCGCCCGCAGCGAAGCGTTGACCGACAGGGTCTTGCCCAGGCCGGCGTCGCCGTGCACGCACATCATCGCCTTGGCCGCCACGACGTCGGCCAGGTTGTCCTGCAGCGCCAGCAGGGCCTCGGTCGCCACCACGTTCGCCCCGGCCAGCCCGAGGTAGTGATCGTCCTGCTCGTCGATATCCGTCCAGGTGCTCACAGTGCCCGGCCCTCATCCGCGCCGTCCGCGAGGCCGCGAGCGCCCGGCCCGGCAGGCACGGTCGGCGGCCGGGCCGGGGCATGGGGCAGAACCCAGCCCGGAGCTGGCGGCCGCAGTGGCATCAGCCCGGGCCGGGCCTCGGCCCGCAGCTGCCCGTCACCGGCGTCCGCCAGCTCGGCGGCGGCCTCCGCCGCCGTCACCGCGGCGACCGGCTGCGGGGGAACCGCAGTCGTCACGGCCGCGTACCGGATCCGGCGTGCTTTCTCCGCCGCGCGCAGGTCAGCTTGCAGGCGCCGACGGTGGAGCTCACGGGAGCGGTGCACCTGCGCAATCTGCTCGGGGCTGGCCTGGTCGGCCAGGAACGCGGCACCCAGGTGCTCACCGGTCCGGGCGTCGAAGACCTCGACCTCGTGCTCGTGATGCGGCATGTGCCGCAGCCGGACCTCGCGGCCCGCCTGGCCGGTCATCCACGCCGCGACGTACTGGCGGGCCCGCCACGCCACACCCTTCGTGGTGATCTTCCGGGTGCGCCCGTCATCCTCCAGCATCAGCAGCCGCAGGTCCGCGCCCGGCACGGTGGTGAGCGGGGTCGGGTCCTCCAGCCACGTCTGCAGCGGTGTCCTGCCCTTCAGCGCCGGCATCACGTTCTCGGTGTTCCACCACGTCACCCACGCCAGCAGCTCGGCGGTGAAGGCCTCGAACCTCAGCGCCGGCGCGTCCGGGTCCACCGGCCGGCCGCTGGCCTGCAGCTGAGCGTGCGTGTAGCGGGGCAAGCCTGCGGCGAACATCCGCTCTGAGGCACCGTTCACCGTCTCGACGCTGCCTTTCAGGTGCGGGGTATATCCGGGCAGCGGCCCGACGCGTACGGCGAACCCCGCCAGCACGCTGGCGACCGTCTTGGACAGGAAATCCTTCCCCCTGTCGATCCGGACGTGCTCCGGCAGGCCGCCCGGCGGCCCGTACGGCGCCTCGATGGTTATCGCCGCCCGCAGAGCGGCCAGGATGCTCTCCCGCGAGGGAGCGCCCGGCGTGACCGCCGCCCCGCACACCACGTTCGTGCCGGCGTCCACGAACCACGTCACCCACGGCTTCACCAACCGGCCCCGGGCTTCGACTTCCACCGGAACCTCAACATGATCGGCCTCCCAGACCGCGTTGCGGTGCGTCCCGGGACGCTGCAGGAACACGTCGTGCGCCCGGCGGGCACGCTCCCCGCCGGCCAGGCCCGCCCGGTCCCCGGCCAGCACATCGCGGGCCACCGCGCGCTGCAGCGTCGACAGGCTCGGCGCAGGCGGGCCGCCGGCCTTCGCCGCCGCGGCCAGCTCCCGGTGGACCGCCGCGGTATTGCCCCGCCAGAACGCCACGCGCTGCCTGATCTCGTCTGTGACCTGGAAACGCTCACGCGGCCTGCGATCCAGGCCTTCGCCCCCGCGAGCCTGACGTACCCACCGCCACACCGTGCGCTCGGAGACATCCAGGCCATCGGCCGCCAGCTGGACCTGCTCCGAGCCCAGCCGGCCCTCGCCCTCCAGGGCAGCCAGGCGCCGCACGACCGCCGCACGGTCAGGCCCGTCCACGGGCCAAAAACCTACCGATCCACCCCGCCCACTGACAGCCAGATGACCGAATCACTGACAACGAGGTGCGGTCTCTCACCAGCGGCACCTGACGGCCCCGCCGCCAGCCTGTCTCATTTCATCTCTCATTTCATCTCAGTCCATTTCATTGCATTGCGCCTTATTCCATTTCGTTCCGCCGTGCCACGGCACGGCAAGCAGAAAGGGCAGCTTCGATGACGTCAGTGACCGAAACCGGGACCGCTGACCGGACGCAGGCAGAGGGCGCGCCGGGCACGTGCCGGTATCCGGGATGTGCCAGCCCGGCCCGGGGCAAGGACCCGGCCGCGCCGGGTCCCCGGCCCGGCTACTGCGAGCAGGAGGTCCCCGAAGACCGCGGGGACGGTGTGCCGGTGCTGGTCCGGCACACCGCGATGACCGCGTTCCGGCGCCGCCAGCAGCTCGCCGGGCAGCCGGGCCAGGACCGGCCGGTCACCGCGGCCGTCAGCCGGGCCGCGGCCATCCGCGACGACGCGCTCGCCGCGATGACCCGGCTGGGCGCGCAGCTGTCCGCCGCGCTGGACCAGCTCGCGGTCCTCGGCGGCCAGCTGGCCGCGGCCGGCGACCTTGAGGCCGCCGAAGCCCAGGTGGAGGCGGTCCGCGCCGAGGCCGCCGCCCAGCTGGAGCAGGCCCGGGCCGAGACCGCCAGCCAGGCGGTCGCCCGGCACGCCGCCGAGCTCGACGCCGCCGAGGCCCGCGCCGCCGCCGCCCAGGCCATCACCGCGATGCAAGCCGAGGCCGCCGCGCGCCAGCACGCCGAGCAGCTCGCCGACGACGCCGGCCGCACGCTGGACGGCGAACGCCGGGCAGCCGCAGCCCGGATCGCCGAGGCCGGGGAGGCCGTCACCGAGGCCCGCGCCGAGCGGGACACCGCCGTGGCCGCAGCCGAGGCAGCACGCGCAGATGCTGCCCGCGCCCGCGAGCAGGACCAGCAGCGGCACGACGCCGCCCTCGCCGCGGCAACCGCGCAGCTGGCCGCCGCGAACGACACCATCGCCGGGCTGCGCGACCAGCTCGCCCGCGACCAGGCCGCCCTGGACCGCGAGCGCGCCGAGCAGCACCGCCTCACCGGCCTGCTGCACGACATCCTCGCCAGCAGGCCCGCCGCGCCCGCCAGCAACGACGGACAGCACCCGCACGCCGACCGCACCGGGCACGAACCCGCGGCTGCGGCCGGCAACGGCACCAGCCGCCGCCAGCCGCGGTGACCCCGGCCGCCCCCGCAACGGCCCGGGCACCCCCGCCCGGGCCGCGGCACCGGCCCCGCCAGCACACCAGACCAGCGATGAAAGGACACCCGATGACCCTGGCCGACCCGGTCAGCCCCGACCTCAAACGGCACCTGCGCACCCTCAAGCTCGGCCAGCTCCTGGCCACCCTCCCCGACCGGCTCACCCTCGCCCGCCAGCAGAAACTCCCGCACGCCGACTTCCTCGAGCTGCTGCTATCCGACGAGGTCACCCGCCGCGAGAACGGCTCAGCCGCCCGCCGCGCCCGCGCCGCCGGACTGGACCCCGACATGCGGCTGGACACCTGGGACGCCACCGCCGCCGTCCGCTACGACCAGCAGCTGTGGAACGAGCTGGTCAGCCTGCGGTTCGCCGAAGCCGCCCACGGCGCTTTGATACTGGGTCCCGTCGGGGTCGGCAAGACCCACCTGGCCACCGCGCTGGGCCACATCGCCGTCCGCCGCCGCCTCACCGTGCACATGGCCCGCGCCGGCCACCTGTTCAAGCGGCTCAAAGCCGCCCGCCTGGACAACAGCACCGAAGCCGAGCACCGCCGGCTCGCCGCCGTGAACCTGCTGCTCATCGATGATTTCGCGCTCCAGCCACTGGACGAGACCGCCACCACCGACTTCTACGAGCTGACCGTCGCCCGGCACCGCAACAACGCCACCGTCGTCACCTCCAACCGGACCCCCAGTTGAATGGCTCGGCCTCATGCACGACCAGCTACTGGCCCAGTCCGCCGTCGACCGGCTCACCTCCACCTGCCACGAGCTCGTCATCGAAGGCGACTCCTACCGCAAGCGCCAGCGCCCCAGCCTGGGTTTCGGGGCTTGAGCAACAACGGAACGGCCAGTGGCGGACGGTAAGAAGCCTGTCACGTACTCCTGACGGGAGCCTCTGGCCGACAGGCACCGTTGAGCGGGGCGAGCGCCTTCTGGGAACTGTCCGGGTTCCCTGGTGTGGCTGGTCAGCCGGTGGTCGTGATCGCGATCAGTCCGTCAGCATCTCGGCGCAGGGTCGCGGCCAGCTGATTGCGTGCCGTCTCGGGAATCCCGTCCGGGAGTTTGCCGCCGCTCGCAGCCAGGTCGGCGGCGCCGCTGATATACCTGGCCGCGCGGCGCAGCAACGCCGGCGGGAACAGGATCTCCGCCGGGTCGCCGGCCTGCTTCGGCGCGGCGTCGGCGGTGACCTGCCCGAACCCGGACAGCGTCTGCGCATAGGTGGTGATGACGTCCCTGAGGTGGGCGGGCGGCTCGTTCGCCGCCCGCACCTGCATCGCCTCGGCCAGGGCCGCGACGGCGATCCCCACCAGGACCAGCGGCAGCGGAACGGTCCGTGGCGCCTCCATCAGGTCGGCTCCGGGCCGTTCGCCGGCGACCTCGAACAGCATCCGCCGTGCCATGTCCTTGATGATCTCGTCGCCGAGATAGGTGCGGGCCGTTGCCTCGGTGACTCTCATGAGGGTCGCTACCGCACGGACCTGCCCAGTGATCAGCTCACCGGCACGTTGCCGGTCGAGGTGCATGCCGGACGCAGCAAGCTCCTCCAGGAACACGTCGATCTTGCTGTCGAGCCACGTACGCCTAGGCACGTGGCAAGTCTTCCATCCTCCCGCCACGGAGCCCGGCCTGACATCCGAACGGCCGGTGGCGGTAACCAGCAGTCTTGAGCCGCTACCACCTCTGGCCGTTCCGTTGTTGCTCAAGCGCCGTTTCCCCTCCTAGCTAGGCGCGGGCACATCGGCCCAGGGTGCCGCTGACGTCCCGGTGACCTGGGAACTGGCCTGCAGCACCAGTCAGGAGGCCGCGTGAACGCCGGCCGGGGCTTCGGGAAGGAGGCGGCTTCGCCGCCGCTCACCTTCAAGGAGGCTGCCGCGCCCAAGCCGCGGGACGCGCAAAATACGGGGCCCGCCCACTCAGCTTGACGGATCCCGCCGCACACCCCAAGATGACACAGCAGCCGCAAGGTGGTCCCTAGGTCGTGGCAACGCCCTGGTCCCATGATCCTGGCAAATGACACCCCGCAGCCGGGGCCCGACAGTGCATCCCGCCCGGCAAAACCGGCCAGCCGCCGGGGAACGATAGCCAGGGCGATGGAGAGCTCACAAGGCACCTGCTGATCCACCGCCGCGACGAGACCGCCGGGCCGAGCCCGTCGATGACCACGACACCGCGCAGGGCCCGGCGGCTGCCTGCCCCGAGACGTGAACTACCCGCCGCAGCCCACCAGCCGATCAAGTGAATCAGCACCTCCGCGTGGTCGCGGCTCGCGCCCCATCGGGTGTCACCAGAATTCTTGTTCTGCGCGCTCAGCACACAGGTGGCTCTGACGCCGCAACGCCTACCTACAGGTAGGGCGGCAATGTGCGCTACCAAGGTCAAGCGGCAGTCGCGGGGTGTGATGCTAGGCCAGGCAGATGCCCGGGACGGCGATCTTGGTGAACACGTGCGGGGCGGCGGTGGTGCTGTCGGGGTAGCGTGCGGCGCGGGCCTGGAACTCGGGCGAGCCGAACGCCCGGCCGAGCGCCCGGGCGGACTCCCAGACGGCCACGTTGATGAAGGTCGTGCTGCCGGCGGTGCCGCGGTGCAGCTGGGTGGCGATGAACCCGGGCTGCTGCTTCATGTAGGCGGCGTCGTCGGCCCATACCTGCACGAAGCGCTCGGTGTCGCCGGGCGCCAGGTTGAACTGGTTGATGAGCACGACCGGGCCGTCGTCCTGCTGCAACTGCTGGGTGTAGGTGACCTGGTCGTCCATCTCACGGAACATCATCGTCGTCATTTCTCCTTCGGCCGGTCTGGGCGGTGATTTCCAGCCTGTCGCTGAGGTCATGCAGCAGGCGTGCGGCGGCTTCCAGGTCGGGGAGCTTCAGCCCCGCGGAAAGCTCATTGATCCAGCGCATCTGCCGCCGGTCAACCGCCGCGTACTTCTGGCTGCCAGCCTCGGTCAGCGCGATCAGCGGCGAACGGCGATGATCGAGGTTGTCGCCGGTTTGCACCAGTGCCTCGGCCAGCAGCCGGTTGACCGATGCCTGGACTGCCTGCCGTGTCAGGCCCATCCGCCGGGCGATCTGGGGAACAGTCAGCGGCCGCCCGGCCAGCGCCACGGCTCCGAGCACCTGCCAGCGTGCCGCGGTCAGTCCTTCTTTGGCCGCCAGCTGGTTGCCGGCAGCGAGCAGCAGGCCGCTGGCGCGGAAGGTGGCCAGCACGACGTCGGTCGCGGCGCCGCCTTCCGGCGTCCGGGCCCGCATCGCAACCATGACAGGAGGCTGTCATATTGACTGTCTCTTGTCAATATCTATCGCTTGAACCTGTGCCATAGCAGCGCCTGAACGGCGCAGATCACCTTCTGGGCGGCCTGGGCTCACGAGCGCCGAGCGGCGATTCCGCGCCAGAACGAATATCGTACGTAGGTACTATCCTGTCCGTCACAATGCGTGACCGTGATAGCCGTCACCGGGCAGTCCGTGATGCCGCGACTGCGCAGGTCGCGGTCACCGCCGACCAGGACTCAGTCAGGACGGCGAACGTAGCAACAGTGCTCATCAAGCGTTGCCGAACCGTGCTCACGGAGCGCTGCCGCGCCGCCCTCGATGCTGACCTGATCGTGGAAATCGCGCCTCACGCCGCCTGACTTGCTGTAGGGCTACGTGGGATCCGGCACTCGCGTCTGGGGTCAATGGCGCCCGCGTGCAGACCCGGGACGGTGGGCCGGTTCCCTGCTGGGTCCCTCGGCGCCCGCGCCGAGGAGGGAGCGGGTGAGCGCGTGGTGCTCGGAGTTCATCTCGGCCAGCACATCGGCGAAGTGCGGGCCGCGCAGCACCGGCGGGCGCTCGCCGGCCCGCAGCGATGCCAGCACGGTC
>WNGG01011720.1_pt1 | contig 10008 bp, 10 predicted proteins | sample 5400661 | NCBI WGS metagenome assembly WNGG01 (sample SAMN13153372, study PRJNA577476) | soil metagenome | isolation source: 100 cm soil or saprolite under Garry oak tree replicate 1 | place: USA:California | collected 2016-06-15
ATTACCACGTGTATGCCGTGTGCGGCGACGGTTGCCTGATGGAGGGCATTGCGTCCGAAGCCGCGTCACTGGCCGGTCACTTGGGGCTCGACAACCTGTGCTGGATCTACGACAACAACCACATCACCATCGAGGGAAAAACGCGCCTCACTTTCACAGAGGATGTCGCGGCGCGATTTCTGGCTTACGGCTGGAACGTCTTGCGTGTCGGCGACGCCAATGATATCGAGCGCATCGAGCACGCCCTCGACCTCTTTCGCAAGACGACAGACCGGCCCACGTTCATCGTGCTGGACAGCCACATCGGCTACGGCTCCCCGCATAAACAGGACACTGCTGCGGCCCACGGCGAGCCTCTCGGAGACGAGGAGGTTCGGCTCACGAAGCGTAGTTACGGCTGGCCCGAGGGTACAAAGTTTTTTGTGCCCACCGGCGTCTACGAACATTTTGCTGCCGGGATAGGAGCGCGCGGCGCTGAGGCGCGGCGTCAGTGGACGGAACTCTTTGCCGCCTATCGAGCCAAGTACCCCGACCGCGCGACCGAGATCGAATTGATGCAGCGGCGCGAACTGCCTGCCGGCTGGGACCGCAACCTTCCGGTCTTTCCAGCCGATCCCAAGGGGATCGCGGGGCGGGACGCTTCGGGCAAGGCGCTGAATGTTCTTGCTCAGAACATTCCTTGGTTCCTCGGGGGTTCAGCCGATCTTGGACCGTCGAACAAGACGACACTGACGTACGAGGGCGCGGGAGACTTCGAGGCCGATACCCCGGCAGGGAAAAACCTCCACTTCGGCATCCGCGAGCATGCGATGGCCGCAATTGTGAATGGGCTCTCACTGTCTAAGCTCCGCGCTTTCGGCGCGACCTTCTTCATCTTCAGCGACTACGCGCGGCCAGCAATCCGGCTCTCGGCTTTGATGGAGCTCCCGACTATCTTTGTCTTCACACACGACGCGATGGGCGACGGCGAAGACGGCCCGACCCATCAGCCGGTCGAGCATCTGGCGTCATTGCGGGCGATTCCCGGCCTGGTCACGCTGCGGCCTGGTGACGCCAACGAGGTGATCGAAGCCTACCGTTACATCATGCAGCTCCATCACCAGCCGGCGGTCCTGGTGCTGTCGCGCCAGCCCCTGCCGACACTCGATCGGAACACGTACGCGCCGGCATCCGGAGTCGCGCGCGGGGCCTACGTGCTCGGTGACGCCTCAGGCGGGAACCCGGAAGTGATTCTTATCGCCTCGGGTAGTGAAGTCAGTCTCGCAGTGGAGGCGCACGAGAAGCTCCTCGCTGAGGGCATCCGCTCGCGCGTTGTCTCGATGCCGTCCTGGGACATATTCGAGCATCAGACGCAGGAGTATCAGGATAAGGTCCTGCCACCGCAGGTGACGGCGCGCGTCGCGGTGGAGCAGGCCTCGACTTTCGGATGGGAGCGATACGTCGGCAGGTCGGGCCGCATGATCGGCATGAAAACGTTCGGGGCGTCGGCGCCGCTCAAAGAACTCCAGAGGAAATTTGGTTTCGAGCCGGACCGGGTGGTTGCGGCTGCCAAGGAATTGCTCGGCAGGAATTAGAGCGGACCGCAGCAGTGGCCCAAGAAACCACAGCAGGACGGAGTTCTCCTCTGGGAGCGACCCTTTGTCTTGAAGGGGCAAACTTTGTGGTCATACTTTTTTGCGGGAGTTTGATATGAAAAAGGAAGACTTGGCGGACATTATCAACGTGATGCTCGAAGCCCTCGTCAGGAAGGGACATTTGCTGTTTGAGATTGACCCGCGTACCTTTCGCCTGGAGTCGAAGGAGGGCGCCTTGCCGCCTTCCAGCGGCAGGTTTGCCTCTCGCGTTCCTGAGAGCAAATGTTCGCGCACGTGCTGCTGTGAGGCCTTTCTGTCACACCCTCCGATGGAGCGTGTCTAATAGGGTAACGGGACAGCAAGGAGGAATCACCATGAGTGCACAAGAAATCCACACTTTGGCTCAGCAATTCGCTGACGCGTTTACCAACAAGAACCTCAAAGCTGTCCTCGATATGCTCTCCGAGGACGTGGAGATCTTTGATCACGTGCCCTACCGGTTTGACAATAAAGCGCAGTTCGCCACGTATTTGGCTGGGGCAGTCGAGGGTATCGCCTCAATGAACTTTGGCTTTCGCCAGCCGTCGTGCCGGGTGTTTACCGACAGCACGGGGATTGTGAATGCGTACGACATGTTTACCGGAGTGACCAAAGACGGCAAGGTCCAGACTATCCACGGGCGAACGACCTTGGTCTTTGTCAAACAAGGCGGCCAGTGGAAGATCGTGAGCGCCCACTTCTCTCCTCTGCCGCATCCATGAAAAGACTCATATCCGGAGAGGGACTATGAGCACCACTAACCCCTTCGCCGACAACGCCCCTACCGACCTGGAGGATCGAGCGCTTGTGGCGCGCGCCCGCGCGGGCGATCGCGAGGCGCTCGAGGAACTCGTCCGTCATCATCAGGGATGGATCTACAACATCGCCGTCCGCATGCTCTATCACCCGCAAGACGCCGAGGACGCGACGCAAGAGATCCTCCTCAAAGCGCTGACCCGGCTCTCGTCGTTCGCGGGCCGCAGCAGCTTCCGCACCTGGCTCTACCGCATCGTCGTCAACCACGTGCTGAATATGAAGCGCGGACGAGTGGAGCCTGCGTCTCCAGGTTTCCGCTCCTACGGCGAGGCGCTCGACAACACGCCAGACTTAGAACTGCCCGATCCGAGCAGTGTGTCAGCAGACGCTCACCTGCTCGTGGCCGAAGCCATGCTCGCCTGCACGTCCGGTATGCTCCTCTGTCTCGATCGGGAGCAACGCCTAACCTACATCCTTGGTGAGATCTTTGGGGTCACCGATGCCGTCGCCGCCGAGGTGCTGGAGGTCACCTGCGAGAACTTCCGTCAACGACTGGCCCGCGCCCGCCGGGACCTGCGCAACTTCATGAACGACAAGTGCGGACTCGTCAACCGCGCAAACCCCTGCCGCTGCGCCAAGAAGACCCGCGGCTTCATACAGGCAGGCCATGTCGATCCGAACAATCTGCTCTTCGCTCGCGATCGCCTCTGCCAGGTGCGCGAGGCTGCGCCGAAGGCGTATGAGACCATCAGGACGCTTGATGAGCAGTGCGCGGAGATCTACCGTGGGCACCCATTCTATACGCCGCCGGATCTGGGGCAACGGCTACGGCAATTGGTCGAGAGCCCTGCTCTCAGACGCACTACCGATCTGCCCTGACAGGATAACTCAATACATGGACTACAGAGATGAACGCACTTGAGGGAGTTCCAGTGGAGATACACAGATGAGCGGCTCCTCCGAAACCGAATTCACCGGCATGCGTGCGCTCGTGACCGGCGGCACTAGAGGCATAGGCGAAGCCATAGTTCAACGCCTCAGAGGTTCGGGAGCAACGGTGGTCACCACGGCTCGATCCACCCCTCATGACCTGCTTCAGCCGGATCTGTTCGTGGAAGCCGACCTCAGCACGGCCGAGGGTGCGGAGAAGGTCATCAGCTCTGTGCGAGATCGCCTCGGCGGCGTCGACATTCTGGTCCACAATGTCGGCGGGTCTTCGGCGCCGGGCGGAGGCTTCGCCGCACTCACTGACGAGCATTGGCAGCACGCGTTGAACAGCAACCTGCTGGCCGCCGTTCGTCTCGACCGTGGGCTGCTTCCGTTGATGTTGGCGCAGGGAGCCGGCGTAATCATCCACATCTCATCGATCCAGCGGCGCCTCCCGCTGTTTGAGGCGACCCTCGCGTATGCAGCCGCCAAGGCGGCACTCAGCAACTACAGCAAGGGTCTTTCGAATGAGGTCGGACCGAAGGGCATCCGGGTCGTCAGCGTTGCGCCGGGATTCATAGAGACCACGGCCGCAACAGCGCTGATCGACAGACTGGCGGCGAACTCCGGCACCGACCGGAATACGGCGCGCGAGCAATTGATAAAGTCACTCGGCGGCATCCCGCTTGGCCGTCCGGGCTGGCCGGTAGAGGTCGCCGAGCTGGTCGCCTTCCTCGCTTCTGATCGCGCAGCATCGATCGCCGGAAGCGAGTATGTCATTGACGGGGGCACCATCCCGACGATCTGACGTCTCCAATTCTCACTGCCCGCTTTCCACGCCTTGCCGTTGATGCTCGGGCGCTGTCTAACATTTTATTATGCTAATGCGGGCAATGCAGCGAAGTGGGAGTGCGAGCCTGACCCTATTCTGGTATAGAGAATCAGCTTGTTTCTCGTGAAGGTTTGTGGCGAAGCCAGGTGGTGAACTACCGGCTGCAACTTTTGCTCAGGCCAGCAGCAAGACCCGAAGAATCCAGCGAAGGCGCAAAAATCGGAGGACCGTCCAAATGACGGAGTCAACAAAAAGCGGTGGGACGGGACGTTGCCTGTGCGGCGCGGTCCGGTATCGGTATGAGGGCGAACCCCTGAGCGTGGGGCTGTGCCAGTGTGACCGCTGCCAGCGGCAGTCGGGCTCGGCCTTTCTCATCGGAGTGATTTTCCCCAAAGAGGCCGTTACGATCGAGGGACCGTTGGCCACCTATGAGGCCACAGTGGACGGCGAGCACCGCCTGTGGCGCCACTTTTGTCCCAGCTGCGGCTCGGCCGTCAGCATCACGCTCGACCGCTTCCCGACGATCCGCTCCCTGATGGGCGGGACGCTGGACGACAAACGCCACCTCCGGCCCACCTTCAGCATCTGGTGCTCCGCCGGGCAACCGTGGCTAACCTTACCGCCAGAGATAGTCTTGTACCCGGATTACCCGGACGGCACCTTTGGCTAACCTGCGGCAGCCGGCACGGAGGCGGCAGTGTCTCTAGTCTTTTGTTACTGTCATATATGGACCGCTCCCCTTTGCAAGGTGATTAGTGAGAAGGAATGAGATGCCTATTACCGCAGGCTCTGTCTCCTGCCCCGGTGAGAATCGCCACCCACACTTCGGGATCGTCACGAAAATCCAGCCATCTCTGTATGAGTTCTCGATTGTGATCGAGCCCCAACGCATTCATGGCTTCAGGGCGGTTGATCGTGAGGTAGGCAATACGATTGCGTTTTTCGCAAAGAATCGCGGACATCTTGTCCTCCTCCGTCTAGGGTTTTAAGTCCTATGTCCACTGCTGGCCACCGTCGTAACGGGCGTTAAAGCAGGCGCCCGTGCCTGTGATGATAACCGCATGGTTATCCGCATCACTGCTGATGTCGGAGTAACCTTGGCCTAAGATATTTTCCTTTCACGAGATAGCGGGCAGGTTGCGGCCCTGGATGGCACGCAGGCTCTCCGCTTATGGCATCATCCGAGCCTCATCAATGTAGACGCGTTCTTCGCTCAGCTTCCCGGCCTCATCAAAGCAATAGACAATGCACATCGGCACTTCCACCGGCTGCCCCTTCTTGTTGGTAAAGTGCAGCACATGTTCAGCAATCAAGCTGTCGGCACTAAAGTGGCGCTGCTTCACTTCGAGCCGGAAGTCCGGCAGCGCGTTGAGTCTGATCTCATAGGATCGGCGAATCTTGGCGTGTCCCGTGGTGGGAATGCCATTATACACGACGCTGGCGTGGTCGCTGTCGCTGAACGTGCCCATGACGACGTCCATATCCCGTGCATTTTCGCCGCGGACGTGTTCCTCGACGGTCGCCAGTCGTGCTTGTTCGGATACGGCCATGACCCAATCTCCTTCCTGATCTGTGCGACGGTCTTACGCCGCCGGGCTGGCGCTCAGCAGCGCGCGTGTCTCCTGCAACCATTAAGAGAATATTCTTCTTCACCAAGTCTGCGGGAGAACCAAGTTCCTGATGCTCTCCCATCAGCACAGAACGAGTAAGCTCTGGAATAGACCTTTTTGAAGGGTTGGGCAAAAACCCCTACTTGTGTCGCGGTGGCCAACAAGAATGCGCGGATCGTCTGGGTCCTGATGACCAAGCCCGCGGCTTACCGCCCAGCGACCTCAGGCTAGACAGCGGAGAGCGTTCTCACGGTTGCGTAGGGAAATGATAGGGATGGCACGACAGGTCGGACCGGCTCTTTCGGACCCTGTGGAGAGCACGGCTGGCACAAGCTGCTTTGAGGATGAGGAGAAAGAGCGCGGAATTCATCATGGCCCCCGGAGCGGTTGCTCCGGACCAAGGCCGGCTATCCGCCTGCAACCTGGACCTGTTTTTCTATTCTCGCGCTCTTCCCTCTTACAAACGGGCTGGGTCCATCTCTGCTCTCCTCGACCTACTCAGCGATGAGACCTTCGAAATCACCCTGTTCGCGCCAGCGGGCGAGCATGTCGTAAAAAGGCACCGCGCCTTCGGGGTACTGGCTCTCGAGGAAGCCCTGGCCCTCCCTTTTCCCCTCGCCGTTATAGTACCCCGGTGTGCAGACATCCTGGTACGCGGTCATGAAGGTCGGTCCGGTTACCAGCTTCACCCACTCAGTCTCGGCCGCGGGGGTGGGCTCCACGGACTTCGCTTCACGAGCGCTCACCTGCGTGACGATATAGGCGATGTGGCTGGCCTGCCCGTTCAGCATGTAGGTGAAGTTCGGCGCGAGGCCGGTCTGAGTGAGCCCCATATGGAAGAGGTTCGGGAAGCCGTGGCTCAGGAAACCGTGATAGGTCTTCATCCCCTTCGCCCAGTAGTCGGAGAGGGACACGCCGCCTCGGCCGTACACCTCGAACTCGGCGCGCCGCGTGTACGCCGTCCCAACCTCGAAGCCCGTCGCGTAGATCAGGCAGTCCACTTCGTACTCGACGCCGTCCACGACCACCGCGTGCTCGGTCACGCGCTCGACGCCCTTGCCCTTGGTGTCCACCAGTTTCACGTTGGGCCGGTTGAAGGTGGGCAAGTACTCGTCGTTGAAGGTCGGACGCTTGCACCATTGCCCGTACCACGGCTTGAGCGCCTCGGCCGTCGCCGGGTCGCTCACAGTCGCGGACACACGATCACGAATCTCGTTCATCTTCTGGTAATCGGCGACCTCCGACAGGTACGCCATCGCTTCGTCCGAGAGGCCCGAGGCTTCTTTGCCCGCCATCAGCTTGGAGAGCATCTTGAACAGGCTCGTCCACTTGTCGCCGACCAGATCTTCGTCGACGGGGAGCCCAGCCAAAATGGAGCAGAAGTTGGTGTTCCGGTAGTCCTGCCATCCAGGCTTGAGCGTCCTCACCCATTCCGGGTCGGTGGGCTTGTTGCCGCGTTCATCTACGGAGGACGGCGTGCGCTGGAACACATAGAGCTGCATGGCGTGCTCGCCGAGATGCGACACGCACTGAATCGCGGTGGCCCCAGTCCCGATGATGCCCACGCGTTTGTCCTTGAGCTTGTGCAAGCCGCCGGTGGTATCACCACCGGTGTAGTCGTAGTCCCAGCGACTCGTGTGGAAGGTGTGCCCCTTAAAATTCTCGATCCCAGAGATCGCGGGCAGCTTGGGTCGGTTCAGTGGCCCACTCGACATGATCACAAAGCGCGCCTTGAAGACATCGCCGCGATCCGTAGTAATAGTCCAGCGCCCTGCCTCCTCGTCCCAGCGCGCCTCTTTGATCTGTGTCTGGAAGCAGGCTCGCTCGTAGAGGTTGAAATGCTTCCCGATCCGCTGGGCGTGCTCAAAGATCTCCGGCGCGAAGGAGTACTTTTCCTTCGGGATATATCCGGTCTCTTCGAGAAGCGGCAGATACACGTAGGATTCGATGTCACACTGGGCGCCGGGATACCGGTTCCAGTACCAGGTCCCGCCAAAATCCCCGGCCTTCTCGATGATACGAATGTTGGTGATCCCGGCCTTCTGCAGCCGAGCCGCCGCCAGGAGGCCGCCAAAGCCCCCGCCGACGATCACCACATCGAGCTCTTCTTGCATCGCGGGGCGAGTGAAGCCCGGCTCGACGTAGGGGTCCACGTTGTAGTGCGCGTGCTCGCCTGTGATTTCCTGGTATTGGTTGTTCCCGTCCGCGCGCAGACGCTTCGCGCGCTCCTCAGCGTACTTCTGGCGCAGTTCGGCAGGGTTGAAGCCCAGCTCTGCGGGAGTCGGAATTCCGTTCGGTTTGGATTGCGTTACAGCTGCACTCATTGCGTCAGCCCTCCTTCTTGATTAGGACGCCTTCCTTGCGGAGCATCTCAATTTCTTCGTCATTGTATTGTGGCCGCATTCACGAAGCACCTCGGCGTTGGGCTCGCCACGTAGAGCCGCTTCAAGTTCGAGGGGTGCCGCGACATCCGAGAAACACAACGGGAAACCCGGCATATCGAACTCGCTGCGGAGGCGATCAGTGTGTCGGACAACGGTTCCGCGCTGGCGGAGGTGAGGGTGGTTCACGGCCCCGGCCATGGAGACCACCGGACGGTCGGTCTGGAGAGGTCCCACTCCGCAACTAAGCGGGGAAAAGCGAGGCGCGCGACCGTCCGCTTCGCACAACGAGGCGCTCTGCTTTGTCGCCGACCAGGTTGCAGATGTGCGAGTCATCACGCGCGGCGCGCGAATCAGGGCTTGTGGGTTGAGCGCCCCATAACCCTCGGTGGCATTCAAACCGCGCCCTTCGTGCAAAATCCCGTGGCGGCGCGTTGCCCTGTTGCGCCGGCGCAGTGAATGCCTGGTCCCGAGTTCCACAGCGCGAAGTTTTGCACAGTGATAAAATTTTTACAATAAGAGGGTCGGCCGGCACCTCATGGTTCGCATCACCTCGGCCACACGACCGAGATCGCAGGCCACCGCTCGGCACGCATCCTGCTCTGTTGGGAAGGGTGACCGTTCACGAGGTAGACACGCCCTGGAACCCGCTCAAAAGAGGCCTCCCCACATAGAGGGGGGCGGAATAAAGGAGAAGCGATCATGGCAGCCGCAACCCGAACTGATGAGCAAATCCAGCGCGACGTGCTGGCGGAGCTAAAGTGGGATGCCCGCGTCCAGCCCAACGAGAGCTGCGTGCTCGCTACTGGCGGCCCTCCAAGTCGCCGGTGAAGTTCTTATTCCCAGCGAGAATACTGATCGGTAGTTCGCGATGCGTTGTCAACGCGGGATATGAGAGAGGTGCAATGACCGAACTGGGCAAAGCGCTTATTGTCCTGGGTGGAGTGATCCTGTTGGTGGGTGTGCTCTTGACCGTGGGGGGGAGGGTCCCCTGGCTCGGGCGCCTGCCCGGCGACATCTTCATCCAGCGCGGCAACTTTTCCTTCTATTTCCCCCTGACCACGTGCCTGCTGATCAGCGCGCTGCTGTCGCTGCTGTTTTTCCTCCTGCGCCGTTAGGAGAGGGGTGGCACGGAAACCCGCCGGCACGACGACCCGCCTGCTGAGCTCAGGCGCCGCCAGCTCTGGGAGGGGGTGAGCATCCTCACAAGGTGGCTTTTGAGTCAAGCCGGCAAAGGGCTTGGGGGCTTGGCGTGAGAAAGCAAAGTGTAGGCGGCTGGCGTCGTGCTTTTGTACGACAAAGATAGGGCTGCGTCCCGCGCGCCGCACGCGCCCTACCGGCTCCGAGAGAGGGGCACACCAGCGTTTCCAGCACACCGGCGGCTCTGTTAGTGTAGGCGGCTGGCGTCGTGCTTTTGCACGACAAAGATAGGGCTGCGTCCCGCGCGCCGCACGCGCCCTACCGGCTCCGGCGTCTCAGCAAAGTTTCTCTTCCTGCAGTACTCTGCGAGTGGCATTCAGTCGGGTATCGTAGTGGTCCAGGTAGAGCAAATCGAAGAGCTAGGGCCACACCGGGACCCTGCGGAGAAGGTCGACCGGGGGGTGCTCAACTTGTATACCATACGATGAAACGCCAGGTTCTCAGAAACATAGTTACCTCGCTTCCTAGCCTAACTAAGTAAGCTGCAAAAAGTTCGTTGACAAAAAGATTAATTGCTTAACCAGAAATCACCCGACAATACCCCGGCCTTTTGCAATCGTTGCCGTGGACTCATATGGAGAATATGCTGACAGGCCGTGTCGGCAGATATGTCAATTGTCCGCGTCGCCCGATCTGACAAAGCACGTCCCTTGACGTTCCGCCACAGATGATCCATGGCATTGAGCTCG
>WNGG01014007.1_pt1 | contig 10007 bp, 7 predicted proteins | sample 5400661 | NCBI WGS metagenome assembly WNGG01 (sample SAMN13153372, study PRJNA577476) | soil metagenome | isolation source: 100 cm soil or saprolite under Garry oak tree replicate 1 | place: USA:California | collected 2016-06-15
CCGCTTTCCAGACTGGCCGCGCTCTCGGCGTGGAATCGCTTTCTCGCTCGCTCCTCCTGGCTGAAGACACGGGTCATGCGCACGGTCGCCAGGGTCTCGTGCACCACCGAAGCCAAGGCCCCCTCGCGCTTCCGTTCCGCTCGCGAACGCTCTTCGGCGCGGGAGCCGTACACGGACAGGGCGACCAACAGGATGGGAACCGCGGCAACGAACACCAAGGTCAGTCGCCAGTCCAGCCAAAGGAGCACGGCGCCCATGCCGATGACGAAGATCACGCTATGCAGAATCTCCGCGACGGACTCGGTCATGGCGTCCTTCAGGCCCTTGACATCGCTGGTGACGCGTGTCATCAGGTCGCCGGCGGACCGGCGGTTGTGGAACTGGAGCGACACCCGCTGGATGTGGTCAAACAGGGCGGTGCGGAGGTCGAATACGACGGTCCGACCCGCCCGGTTGAGGTAGAACGTTGACAGGTAATGCGACAGACCATCAACCACGGCAATGACGACCAACGAGATCGAGAGCCCAAGGAGCAGATACAACGTTTCTCCGGTGAGGTCCCGCTGCTTCAGGATGACGTCCAACGTCCACTTGAGGGGAAAGGGTTTGAGCAAGTCCATCGCCGCTTCGACCATCATCAGCACGACGGCACACGCGACGGCTGGCCAGTGAGGGAGGACGAATCTGCGCAATTGGGCCAGGGTCCGCCACGCGTTGACCGTGTTGGCGCGTCCGTCTTTCATCCCGTTCATCAGATGATCGACTCCACCGTTCGCGGCTGCGACTTGGGTTCGGGCTTCAAACCGGCCAGTCCGAGGATGCGTCGGGCTACCGCATCCCATGTGTGCTCCCGAACCACACTCGCTCGCGCCGACTGGCCTAACCTGTATCCTCTATGGTTTCTCTCAACATGCCTGCTTTCCGTCCCCCGCCGCGCCGTGCTCGCCTTCTCCATGGACGGTGTCTCCTTCGTGACCGGCGTCTTCACGTCCAGGTTATGAAGGGAGAGGGACAGCCGCTGGAGGTGACCAAAGAGCTCCCTTAGGAGGGCGTAGACCATCTGGTACCCGGCGCGCGAGATGATGAAGAGCTGAGCGCAGGAAAACAATCCTCTTAGGAATCGGCTTCGCCGCTGCGTGGTCATCTCCCTTCCCGGATAAAAGTTTCCGGCGAGGCTCTACGGGACATGCGCTCCACTTGTCGGTTGTGCCGTATCCGATTGAAGGAGTCGCCTCATCTGACGAACCACTGTTGTTAGCGCATCCATCCTCAAAGGGACCGGCGTGATCGGGCCGGCATCCAGATTTTCGAGAATCGCCTGGACCAGGCGGGAAGGGGAAAGTTGTTCGGGCCGGATCGCTTGGACGAGGCCGAGGCGGGAGAACACCTCGCACCGGATCCTCTGCTCGGCGCTCGGGCCTTCCCTCGGGATCGCCAGAATCCGCTTTCTCAAGCGGATCGCCTCCAGAAGGGTGTTGTAGCCAGCCATGGTGACGACCAGATCGGCAACGTTCATATAACCCAAGTCGTTCACGTACCTCAGCACACGAACAGGCAGGCCTTGCGCCTGTCTCCGAAGCGACTCTCGCTGCTCGTGTTCCATGAGGGGACCGGTGATCACGACGGCTTCAAAGGGGAGATCTTTTCCGAAAAACTGGAAGGCCTTCAGACAGGCCGACATCATCGGGTAGGCATCGTATCCCCCTCCCGCGGCGACGACGACCAGCTTATTGTTCGCTATCCGAGGCGCCTCCCGCATGTGCGCGTTGGCCGTACGCGCCTCTTCGGAGCAGAGATAGCCGCAGTACGTGACCTCTCCGACGAAGGCTCCGTCGAGTCCGTATTGAGCGGTCGTGTCGAAGACCTCGGGGCTCCCGAAGACGAACACGCTGTCATAGTATCGGCTGATAACGTCATACGCACCATCCCGCCGCCACAGCTCGCGAGTCACCTCCGGGGCGTCCAGGATATCCCGTAACCCGAGGATGACCTTTGGCGGGTCTTTCAGCCCCTTCAACATCTGTAACGTCGGAACGAGTTCCCCCCAGACCCCGGTCGGACTGTGGTCCACCAGGAAAAGGTCGGGCCGAAAGTGCTCGGCTGCGTTGCGTATCGTGGCCGCGCGGATGGCCTTTGTCTTCTCGAGGCTCAGGCCGGGCGTCCATGAATCCCACACCCCCGTATCAACTTTTCTGATCGACGGGACCTTAACGAAGTCGACGCCAGGCGGCAACTCAAAAAAAGCTCCTAAGGGGCACCCGACGAGCATGAGCACGTTCGAGCCCGACATCTCCTCGAGGAAACGGGTCGCGATGAGAGTGTTTCTCCTCAGGTGTCCTAACCCGGCGCCGTCGTGGGAATATATCAGGAGCGACAGAGGGCGGCCTGTTGTTGGACTGACCTTCCTGAAATCTAGCGCCGTCGACTCATCGAATTGCCAGTGTCGCGTGACGCCAAGCCGCTCCTCGCACAGTTCGATCAAGGACTGGATGAACGGACGGCGTTCCGGGAACAGCGTGCTCAGGTAGACGTGCCGAACCAGCGTGAGCGTCGCGTACACTCGCACCGCGGCCGGCGCGGTCCCGGACAGTTCCGCGAAACGTTCTTCCATCGCGTGCTCCCGATCCGCGAGCGCGCCGGCATCGCCGAGGGTCCGGAGACTCTGCTCCGTGATGTGACCCAGAAAGTTGCCGATATCGAGGGCCGGGTCGCCCTCGCAGTAGAGGTCGAAGTCGAGCAGGAACAACCGCTCGCCGTTCACGATGACCTGGTCGGCGTAGAAGTCCCGGTGGATCCCGCACGTCGTCGGCTTCGGCGTTGCCGTGCCGAGGTGATCGCACGCCTCCAGGAGCCGCTCGATGCGCCCTGCCCACTGCGGCTCCGCCTGCGCCACGGTGGGCAACCGCTCATGCAGGATGCGCAACTCATCGGCCATCGTGTGGCGGCGCTCGGTAGGCACCTTCGCCCGGTGGAGCTTGTCAGCCGCCTCCGCGATCCTCCGGGCCAGCGCAACACCGCCCGGCGCCGCTAAGAGGGCCGTCGCAGCACGGCCCGGGACTTTGCGCTGGAGCCACATCTGAAATTTCGGGACGTGGCCGACTGGCTCGGGGACCGAGATCCCGTCCGGACTGCCGGATTGAAACCCGGCCCTCCAGAACGCGTCGAGAAGCCGATAGCCACTCTTGCCATATCGATGGGCCATCACCTTGCCGATCAGCACGACCGCCTCCGGCGAACCGTCCGGCCGCTCTACGCCAACCTCATATTCGATCACGCAGCGGCGCCCGGGCTTGTACCGAGTGACGCGGATCGTGCGTAGCTGGACGGAGCCATTCTTCCCCGCCAGCCGCGGCAGGCGATCCCGGAGGTGCTGCTGGGCCAGTTCGGGGTCAAGCGCCAGTTCGAGCGAGGGCATCGCCTGGTCGCCAGCGACGCCGAACGGATCGCTGACCAAGATGCTCATCGCTCGGCCTCGCCCACGAGCCCTCTCCACACGGAAAGCAAACGATCTACCTGGCGCGGCAGTGAGAAATGCTCTTCCGCCCTCAGACGCGCCGCCGCGCCAAACCGCGCCACCAACTCGGGATCGCGAAGGAGTCGCTCTAGCCCGCCAGCGAGCCCTTCGGCGTCGCCCGGCGTTGTCAGGAAACCGGTGACGCCGTCCTCGATCAGCTCCGGGATGCCGCCCACCGCCGTGGCCACCGCCGGCACGCCGCAGGCGGCCGCTTCCATCAAGCTGACCGGCATTCCTTCGCTGTCGCTCGGAAGCACCGCCGCTGTGGCCCTGCGCCACCATCCGAGGACCCGGGCCTGCTCTGCCGCCCCAGCCAGCTCCACGGTCCGGGCAAGATCGAGCCGGATCCGCGCAGTCTCGAGTTCGTCGCGACACGGTCCGTCGCCGACGATGGCGCACTGGAACTCTACTCCGCGTCTCCGGAGGATCGCGCACGCCTCCAGGAGAAGCTCGACCCGTTTGAAGGGAACGAGCCGGGCGACACACACGATCAGCGGCGGCTCCGCACGGCGTCCGTCCGGCTGGAAGCGCTCCGTATCCACGCCGCATGGAATGACGTGAATGCGGGCCGCGGGCACGCCGAAGGCCTTGACGATGTGCCGAAGATTCGCTTCGGAGACGGTGACGACCGCGCCGGCGGCGGCCGCGCGATCCGCGAAGTCCGCTGGTGCTTTCTCGTAGACGTCGTACCGGTGGGCCGTGAAGGTGAAGGGAATGCCGATCTCGGCCGCCAGGTCCCGCGCCTTCGCGGTGGCCGCGGTGGCGAAGTGCGCATGGAGCAACTGAGGCCGGAACTCCCGCAAGATGATCGGAAACTCGCGCGGGTCGTATACGGTGAGGTCGTCCAGGCCGGCCCGAGCGACGATTTCGTGGCGCACATCTTCGGCCGGTCGTCGCAGGGACAGTATGCGCACCTCCACGCCGCGCCGGCGCACCTCGGCCAGCTCGCTCGCGACGAACGTCTCCGAGATCTTTGGAAAGACGCGAAGCACGTAGGCCACCCGGAGAGGCGTCATGCGTTCGCTCGTCGCGCCCGGGCAAGCGAGCGCGCCAGATCAATTACCAGTTCTGCGTTCTGGTCCCAGGTATAGCGGCCGTGGATCTCTTTGGCAGCCGCATCACCCAGGCGGCGCCGCAACATCGGATCTGACAGCAACCGGTCGCAGGCTGCCGCCAAGGCTTCGGCATCGCCGGCCGGATACAGCACGCCGGTCTCGCCGTCGCGGATCACCTCGGCGATCTGGCCGGCCGCCGCCGCAACGACCGCGACGCCGCAGGCCATGTATTCGAACAGTTTCAGGGGCGAGAAATAGAATGCGTGCTCGAGTCGTGGGTAGGGGGCGAGCGCCACGTCTAACTGGCGGATCAGTTCCGCAACGTCCTCGTGGGGCACCGACCCCGTGAACACGGCGCGCCGCCCGATCCCTCGTTCTCGCAGGTCCCGTTCGAGCTCGCCACGCTGGGGACCGTCGCCCGCGACCAGGAGACGCAGCGTCGAGTGTCGTTCGATCAGTCGAGAAAGGAGGCCAGGCAGCGCATCAACCCCGTGCCATGGTCGGAGCCCGCCGACGAACCCCACAACCGGCCCGTCGCCGAGACCCCAGCGCGCTCGGACTGTCGGATTAGGCGGGCCAGGCCGGAATAGAGTCGGGTCCACCCCATTGGGTACGACGTGCACCCGACCTGGTTCGACTCCAAGAGACACCGCGTAATCCCGTAGCGGGGAAGAGACGGTAAGCACCGCGTCGGCGCGGGTGAGCATCCAGCGCTCCGCCTGCGCCGCGAGCTCACCGAGCCCGGTGCCCCGATAGGTGGACTGCTCCAGGGCGAGAGGCGCGTTCAACTCTACGAGCAGGGGCACGTTCAATTCCCGGGCGACCGTGACACCGGCAGTCGCGTAGAGCGACGCCCGCTCGTAAACGAGATCCGGGTGGTAATGTTCGAACCGGCGCATGAGCTGCTTTGTTAGATCTTGGTTGTAGAGGATACGGCGAAGCTCACCCGGCAGGGAGGTCTGCAGGCCCAGCGTGACATTGAGTGCCTTCAGTGCGAGAGACGCGTTATCGGCATCCTCGCCGAGAGGCACGTGTACGAGTTGGGCGTCGACAGTGGCCGGTTCCTCCCACGGAGACCCTTTGAGAATTGGGGCCACTAGGACCACGGAGTGTCCCGCTTGCCGAAAGGCGGCAACGAGCCCACGCACGTGCACGGATGCGCCCTTGCGGCCAAGGATCGGGATGCCGAGGTCAGGACACAAATAGGCTATCTTCAAGGAAGCCTGGCAGCACGATCGTACCGCGCGTCGAATCGAAGCGGGCCCCGCATCAGCGTGCGAACCTCCATCCTCAGCCTTTCGATGTGGGAATAGAACGGGTGCTCAGGACCTATGAACGGAAAGAGATCCATAGGACGTGGCACTCGAAGCTCAGTGGCCCCGGGGGCGTGGCGACCGCGGGCGACCGGCAAATCGTACCGGCGCGGAGGCACGCAGCGAACCCGACACTAAGGGGTTCAACGCGGCGTGCTTCAACAGGTCCGGGGGAGGTCAGGCATCGCCACCTCCTCGGAAGGAATCATTATAGGCAAACAGAAGTTCCCTGTCAGGCGAAGGCACGTCTTCGCGGACGGACGACAGCCCTGCGAAAACGCTCGACCGGCCGAGCCCGAGGAACGCTAGGTTCGGCGCGGTTGCAGGATACCAGCAGACGATCCAGTGACGAATCAACGATGACGCACCCCGTGGCCCGAGTGGAACGGCCCGAGGGCCACCGCGTCAGCGCGAGCAAGGCGCGTGCCCGGGCAGGCAGTTGGCTGCACGTCGGGGCCAAGGTCTTAACATTTGCGAACGGAGGAGCCTTCGGCACGCTGAGCCAAGTGGCCGTGCGGCCAAGTGAAACCGCCGGCCGCGGTGGGTCAAGGTGCACGACGGCCCGCCCGGACGAGGGAGGGATCGGGCGCCGAGAGTCTGGTGCGGCGGCTAGAGCTACGGTGTCGGGACCATGGCGTGGCCGCCAGAGAGCTGGCGGCGAAATGGAGGCCCGGGGTCAGCCGAGGAGGACGCGCAGTCTATTGCTAGTTACGCAATCTGAACTCTGATTCAGCGCCGCTCTGTTTCACTGAACTCTAATTCACTGAACCCTGATTCACCGCCGCCCGACCGCGCGGTCGAGGCGGTAGAGCGCGATGCGGAAGTCCGCGAGCGCTTGGGTCTCGGTGTTCTGGGCTTGCGTGAGCGCCAGCTGGGCGTCGGTGAGCTCGAGGATCGTCCCCACCCCGGCGTCGAACCGCCCCTGGGCGAGGCGGAAGTTTTCCTGTGCGGAGGCGACGAGGGCCTGCGCGGCCTGGATCCGCTCCTGGGTCTCCTCGACCGCGATCTCGGCCTGCTCGACATTCTGAATGATGTCGAGCTCCGTGGACTTCACCCGCTGCTTCGCCGCCTCGAGGCTGGCCTTGGCCTCCTGGTACTTCGCGAGCCGATTGCCGCCGTCGAAGAGCGACCAGGAGAGGGCCAGCCCAAGCGTCCAGTTCTCGTTGAGCTGGGGCTGGTTGCCGCCGAGCTGGCTGCCGCCGTACGAGCCGATGCCGCTGATGTCGGGAAAGAAATTCCGGAAGGTCTGGCGCTCGGTGGCCTCGGCCGCGCCGACACGAAGCTTGACCTGGCGGTACTCGGGCCGCTGCTTGATGGCCTCGGTGCGAAGCCGGCCGCGATCGAGGTTGACGGGCTCGAAGACCAGGTTGTCCTGGACCGCCGTGGGCGTGTCCACGTCGATGGCCATCGCGGTGTTGAGCGCGACCCGCGCCGTCCGCAGCGCGTTCCGCGCGCGGATCAGATCCACGCGCGCGTTCGCCACGTCAACCTCGGCGCGCGCGACGTCGGACTTGGGCCGAGTGCCGACGTCGAAGAAGCCCTTCGCCGACCGAAGGTTCAGCTCCGCGCGCTGAACCGCCTGCTCCTGGACGCGGATCAGGCGCTGGGCGAACAAGATGTTCGTGTACGCCTCCTTCACGGCGAGTGAGATGAGCTGCCGCTGGAGCTCGACATCCTCCACTGCGACCTCGGCGAGCTTCCGCGCAGCCTCCGTGGCCGCCAGGTTCTTGCCGAAGTCGAAGAGGAGCTGGGAGAGCACCACCTGCGCGATGAAGGTTTCCGAAAATCCCTTGAACGTCTGGCTCTGGGTGAGCCGGCCCGTAGGCGCAGACGTGGAGACAGCGGAACTCTCGCTCTTCGTCGCCGTCACCAAACCCGAAACCTGGGGCAGGAGCGGCGCGAGCGCCTGGGTTACGCGGTAACGCGCCGCAGCATAATCATACAGAGTCGCTTGGATAGTCGGCTGGGCCTCGAGCGCGATGGCGACGCACTCGTCGAGCGTCAGGACGCGCCCGGCGATCGGGGCCCGCCCCGTGGCTGGCACGGGCGCTGTCTGCGCAAGGGCGCGCTCGGTGGTCGAGGGGAGGAAAAGAAGAAGCGGGAGAGGGACGATGAGAAGACGGAGCACCCTCATACGGTTCCTGAGAATATCACGACGCTTGTGGACAGGCGGTGGGTGACCTGTGGATACCTTTTCTCTTGACGCCCTCTAGATCCTGTGTGTTAGAGTGCCCGTTACCACAATATATAGGAGGTCGCAGGCCTTTGGTCATGACAGGCTCCCTTTGATTTCGAGCCCGATTTAGACCCTAGGTGGCTGACCTGAAGGAGAACGCGCATGCTGGCTGAAACCCGCCCCGCGAAAGTTGGCAAGTGGACCGAACCCGCACTGCGCGTCCTCCGGGAGCGCTACCTCGCGCGCGACGGCGGCGAGGTGGTCGAGACGCCGGAGGAGATGTGCTGGCGGGTCGCGCTGTCCATTGCCGCGGGCGAGGCCCGGTACGGGCGTAGCCAGGCGGCGGTCCGGGAGATCGCGACCGCCTTCTACGAGGTGATGGTCGACGGCGGCTTCCTGCCGAACTCGCCGACCCTGATGAACGCCGGGAAGGGTAACGGCCTGCAGTACTCGGCCTGTTACGTCCTGCCGGTCGGCGACTCGATGGAAGAGATCTTCGATTCAGTGAAGGCCGCGGCGCTATAATCCACAAATCTGGAGGCGGAACTGGTTTTGCGTTCTCACGTCTCCGCCCAAAGGACGACATCGTCGCGTCCACTGGCGGGCGTGCCTCCGGTCCGATCTCCTTCCTCCGTGTCTTCAATAGCGCGACGGAAGCTGTGAAACAAGGCGGCTGTGTCACGCCGGAGACGCGAGTCTCGACCAACCGTGGCATCCTGGAGATTCGTGCGCTCGGGCCCGCTTCAGCTTCCCCTGACACGTGGCACCGCCACGAACACCCCCTCTCCGTGGCGACTGACCAAGGGCCGAAAGAGTCCGAGGAGTTCTACAACCACGGCGTTGCGCCGGTGCGGCGCATCCGCACACGGCATGGCTACTCGGCGTGCGCGACACTCGAGCACCGGTTCAGAGTCATCGACGAAGACGGCAAGTACGTCTGGAAGGCAATCGAGGATATCAAAGTGGGCGATTGGGTTGCCCTTCAGAAGAAGACATACTTGCCGGTCGAGAACTTCAAGTTCCCTGCGTTCGAGCTCGAGCCTCACTACAACGCGACACGGGTTCGCGTCCCGGAGGTGCCAACAGAGGAGCTCGGAGAGTTCATCGGCTACTTCCTCGGGGACGGCGCCGTCTCGGTGAATTCTCGTGGGACCGGCCGCCTGATTCTGACCGTTTGCAAAGCGGAACCCGACGTCGCCAAGCATCTGATCGACATCGCCGATCAAATCTTCGGGCTGACAAGCGAAAGCCGACGACGGTTCTGAGAATTACTTCTTTAACTCGACAACCCTGGTCGCCTGGCTCAAGACGGTCGGAATCGAGAAGCGTTCTTCGCTCGACGCGCGAGTTCCCGAGATCGCGTTCTGCGCCGGCCCCGACTTTGCTCGCGGCCTTCTCCGCGGCCTCTTCACGGCGGACGGCACGGTGTCCAAAGACGGTTATCCCTCGCTTTCCAGCGCGTCGAAGGCACTCGTCGAGCAAGTCCAGCAGCTTCTTCTCTCTCTCGGGGTGCCGTCGAGTATCGGGGTGACGACGAAGCGTGCCGGGGCCTTCAGTCGCAACCCGATATATCGGCTGCGGGTTATCACCCGCGCCGGGCTCGGGGATTTTGCGGACGAGATCGGCTTCTTCTCATCGGCGAAGAAGGCACGCCTCCAGCTGGGCTTGGAGAAGGCGTGGGAGTTCAACGACGTCATTCCGTTCCAGGAAACGCTTCTGCGGGCCCTCTATGGAGGACCGGGGCGGGGAAGTGGGCCGGGCCGGGGTGCCCGGGGCGCGAATCGCAAGCTCTATCGGGCGTTGCAGCACTATCTTCCCCGAGTCGCCGCGGCCAGGCACCTGAGCCGTTCGCGCCTGCAGAAGCTCGTGGAGGCGTATCCTGTGCTCCGCGATCATCCAACGATTGGATGGTTCCTCACCAACGACCAGTTTTACGACCAGGTTGACAA
>WNGG01062077.1_pt1 | contig 10006 bp, 10 predicted proteins | sample 5400661 | NCBI WGS metagenome assembly WNGG01 (sample SAMN13153372, study PRJNA577476) | soil metagenome | isolation source: 100 cm soil or saprolite under Garry oak tree replicate 1 | place: USA:California | collected 2016-06-15
TTGCGGCTGAAGGCCAGCAGTTGCCGCGTCAGGGTGGTCGCGCGATCCGACGCCTGCTGTACCGCCCGCACCTTGCCTTGCAACGGGTGGTCGGCGCTCAACTGCTCGAGTAATACCTCGGCATATCCACTGATCACCATCAAGAGATTGTTGAAATCGTGTGCGATGCCTCCCGCCAGCCTGCCTACCGCTTCCATCTTTTGCGCTTGCCGGAACTGGTCTTCCAAAGCCCTTCGTTCGGTTACGTCTTCAACAATGGCTTCCAGCACGTCCGAGGGTTCGTCCTCGCTGGTCACCGCACTGCCGCTTATCCGTACTGTGATGGCGCTTCCATCTTTGCGCTTCCACCTTACCTCAACGCCGTCCATCCTTCCCGCGCGCCGGAATTCTTCGATCAAGTGCGCCTGTTCCGCCGCATTCACGAACACGTCTTTCAATGGATCGAGGGCCAGCACTTCTTGCGCCGAGGTGTAACCCAGCATGGCGATCAGCGCAGGATTGACGTCAAGAAACTTACTCTCCAGACTGGAACGGTAAATTCCATACACCGCGCTCTGCACCAATGAGCGGTAGCGCGCTTCCGACCGGCGCAGCGCCTGCTCATTCCGCTTGAGCTCGATAGCGCTGGCCATTTGCCGGGAAACGAAGGTCAGGATTTCCCGGTCGCGCTCCCGAAAGCGGAAATTCTTCGAGTAACTCTGCACCACCAGCGCCCCAAAAGTGTTGCCTCCCACCTTCAGCGGCACTCCCATCCAATCCAGCGATGGCGCCCCCAGCAGATCCACTTCGCCGCGCTCCACCATCTGGTTGAAAATCTCCGGATTCGCCAACAGCGCTTCGCCTGTGCGCAGCACATACTCTACTCAGCAATTGCGTTTCCGGGTCAAGTATCGCGATATAGAAATTGCGGGCATACATCAGCTCATCCACAATTCCGTGGATGGCAGCGAAGAACTGCTGCAAATCGTGAGCCGAGCTGGTCTTCTCCGCGACGCGGTAAAGCGCCGAGCTCAAAGCCTCGACTTCCTCTTGTTCCGAAATGTCACGATAGATGGCATACGCGGCCGCGTTCTTACCCCCTGCCATCAGTGGCGCGCACGATACCGAAACATCCACCAGGCTTCCATCTTTGCGGCGTCGTTGCGTCTCCAGCGTGATGCACTCGCCTTTTTCATTGCATTCCGCTATCCAGCGCGTTTCCGCCTGCCGTTCCGAAGGCACGACCAGCGAGTCCAGACGCTCCCCGAGCACCTCCCAGTCGGCATAACCAAACATTCGCCTGAACGCATCATTTACGCTCTGGACGTGGCGCTCGCTGTCCACAATGCTTAGCGCATCCGGCATGCTCTGGAACAATTGCTCGAGATAGTGCGCGCGGGTTTCGGGGCTTTCTGTCTGGTTCCAGGCAAGTGCGGATCCGGGTGGCAGGAGTGTGGGCGCAGTTCCGTGCTCCAATGCCTGTTTCAGGAATCTGGCGCGGAGAATTTCCCCCGATTGTCGAGACCCCATCGAAAGTTACCCAGGTAATTGGCCAATCGCCATTTTGAAACAGAAACGATCTCCTCGCGCCGCGGATCGCGTGGTGCGCGAGGCAGCCAGGTGGTCCTTAGTTTTTGAGAGGCTCTATGCGGCTACCGCGGAACTCACACATGCGGGCAAACCGAAGAGCGCCTGCAGCGCCGGGTAAGCGTCCAGAATCAACCAGGGCTTCAGCCCCGGTGGTCGTGTTGGTTCTGCAGACTGACAGGCTAGTGTCCCGCGCGCTACGACTTCATGGCCAGCATCTGACAGACGCGGCGCACGATCTCCTTCTGGCTGCCGTTCAAAGTCAGAAACTCAAAGCCATAATGCAGACCTTGGCGGAAACGAACGACCGCGCGCACTTTCAGAGGGTAGGGGCTCAACGGAAGCGGAATCTCCAGGGAAACAATTTCGCCCGAAACAAGTTCACCGGTCAGCGTCGCTCCAATTCCATCTTCGCCCAACTCTGTGGTCCGGCCCCAGCAACTCAGGAACTCGCCTCCCTGAAACATTTTCACCTGTATGCGCAAGTCGATGCCATAGCGTTGGAAATGCCGCTGATACGCCGGTTTGCCAGGTTCGGCTTTTTCTACCTTTCTCGCTTTATCGCCCGAGGTACTTGCCATGCACATATGCCTGTGTTCAAGCGAGACTGGTCAAGCGCTTAGGTTCGCCAAGTCTGGCTTCGCTAGTTTCCATGCAACAGATACCCAGGTTCCATCGGCAATTTTCCGGCAATCTTCATCACCACCACACTGCTATTGATCGAATACACATCCACCACGCCGACCGCCCCGGTTATGGAAGCCACCCTGTTGACCAGTTCTTCGTCGGAATTTACCACCAGGATCGCCGGATGGTATGGGCGGCCATGGTTGGCGGACGCAATCAGCTCATTCACTTGGCTCTCCGGCATCCCATAACCTTTCTCCAGAAACAATCTCATCTCCGGTGCCGAAGGCGCTCGCATGATAAAGGTCACAGGTTTGCCGTCGGGCCAATGGTTCGTCTGGGCTTTGCACAGTTTCACCAGATCGCTCACGGTGACGGCGGTAACCGAGTTCGCTTTGTTCGACACCAGGGCAAGATCCCGCGCCGCCGCCAGCGAGGCGCTGCTCAACATCAATGCGAACACACTTAGAGTGCTTAGGAACGTATTTTGGTAAGACAACGCGCCTCCGCCACCGGCAGTCAATCGACTCCGTCTGATTGTCCTGCAACTTTCCCCGCCACTCAACGTCAACAAAGTGCATGTACCACTGGAGCCAATAGCCTTCCGGAAGTTCCCCCCGCCCCCAACGACGAAAACCCCATCGCAACCGAATCCGCATCTCTGGCATCTACTGCCACTAGGAATTCACTCCAGGCGCACGCAAAACCGATCTGAATCCCTACGTCCGCTCTCGTCATCACAAACAGAGGAAGAAATCCTTAAGGAGGACAATTCATGGCATACGAGCTACCCCCACTGCCCTACGCATACGACGCACTCGAACCGGTCATCGATAAGCAGACCATGACCTTGCATCACGATATGCATCATGGCGCTTACGTTAAGAATCTGAACGCAGCAATCGAAAAGCATCCCGAGCTCGGCAAAAGGGCTCCCGAAGATCTCCTTCGCGACCTCAACTCCATTCCTGAAGACATCCGAACCACCGTCCGCAACAATGGCGGAGGCCATGTCAACCACACCATGTTCTGGAAGATCATGAAGCCCAAGGGCGGAGGCGATCCCAGCGGACCCATGGCCGACACAATCAAGAAATCCTTCGGCAACTTCAAGGATTTCCAAACCAAATTCAACGACGCCGGCGTGAAACAATTCGGCTCCGGCTGGGTCTGGCTCGCAGGCAAGCCCGGCGGCGAAGTGCAAATCATCACCACCCCCAACCAGGACAGCCCAATTTCCCAGGGCCTCTATCCCATCTTCGGCAACGATGTCTGGGAACACGCCTACTATCTCAAGTACAACAACCGCCGTCCCGAATACCTGGCGGCGTGGTGGAACGTCGTCAACTGGGACGAAATCAACAAACGCTTCGAGGCCTTCAAGTCCGCCAAGTCAGCAGACCGCGAGCCCGCCTTCGCCTCTCGGTAATATCGACGGCTAATTGAATCAAGAAAGCCCCGGCTAAGAATTGCCGGGGCTTCTTTTCAGAGCTCATCTGCTTGCCATTTCAGTTTTCCTTCATGCCGCCTTTGAGGCTTCGGCCTCTGTTCACGACTTCGGCTTTCGCTTGCAGCCAGTGATTTAGGGCGTGTCCTTCTTCGCGTCCGTGCTCCTCGTAAATCTGATGAGCCCGACTGCGAATTCGCTCCTGTTGTTCTGGATTCAAGTGTTCCGACTTGACCTGTCCGCTCTCCTGATGAGCCGGATCTACTCGCATATGCATACCCGTCCTCCTTGAACGTACTGGCTGAGTTGGTTGTTCGCTATTTTTCGCCACCGCTCGGCGGCAATTTACTATGCGGCCTTCGCCGCCCTCGAGTACTTGGAAGGTTGTCGCTCAAATGCGGTGAGGCACTCTTCTGAACAGAAGGAGTACTTCTTGCCTGCATACTGGGTTTGAAGTTCAGTTTCCTGTTCGTCCACTTCCATACCACAAACCGGATCAATCGTCATCATGAGCACTCTCCTTGCGGATTGTCTGTCCTTGGACAGCAGCAAGAACCATTCCGTTCTCGCCTTTGTGAACAATTGATCTCAAGGAAGTTACAGCTTAAGCCCGCCACAACAAAATAGGGACTAGAAAAATCTGCTCGAACCGTGCAGACGATACATAGAAGCGTCACCTGAAGAACGACAAGCAAGGCTTATCGATCGACGTGCACCAGCATTCTCGTTTTCGCCGGGCCTCTTACCCTCAGGCACATCCGCACACGCCTAAAACCGTCGGATAAAGATGCTCCCGCAAGCCACGCTTTACGGGCGACTTTTGCCCCCCACAATCGGGATACGAATCACCATCCGAGAACTGAGAATGAGCGCCGTCAACGCTCAGACTCCGGCGGTCTCTTTTCTCCTGGCACATCAAAGTAAAGATAGTCGGGCGATGGTTCCTGCCTTCGCAGAACCGGACATCCATTCGCCGCCTCAGGTCCCGAAGGACGGTTACAGAAAATTGAGTGAGTGTACTCCGCCAGTCTTGAAACAATTCGGAGAGAGCCTCGGGAGTTTGATCTCCGTCGCTCAGTCGGCAACCAGGAAAAACTGACCGGCAACACGAGTTTGGGTTCAACTGTTTCATCTGCTTCCACCGTTCGAATGGCGGACAGAATCCTTCTCGGCGCGAAGCGCAAAGCACAAATCACACAAGATCGCCGCCTCCCGCTTTCTGCATTTCCTGTGCACCCTCTGTGCAGAATACGCCTTCCCCTGCTATGAGATTGTGCCGCGGCCACCGCTGCATAGCGAAAACCTCCGCGACAACGGGCCAATTGCAGGGTCTCTCGAGGCGCTCTCGGTCCCCGGAGTTCTGTCGAGAATCGGTGGCCGTGATTTCCTCCATTGCACCAATTTTATGGAATTGACCGCGCAAGGTTTCACTCGTACAGTCTCCATCACCTGCACCCACAAATCCCAGAAAATATCAGCGAGTGAGAAATTGAAAAATTCGGTCTCCAGGAATTGATTTGTAATCGGAATCACGAACTAGAGATTGAGAATCAACAATCAAAAATTCCTAACCCTCCCTCCCCGAGGCGGGGCGACGTGAGAGCAACCATGAAATGGAAAACGTATCGCACTCGCTTTCTGGTAAAAGCAAAACAGCTGAACTCCAACCTTAGTTTCATTGATGCTCTCGGCCGTCATCACAGCGGACGTAAAGGAGACTACTTGGTCGAGTCCTCCGATGGCGCATTCAATATCACTCCCCGGCGAATCTTCGAAGACGTCTACGTAGCTATGCCGATGGGGCAGCGCGGCGCCTTTGTCGGCTTAGCGGAAACCGAACCAGTTTGCCGCAAGGCTCCCCAGCCCTACCGGGAAAGGCGCGGAACTGGTCTCCAACTCATGTAACTGGAACCGTGTGACCGCCACCGCGGGTGGTTTTCTGGGGTGGCAGATCGGCAGAAGTCACTGACTTTGATTAGAGCCCTTGTGGAAAATGAGTCCCTCAACCCGGCATCTAGCCCGTCATTATTGAGGATACAATATGTGGTGTTTCTCTCTTGACAGGCCCTATAGGCTGGAGTAATGTTTCACTCCCAAGCAAGGAATTTCACCCACGAGGCGAAACGTCAGGAGAAAAAGTGGACGGTGCCGGGCCAGAGGTGACCCGGCCCGATCCCCAAAACAGCGGTGCAAAAAAGGGGCCCCAGTACATTATCGACGTCCTGAAGCCTGAACGCCGGGAATCCTGAAGCCCGAAATTGTGGCGGTGGCCGTTCTCTCGACCCTCCCCCGGGGGAACGACAACATATTGATAACTTAGGCGTTTGCAAGCTGACTCAAGGGCTATGGAAAAATCCGTCTAGCCTGCGACGGCTACTTTGCGGCTACTTTGAGGAGCCCTCGATGGAAGGTCTAACTCGCTTGGTTGTCGAGTCCATGTCACGGCATGGGTTTGATAGGCCTTTGGACTATCGCCGCCTGCAATGGTCGCGTTGGTTCGCTTGTGAGTCTCCGCACAGTTTGCTCCTGGTCCCCTGCAAGCCCGGTGTCGTTGCCTTGGCTGAGGAAGCTCTGGGGCCGGGGGAAGCCTCAGTCGGAGGCAAGCGCATGTTAGCCGTCTTGAGATTTTGCGAGGCTGAAGACATGGCCTTCGTTCTGGATCGCATGTTCGCACCCGCCCATGCGATGCGCTCCAGCCTGGTCGCGGGTCATTGTTTTGTTCGCTTTGTGGTGATTGAGGACGTCGTTCAGCGCGTCACTATCTGCAGCGCTCTGAACCAGTGGATGATTGCATCTGCCGACAAGGCTTCCGGCGCCACCGGAGATTTCACCTCTTCACTGGAACTGGCACCGTCTTTGGCCGCGCCCGCGCCGTCGGCGAGTGCCGTCCAACTAGATTCCGGCTTCGCCGCGAACATTCACCGTCCGTCCCCGCTGCCCTCCGGTTTCTGATCGGAGCGCAAAGGGGACACCTTGGAGCCGTATCGCAGAACAGGTTCGTGTCCGGGCACGCCTTTGAGGCGTGCCGAAAGAAGCATTTCAATGACTTTCGCGGCTAGCCGCTGCTTTCCAGCTCCAATAAAGGGGCTCAAGAAACAAGCCCAAAGGGGCGAAACAAACGATTCCCTCGCTCTGCAGCGACCGAATCATCGCCACAGTCATTAGAATCTAATATTTAGGGAGAAGCCCATGTCTGAAACCCGTGAAAAGGCCAATGTTGCAGAGTCCAACGCGACCGCCCCAGCGACCCCATTTGTTCCGGACATGCCCAGGAAGAAAGCGCCAGGCCTATCGTTCCGCCGCTCCTTCACCAAGCCCGGCGTCTCTCCCTATGACGAAGTCGAGTGGGAACGTCGCTTGGCTCAGATCACCGACGCCCAAGGCAATGTGATCTTCGAGCAGAAAGACGTCGAGGTTCCCAAAGACTGGTCCATGACAGCGACCAACATCGTCGCGAGTAAGTATCTGCATGGCCACGTTGGTACGCCCGAGCGCGAGAATGGCGTCCGCCAACTCGTCGCTCGCGTTGCCGAAACCATCCGCAATTGGGGATTGGCCCAGGGCTACTTCAAGACCGCCGAAGACGGCGCCACTTTCCATGACGAGCTTGTACACATCCTCGTCCGCCAGTACGCGGCCTTCAACTCGACGCCGAAGCCGGACGCGTCGAGTTCGGAGTCACGGGCTACACTACGCCGCAGTGCTCCGCCTGCTTCATCAACTCGGTAAAAGACTCGCTCGACTCCATCCTCACTCTGGCCAAGACCGAAGGCATGCTCTTCAAGTGGGGATCGGGCACCGGAACCAATCTTTCTCCGCTGCGTTCGTCGACAGAAAGTCTCAGCGGCGGAGGCACCGCCAGCGGTCCACTCAGCTTCATGAAAGGATTCGACGCCTTCGCCGGTGTCATCAAGTCCGGAGGCAAGACTCGCCGCGCCGCCAAGATGGTCATCCTTAACGTTGACCATCCAGACATCATCGACTTCATCGAGTGCAAGATGAAGGAAGAAGCCAAGGCTCACACGCTAGTCGCCGCTGGATACGACGGCTCCTCGCCCGACTCCGAAGCCTACTCGTCCATCTTCTTCCAGAACGCCAACAACTCGGTCCGCGTCACCGACGACTTCATGTACGCCGTAGTCCGCGACACCGACTTCTCTACGAAGTCAGTCAACGACGGCCGCGTGATGCAAACCTACAAAGCCAAAGATCTGCTCAAGAAAATTTGCGACGCCACGTGGCACTGCGGCGATCCCGGCATGCAATATGACACCACGGTAAACCGCTGGCACACATCGAAGAACAGCGCCCGCATCAACGCCAGCAACCCGTGCTCCGAGTACATGTTCCTCGATGACTCCGCCTGCAACCTGGCTAGCTTGAATCTGCTGAAGTTCGCGCCCAACGGAACCTTCGACGTCGAGGCCTACCGTCACGCCGTCGACGTGCTCATCACCGCGCAGGAAATTTTAGTCGACAACGCCGGCTATCCCACAGAAATGATCATGCGAAACTCGCATGACTATCGCCCGCTGGGATTAGGCTTCGCCAACTTAGGCGCGTTACTGATGGCCGCCGGCCTCCCCTACGACTCCGACGCCGGACGCGACTACGCCGCCTGCGTGACGGCAATCATGTGCGGCGAAGCCTATCTGCAATCGTCGCGAATCGCCGAACAATGCGAGCCCCTGATCCCAGCCACCGAAGCGACAAGAAAAAATCTGGCCGAAACAAATCTGGGAGCCGGCATAGGCACCGCTCACGCAGGGACAGCCGCCCCGGCTGTCCAGTCCGAGCGCAGCGAGGCCACGCTCCGCAAAGATCGCAGCGAAACCATGCCCGGAGCCGCCTGCCCCGGCTGGTACATAAACCGCGAACCGTTCCTGGACGTCATCCGCATGCACCGAGCATCAGTCAACAACATAAACAAATCCAACGTCCCCACCCCACTCTACGAAGCCAGCAGACAATGCTGGGACGAAGCCCTAGCCCACGGAGAAAAACACGGCTACCGCAACTCCCAAGTCACCGTGCTAGCCCCCACCGGCACCATAGGCTTCATGATGGACTGCGACACTACAGGTGTGGAACCTGACCTCGCGCTTGTGAAGTACAAAAAGCTCGTCGGCGGAGGGATGATCAAGATTGTGAATCAGACTGTGCCTACGGCGCTGTTCAAGCTGGGGTATGACCACGATCAGGCGAATGCGATCGTCAGCTACATCGATGCGACCGGCACGATAGAGGGCGCGCCGCATATTAAGGATGAGCATCTGGCGGTGTTTGATTGCTCGTTCAAGCCGGCCAAGGGAACGCGGTCGATTGCTTACATGGGGCATCTGCGGATGATGGCGGCTGCTCAGCCGTTCATCTCGGGAGCTATATCGAAGACCGTCAATCTTCCGGAGAACGCTTCGGTCGAAGACATCATGGAGGCTTATCTTCAGGCCTGGAAGCTGGGGCTGAAGGCGGTCGCCATTTATCGCGATGGATGCAAGAAGTCGCAGCCACTTTCGGCGGCGGGGACCAAGACTGCGAATTCATCGAAGGACGACTCGCGGACAGGAGTGTCCGCGCCCCACGTAGAGGAAGAAAATCTCGACGCGCCTCCGCGTGCGGTGCGGCACCGGTTGCAGGAAGAGCGGGCGTCGATCACCCACAAGTTCAAGATTGGAGACCACGAGGGCTACATCACGGTTGGGCTCTATCCGGACGGCAGTCCGGGCGAACTGTTCATCACCATGGCCAAGGAAGGTTCCACGGTCTCGGGGCTGATGGACAGCTTTGCGCTGGCCGTGTCCATTGCGCTGCAGCATGGCGTGCCGCTGAAACTGTTCTGCGAGAAGTTCGCGCACACCCGCTTTGAGCCTAGCGGCTGGAGCGGCAATCCCGACATCGGCTACGCCAAGTCGATCATGGACTATATCTTCCGCTGGCTGCAAATGCGTTTCCTCACCGGCCAGCAGCAGATACTGTTCGAGAATTTCAGGCCCAAGCTGTCGGCTGTCAGCTCTCAGCCGTCAGAGGCCGGCGATCTGAATGGATCGTCGGTCCCGAAGCCTGAAGCCCGAAGCCTGAAGCCGGGTTCGATCCACGCAGCCGATGCGCTGTCGAGCATCGTGGATCTGGGTGACGCGCCGACGTGCAGCTTCTGCGGCAGCATCATGACGCGGAATGGAAGCTGCTATCGGTGCATGAGTTGCGGGAGCACGAGCGGGTGCTCGTAGAGAGCGGTAAGTATGGCTGTAAAAGTAATCAAGGACGGCCGAAGTGGGGGAGGCATATCACAGAGACGGGCAGCGAAGCGGAAAAAAATCCCGGGCAGAGTCTAGCAATGTTGAAAGCGCCGCTCTTCCACGACGGGGT
>WNGG01010553.1_pt1 | contig 10005 bp, 11 predicted proteins | sample 5400661 | NCBI WGS metagenome assembly WNGG01 (sample SAMN13153372, study PRJNA577476) | soil metagenome | isolation source: 100 cm soil or saprolite under Garry oak tree replicate 1 | place: USA:California | collected 2016-06-15
GCTGATGGCGATGCCGCGGCTCTTGCTCCTGGACGAGCCGTCGCTCGGTCTCGCCCCGCACGTCGTCGATCAGGTGTTCGAGGTGATCGCGGGCATTCACGCCGACGGCGTGGCGGTGCTCCTGGTCGAGCAGAACATCGTTCAGGCCTTCGCCATCGCCGCCCGCGGCTACGTCCTCGAGCAGGGCCGCATCGTGGCCGAGGGAACGCCGGCGGCGCTCGCGCGGGACGCGCGGATCCGCGAGGCGTACCTCGGCCAGCAGTAGATCAGGGTGACGGGCTCTGCACCCGGAAGTGCTGCTCGGGCACCGGATACCGAGCCGTGCTGAACGCCTCGCGGATGATCCGGTTCGTGTCGAAGTACACCTGCCAGTAGTGCGCGTTGTCGCAATACGGCCGCACGGCCAGGACCGGCCCGGCCAGGTTGAACTGGAGAATCTCCACGTCGGGCGCCGGCTGGGCGAGCACGTTCTGGATTCGCACGAGCCGCGCCCTCAGCATGCCGACCGCCTCGTTCACGTCGACTCCGTGGGCGAGTTGCGCCGTGAGGTCCACGCGGCGGTAGGGGTTGGCCGAGTAATTCTGGATGGTGTCGCTCACGATCTTGTTGTTGCCGACGATCGTCCGCACGTTGTCCGGCGAGTTGATCGTGGTCGCGAACATCCCGATCTCCTGCACGGTGCCCGTGACGCCGCCGGCGCCGATGAAATCGCCCGACTTGAACGGACGGAAGATGACCAGGAAGACGCCGGCCGCGAAGTTGCCGAGCAGGCCGCCCCAGGCAATGCCGATGGCCACGCCGGCGGCGGCGATGAACGCCGCGAAGGTCGTCGTCTCGACGCCGAACAGGCTGAGGATCGCGATGACCAGGACGACGTTGAGGCCGATCGACACCGCCGACGCGATGTAGCGGCCGAGCGTGGCATCGACGTGCCGGCTGGTCAGCCAGCGGCCGATGAAGCGCACGCAAAAGCCGATGAGCGCCCGACCGACGATCCACAGCGCGATGGCACCGATGATCCGGACCCCGAAGCGCACCCCGACGTCGATCGCGACCTGCAGCATGTCCTTGAGCTCCATGCCCCGCTCCTCCCGCGTGCCCCCGCGGCCGCCTGCACGCCCGAACCCAGCGCGGCCTCGGTGTGCCCGTGCATTGAAGCCGCTCTGGCCCCCGCCGCATAGTGGACCAAGGTCCAACTCCGTCCCGGCATCCGACTAAGGTCTCATTGTTGGTCGGTCCCATGGCCCGGATGCTCTTGGCACGCTGGAGCTCGACCGGAAACGGCTCGGAGGCCACCCTCAGCCTCGAAGGGCGGAAAGGCGCGACAAATGCTCCAAACCCTGGCGAAGAACTGGTGGGCGATCGTCCTGCGCGGCGTTTTCGCGGTGCTGTTCGGATTGGGCGCGTTCTTCTGGCCCGGAATCACGCTGGCGGCCCTCGTGCTTCTCTACGGCGCCTATCTGTTCGCGGATGGGATCATGGCCGTGGTGTGGGCGATCGCGGGACGGGCCGCGGGGCCGTTCCCGTGGGGCGTCTTCCTGGCGGGCCTGGCAAGCATCGTGGGTGGCCTCCTGACCTTCTTCATGCCCGGGCTCACCGCCCTCGTCCTGCTCTACCTGATCGCGGCGTGGGCCATCGTCCGCGGCGTTTTCGAGATCATCGCGGCCTACCACCTGCGTCGCGAGCTGACCAACGAGTGGCTGCTCGCGCTGAACGGCGTCCTGTCCGTGCTGTTCGGTATTCTCCTGATCGTCGCACCGGGTGCGGGAGCGCTCGCGGTGCTGTGGCTCATCGGGACGTTCGCGATCATCGTCGGCATCGTGATGATCATGCTCGGCATCCGGCTGAAGGGGTTGCAAGGAACAGCCGCCCGGCGGCCGGCCTATGGACGATAGCGGATGACGCGAGGAAGGCGGATGGGCGCAGGCTGGATCCTGACGAGACCGATTCGATCGCTGGTGATCGCGCTCGCGATCCTGCTTGCCGCTCCACCGTTTCCCCTGCCGCGAGCCCAGCAGGCTCCGCCCCCGCCTCAGGCCCCTCGGCCGCCGGCTCCACCAACCCAGGCCCAACAGTCCCAGGCTCCGCCACCCCAGGCCCAGCAGGCCGCGCAGGCTCCGCCGGCCGAGGGAGAGGCGACGACCGACGCTCCGCCATTCAAGCCAGAGGAGCTCGAGCAAATCGTGGCGCCGATCGCGCTCTACCCGGATTCGCTGGTGGCGCAGACATTGATGGCGTCGACGTATCCGCTCGAGGTCATCCAGGCGGCCAGGCTCATGAAATCCAAGCCAGACCTCAAGGACCAGGCGCTCAACGACGAGCTGAAGAAATACGACTGGGACGACAGCGTGAAGTCGCTGTGCAGCTTCCCGCAAATTCTCAGCCTGCTGAACGAAAAGATCGACTGGATGCAGAAGCTCGGCGATGCCTTCCTCGGTCAGAGGAAGGACGCCATGGACGCCATTCAGCGTCTGCGCGCGAAGGCGCAGGCGCAGGGCAATCTGAAGTCGAACGAGCAGCAAAAGGTGATCGTCGAAAACGCCCCGGCGGAGCAGCCGGCCCAGCAGACCATCATCAAGATCGAGCCGGCGAACCCGCAGGTCGTCTACGTGCCGAGCTACAACCCGACCGTGGTGTACGGGGCCTGGCCCCCGGCCTATCCGCCTTACTACCCCTACCCGCCGGGATACGCCTGGGGCGCGGCCGCGCTCTCGTTCGGTGCGGGAATGGCCGTCGGCGCCGCGGTCTGGGGCGGCTGCAACTGGGGTGGCGGCGACGTCGACGTGGACGTGAACAAGAACAACAACTTCACCAACAACGTGAACCGCGGAGACCGGGCCACCCAGATCAAGAACGAGCGCGGACAAGGCGGCCAGGGCGGCAGGCAAAACTTCCAGCACAATCCCGAGCACCGCAAGGGCGCCCAGTATCGAGACTCAGCCTCTCAGCAGAAATACAACCGCGGCAGCAGTCCTCAGGCGGGCACGCGCGACGCCTACCGCGGCAGGGAAGGCGGGGGCGGGGCCGCGGGTGGCGGGCAGCGCGGGCCTCAAGCAAGCACGCGCGAAAGCGGCGGAGCAGGCGGGCAGCGCGGCGGGCCTCAAGCAAGCACACGCGACGGCGGCGCGGGGTCCGCGGGCGGTGCGCAGCGCGGCGGCGGAGGACGCGAAGCCGGCGCGTTCGACGGCATGGGGCAAGGAAAAAGCCAGAGCTCCTACAGCCAGCGCGGCCAGTCGAGCGTAGGATCGTCACGCGCGAGCGGCAACAGCGGAGGCGGGGGCGGTAGTCGCGGTGGCGGGGGCGGGAGCAGCTACAGCGGGGGCGGGGGCGGCAGTCGCGGTGGCGGTGGCGGTGGGGGTGGTTCGAGGGGCGGTGGTGGCGGGAGAGGCGGCGGCGGAGGGCGGCGATGAAAGTCCTGGGGATCGCGCTCGCGGTCGTGATCGGCCTGCAGGGCGCGGCGTTCGCCGAACCCGCGCAGCAGAAGAGCTTCGAGTCCCTGGATGATGCCGTCAGCGCGCTCATCTCGGCGTTTCGCACCGGCGATCGCAAGGCGATCGTCGAAGTCCTTGGTCCCCTGGGACGCCCACTGGTCTCGTCGGGAGACGACACGGCCGACCGTCGGGGGTTCCAGCGGTTCGTGGCTGAATACGATCGCGCGCACCGGCTGGAAGGTGGCGGCGGGAAGGTCATCCTTTATGTCGGCGCGGACGACTTCCCGTTTCCCATTCCGCTCGTGCCCGACGGCCCGCTCTGGTTCTGGGACACCGACGCCGGCGACGACGAGATCCTCTACCGTCGGGTCGGACGAAACGAGCTCAGCACGATCCAGGTGTGCCTGGCCTACGTCGACGCCCAGCGGGAGTACTACGCCGTGGACCGGACGGGCGCCGGTCTTCTCGAGTACGCGCAGCACTTCGCCAGCAGCACGGGCAAGCGGGACGGCCTCTACTGGGCGACGCGGCCGGACGAAAGACCGAGTCCGCTCGGTCCCCTCGTGGCCCAGGCGAGGGCGAGGGGGTACACGAAGCAGGGCGGCGGTCCGGTTCCCTATGAGGGCTATTTCTATCGCATCCTGCTCGCGCAGGGGCCCGATGCGCCCGGGGGCGCCTACGACTTCGTCGTCAAGGGGCACATGATCGGAGGATTCGCGGTCGTCGCCTTCCCGGCCAAGTACGGCGTGTCGGGAATCATGACGTTCATCGTCAGCCATGACGGCGTCGTGTACCAAAAGGACCTCGGACCGAAGACTCCCCAGATCGCGGAGGCGATGAAGACGTACAACCCTGACCGGACGTGGCAGAAGACGGCGGCCATCACGAGCGCACGGTGACGATCGTTCGAGGCTGGCTCGCCCTCGGGATCATCATGGGCCTGATCGCCGGCTGCGCCGTCTACGAGGTGGCGCCAGGCGTGTACGCCCCGGGCCCGGCCCCGGTGACCGTGGTCCCGGCGACCACCTGCGAGCGCTCGTGGGCCGCAGCCCGCAACGCCTTCCTGGATCAGGGCGTGCGCATCGTCGGGGAAGAGCGCAGCACCGGGACCATCAGCGGCACCAAGAGCGGCATCAACCTGGCCGCGTACGTCCGGAACCAGGCGGACGGCAGCGTCCGTGTCGAGTTCAGGACGGTCGGCGCCACCGAGGTCGACCCGCAGCTCATCGAGCGCATCTACCAGTCGTACGAGCGGAACATGGGGCGCTGAGCAACCTTCTCGGCTTTCTTGCCGTCCGACCGGCCGTGGTCTAGCATGGCGGGCGTCCCAGAAAACAGGAGGAGACGCCGATGGCATTCATCAAGGCGACGGATCTCGCGTACGGACGGCTGCGGACGCCCGACCTCGACGCGGCGGAAGAGTTCCTGACGAACTTCGGCATGGTTCGCGCCGCGCGGACGAACAACGCCCTCTACATGCGCGGCACCGACGCGCCCCACCACCTGCACGTCACCGAGAAGGGCGATCCCGGATTCATCGGGCTCGCGTACTACGCGGCCAGCCTGGACGACCTCAAGAAGGTCGCGAAGGCCCCGGGCGCGTCGGGCGTCGAGGACATCGACGAGCCCGGCGGCGGAAAGCGCGTCCGGCTGAAGGAGCCGAACGGCTACCAGGTCGAGGTGGTGTACGGGATCAAGAAGCTGAAGCCGATCACGGTGAAGCGCCAGCCTCTGAACCTCGGCTCGGAGGGGCTCAAGCGGGCCGGCGCCGTGATGCGGATCCACCGGGGCCCGTCGCGGGTGAAGCGGATCGGCCACGGCGTCATGGCGACGCCCAAGGTGGTGGAGACCGCGCGGTGGTTCCGCGAGATCCTCGGCTTCATCTGCTCGGATGACGTCTTCGCCGGCAGCAAGGACAACATCATCGGCTCGTTCAACCGGCTCGATCGCGGCACCACCTTCGTCGACCATCACGTGTTCTTCTGCGTCCGGAACGAGCGGGCCGGCCTGAACCACCTGTCGTTCGAGGTGGCGGACATCGACGACGTGTTCACCGGGCACGAGCACTTGCAGAAGCTCGGCAAGTACGAGCACATGTGGGGCATCGGCCGGCACCTCCTGGGTAGCCAGATCTACGATTACTGGTCCGACCCGTGGGGTCGGGTGCACGAGCACTGGTCGGACACCGACCGCCTGAACAGGAAGAACGGCTCGAACCTGATCTCGGCGGACGACGGGCTGATGTCGCAGTGGGGTGAGCGGCCGCCGGAGCGATTCCTCAATCGCGTGATCGCGTAGCGGACGGCCTGTGCGCGGCGGGATTCCCCCGCTCCTGGCCCTCATCCTCGCCGTGCTCGCGGCGGCCACGCCGGTGGCCGCCGCGCCGTCCGGCCCGCCGGTCCGAATCGGCAGCACGCTCGCGCTGACCGGCCCGCTCGCGGCGACCTCGACGATCCACAAGATCGCCGGCGAGATCTCGATCGAGCAGATCAACAAGCGCAACGGCTTCCTCGGCCGGCCGATCGAATGGGTGCTGCTCGACGATCAGTCGAAACCCGAGGTGACCCGGACGCTCTACGAGCGCCTGATCACCGTCGACAAGGTCGATCTGATCATCGGCCCCTACGCGACCGGCGCGATCCTCTCGGCGATGGCCGTGGCCCAGCGCTACCAGAAGCTGCTGATCCACCACACGTTCGGCATTCCGAAGCTCGCGAAGTATCCGATGCACTTCTCGTCGAGCGGTCTCGCCTACGAGTCCGAGAAGGTGGTCCCCACCAAGCTGCTGGACGCGCTCGAATCGACCGGGCATCCTCCGAAGACGATCGCGATCATCACGAGCAAGTTTCCCTCGGTGCAGTTCATCTCTGCCGGCGCGCGGGAGGTCGCGGCCGCCCGCGGCCTGAAGGTGGTCCTCTACCTGGAGTACGAGTTCGGCAACCGGGATTTCGCGCCGATCGCCGCGCGCGTCAAGGAAGCGGATGCCGACTTTCTCTGGATCGGCGCCATCGGGCTCGACGGCAACCTGCTGCTCGACGCGTTCCAGACGATCGGCTACCGGCCGCGCGGTCAATACCACCTCTTCCCATCCCCGGGGCCGCTGCTCACGGCGCCGGGCGCGGCGAACGCGTTCGCCTTCAGCACCTTCGAGGCGCACCCGCCGATGACGAGCAGCCCGAGCACGGACGCCCTCTGCAAGCTCTTCGCCGAGCGGGCGAAGCAGGCGGGGTTGCCGTATCCGTTCGTGGAAACCCAGGCGGCGAGCTCGCTGAACGCGTGGCTCCTGCTCGAGGCCGCCGTCAGCGGCGCCCGGACGCTCGACGACAAGGCGCTCGCGGCCTGGCTCAAGGCCAACCGGGTCGACACGCCCTTCGGCCGCTACTCGTTCGAGGGCGAGAACAACTACGGCGCCGAGCACGTCAAGGTCAAGCAGAACCAGAGCGGACGATGGCTCGTCGTCTGGCCGCGCGAGTTCGTGGCCCCCGGCGCGAGCGTCGTCTATCCGGCGCCGTAGGCCCCTGCCCGCTCCGGCAGGGCCGCGTCAGACTTCCTCGAACTCCGCGCTGTACTCGACGTTGATCCCGCGCCGCACGCTCTGGCTGGCTGGGCACCCCTTCTCGTGCACGCCGAGCGCGCGCTCGGCCTCGGCGCGCTTGCCTCTGGGGATCTTGCAGGTGTAGCGAACGCGAATCGTCGTGATGAGCGCGACGCCGTCGACGTTCTCGATGATGCCTTCGACGTGGGCGACCAGATTATCCGGTGAGCTCTTGATCCCGCGCGCATCCAGCGCGCTTCCCAGGTTGCCGGTGAGTCAGCCGGCCACCGCCATGACGAGGTGGTCGAGCGTCGCCGGCCGCTCCACCTCCGGCTCGGTCTTGTAGAACGCCTTGATGCCGCCGTGGATCCCGTAGGGGACCGGCGTGTCGGGGAACGCGTCGAGATACGCGGTCTTCATGCCGCGGCCCGGCTCCTTGACGACCCGCGCCCTGGTCACGTGAATGACTTCACCCATGGCAAGTCTCCTCGCCGACTGAAAGGATAGCTGCTCTCCCCGAGTGTGCTACGGTCGCGTGACCGATCTTAACCCGGGGAGGACGCCATGACGACGCTTCAGGAAAGGCTCGACGCCATCCGGGACGCCTCCAAGACACGGATCCCGCCCGAAGCCCGCGCGGTCATGCAGCGGAGCATCGACGATCTCCGAGCCTCCGGGATCATGAACCGGATCGTCAAGGTGGGCCAACCGGCTCCGGACTTCGCGTTGCCCACTGCCGGCGGCCGGTCGGTCGCCCTCAAGGAAATGCTGGCGCGCGGCCCCGTCGCGTTGACGTTCTACCGCGGTCGCTGGTGACCGTATTGCAACGCAGAGCTGGAGGCTCTGCAGCAAGCTCTGCCCGCGATCGTCGCCGCCGGTGCCGGCCTCGTCGTCGTTTCGCCGCAGGTGGCGCGGACGCGGCGCGAGACCGAAGAGCCGAAGACCTTCGCGTACGAGATGCTCCGCGACTTCGGCAATCCGGTCGCGGAGCGGTACGGCCTGGTGTTCACGCTTCCGGACGATCTTCGCGAGATCTATCTCAAGTTCGGTATCGACCTGGCGCGGAGTAACGGTGACGGGACCTGGCGGCTTCCCGTTCCGGCCCGCTTCGTGATCGATCGGCACGGCATCATCCGTGCCGTCGACGCCGATCCGGATTACACGCGTCGATCGGAGCCGGCTCGAACGGTCGAGGTCCTCGAGGGGCTTCGGGAGGCACGCTCCTGAACGGCGCCTCCATTCCTCTGAGGGCGTGGGCCCCCTGCAAGGGGGGTGGCGGAGAGTCCGGAACACGCCCGTTGCGCCCTCGGGGCAAAAGCGCGGTAAAGTAGGGCGGGCGCCGGGGAGCGCCGGGGGAGGGGCCACAATGATCCAGGCGAAGAGGCTCGGTCACGTCGTGCTGAACGTCCGGAACGCCGAGAAGTCGCGGGATTTCTACACGCAGACGCTGGGCCTGAAGGTGGCCCACGAGAACCTCGAGCGCGGGGCGGTGTTCCTCAGCTTCGGCAAGGAGCACCACGATCTGGCGCTGTTCCAGCAGGCGACCGGCGAGCCGCCCGCGAAGACGCAGCCCGGCCTGCATCACGTCGCGTGGCGCCTCGACAACTTCGAGGAGCTGCGCGCCGCCTACAAAGAGCTGAAGCGGATGGGAATCCCGCTCGACAGTACCGCCGAGCACAACGTCACCCGCAGCGTCTACTTCTTCGATCCGGACGGCAACCGCGTCGAGCTCTACTGCGACATGGTGGAGAACGGCTTCGAGACCATGCAGTCCGTGGGGCCGAAGCGCGATCCACTGGACCTCGACTAAGCTTCGCCGGCGCGCTGCTCCCCGAGTCCTGCGACGCCGGTCAGCGCCGAAGCGCGCTGGTCGGCGTCGTAACGCCTGAGACATCCGAGTCTCTCCGAGAGGAGAATCCATGGCCCGTCTCGTCGATTCCGCCAAGATCCAGGATGGCTACGCCGCCGCGCTCCCCGCCTCGCGCGCGCTGTACGAGCGGGCGCGGCGCCTCTTCCCCGACGCGGTGACCCACGACAACCGCCGCATGCAGCCGTTCCCGCTCTACGTGGACCGGGCGGAGGGCGCCTACAAGTGGGACGTGGACGGCCACCGCTACGTCGACTACTGGATGGGCCACGGCGCGCTGCTCCTCGGCCACAATCCCCGCCCGGTGGTGGACGCCGTGCGCGAGCAGGCGCTCCACGGCACGCACTACGGCGCCTGCCATCCGAAGGAGGTCGAATGGGGCGAGTGGGTTCGCCGGCTCGTGCCGAGCGCGGAGCGCGTGCGCTTCACGGCGTCGGGCACCGAGGCCACGCACATGGCGGTTCGCCTGGCGCGGGCCTTCACGGGCAAGCGCCACGTCGTCAAGTTCGCGGGTCACTTCCACGGCTGGCACGAGGGGCTCGAGGTCGGGGTGCGCCCGCCCTACGCGGCCGAGCCCGAGGCCGGCCAGCTTCCGGAGGTCGTCGACCTCGTCACGGTGCTGCCGCCCAATGACATCGTCGCGGTCCGCGAGCGCCTCGCGGCCGGCGACGTGGCCGTCGTGATCATCGAGCCGACCGGCGGGCACTTCGTCTCGGTGCCCACCCCCGCGTCCTTCGTCGCCGCCCTGCGTGAGGAGACTCGCCGGGCCGGGGCGCTCCTCATCTTCGACGAGGTCGTCACCGGCTTCCGCGTGGCGCCCGGCGGCGCCCAGGAAAAGTTCGGCGTCACGCCCGATCTGACCACGCTGGCGAAGATCCTGAGCGGGGGACTTCCCGGCGGCGCCTGCGTCGGGCGCGAGGACGTGATGAGCTACATCGCGACGAAGCCCAAGCCGGAGGACAACCGTCGCGCCAAGATCGCCCACGCCGGCACCTTCAACGCCAACCCGCTGACGGCCGCGGCCGGCGTCGCCATGCTCGCCTCGGTCGCCGACGGAGAGGCCATCCGCTTCGTCAATCGGCAGGCGGCCGCGCTGCGGCACGGCATGAACGAGATCCTGGCGCGCCAGAAGGTCACGTGGAAGATCTACGGCGAGCACAGCGACTGGAAGA
>WNGG01022843.1_pt1 | contig 10005 bp, 4 predicted proteins | sample 5400661 | NCBI WGS metagenome assembly WNGG01 (sample SAMN13153372, study PRJNA577476) | soil metagenome | isolation source: 100 cm soil or saprolite under Garry oak tree replicate 1 | place: USA:California | collected 2016-06-15
CCCCGCCCATGATGCGGATCGGTTCCGTCGGCGCGAGGCTCAGCTTGTCCGCGGGCCGGGCGAACGCCTTCCGAAGGCCGACCTTGTCGTCCAGGCCCACGCCCGCGTTGCGACGTTGCATGCCGTCCATGCGGATCACCCCGCGGTTCGCGTCCTCCGGGTAGCCGCGGCGCACGCTCGCGGCGGTCGACTTCGTTCCCTCGATGAGTACGATGTCCCCTTCCTTGAGTTCCAAGATCCGCATGACTTCCGGGTCGATCCGGACGATCCCGCGACCGGCGTCCGCGGCCTTCGCCTCGGCGACCCGAAGGAACTTCTCACGGCCGCTCGCCATGGTGGGCACGTCTCCTATCACGTGGCGCCACGGACCCGGCGCCGGCTTGGCTTCGCAACGAATCGGGGTTACTTGAACTCATGGAACGGCCGTCCATCGGGGACTCAAGAAGAACGGAAAAGGCGGGCGGGTTCATATCGGTCGAGACGATCAATTATGTGTATACGGTTCTATATAAACACATCGAGACTGGCCCGGTTGCGGACCTCGAACGGCCCGATGGGGAAAACGACTGAGCCTACATCTCGCGCTTCACGGTAATCGGGATCGCACCGCTATTGAATTCGACCCATGCGATCTCGATCGGGTCCACGACGCCGGTCGGCACATCCACGAGGATCGGCGACCCCATGCTGATTTGCAGCGCCCGCGCTCCGATGATTCGGGCCTTCTCAAATCGCGTGTATCGCATCGCGGATCCCTGGCAGGCCGCGGTCGAAGGTGTTCACTGTCGGACGGGGACGGCCGTAGGACGCCGGAATTGGGTGCCTCTACTTCAACCTTGCTTCGGGGCGTCGGGAAGAGCCGCTTCATCGAGGCGGGAGGATCGCGGGGGATGCCGTCGCAAGTCGTCGCGGCACGCCGGATTCGCGGCCCCGAAACGTTCGTTCCACCCGATTGTAATCGGAGATGAGAATCCCGGGGATTCCCTTATGAACCCCTAGCTCCACGACGAATAGAGTTCGGGCTCGCGGCCGCGTTCTCCAGAGGCTTCCCCGTCATGGACCAGCAGGCGTTCCGACAGACGATCGTCCTCCTCTCGGGGGAGCACAGCCTGTCAATCCTCCGCGGGCTCCGCGACGGGGGCTGGCATCTCTCGAGCGAGGTCGCACGGAGCCTGCACATCCACATCACGACCGCGTCGAAGTTCCTGCAGCAGTTCGCGGGGCTCGGCCTCGTCGAGCGACGGCCGCACGATTCCCGGACGTTCGAATACCGACTCCGGAACGCTCGCCTCCGCCTCGAGCTCGACCTCGAGGACGACGCCGGGCCGCTTCGCGAGGTGGTCGACTTCTACGTCGCGTACTTCCACTCCCTGTTCGAACGGATCCGATTCGTCGGCACGCCATCGATCGAGTCGGAGATGGAGCATCGCCTGACGACGGATCATCAGGAACTGCGCAAGGCCGTCTTCGATCAGATGGTCGTCGGCAGCGATGGGGGCATCGACCGTCTGCGCGAGCTCGTCGCGGCGGTGCATCGGGATCTCTGGACCGTCTGCGCGCAAGGCCTTGGCGCGAGCGCTGCGAAAGGCGTGTTCCAGGGCGCTCTCCGAGATGCGATCGGCGCCTACCCCGACCTGGCGGTGCGGTGCGGATTGAGCCGCCCCCTCGAGGGGTGATCCTACGACGCGGATCGCGACCGGCATTGAGGGATTCGACGCGATGGTCCAAGGCGGACTGCCCGAAGGCTCGAGCGTCCTGCTGCAGGGCCCTCCGGGCCAGGAGAAGTTGCAGTTCGCGCTCACGTTCCTCGCGGAAGGCCTGAAGGCAGGCGGCAGCGGGCTCGTCTTGATTTCGTCGCAATCGCCCGAAGCGGTCCTCGCGGAACTGCGGGAGTTCGGTGTGAATCTCGACGTGGTCACGAAGGAGAATCGCATCCGGGTCGTCGACTGGTACTCCTGGAGCGAGGAGCCGGTCGAGGACGTCGAGGAACGCGGGGCGGTCGTGCGCTCCTCGATCGACCTGACGAACCTCGGCGTGGCGCTGAGCCGCGCGATCGCGGGCCTCGTCGGCGAGTTGCCGCGACGCGCCGTGATCGAGATCCTATCGCCCGCGACGAACGTCTACGAGGTCACCCAGGTCTACGCGTTCGCGCAGAGCGCGAAGAGGAAGTTCGACCGTTCGCGGTTCACGAGCCTCGTCCTCCTCGAGAAGGACATGCACTCCGCGTCCGAGCTGACGACGCTCCATCAGCCCTTCGACGGCGTGATCGAGATCGAGCGATCGCGGAGCGGAGATCGGATCGTCCGGAAGATCGGCGTGCTCCACATGAAAGACACGGCCCCGGACGCCTCGTTCCGGATCCTCGATGTGACGGAGACCGGCATGAGGGTCGCGCGGGATGCGTCGAAGCCCCCGGTCCCGCTGCCGGCCCATGGCGGCGGAGTCCTCGAGTCACAGGACGAACGGGCCCGCCGGCTCCATCTCATCATGCAGATCGCGAGCGAGCGCCTGAAGCTCAACCCGCGCGATCCGGACGCCCTCTTCGCCCTCGCCGCCGCCCAGGCGACCCTGGACGATGCCGCCGGGGGCGTGCAAACCCTCGACCGCCTCGCGGGCCTCGATCCAAACTACCCGGGGCTCTGGGTCCTCAAGACGAAGCTCCATGCTCGCCTCGGTCAGACGGATCTCGCAAAGGAGAGTCGGGTGCGGGCCGCGAAGGAAGAAACGGAAACGGACCTCCCCGCCGGTCCGACAGTCCCATGTCCGATGTGCGAGGCGCCCGTGGCGCCTGGCGCGACGACGTGCGGGAACTGCGGCGTCCGATTCGCCCCCGCCCGAACCCTCGAGGACGAGCTCGACGATCTCGGCCACGCCGCGATCCAGGAGATGGTCCAAGAGGAACTCGCCACCCCGCCGAAGGCCCCCGCCAAACCGGGACCGAAGCCGGAGCCGCGGCCTTCCGAAACCCCTTCGACGAAGAAGGGGATGACGAACGGGCTCGCCCTCGGACGCGGAGCGGGCCGCCGCACCGGCATGACGAACGGGCTGAAGGGCCGAACGAACGGCCTCCGCGGGCGCACGAACGGCCTGACGAACGGCCGCGGGCGGACCAACGGCTTGACCAATGGAGTCGGCCGGACGAACGGGCTGACCAACGGCCTCGGCCGAACGAACGGTCTTACGAACGGGCTGGGTCGGACGAACGGCCTGACGAATGGACTGGGCCGAACGAACGGGCTCACGAACGGCCTGGGGCGTACGAATGGGATCACGAACGGCTTGGGTCGCACGAACGGCCTGACGAACGGGTTGAGCGGCGTCCGACCGGCCGGATTCCACTCCTCCGGCGTCCGTGGGATGATGCGTAACGCGGGATGGAAGCTATACCTGATCCCGCTCGTCTCCGTCGCCCTCCTGCTGATGCCTCTCTTCTTCGTGCCGGAGTACCTGGGCCCCGGATACCCGATCCGAATCGACGGGCTCTTCGGAGACTGGGCGGGTGTCCCCCACGTGTCGGCGTCGTCGGGAGGAGCGGTGAACCCGAACATCGACATCACCGACGTTGCCGTCACCGACAACTTGGACTTCCTTTCGTTCTACATGCAAGTCCGAGGCGTCGCGCTCGAGGGCGATTCCACCTCCGCCCGGACGACGGACGCGTTCTTCGTCTTCATCGATACGGATCGCTCCGCAACGACCGGATACGAGATCCAAGGTCTCGGAGCCGACCGGCTGATTGAGATTGATGGTTGGGGCGGCGCGGTTGTTGGGGCGACGATCCAGGAGTTCGACGCGAACCGAGACCCGACCGATTGGGGCGGCTGGTTCAAGGGCACGCCCGTGCCAGCCGCCGGGTCCGGCAATGCGGTCGAATTCCAGGCCGACTGGCGGGCGATCGTCCAGCCGAAGGCGCCGATCGAAGCGGCGTTCGCGGCCCGGAGCTGGGACGGGACCCAGGCCGTGGCGGACTCAACTGCGACGAACGCCCGACCTTTCGTCGTCGTGCGTCAGCAGACCGCGGCGCCGCAGTTGGCCGTCGGATCGCAGACCGACATCGCGTCTTTCTCGTTCCAGGCCGTCGGCGGAGATGTGTCCATCACCGCGCTGAACGTCACCTTCGCGGGGACTTTTGGCCCATCGACGTTCTCCGCCATCGCCCTCACGGATTCGACCGGAGGCACCCTCGCTCGCACCTCGATTTCGGGAGGGAAGCTCGAATTCACGCCGGTCGTCGTCCCGATCGCCGACGGACAAACCGTCGTGCTCCGGGTCCGACCGGAGATCGCGCTTGCGGATGGCACGACGGTCGGCGCGACTCTGGGAACCCCGCGAGACATCCAAGTCGGGGCAGCCGGTGTGGCGCTCACTGCGCCGACTATGATTCCCGCATCCCTCGCCTACGTCGGGACGATTCCCTCCGGGGTGAGGATCGATGGCGGCTTCGCGGACTGGCCCGCGCCGGCGGTCGATCCGTCCGGCGACGTGCTGCCGCGGCCTTCCCCCGACCTCGATCTCTCGGGGTACGGCTTCCGAGGCGCGGCCGGCGATGCGTTCTTCATGGTCCGGACGGTCGGGACGGCCCTCAACGGAACCCTCCTGCCCGGCTCGAACCCGCTCTATTCGGGGAACACCAGTGCACCCGCAGACTTCGACCGCGACGGGGTGCCCGACTCCATCGACCCGATGCCGTACGACTTCAACAACGACGGCGTCCCCGATGCCTCGACGAGCGGGGATTACGACGGGGACGGAGTGATCGATTACGGGTTCCAAGGAGGCACCGACTACTGGCTCAACACGACAATCCCGCTCACCTTCCCCGCACCGTATGGGGGCCGGTCAGTCTCCGTGTACATCGGACCCGTCCAGCGTCCGGTCGCGCGTGGCCTGGACATCGCTCGTTTCTACTTGGATCAGGATGGATCGTCCGCGACCGGCTACTCCGTCGGGGGCATCGGAGCGGATTACCTGCTCGAGGTCGACGGGAAGGAGGGATGGATCGTTGACGTCCGCGCGTCTCGGTTTACCGGGACGAGTCCCGGCGAGTGGGCGTGGACCGGCCTCGGTCCTGCGTCCGCTGCGAAAGATCGCTCTCGGATCGAGGCGTCTGTCCCAAGCATCACCGTGACGAACGCGTCCCTCGGTTTCTTCGAGCTCACGAGCTGGTCCGGATCCCACGATGACACTTCGCCCGCGGCGCCGTTGCCGAGCCCCGTGCCGGCGTTCGCCATCGACGCCTCGGCCGCTCCCATGACCGCATCGACGGGCCCTGGCAGTGTTCACACCCTCGACATCTCCGGAAATCAGCAGTGGTTCTTCACGAGCGGCTCGACGACCGCGACGGGCTGCACGACAAACCTGGCCGCCAGCACCACCGCAGGCAGCAGCGCGACCTCCACCGCGCTTTCCGGGACTCAGTCCATCTGCTGGTTTACACCCCTCGATGTGCCGGACTCGATCTCGGGCGTGTGGGAGGTCATCTTGGATACGACCCAGGTGTCGACAGGGACCACCACCGTAGCCCCGACCGCGAACGGCGATGTCAACGCGTGGACGATTAGCGGAGGTGGCAGTTGCAACCAAGAAGGGAACGAATGGAGGTGCGTCGACGATTCCCCGAACGACGGGGACAGCAGCTACATCAGCTCGACTTCGTCGTCGCCAACTTTCGACTCCATTTACAACCTCGCGGACTGGTCTGCGGCGCCCTCGCCGCTGACCATCACCAATGTCAATGTCGAATCATCGTGCCGCAGGCTAACGGGGTCCGCGGTCTCCGTGAAGATCCTAGTCAAGAGCGGCGGGACGACAACCGCCGGCGCGACCTCGCAGAACTGCGCGAACTCGGCCACGTACACGGTGTGGAGCGAAGACTGGGCGACGAACCCCACAACTTCGTCCGCGTGGACCCTTTCGGACATCAACGCCCTCCAAGCCGGCGTGAGGGACGCGGACTCGAGTACCCTCGAAGTTCGGGTCAGCCATGTCAGAGTCACCGTGACGTTTGTGCCCGTATACTCGGTGGAAATCGATCGGTGCACGAACTCCGCATGTTCCACCCTCAACGTGCTCTACGGTCCCACGAATGGAAACACCTTCGGCTCCGATGTGACGTTCACCACCGGGACGATCGCGGCCCAGACCCTCGGAGCCACAGAGCGGATTCGGTTCAAGGTCACGATGGTCGCGGGCGGGTCCATCTCAGTCCTGTACAACGGCGCGTATCCGGGCACGGACGATTCCCGAGCGACCGTCCCCATCCCGGAGTTCTCGGAGATCGGCCCTGTCGTCTTCGGGACGATCCTCGTAGCGCTCATCGTTCGACGGCCGCGTGCACGTCGCTCGCGCCGCGAGAATCCGTCGACGTAATCGGGATGTCCCCCGGCAGTAACAGCGCGTGTCACGGCCAAGCGATGCTCACTCGACGCCCTGACCCTTGCCGAGGGATTGTTGGACGCCGCGTTGTCCCCCTGTCACGGAGCGCCTCGAACGCGAGGCTATCGATCAAAGGAATCCTCGATGAGAATTCCGAGCAATGCCTTTTAAGGCGGTAGGTCCACGAGAAATGGATTTCGGCGTGAATGGGCCCTAGCCCACCGAGGCCACAGCATCATGGACGAACCGGCACGGCAACGTCTCCAGCTCATCATGCAGCTGGCGGACGAGCGACTCAAACTCAATCCGAGGGATGCGGACGCCCTGTTCGCGATGGCCTCGGCCCAAGAAGCCCTCGATGATGCCCGTGGCGCCCTCAAGAGCCTCGACAGGCTCGTGGAGTTCGATTCGGACTACCCTGGCGTCTGGGCCCTCAAGGCGAAGCTTCATTCCCGTCTCGGTCAGGCCGACCTCGCGCAACGGAGCCAGGTTCAGTCTCAGGAAAGAGACGCGTCGGGGGGAAAGACGAACGGCTCGACGGTGCCGTGCCCGATTTGCGTTGGAGGACGAACTCGACGATCTGGGTCATGCGGCGATCCTGGGGCTGGTCGAGGAGGAGGCCCACGCCGATGGGAAGCCTGGACCACCCCCGTCGGAACCAACGAAGCGCGATAAGCCCATGCCGAAGGCGGCCGCCACACTTGGGCCCATCATGCGTCCCGCATTGGGAAAGGGTCTCACGAACGGTCTGGTCGTGGAGCGTAGCTCGCGGCGTCGAGCCGGCATGACGAACGGCCTGAAGGGGCGGACGAACGGGCTGCGGGGACGGACCAATGGCCGGACGAACGGTCTGGGCCGGACGAACGGCATCACGAACGGGGTCGGCCAGACGAATGGCTTGACGAATGGTCTTGGTCGGACGAACGGACTAACGAACGGCCTCGGCCGAACGAATGGTCTGACGAACGGGCTCGGTCGCACGAATGGGATCACGAACGGTCTGGGGCGGACGAACGGACTAACGAACGGCCTCGGCAGGGCTCGACCCGCGGGTTTCCATTCCTCCGGCCTGCGTGGGATGATGCGCAACGCCGGTTGGAAACTCTATCTCATTCCGCTTGTGTCCGTCGCCCTGTTGCTCATGCCGGTCTTCTTCGTCCCGGAATACGCGGGCCCGGCGTATCCGATTCGGATCGACGGCGTGTTCGACGACTGGACCCCGTTTTCCAGGCTCGACACGACGACCGGATCCGTATCGAACGCGAACGTCGACATCGTCCGTTTCGGAGTCGTCGACAATCTGGGCCCTTTCGCCTTCTACGTCCAGGTCCGGGGCATCGCTCTCCAGGGGGGAGGCCCGGCGCCCGGGAGGATGGACACAGTCTGGGTTTTCATCGACATCGACGGGACTCGGGCCACGGGCTACCAGGTCGACGGCCTCGGGGCCGATCGGATGATTGAGATCTCCGGGCACGGAGGCTCCGTCCTTTCGAGTCGCCTGTGGGAGTTCGATTCGAATCGCGACATGCGGGACTGGAACGGGTGGATCAAAGGGACCGGGACGCCGGCTGCCGCGAGCGCGTCCCAGATCGAGGCGACGGCGGAATGGGTACGCCAGGCATCGAACCAGACCGCGGTCGTTGCGTCCGTGCATGCGGAGTCCTGGGATCGACAAGACGACTCGAGCGACCTCCCCCTCAGCTCGGACGGCGGCACACTCGCGATCCTCTCGGAACCGCAGGTACCCAATGTGATCGGCGGCACAGACGTCCCGCTCACCCGGCTTACACTGACCGCGTATCGGCAGCCCGTCTCCCTCGATTCTCTCGTCATTCAGGCGATCGGCACGGCGCCCGCGACGGCCGCCTCGAACCTCCGACTCCTCGACGGAGGCAGTACGTTGAGCCAGGTGGTCCCATCCGCCCGAGACGTCACGTTCACGTTCCCCGCTCTGCAAATCCCTTCGGGGACCTCGCTCGTACTCACCGTCGTCGGCGACTTCACGCTCGGAAGCGGTGAGACCTACGGCGTCCGGGTGGCCTCCGACCAACCGCGCCCCGCTGGCGGCGGGGTCGTCAGCGTACGCGACGCACCGAGCCCCCGGGTTGTCGGATATCTCGGGGCGATGCCTTCGGGCCCGCGAGTCGACGGGGGATTCGCGGAGTGGACCGCCCCCGTCGTCGACTCTGCGAACGACCCGGTCCCAACCAACAACCCGGACATCGACGTCGTGGGGTTCGGATCGCAGCGGGTCAGCGCGACGACGTACCTCTACACCGACGTCACCGGACGGATCTTGACGGGGACGCCGGCGCCGGAACCGGCGAAGCCCGTTCCTCCGTCGAGCCCGCCGGCCGCGGACAGCGACCGGGACACGGTCCCGGACGCGATCGATCCGATGCCGTTCGACTTCAACAACGATGGGGTTCCGGACGCTCAGACGTCCGGGGACTACGACGGGGACAGCATCATCGACTACGGCCTCCCAGGCGGGACGGACTACTGGCTGAACACGACCGTCCCGAACACGTTCCCTGCTCCCTATGCTGGCCGCGCCGTCAGCGTGTACATCGGCCCGACGAACCGCCCGCCGCTCCTCGGGGACGACGTCCTCCGGATGTTCCTCGACATGGACAACAGCACGTTCAGCGGTTACGCGATTGGCGGGGTCGGCGCGGACCGCCTCGTCGAGATCCGCGGGAAGGATGGCATGGTCACACAATCCGCTCTCCTCGCTTTTTCAGGGTCGTTCCCTGGAGAGTGGTCGTGGACCGCCGTTTCGCCCGTGACGGTCGCCCTCGGCTATCACGCAATCGAATTGTCGGTCCCCCTCAACGCGACGAACCTGTACGTCGAATCGGGGGATTTCTGGGGTTCGACCGACTCGACTAGCGCGGTGCCCGCGCTCGTTCGACAACTCTCCTCGTTCGACGTGGTGGCTTCGACGAGTCCGCTCTCCGTCCCGTGGGCCCAAGTCGGGCCCCAGCCGACGACGGTCATCGACCCGGGCTCGAGCGCCGTGACGACGAACTATAACCAGCAACGGAAGCTCGTCCGCGCGGGCGACGTCGCCGGCCAAACCGCGTGCGACGCGACGAACTCAGACGGGTGCTGGTACACGGTGTTCTCGGACCACCTCCTTGAGGAGAGCGCGACGGCCGCACCTCGGGGCCCGAGGGTCCAGAACGGGGCGGCGACGCTCGCCGCGGGGGATTCCACGGTCAATGTCACGATCACGTCCGTCATCACGGCACGGTCGTTCCTCCTCTTGAGCGCGCGGTTCAACAGCGCGCAGCCCCAGCAAAGCCAGATTAGCGGGACCCTCCTCGACTCGACGACCCTCCGATTCCAGCGCGTCGTCTCCACGGGAGCGCCTGCGATCACGATCGAGTGGTACCTCGCCGAGTTCCTCAGCGGCGTCTCCGTCCAGCGTGGGTCCGAGACGAACCCCGGCACGACCGTCAACGTCCCTCTCTCCGCCGTCGACGTGACGCGGAGCTTCCCAATCGTGACCTATCGATCCCAGGGGTCGACGTACGACGGGAACGACTTCATTAAGTCCAAGATCACGAACTCGACGAACTTGGAGCTCTCCCTGCAGGTCAGTGCGGGCGACCCGCTCTCCGTCGT
>WNGG01010555.1_pt1 | contig 10004 bp, 10 predicted proteins | sample 5400661 | NCBI WGS metagenome assembly WNGG01 (sample SAMN13153372, study PRJNA577476) | soil metagenome | isolation source: 100 cm soil or saprolite under Garry oak tree replicate 1 | place: USA:California | collected 2016-06-15
AATCTGCCTCAAGAGGGAGCACAACGTGGTGGTCATATCCCGGGTGCAGCCAATATCCCCTGGTCAATGGCCGTGCGCGAAGATGGGACGTTCAAGACAGCAGAAGAACTGCGCTCCCTGTATGAGAGCAAGGGTGTGACCCAGGATAAAGAAGTCGTGGCCTATTGTCGCATTGGTGAACGCAGCAGCCATACCTGGTTCGTGCTTCATTACCTGCTGGGGTATCCCCACGTCCGTAACTACGACGGCTCGTGGACAGAGTGGGGAAGCCTCATCGACGCACCAATCGAAAAGTAAATTGCATCCCTACTACTTCGCTACCGGTCTCAGGGCAGCGGCGATTGCTGAGATGAGCGTCCCTACTTTGAAGGGTTTCTCAACGAGGGTCGCATGTGGCGCGACTTTGAAGGCTCGGGTTACCTCAGCAGCAGTGGCTGCTGTGCAAAAAATGAGGGGTAAAGACCGCGTATGCGGATGAGATTGTAGGCGGCGCAGGACCTCTAGGCCATCAATATCAGGCAGATGGAGATCAAGGATGAGCACTTCAATGGGCAAGGAGACGATCTTGATTGACTCAGGGAAGATCTGCCCATCGTCAGAAGTTGCCCACCCCGGCAGTAATGCATGCAGGCATTCCTGGGGATGTCGATACACCGTGACTCTGTAGCCAGCATAATCTAGCATGGTGGCACAGAGTTTTGCGATCCGAGGATTATCTTCTAACAGACCTACCTGAGCCATAAATCCTTTCTCACCTTTTCACCACTCGTTTCCCGAATTGTAGTGTTAAAAATATGAAGTGTCAAGACTCATGCTTCTGACATCCACTCATAACTGGTGGTGCAGGGGGCGAAGTCCCCTGCCGGGGCGCGGGGTGTCCCCGCTCTCTCTCCCTCTTCATAAAGCGGGCCGTAGGCCCACCAGAACGAGTATGAGCGGATGTCAGAAAACCTGCTCTCTCGACGCCTGTTCCCATATGCTGTACAATCTACTACGATACAGCATAGCATATTGAGGAACAGTTTGAGCCTTGCATATGAGTGATAACAACACCGTTAAAAAATTTCCTATCAGCGTAGTACGTTTTGGCATGGGAAAAGAGTTACAACTCTACAGCGACGAACTGGTTGTAACAGGCCCGGAGGAAGACCAGGAGACAGGCGTACAACTAGAGGCTATCAGGCGACTTACCCTGATGCCGGGCGATCCCAACCCGGCCAAATTGATACTGATGGCCGACCTGGATGACGATACCACGCTCATCCTGGCCGAAGGGATGAGCAACGCACGCGATTTTCGTGCTATGCTCCCCTACATTCTCGAGCTCCGTCCTGATATACAACTCGATCCTCCTGATATGTCGGAGCAGTTGCGCCAGGCACTGAACAGTCGTCGTGCCTGGGCGCTTACGTGCTATGGTACGTTCATCGCCATCTGCCTTCTCCTCTACGTTCTCTATCTCATTGTAGCGTATCTAGGAGTACACGCACACCACTAAGCCATTAACCCTTTTTCAGGAGAAACTAGACATGAACCAGGAAACGGCTCCCCAACTGACAGAGGTATCTTTCGGCGCATGTGACGAGCGGCTACGCATCTTCCGTGCTGGCGGAGAGGTTGACACCTTCATGCTGGTGACCCGGCGCTACGTTGTGCTCGTGGACACGATGGCCACACCTGAACTGGCGATTGGTATTATGGAGGCGGTGCGATCGCTACTTGAGAAGCGTCAGCTCTTGGTTATTAATACGCATGCGGACTACGATCACTGTTGGGGCAACGCGGCCTTTGCGACACCAGGTGGCCTCTACCCCGCGCCGATCATCGGACACGAGAAAATGGTCGAGCGGATGCGGAGTGCAGAAGCCGAGAAGTATTTGCGTGAGCAACAGCGTGCAGAGACGCGCTTTGCCAATGTGTACTATGTCGAACCTACAATCACGTTCACGAGCGGGCTACGTATCGACGGCGGGGACCTCACGCTTGAGCTACTGCCTACGCCGGGCCATACCGAGGATCATGTGTCCATCTGGGTGCCGGAACTGCGCCTGGTGCTGGCTGGTGACGCGGCGGAGCACCCCATCCCCTACATCCATGACGCCGCAATGCTCCCCACTCTCTGTCGCTCACTGGAGCAACTCGCCACGCTCAACGCCGCCATGGTCATTCCGTGTCATGGTGGCACGACCGATCCCGCCTTGATCACGCGCAACATCGCCTATTTCGCCACCGTTGATGAGAAAGTCCGCACGGCCATGGCAACCGATCACATCCCGGCGGACTGGGCTGAACGGGAGGATTTACCCGATATTATCGGTCTGCCCTACGAGGAGGTCATGCAGGCAGCAGGTAGTGATCCAGGCGAGGTACCCTCGTTCTACCGTCTCTGCCATCTCCAGGCTGTCCGCGCCATGCTGACTAGTCTACACACTGCAAGGGCACACTAGCTATCCTTTTCCTCGCCATCACTACCCACCTCTTCCCGCTGAGACATGGGGTGCGCACTGTTGGATTGGACCCGGTTTCGAAGCCTCGACCTGAAAGAGGCAAATGTATTACTTGGTGGAGACATAGGTGAATCGACGATATCTTCGGATGCGGCTACCTGGCGACGAGGCTTCCTCATGCGCCAGATCAGTCGATAGAGCAGATAGAAGATAAGGATGGTCACAATGAGATAAACCAGGCGTATAAGAAAGCTGATCCCGCTGGTGCTGCCAGGGAAAAGGTAGACGCCATCGGTAGCAGCGTACAATTGCGAGTAGTTGCTTGCACCCAATGCCAGCGCATACACAGGGTGCCCAGGCAAACCAGGAGCGACTCCTCCCCAACTTTGTCCACTATCGTCGCTCCGTAAGACGTTAAAGCTAATCGCAGCATATACTGTAGCGGCATTGGTGCTGCGGAAATCGACGAGAATCCAGCGGATGTTCGTTCCGGCGAGAGATACCTGGCTGGGTGCCCAGTGTGCGCCAGAGTCTTGCGAACGGAAAAAGCCTTGATTTGTGCCTGCAAAGATCAAGCCTCGTGCCCCTCCACTCGTGGAAGCAGGTTGCACCGTATTGATCACGATGTTGCTGGGTAGCCCGCTATTGAAGGCACGCCATGTTGCTCCACCATTGTCGGAACGATAAATACCTGATGCGGTAGCAGCCCATAATTGATGCTGATCGGAATCGAAGGCTAAGCCATTGATGGCATCATCCGGGGGAAGTCCAGTGTTGGCAGAGGACCAGGTTTCCCCATCATTTGTACTGACAAGTACGCCATGATGCGCTGTTCCAACATAGATCGTGTGCGCCGCTTTGAGGTCAAAAGCCAACGCAGTATAGCTATCAGTTGGCAAAGCGCCTCCAGTCGTGTCAACCGCCCTCCAGTGTTGTGCTGCATCAGCGCTGACAAAAATGCCATCATCAGTGGCAGCATAGAGCTTTTTCCCGCTGCTATCGAACGAGAGCACATGGATGGCGTTCGGTAAAACCAGGCCAGTATTACGCCTTGTCCAATGCTGCCCGCCATCGGTGCTGACAAAGACACCCTCCTGCGCATCACCAGCGTAGATCGTCGAAAGATTATTGGGATCGACCGCCAATGCACGAATGTGTTGATGCTCTAACCCGCCCGATTGCCAATTCCCACTAGTCAAAATATTAGGCCCAGGCGCACAAGCGGAAAGACACACGAGTAATATGAGTAAAGGCAAAAGTTTCGGAAGTGCTTTTTGCATATATTCCTTACAGGCTAGGGAAGCAGGTCAATCTCTTCACCCAGGCCCTGCTTTCGCGCCAAAGTATAGACGCGAGCCGCTGCCGCAATATCTTCGAGCGCAATACCCAGGCCTTTATAGAGCGTAATATCTTCTGGTGACTCACGCTGTGGGCCATGACCACCGACGACATCCGCCAGCTCGTAGACCCTGCTCCAATCAAATAGCCCCTCTGTCGCAGGAATGATCAGATCGCCGGCTTCAGCATGGGCCTGCTCTAGCGAATCTGTAACGATGAGATAGCTACGCTGTAACGTCGAGAAGTCGATTTCACGTCTTTGCGGCCAGTTAGAGCCAATAGCATTGATATGGCAGCCCGGATTCAGCCACTCGCCATGCAAGACAGGTTCTTGTGAAGAGGTAGCCGTAATCAAAATATCGGCAGTCTCAACCGCCTGCCGCGCAGTGGCAACAGGTATCACCTTGACATTGAGTAGCCTGGTCATTTCATCACAAAAGATTTCACACTCGCGAAGGCGACGACTGTAGACATAGACCGAGGTCACCTTCCGCACGGCGCAAACTCCCATCAGTTGTGTAACTGCTTGATTACCAGCGCCGATGAGACCCACGGTTGTCGCATCAGGGCGTGCCAGGTACTTGGTGGCGACCCCGCTTGTCCCGCCAGTACGCATGCTTCCAAGCCATTCGGCTTCGATGATGGCAAGCAGGTGTCCATCTTGTGCGCTAAAGAGCATGACGACAAAGCGCACACCTTCACGAAATGCTGTATAGGTTTTGAAGCCCAGCACACCAAGCGTGGGGGCAGCGGCAGCGAGCAGATGGAGTACGCCATTTGCCAGCATAATACGAGTACGTGGACGATTAGCCGCACTTCCCTCCGACAACGCGCCAAATGCCTGTTCCAAGACCTCCACTGTGTCGGGCATGCTTAAGAGGGAACGCACATCTTCATCGCGCAAGATCAAAGCCATGAGTAAGATTCTCTAATTCAACTCTGGCGACGAATCACTCGGCGCATATACACGACCGTTTCATGAACTTCGTAGCCCTTTGGCAACTTGACCGCCTTGCTCTTGCTATTCTCCGGCTTGAGTATATCTCGCAAGCTGCCAAGTGTAGGTAGCACCTCAGTGGCAGGTTGAGGAGACCGTGTTATGCGGGCCAGCAGGCTACGACGTAGCAGTTCTAATCCCACACCCACTGCTAAGGCTCCCGCACCTGCTGCAAGGCGTGGCAGTTGACGGCCTATAACCGGAAGATTTCGCTGTATCGGTACCAGGCTCGTTGAGGGGATCGTGAGGTCCGTTCCACACTGGCGGCAATAGAGATCATCTTCTGAGCATCCTGCTTGACATTTTGGGCATAGCATGGGTTTTCCTCCTCTAGAAAATAAAACGGTACGCTTTTTCACTTCCGGCTTTCCAATATCTCCGCAATTGCATCAATCACAATGGCATTCTCCTCAATTGTATTGTAGAAGTAAGGCGAGATTCGCAACAAGCCGGGGCGTGAGTCGGTAATAATATTACGCGCCAGGAGTGCTTTCACAATCTCTTCGGGTCGCTCCAATTCGAGCATCACAATGGAGCTACGGCGTTCTGGCTCCTGCGGTGTACGTGCGGTCCAACCATGTTCGCGGACACGAGCGATCAAGTCATTGGTCAAATAGCGCGTACGCTCACAGATGCGCTCCACGCTGATTTCTTGCACGATATCCAACCCGCCGTTCGCAGCGTAGATCGTCGGAACCGATGGAGTGCCTAGCTCAACTCTTGTGGCTTCAGGGCGGAACTCAAACTCGCGTGTCTTAAACTGAAACTGCTCGCGATGCCCAAACCAGCCCGCAATTGTTGGTAGCAAGTACGGCAACAAGCCCTCACGAATGTATACAAATGCAAGTCCCGGACCACCGAGCAGCCATTTGAGCGTTCCCGTCACCAGGAAGTCGATGTCCAGGTGGGTGACGTCGATGGGGATCTGACCAGTACCCTGGTAATCATCGATCAACATATACGCACCATGTTTGTGCGCGATATCGGCCACTGCCCGTACATCTTGGATATAGCCACTTGTAAAGAAAACCCGCGAGGTGGCTACCAGCACCGTTTTACTGTCTACCGCATCCTCAAACAGTTCTGGTGGTGTGTAGATACGATCAGGGCTCTCGACAAAGTGACACTCAACCCCTAGACGTTCCTTTACCAGCCATTGATAGGCCAGCGTCGGGAAGTCCATATCGCCCATGACAACCTTGTTCCGCTCGCTATAGTCCAGCGCGGTCGCAATGGAACTGAGCGCTACAGAGACGCTTGGGGCTATGGCAACTTCATGGAGTTGGGCACCAATGATCGCGGCGAATTTCTGTCGGACCTTGGCAATCTCGCCCATCCAAATTTCATACCATGCATGCGCCCCCCACTCGTTCCACATCTCCATGAATTGTGCTATCCCCTGCATTGACCGCTGCGAAAGAGCACCCAGGGAGCAACTATTCAGATAGGTTTTCCGTTGGAGTATCGGAAATTCTGCCCGATACTCGACAAGTTCTGGATGTTCGATAGCAACTGGAGCCGGATGATGCGTCTTGAACTCATTCATGGCCATTTGTGCTCGCTCCTTCTCGTAGGGGCGACTCTTGTGGTCGCCCATAGGTACCCGCAAGAGATACCCCTACATGCGAATTGCCTTGCCCTACGCTCTGGTTACTTATGGCACGCTGGCACCCACAAGGAATGCCTCTACATATTTTACTCTTTTCTGCGAAGAGAATCTACAGTTCTGTGAAGCAATGTTGCCGCGTTCTCCACTTCTTCCTCGGTAGACCAGCGGCCTAATGTCAGACGCAACGCACCAAGCGCCCGCTCGCGGGATAGGCCCATGGCCATCAGTACTGGCGAAGGATCTGTACTCCCCTCGTGGCAGGCCGAGCCAGTAGAACTGGCGATTTCTGGTGTAGCAGCAAGTACCTCTTCACCAATAACACCATCTACGCTAATATTAAGCGTATTGGGCAGGCGTTCGCTTATATGGCCGTTAAAATGCACCTCATTGGGCAAATACTGTTCAAGTCGCTGTTGAAGCAGATTGCGTAACTCTTGTAGACGCGGTAGACTCTCCGCCAATTGCTCATGTGCTAGCATACATGCGGTTCCCAACGCTACTATATTGGCAACATTTTCAGTGCCTGCTCTAAGCCCGGCCTCCTGACCACCGCCATAGATAACTGGCTCAAGTCGCAAACCACGCCGAATATAAAGAGCACCTACCCCTTTGGGGGCATAGAGCTTGTGCCCGGCAACGGTCAACAGATCGACATCCAGCTCATCGACATGAGTCGGTATCTTCCCCACCGATTGTGCAGCATCAGTATGCATCAGTACACCATGCCGATGCGCAATCTGCGCTATCTCTGCAACAGGTTGAAGCGTTCCAGTCTCGTTGTTGGCGTGCATAATGGTAATCAGCACGGTCTGGTCATCGATCGCCGCCTCTACCGCCGCCGTGCTGACGCGCCCGCTCTCATCCACTGGCAGGTAGGTAACACGAAACCCGTGCAGTCGCTCAAGGGCGCGACAGGTATTGAGTACGGCTGGATGTTCGGTTACCTGCGTAATGATGTGGTTGCCATGCGCACGCTGTGCCAATGCAACCCCACGAATGGCCAGATTATCGCTTTCAGAACCGCCACCAGTAAAGGTAATCTCGGCAGCAGTACACCCTAACGACTGAGCCACCTGCCCTCGCGCCGTATCTATGGCCTGGTGTGCCGCATGCCCATAGCGGTGCGAGCTTGACGGGTTGCCAAAGTGCGTCGAGAGATATTGCAGCATCGCCTCGACCACCACGGGATCAACAGGTGTGGTCGCATTGTAATCGAGATAAATGGGGCCATCTCGCAGGCCAGGATGTGTTTTCATGTTTAATCAATCACTTGCCTAGAGAGCGCCGATAATACTGCACATACCAGAGTAACGAGATGCCGAAGACCACCACACTAATTACAGCAGGCCACGGGAAGCCAGATGCAGGATTGCCAATGAAATTTGGTGCAGTGATCACGAGTGCGGCTATGCCAAGACAAAGGCTTCCTACCAGCGCGATTGGATAGCTCATCACAAACGTTACACTGCCGAAGCGTTCCCCCTTGGGAATCGTCTTCTGCCGCCAGCGAAATGCCGTCTCGATCTGAGGCATCTGCTGCTGGAACTGCTTGATATAAAACTCTTTGATTGTATTCATGCACTTGAGACTCTCAAGATAAGCCAGGCGCAGGCGAATGATCTTCTCAAAAAAGGTAAAACTCAATACACCGATCAGCACGAGCAGCGCAATCGACAGCGGCTCAGAGTTAACATGTGAGCTTCCGCCGAACTGATAGATCGCAGCCAGCCCAGATGCCAGGGCACCAAGCAGCACATAGTAGAGATTAGATACACGAGCGCGATCTTCCATTGACTGATACGCGGTAACGCTCGCATAATTGAACTCTTCAAGCAGCATATTCTCTATATTCAAGCTTGTGCCCAACTTATCACTGGCACTCGTCGCTGGCTCAGCCGGGTCGCTGCTGCGATAGGGCGCAGAACGTGGAAAGGGCATATTGGTTGCATCACGGGGCAAGGTATTTCCTCCTGTCTCGGTAGTCTCTTGTTGTTCTTGCATGCTATAATCTCCTCGCTACCCGACTTGTAGAGGATCGGACTCAGCCGAGAGCCCAGCCCGCAACTCATCCCACAAGTTCCGCACATCCTGCTCCGTTGTACGCAAATTCCCGATGGCTATACGAATTGCATATTTGCCATGCAGTTTCGTATGGGAGAGGAAGAAGCGACCAGCAGCGTTAATGCGGTTCATAATACGCTCATTCAAGGCATCCAACTGCGCCTCATCATCCAAACCCTGTGGATGGGCGCGGAAGCAAACGGTGCTGAACGGCGTGGGGGCCAGGCGCTCAAACTCTGGCGATTCGTCAACCCACTGGGCAACGAGTTGGCCCAGGCGAATGTGCTCGCGGATCCGCGCTGCCAATCCCTCCTGCCCAAAGTAGCGTATAATCATCCAGAGTTTGAGCGAACGAAAGCGGCGACCGAGTGAGGTGCCGTAGTCCATCAAGTTGGGAACTTCATCACCTACACTCTCAGTATTACGTAAGTATTCTGGAATTAGGCTGAAGGCCGCTTTGACCACGTCAGGTTTACGAGTATAGAAGACACTACAATCGATAGGCGTGAAGAGCCATTTGTGGGGGTTGACAATCAGGGTATCGGCACGTTCGCAGCCAGCCAGCACCCAACGCATCTTGGGATTAATAGCGGCCAGACCACCATAGGCACCATCGACGTGCAGCCAGAGGTCATAGCCCTCGCATATATCTGCAATCTCTGGCACGGGGTCTATACTCGTGGTTGAGGTCGTACCAACGGTGGCAATGACGGCAAAAGGTCGCCAGCCAGCGGCAATATCTTCCTGGATGGCACGCTCCAGTTCGGCAACGTCCATACGGAACTCGCTATCTACGCCAATTTTGCGCAGCCCCTCCTGTCCGACACCGAGCACAATGCCAGCCTTCTCCACGGATGAATGGGCCTCCTGTGACGCATAGTAGCGCATACGCGGCACCTCAGTCCGACCAGACATGCCCTGTTGGCGGATATATAAGTCAGGGATAGCTTCACGCGCCGCCGCCAGCGCATAGAGGGTACCAGAAGAAGCGGTGTCGTTGATGACGCCGAACAAAGGGTGCGGAAGCCCTAGCATCTGGCGCAGCCAATCTAGCGTCACTTGCTCTAGCTCCGTCGCCGCTGGCGAGGTGCGCCAGAGCATGGCGTTGATGTTGAGAGCACCCGAGAGCATTTCACCGAGGATGCCTGGGCCAGAGCCGGTAATGGCAAAATAGGCCATAAAACCAGGCGAGTTCCAATGGGTAATGCCGGGGAGCAACAACTGCTCAAAATCGACCAGAATCGTCTCCATAGCTTCGGGCTGCTCTGGCGGGGTAGCTGGCAGTGAGCGGCGAATATCACCCGGCTCAGTCTGTGCAAGCACAGGATACGTCCGAACATCGGCTAAATAATCTGCGATCCAATCCACCACTTGATGTCCGTAGAGCCGAAAGGCCTCGGAATCCATATCACCAGTGGCAGTTGGCTGCTGCGCTGGGTCGAGATGTGTGCGTTCTTGCATAGAAAATATCCTCTTGTAGACAAGATAGTGCCCCCAACTTTATGGGGGCATTATTTATTATGACATTACTTTGAGAACTTTGCGGCAAGCT
>WNGG01019424.1_pt1 | contig 10004 bp, 7 predicted proteins | sample 5400661 | NCBI WGS metagenome assembly WNGG01 (sample SAMN13153372, study PRJNA577476) | soil metagenome | isolation source: 100 cm soil or saprolite under Garry oak tree replicate 1 | place: USA:California | collected 2016-06-15
TATTCGTGCAGGCGGCCGCGCAGCTTTCCAGCCGCTGGCTGACGGTGCCCGCGATGATCGCATCCGGCCAGGCCTTCACCGCGACCTTCGGCGTGACGAACTCCGGAGAGGCGCTCGCGAATGGCGTCGCCCCGGTTCCGAATCCGCCCACGGTCGCGGTCACCTCCGGATCGGCGAGCCTGAGCGCCTCGCCCGCGCTGGCCCCGGTCGACGTCCCCGGTGGCAGCACGGCGGTGTTCACTTGGACCTTCACCGCCGCCGGCACGCCGCCCGCCTCGCTGTCGCTCGCCGCGGGCGCTTCCGGGAGGGACGCGAACTCGGGGACGGCGCTCTCCGTCCCGTCGGTCACCTCGGCGACCATCCTGCTTCGGACGCCCTCGGCGCTGGCGGCCTCGCTGTCCGCGCCTGCCGCGACACTGCGTGACGACGTCTTCACGGTGACGCTGTCGGTCACGGATTCGGGCGGGGTGGGAGTCAACGGGCTGACGCCCACCCTGACCTTCTCCGGCACCGGCAGCGCCCAGATGCTCTCCGGACCCGCCCCCGCCGCGCAGGACCTCGCCGGCGGCGGCACGGCCTCCTTCACGTGGATCTTCTCGGCCACGCTGAACGGCGCGATCGCGCTCTCGGCGGCCGTGTCCGGAACGGACGCGGTCGACGGGACCGCGCGGTCCGCGACGGCGGGAGCGACCGTCGCCATTTCCGACGCCGTGCAGGTCGCGAGCGCTCCCCTCGGCGCAAGCACGACCTTCTCCTACGTCTTCGACTTCAACGGCCGCGTCCATCTCGGCCCCAGCCGCGACGGCACCGGCGGCATGCGCGTGCTGCCGGACGGCTCCAGCCCCGAGGCTTTCACGCTCAGTTTCCTGGGCGACCAGGTGAACGGCAACACCAACGGCGCGAGCAAGGGTCCCTTCCCGTCGCTGGGAACGAGCGGTTGCGTGGCGGGCACGCTCCAGTGCGGTCCGGACAACGAGAACGGCCGCGGGATCTTCGGCTCCGGCACCATCGCCGGAACGCCCTGGCTGATCGCGGCCGGTGCGCGGACCAGCAACGTGCTCTGGCACGTGTACGCGACCACCGATACGGGGGTCGCGCCCGCCTTCAGCTACGCCTACGTCGCCAACGCGCTCGCCAGCCAAACCCGCGGCACTTCCTCCATGCTGGTGTTTCACGATCGCATCTACTTCGGTTTCGTAGACACGGGCCCGACGCGGCCGACGTACATCGTCCTGCGCACGATGCCGTCCTCGCCCGGCTCCACGCCCGCTGTCGGAATCGACGTCTCGAACCTGCTCATCAACGACGTGAGCGGGGTGGGATCGAGCGCGCTGCTCAACCGGAACACGACCCAGACCCAGCTGATCGACTCGCAGGTGGCGTTCCACGATCACATCTACCTCGCGAACAACGGCGGGATCGTGCGCTCGAACAGCAACGATCCGCAGCCGCCGCTGCTCGGCCTGCTCCCGCCCTGGACCACCTCGACCCCGAACGGCGCCGCCTACACGGCGAAGTCGTCGGTCACCACGCGCAAGACGCTGGATCTCGAGCCGGCCGACAAGGCCTTCCCGCAGATGGCCGAGCTCGCCGGGAAGCTGTACGCCGCGCGCAATACCACCTCGGGGCCGCAGCTGTGGGCCTGCGCGCCCGGCCCCGATCTCGACTGCGATCCCCAGGACTGGACCGTGCTCGCTCCCAACGACATCGGCGACACCGGGCTGAGCCAGTTCAACGACCCGCAGAACACGCGAATCACGCTGCTCGCCGCCACCTCGGCCCGCCTCTACGTCGGGTACAACAACCCCGCCGGCCTGGTGCTCTACCGGTCGCGGACGAGCTCCCCCTCGTCGCGCGCCGACTTCGAAGGGGCCGCCGGCTGCGACGCTTCCCAGGCGCCCTCCTCCTGCGACGGCCTGGGCGGCCGCGGCCTCGGGGCCGGCGCCACGCGGATCTTCGACGGCCGCGTGCTCACCTACGGCGGCAAGGACTACGTCTACCTGACGGCGGGCAACGGGAGCTCCGGCTTCCGCGTCTTCCGGCTGGTGCGGTGAGGCTCCCCGATGGCGAGCATCCTCATCGTCGACGACGAGCCGGTGGTCCTGGACGTGCTCAAGCGCCTCCTGGAGGAGGAAGGCCGAGACATCTCGCTCGCGGGCTCGCCCGACGAGGCGATGCGGGTCGCCGCGCGCGGCCCGCTGGACGTGGCGCTGATCGACAAGAACCTGCGAGGAGCCTCGGGCCTCGACCTGTCGCGGAAGCTGAAAGCGCTGCAACCCGAGCTGGAGGTGATCCTCATCACCGGCTACGCCTCGCTCGACACGGCGATCGAGGCGGTCCAGATCGGCGCCTTCGACTACCTGACCAAGCCGATCGACGACTACGCCGCGCTCGCGCTCAAGGTGCACAACGCGATGGAGAAGTCGCGCCTGCGCCGCGGCCAGCGGGAGCTGCTCGAGCGCCTGAGCGAGTCGGAGGCACGCTACCGGCACCTGGTCGCCTCGGCCCCGGACGCGGTGGTCGTGTACGAGGTGCAGTCCGGCCTGATCCAGGACGCGAACGGCGCGGCCGTGCAGCTCTACGAGTACACGCTCGAGGAGCTGACCCGCCTGCGCGCGATCCAGCTCGGCCCCACCGACCCGGGGCGGCACGAGCATCGGCGCAAGAACGGGACCGCGTTCGCGGCCGACGTGAGCGCGACGGAGTTCACGCTCAAAGGAAAGCGGCTGCGGGTGCAGTCGGTGCGCGACGCGACCGCGGCCGTGCAGGCGGAGCGGGAGCGCCGCGCGCTGGAGGAGCGGCTGCGCGTCTCGCAGAAGATGGAGGCGGTGGGCCGCCTCGCTGGCGGCGTGGCGCACGACTTCAACAACCTGCTCACCATCATGTCGGCGCACGCGGAGTTCCTCTCCCAGCAGCTCGGCCCGGACAATCTCGAGGTGCAGGGGATCGCGCGCGCGGCCGAGCGCGGAGCGGCGCTCACCAAGCAGCTGCTCCTCTTCAGCAGGCACAAGCCAGTCGCGCACGAGCACCTCGATCTGAACGGCGCAGTCACCGAGGTGATGCGGCTGCTCGCCCGCGTGCTCGGCGAAGGCGTGCGCGAGGAGGTGCTCGCTCGCCTCTTCGAGCCCTTCTTCACCACCAAGGAATTCGGAAAGGGCACCGGGCTCGGGCTGGCCACCGTGTACGGCATCGTGCGAGCGTGCGGGGGCGCCATCGACGTCGAGTCGCGCCCCGGCGCGGGCAGCACCTTCCGCATCTACCTGCCCGCGAGCGACGAGCCGCCGGCGGCGAAGGGCCGCGTCGCACACCCGCCGGAGGACGGGCGCGGCGAGACCATCCTGCTGGTCGAGGACGAGGATCCCGTGCGCACCCTCTTGCGCCGCATCCTGGTCGACCACGGCTATCGCGTGCTCGAGGCCCGCGACGGCGCCGACGGGCTGCGCCGGTCGCTGGAGCACGGGGGCGAGATCCACCTCCTGCTCACCGACATGGTCATGCCCGAGATGACCGGACCCGAGCTGGCCCAGCGGGTCGCCGAACAGCGCCCCACCACGCGCGTCCTGTTCATGACCGGGTACACGGAGCACGACTCCGCCGGCGCGGCGGCACTGCTGCACAAGCCGTTCTCCACCACGACGTTGCTCGGCCAAGTGCGGCGCCTGCTGGACGCCGGGTCGCTGAAAACTTGACCAGTGCGCGTACGTTCAGTAGGTTCTCGCGTTCCGGAGGGGACCGATGACCGAGACGCTGACCGAACGCCAGGAGAAGATCCTCGCCTTCATCAAGAAGAGCATCCAGGACCAGGGCTATCCGCCCACCATCCGCGAGATCGGCGAGCACTTCGGAATCCGCTCCACCAACGGCGTGAACGATCACCTCAAGGCGCTCGAGCGCAAGGGGTACCTGCTCCGCGGCGAGCTGAAGAGCCGCGCGCTGAGCGTGATCGAGGGCGGCAAGCCCGCGCGGTTCGTGCGCCGCGAAGTGGAGCCCGTTCCCGAGATCGACCTGGCGCGCGTCGTCGAGGTCCCGGTGGTGGGGAAGGTCGCCGCGGGCGCGCCCATCCTCGCGCAGGAGAACATCACCGACCACGTGCGCATCGACAGCTTCCTGCTCGGCGACGCCAGCAAGAAGGTCTTCGCCCTCAAGGTGACCGGCGACAGCATGATCGGCGACGGGATCCTCGACGGCGACTACATCTTCGTCCGCAAGCAGCTGCAAGCCTCGCCCGGCGAGATCGTCGTTGCGCTCATCGAGGACGAGGCGACCGTGAAGCGGTACTACCCCGAGGGCGACCGGGTGCGTTTCCAGCCGTCCAACCCGAGGCTCAAGCCGATCTACGTGGCGCGCGACGAGTTCCGCGAGACGCAGATCATCGGCGTCGTGGTCGGCGTGTACCGCCGGATGAATTAACCACCCTTCGGATCGGGCTCGCCGGACCGGGGTCGGAAGAGCGGGCAGCTCCGCACCGGCTGCCTCGGGTACTTCTCCGGGAGCAGCGGGCAGAGGATGAACGTGCTGGTGCCCGTGCGCACGTACCGCGGCGGCGCCGCGCAGCGGTGGCAGAGGCTCTCCGGGAACGGCAGCTCCTCGCTCACGGCGCAAGCCTACCTCGCGGCGGCCTCGCGGGCTTCCGGCGAGGCTACTCGGTCGCGGTCCGATGCGCCTTGCCCGTCTCGAGCGTGTCGTGCTTTTCCGAGCATCCGGCGCTCCACCCCGCCGGTCGTCAATCGGCGCCCCGCCCGGCTGGTCGCTCCTCCTCGACGCGGACGGTGCGGGGCGCGCGCGGCCGCCGCAAGCTGCGGGCTGCCCGGCGGTGCCCAGGTTTGACCACTGCATGCGAATATTGCGAAGCTGAAACAATCCGGGAGTCCCCCCGGACGTAGGGTCTTCTCCCGATGCACCGGTTTCCTACGAACCCCCCGCAGGGCGACCGGCTCGCCTCCCGCCCGCAGGGCCCCCGGCTCGCTGACCTCGACGATCCCTTCGAGCTCGCGGTCTCCGCGGCGGAGATGGGCACCTGGGACTGGGACATCCCTTCCGGGCGCCTCCGCTGGACTCCGCAGATGTATCTGCTGTTCGGAATCGACGCCGGCCGCTTCACCACCACGTTCGAGAACGTGCTGGGGCTCATCCATCCCGAGGACCGCCCGCGAGTGGAGGCGAACATCGCTCGCTCGGTGCGCGACCTGACGCGCTCGGCGATCGAGTTCCGCATCCGGCGCCCGGACGGCACCGTGCGATGGCTGCGCTCCACCGGGCGCGCGTTCGCGGACGATCGCGGCAAGGCCCTCCGCATGGCCGGCGTGGCCGAGGACGTCAGCCAGGAGAAGCACGAGGCGAGGCCACTGCACGCCGCGGATGCGGTCGAGGGTTCGCTGTCGACGCGTCAGGTGGCCCAGCTGCTCGGGATCGGCGAGGCGAGCGTGAAGCGCCTTGCCAACGCGGGCGGGATCGGCTTCTTGCGCTCGAGCCGCAAGGACAGCCGGCGGTTCGCGCCCGAGCAGGTGCTCGAGTACCTGCGCCGCATCGCCGGGGAGACGCACGACTTCGAGGCCGCGCTCGCCGCGGCGAACCTGGAGGGTTGCGTGGCCGCGCTGATGGACGAGCTGGGCCACGGCTCATCGCTCGACGAGCTGCTCGACGACCGGGTCCTGCCCGCCACGTCCGGCGCGCCAGGCCCGCTGATCAGGGAGCTGCTCGCTCGCCTGCCGGCGCTGGTGAGCGAGCCGCGCAAGTCGATGCCCGCGTTCCTCGCCGTCTTTGGCCACGTCGAGGGTTTCACGACCGAGCTGATCGAGTGCTCGCTGCGGGGCCACGGCTATTCCGTGCTGACCCCTGCCGCGAGCAACGGGTCCGCGCAGCTGGTGGACCTGGTCGAGCGCGTCCGGGCCCGCGTGGTCGGGCTGCTGGCGGGCAGCGACCCTGCGGCGCGCCAGGCGGCCGCCGAGGTGGCGGCCTCCGTCGTGGCCCGGCTGCGGGGCGTGGTGGTCGCCGTGCACGACGACGGCCGATCCCCACTGGCCCGCGGCGTGTCGCGCGTGCGCACCCTGCGCGAGCTGGGCAGCGTGCTGCCCTGAGGCGCTGACCGTCCTCACGCAACCTGCGCCCGGCGGCGGAGACGCCAGAGGCCGTGGGCAAGCAGACCGGCGGCCAGGGCGCCGGCGATCGACGCCAGATCGCGCCCCGAGATCCCGGACAGGAGCAGCAGGCAGACCGCGACGGCGGCAAGCGGAATTGCGGGGCCGCCCGGCAGCACCACCACCGATCCAGCTGGAGGCGCCCGGCGGCGAAGGAACGGGACCGCCGCGGCCGTGCCCAGGTAGGTGATCAGCCGGGTGCCGGCGGAGAGCGCCGCCAGCTGGACGAAGCTCCCCGACAGGGAGAGAGGCAGCGCCAGCGCGCCGAGGAGCGCGATGCCCACCCAGGGCGTCCGCCAGCGCGGGTGCAAGCGGGCCAGCGCGGGAGGGAGCGCGCCTCCCGCGGAGATCGCGTACAGGTAGCGCGGCCCGGCGAGGATCGACGACGCGATGGTGCCGACGATCGACAGGGCGGCGCCCAGCGTGAGCAGCGCTCCACCTCGCGGCCCGATGAGGCGCCCCGCGGCATCGGCGAGGGGGGTCCTGCTCGCCGCCAGATCCGGGAGCGTCCCCACCGCCACGATCTGGACGGCGGCGTAGAGGATCGTGACCGCCAGGATCTGGAACAGCAGCGCGAACGGCACGTCGCGACGGGCATCGCGATATTCGCCGGCCGGCGCGGCGGTGTTCTCGAAGCCCCCGTAGGCAAAGAGCAGCAGCAGACCCGCCTTGGCCAGTCCCGCGGCAGGGAGCGCGAAGACGCCCTCGAAGCGCTCGGGCTGCAGCGCCAGCACCCCGGCGGCGATCACCACTCCGAGCGGGATCAGCTTCGCGGCCAGCAGCACCGCGACAGTGCCTGCGCCGAGCTTGACCCCTCTCACGTTGATGGCCACCAGCGCGACGAGCGGCAGCGCGACGCACAGCGCCCGCCCGGGACCCTCTCTCGCGGCCGGCACGAGGTAGCCCAGCGCCTGCGCGAATCCCGCGGAGAGCGTCGCCACCGCGGTGACGCGCCCGAGAAAGCTCATCCATCCGACGGCGAATCCGGTGGCCTCGCCAAACGCGGCCCGCGTGTACACGTACGCGGCACCCGGCTGGTCGAACCGGCTGCCCGCCTCGACGAAGCAGAGCTGCACGAGCGCGACCGTGAGGCCCGCGAGCGGCACGGCCCAGACGCTGGCGGAGCCCAGGTGGGCGGCGGCCGCCGCGGGCAGCAGGTAGACCCCGCTCCCCACCACGCCATTCAGGGCGAGGGCCAGCACCGCCCACCGGGAGAGGACGCGCGGCAGACCATCGCCGGGGCGAGCGACCTCGCCTGCGTCGCTCGCAACCGTGCCGACCTGTGCCAATGCGCCCCTCCGATCGGCAGGACGGCCGAGCGGTGTTCCGCGACGGCTGAGCAAGTCCCGGTCAGATGGAGCTGGTCATTTGAACAGCTCCAGGTCGATGAAGCCGCCCATCGCCCGGTAGCCGGCCGTGTTCGGGTGCGTGAAGTCGCCGCAATTGAAGTCCGGGTGCAGCGACTCGGCCACGTTGGCCGGCGTGTCCGCGATGATGGGCCCCTGCAGCAGCGCGCCGAACTCGATGAGGGCGTCGAAGTTCGCCTCGGTGTGCATCCAGTGATTCACGGCCAGTCGCTGCGCTTCGAAGTTCGAGTTCCATCCGCCGAGGGTGGCGGCCCTGCCGCGCGGCACCACGCTGACGCCGATGATGGGAATGCCCTTCGCGTGCACCGCGTCGATGATCGCCTGCGTGCCGGCGATGACCGTGGCCGCCGACGCGCCGCCGGTGATGTCGTTCGTGCCCTCGAAGAAGACGACCCAGCGCAACCCGGCGCGGTCGAGCACGTCGCGGCCGACGCGCGTCAGCGCAGGCGGGCCATTGCCGCCGCTGACGATGCGGTTGCCTGCGATGCCTTCGTTGGCCACCGCCGGCGCGCGCTTGCCCATCAGCGCGTGCACCCGCGCCGCGAGAACGTCTGGCCAGCGGTTGTATTGATCCGGGTGGATGACGCCGGCGCTGTCCTGCGTGCTGCAGCGGCCGTCGGTGATCGAGTCTCCGAACGTCACGATCGTGCCGGAGGCGTGGCTGGACACCACGTCCACCGCGGCGACCCAATAGACGGGGAAGTTGCCCGCGTTTGCGGGGACGGGCGTGAACCCGGCGCCGGAGGTGTTGGAGCCGACGGCGCCAGTGGCCATGTAGTTCGTCGCCAGGCCGAGCTGGTGCCCGCTCACCTCGCTGGCAGTCGCGACCTCGAGGCTCACCGCCAGACGGGTGAAGGCGTCGACGCGGAAGCTCACCAGATCGCTGAATGCGCTGTCGCCGGCCTGTCCGCCCGCGGCCAGCGTGAGGCCCGCCTTGCCGCCGAAGGTGAGCTGCCGGTTGGTGCCGGGAACCAGCGCGGCGCCCGCGCCCAGCTCGCCGATGAAGGCGCGCAGGAACGTGACCGGCGTCGCGGCCTGCGTGTTTTCGATCTTCACGCGCAAGGCTTTGCCGGAGATGGTGGGCCGTACGATCATGCGAACGGTCTTGCCGGTGAGATCGGGAGCGAAGTTCGCGCCGCCGAAGGCCGGCCCCATGCGGGCGCCGATCGAGATGGTCCAAGCCGAGAACACTTTGGACGGCCCGCCGTCGTCGTCATCGTCCTCGCGCGCCGTCGCCGCGCCGGCGAAGAGCAGAATTGCCAGTACGCAGAGAATGCGGTGCCGTTCGAGGATCGTTTTCATGTGAAGACCTCCTGTGTCCCCCGCCGACGCGGCCGGTAGCACCGGGCCGATCCGCGGAACAAGCCGCGCTGCGGTAGGGCGTCGGATCGAGAACTGGACGACTCGTTGTAAAACCCAGGCGTGCTGCCCTCCTTCGGCAGGGCTGACTGATGAAGGCACGTTTTCTGGCCGCCAGATTGCTCGGGTACCTGTGGGCCACGCCGACCACGCTCGCGAGCGTGCTCGGATTCCTGCTCCCGATGTGGGCGCTGCAGCAGCTCCGGCCACGCTGCTGGCGCGCAGGAGCGTGGGAGTGGAGCGTCGTCGAGGGCTCGCGCTTCTGGAGAGCGTACTCGCTCCGCGGGTGGTCGGCGACCACGCTCGGCTGGTGCATCTTCTTCTCCCCACTCGCGGATCGGGCGGAGAACGTCGCCGTTCACGAGCGTCGCCACGTCGCGCAGAACCTGGTGCTGGGGCCGCTGTTCCTGCCGTTGTACGCTGCGCTCTGGCTCGTGTTCGGTTACCGGCAGCATCCGCTCGAGGTGGACGCACGCAGGGCCGAAGCGAACAGTTCTGCGGTCGCGCATGAGTAACTCGCCCACTTATCGAATTCCAAAGGGAAGCCGCCTGCATTGAGCGACCGTGGAACCGGATCACGCGACCACCCGCATCGCGACGAGATACGCGCCGGCAGCGCCTCCGGAACGGGTCCGAAGGTCACGCCGTTGACATTCCGGAATCGCTCTGAAAAGTTGCCCCTGCTCGCAATTTGCCGGGGACCGCGATTCCAAAATATCTGCCTAGCGACGACTGCAAGACGATCGACGACAAGATCGTCGTCTTCCTGCACCCCACCCCCGCGCGCGCCGCGCCGGCCGCACCACTGCGGTCGCCTCCCGCCGGCTCCAAGGCGGCGGCGCAAGTCGCCGCCGCCCAGGCCGCGGCGCTGAAGTCGGCGGCCGAGAGCGGCGTTCCCTTCTGCGAAGAGTGCGAGCAGGCCCGCCGCGAGCTCGCCAGGCAGCGTAGCTCGTGAGCGCGTTCTCCGAGCGGGTGCTGCGCGAGCTGACGGGGCCCGCCTACGCCATCCTGGACGGCGGGCGCCATCCGCGCATCCGCAGCTGGGTGATCGACACGCACACCGCGGCCTGGTGCCTCTACCGCGGCAACCCGCTACCCGCCGCCGTGGAAGACGCAGCGCCCTGGCTCGTGCGGATCATCC